>SXGT01046117.1_pt1 | contig 63890 bp, 54 predicted proteins | sample 3176221 | NCBI WGS metagenome assembly SXGT01 (sample SAMN11356862, study PRJNA531348) | freshwater metagenome | isolation source: freshwater sample F1-120 | place: China: Fuxian Lake, Yuxi | collected 2017-12-25 | reverse complement strand
GTTGACCTGCGCCCAGCCCGTGATGCCAGCCTTGACCTTATGGCGGAGCATGTACTGGGGAATCTGGTGCTTGAACTGCTCCACAAAAAACGGCCTCTCCGGTCGCGGGCCCACAATTGACATGTCGCCCTTGAGCACATTCCAGAACTGCGGCAACTCGTCCATGTCGGTTTTGCGCAGCCAGCGCCCCACCGCCGTGGCTCGCGGGTCGTCGTCGCGCGCCCAGATCGGGCCGGTGACTTCTTCGGCATCGATCGGCATCGAGCGGAACTTCCAGACCGTGAACGACTTGCCATCCAGGCCCATGCGTTCCTGGGTGTAGAAGACCGGGCCAGGCGAACTGCGCTTGATGACGAGTGCCACGATCAGCGCCGGCACAGCGCCGACGACGATCACCCCCAGCGACAGCGCGGTGTCCACCGCCCGCTTTAACAGACTGTTGAAGCCCCGCAGCGGCATGTCGTTGATCGAGATGATCGGCATCCCGTCGAGGGTTTCCAGCCGCGCCCGGAGCGCGATGAACTGCAGCAGGTCGGGCACCACGTGTACCTCGATGCACTCCCGGCTGGCATTCTCCACGACGCCGAGCATCTTGACGTGCTCCTCGAGGGGCAGCGCCACATAGATTTCGTCAATGCGCTCGCGGCTGCAGATCTCCGGCGTCTCGGCCAGCGCGCCCAGGATGGGCAGACCGCGATACCCAATGGTGTCGCTGGTCGTGGCGCGGTCGTCTACAAAACCAATGAGCCTGAACCCCAACTCGCCGTGCTGGAGAATGCGGTCGGCCACCATCCGGCCCAGATCGCTGGCTCCGACGATGAGGAGGCGTCGAAGGCCGATGCCTTTGCGCCATCGGCGCCGCAGCTGCGAACGCACGAACTCGCGCGAGGCGAACGCGAAGCAGACATTGAGCCCGAGGAACAGCACCCACACCCACTGTGACACTTCCAGGTAACCCAGCGCCTTGCGGGCGTCGCTCAGGTGATAGGTCTGAGCGTAGAGTGTGCCCACCAGGGCCAGCAGCACGGTGAGCAGGCTGCCCACCAGCAATGCGAAGAAGTCGTCCATGCGCGATCGGCCGCGTCGCAGGTGATACAGGCGCTGAAGGTGAAACGCCACCGGCACCATCAACGCCACAAACGGCAGCACGGTCAGGTACTGCTCGAGCGGCGGCGTGCCCTTGGGCGTCTCGATGAGTCCGGTCTGGAATCGAATGACGTAGGCCAGCAGGAACGCTGCAGCCGCCGTCAGGAAATCGGACAGGATGTGAAAGACCACGAAAAGGCGGCTGAACCGTTTCACCATGCGTGTGGGTGCTCCAGTGCCTGCGCCACAAGATGGGTCATGCCAGCATCAAAGCGCTCGGCGCTGAAGGCGCACGCGCGTCCATGCAGCTCGGCCGTCGACAATGGTAGATGCTCGACCTGGCCCATCGCCTCCGCGAAGCGTGGGGCATCGCCCGCGGCGTCGACGCCACCTGGTTCGACTAGCCACCCCGAGACGCCGTGTTCGACCGTTTCACACGCGCCGCCGCACGCCAGGGCCACCACGGGCCGGCCGCAGGCCTGCGCCTCTACCGGGGCAATGCCGAAGTCCTCCTCACCGGGTAGGACCAGGCCCCGAGCACTCCGGTACAGGGCCCGCAGTTCGTCGTCTTCGACGTGGCCTAGGAATTCAATGCCTGTGGCGGGAATGGCGCGCAGCCGATCGGCGTCGGGACCGGTGCCGACGATCTTCAACCGTGCTCCCAAAATGGCGGCAGCACGAATGGCTGTATCGATTCGCTTGTAGGGCACGAGCGCAGAAACCACCAGGAAGTAGTCGCCAGGAGCCCCATGGTCTGGCGTGAAAAAGCCGGTGTCCACAGGCGGGTGGAGTACGGCAGCCCGCCGATTATAGTACTGCTGGATGCGCCTCGCAACGTGGGCCGAGTTTGCGATGAAGCGATTGACGCGCGGTGCCGTGTCCCGGTCCCAGCGCGCGAGCCACGACACCACATGCCTGGCCGCCGCCGAGCCCGTGGGCCCCAGGCGGTCCGGTCCAAAATAGGACGGGAACTGATCCCACGCATAGCGCATGGGCGAGTGGCTGTAGCAGACGTGCACGGCACGCCCTGTGCGTATTACGGCTTTGGCCGCGCAGTGGCTGGTGGAGACCACAAGCGTTGCGTCGTCCAGGTCGAATTGTTCGATGGCAAACGGGAACAGCGGCAGGTAGTGGCGATACCAACGCGCCGGTGCCGGCAGGCGGTTAATGACGGAGGAACGTACCTTCCGATGCTCGATGACGGGTGTGACCGAACCGGGGACGTGCACGAGCGTCAGGAGATCCGCGTCGGGATACAGCCGGCACAGCGACTCGAGCACTTTCTCGCCGCCGCGCATGCCGGTTAACCAGTCGTGGACCAGGACCACCCGCCCCGATACCTTGTCAGGCACCGATCACCCGGCGGTAGACCGCGCGTGTGGCATCAGCGGCCCGCGCCCAGGAAAAGGCCTTCACGCGGATGTGGCCGCGGCGCACCAGGTCGGCGCGGAGCGCGTCGTCTCCCAGCACCTTGCACATCGCGGCGGCGAGTGCGGCAGGGTCCAGGGGATCGATGAGCAGGGCGGCGCCGTCTACCACTTCGGGCAGCGATGAAACATTAGAGGTGATGACAGCGGTGCCGCTGGCCATGGCCTCGAGCGGCGGAAAACCGAAGCCTTCAGACAGAGACGGGAAGACAAAGACCCGGGCCAATCGATATAACGCGGCCAGCGTGGCAGCAGGTACGAAGCCCAGGAATCGTACGTGCTGATGCAGGTGATGGCGATGCACGAGGCGCCGAAGGTTGGGGTACTTCGACAACTCGTCGCCAATGATGAGGAGCTTGACGTCCTCGTGGCCTGTCGTGCGCATGAGCGCGAATGCTTCGATGAGGCGGTCGACGTTCTTGTGCGGCTTGATGTTGCCGGCGTAGAGCACAAACGGCGCATGTAACATGAAGCGATCGCGTACGCGGGCTACTTCGTCCTGGTCGGGCGGTTCGAGGAATCGCTCGTCCAGGCCGTTGTGAATCACATTAATCTTGTCGGCAGGCGTATGCAGATAGTGCTGAATGTCGTCCTTGCTTGCCTGTGACACGGTAATGACCCGGTTGGCGCGCCGGGCGCTGAGCGCCATGAACGTACGAGCATAGGCGTAGGCGGCGCGGCTCGGCAGATACTGCGGGAACCGCAGGTGGATGCAGTCGTGGACTGTCACGACCACAGGCCCTGCCGTCAGCGGAGAGACCACGTAGTGGGGCGCGTGGAAGAGTTGCACGCGTGCTCGCCGCACGTCGAGCGGCACACTGATTTGTTCCCGAGCTGAGTAGTTGGGCGACCGATCGACGAAGGGTTCGAATCGCGGCCCGAGCGATCCCACGAAGTCCACGTCGTCGGGCCGGCAGATGAGGACGTAGTGTTCCGGCGTATCTTGCTTGCTGAATTCGCGCACGAGGTTGCGGACGTACGTGCCGATGCCGTAGTCGTGCAGCTTGCGCGCGTCGATGGCTATGCGGACGGGAACCACAAGACTGATTCTATCGAATGGCGCGGCCGCGCATCGCAAGCCATGCTCGCAACACCGGCGCCCAGCGCGGCGAGTGCTTCTCGTAGAAGCGCAGGTGGCTTCTGTCGTAGAGCGGGGACACAGCCCGGCCCGTGGCGGCGAATGAGCGGCCGCGCAGGTGGAGGATCTCGACCGCCGGCGTGAAGAGGATGCGGCCGCCACGCGCGCGCAACGCGGCGCAGAAATCGACGTCCTCTTCGTACATGAAGTAGCGCTCGTCGAGCAGGCCCGCCTCTTCAGCCGCTGCACGCCGCACAAGCAGGCACGCACCGGAGACCCAATCGACCGTCCGTTCCTGCGAGACGTGTCGCGCAATGTAACGCCGGGCCCAGGGCTCCCTGCTTCCAGCCAGCTTCAGCCGAAGCCGCTGCACCGCCTCGGCCCACGGCGACAACATCGGCCCGAACGACACTTCGGGCGCCAGGGTGGCATCAATCAGGCGTGGTCCAGCCGCTACGGCTCCGCTGGCTTCGAGGCGCGCCACCAGGCGATCGATGGCACCTTCGGGGACCACCGTATCGCTGTTGAGCAGCAGGATCAGCGGAGCAGACGTGCGCCTGATGCCAACATTGTTAGCCGCTGCGAACCCGACGTTTGCGGACAACGCCACCACGTCCACGTCGGGCCATTGCTCTGTCACGAGCGCTACGCTCATGTCGGTCGACGCGTTGTCCACCACGCAGATGTGATGCGCCGTCGCCGGCGGCGCGTCCCGCAACGCCGCGAGGCATGCCACCACATGGGTTGCTGTGTTGTAGTTGACGATGATGATGTCGAGTTGGGGGGTCATGGGTGCGACTCCCCCAGGGCGGCGCGTTCAAGGGTGGCGCGGAGAACCGACGCCGTGCGCGACCAGGTGAATGCCGCGAGGCGGTCGCGGCCGCGATCGACGAGCGCCGCATGAGCGGCGGCATCGGTCAGCAGCGTGGTGAGGCTGTTGGCGATCGCGGGCACGTCCAGGGCCACCCGCAGTGCGGCATCGCCGTAGATCTCCCGTGCCACCGGCGTATCGAGGAGTACGCTCGGCACTCCGTGCGCGGCGGCCTCCATCGGTGTCATCGCAAAGCCTTCGTAGTCTGACAGGAACGCAAAGACACGAGCTGACCGATACAACCCATTAAGCTCTTCGTCTGACACGTACGGCCGCCAGGTGAACGCCGACCCGAGCCCAAGCGCCTGCGCGGCGGCGACGGGATCAAACGTCGGATGGGTGCGATTGCCGCCGACAAGCACAAGTCGTGCGTCGGGCACGCGGGTGCGCACGAGCGCCAGCGCCTGCAGCAACTCCGGTATATGCCGTCGGTGAAAGAGCGTACCGACCGAAAGGACCAGAGACTCCCGGCCAGTGGAGGGGAGTCCGCCGCGCCACGCGGGCGCGCCTTGCGGAGCTAACACGATGTCTTCGATCGGCAGGCCGAAGTGGCGATGAATTTCAGAGGCGGAGAAGTGAGAGACAGTGATCACTGCCGCGGCACGGCGCGCGGCGGCGCGCGTGACGATGCGGCGCCGTAGGCTTTCGCGCCATCCGAATCCGCGCGGCTGGGCGAAGTACGACAAGTCGTGAATGACCAGCACAAAGGGGCAGCCCAACCGCAGAGGCGCGGTGTACGCGGGTGCGAGCAACACGTCCACGCCCGCCCGCGCGGCCATCGCGGGCAGCCGGCGCTGTTCCCACAGCGTGCCGGCCGTTTCAGCGCGGTCAATCACTACGTCGCACGCGAACGACAGGTCCTGGAGCCACGCCGGCGGGTCGGCGTGCAGAAACAGGCTCACGCGATGCGGAAACTCCGCGCGCGACCACTCCTGAAGGACTCCGGCCAGGTAGCGGCCAACGCCTGTGGGCGATCCGGCGATCTCGCGGGCGTCGACGCCGATATGGTGCGGTGCACCCCGTCCCACGTGTTCAGCCACGGTGCGCCTTTCGTTCCAGTGCGTGAGCCCAGGCATCACGCGTGCGATCGGCAGTGTTCGTCCAACTGAAGAGGCGTGACTGGGTCAGGCCGGCCTCCCGCATCCGCACCCGATCGTCAGGGGCAGAAATGAGCGCGTCGAGGACGGTTGCCAGGGCCTGTGGGTCGCCGGCGTGGAACAGCCGGCCCGCCGACCCGACAACCTCGGGCAGCGCGCCCTGGTCCGCCACAACTACAGGCACGCCGATGGTCATCGCTTCAAGGGCAGGCAAGCCGAACCCTTCGGTATGCGACGGGAGAATGCACGCCATCGCCGACGCGTAGAGCGACTGTCTGGCCTCGGGTGCCACGTAACCAAGGACCGCCACGTGTCCGGCCAACGGCGGCGCCGCTGCGCGACTCAGGATGGGCCCAGAATCCAGGCCGGCGCCGCCAGCCAGAATCAGTCTCGGCGTCGTCAGGGCGCGGGCATCACGCGCGGCCCTGAGGCGTTCGTAGGTGTCGAGCAAAAGGCCAACATTTTTGCGCGGCTCGATACTGCCCAGAAACAGCAGTGGGGCATTCGCGGGTTCGGTGTCGCGTGGTATCCAGTCGGGGCGGCCGAGTGGGCACACGAAAATCTGTTCGCGTGCAACGCCCGTCAGCCGGACGACCTCCGACGCGGTGTGCCGCGACACGACAACGACGGCGTCAGCCGCCCTGATGTGTCCGGGCGCCAGTGGCGGATAGTCGCGTCGGATCTCGGCCGTGGTCCGCTCCGGATGCGTTAGGAAATCCAGGTCGTGCACGGTCACTACTTGCGCGGCGTGACGAGAGGGCAGGCGCAGCGGGTGTGCGGAATGCACCACATCGAAGGTGCCGCCGGTGAGCCGTTCAACCGTCGGCCACCCGGCCCGATGCCACAGCAGGTTCAACACGCGCACCGGAATCCGCTGGTCGATGGCGGTCGCCCCGGGCACCACATTCGGTGCCAGCCGGTGCTGCCACGATGACGAAAAGAGGCTGAGCGTTTCAGACCGGCCGGGCAGCGACGTGCCGACAAGCGCGCGCGCCAGTTCATGCACGTATTCGCCGACGCCGGTTCGCTGGCGCAGCGCCGGTCGATAGTCGAGCAAAATCCGCAAGGGCGAGCCGAGTGGGATGGTATCACGAGCGCCGTAACTCCTTATGTGCCAACCGATTGACAGGTTTTAAATGCGCGTGATAATTTCAAGGTTTTCGGCATGTTTCGGAAAGGGCGTTCATGCGGATTGCAGTGGTGGGAACGGGATATGTCGGCCTGGTAGTGGGCGCGTGTTTTGCGGAGACCGGCAATCAGGTCGTTTGCGTGGACAAGGACGCGGCCAAGGTCCGCGGATTGCGGCGCGGCAAGATCCCGATCTTCGAGCCCGGCCTCGAGGAATTGGTCAAGCGCAACGCGGCGGAAAAGCGCCTCACCTTCACCCTTGATCTGAAGACGGCTGTCCGTCAGTCCGACGTGATCTTCATCGCGGTCGGCACGCCGATGGGCGAGGACGGATCGGCCGACCTCCAGCATGTGCTGGGTGCGGCTCGGGAAGTGGCGCGCGCGATGACCGCGTACAGGGTCATCGTGGACAAGAGTACCGTGCCTGTCGGCACCTCCGAACTGGTGCGCGAGGCCATCCGTCGCGAGACGACACACCCGTTCTCGGTCGTGAGCAATCCCGAATTTTTGAAGCAGGGCGCGGCAGTGGACGACTTTCTTAAGCCCGATCGAGTGGTGCTGGGTGTGACCGACCAGAAAGCCGCGGACTTGATGGTGGAGTTGTACCGGCCGTTCACGCGGACGGGCGCGCCCATCATGGTCATGGATTGTCCGAGCGCTGAACTCTGCAAATACGCCGCGAACGCCATGCTCGCCACGCGGATTTCGTTCATGAACGAGATCGCCAATGTGTGTGAACTATTCGGCGCGGATGTAGACATGGTGCGCCAGGCGGTCGCCACCGACAAACGCATTGGGCCGGCATTCCTCTTTCCAGGTGTCGGGTACGGGGGCAGCTGCTTCCCAAAGGACGTGCAGGCCATCGTGAAATTTTCTGCGGACAAGAAGTATCGGTTCCGCGTGCTCGAAGCGGTCGAGGCCGTCAACGCCGCACAGAAGCAGCGGCTGCTGTTCAAAGTTGATGCGATGTTCGGCAAAGGGACCAAGTCGCTGGCCGGTAAGGCCATCGCCGTCTGGGGATTGGCGTTCAAACCGCGGACCGATGATATGCGAGAGGCGCCAGCCATTCCGATCATCGAAGGTCTGCTGGCCCGCGGCGCAAAAGTGCAGGTCTATGACCCTGAGGCTAGGGAAGTTGCGCGCGGCATCTTCGGCACATCCATTACCTACGCGCCACACGCGTATCACGCGCTCACCGGCGCCGACGCACTGCTCATCGTCACCGAGTGGAACGAGTTCCGCGAACCGGACTTCGCAAAGATGAAGAAGGCCATGAAACGGCCCGTGATTCTCGACGGACGCAACCTGTATGACCCGAAACAGGTGCGCGCGCTCGGGTTCACGTATCAGTCGATCGGCCGCCCATGAACCCGGTGGACCCGAAGGCCGTCCTCGTCACCGGCGGCGCAGGTTACATTGGCAGCCATACCGTCAAGGCGCTGGCGCTGGCCGGATACGACGTGTGCGTCTTCGACAACCTGCTGGCCGGGCATCGCGAAGCCGTGGAGCGGATTGCACGGGCCGTGCCCGCTCGGAGCATCACGCTTGTCGAAGGCGACATCCTCGATCGCGCCCGGGTGGTTCAGGCGCTGCGGGAAAGCCGGGCGCAGGCGGTGCTCCACTTCGCCGCGCTGCTGTCGGTTGGTGAGTCCGTGGCCGAACCGGCGAAATACTACGAGACGAATGTCATCGGTGGCTTGACGGTGTTGTCAGCGATGGCCGAGGCTGGCGTGTCGCGGTTCGTGTTTTCCTCGACGGCCGCCACGTTCGGGGAGCCGCTCGTGACGCCCATCGACGAGTCGCATCCACAGCTGCCGGTGAACCCATACGGCGAGACCAAACTGGTCATCGAGCGCGCTCTGAGAAGTCTTGATGCGGCCACCGGATTGCGGCATATCGTGTTTCGCTACTTCAACGCCGCTGGTGCCGATCCAGAGGGGCATCTGGGTGAGGATCACACGCCGGAAATTCACCTGATTCCCCGGGCGATCCTTGCGGCGCTGACCGGGGAGCCGCTCCAAATTTTTGGCGACGATTACGCCACTCCGGATGGCATGTGCATCCGCGATTTTGTCCATGTCACGGACCTGGCTGCTGCCCACGTCGCGGGCCTGCAGCGCCTTGAGGCGGGACGGCCGTCGGCATCCTACAATCTGGGGATGGGCGCGGGCGTCTCGGTGCGTGACGTGGTGTCGGCGGTTGAGCGCGTGACCGGGCGTCCGGTGCCACACACGGTGGCGGCTCGCCGCGCGGGTGATCCGTCGCGGCTCGTGGCCACCAGCTCGTGCGCACGTACGGAGTTGGGGTGGACGCCGCGTTACGGGGATTTGGACACGATTGTCTCTACCGCCCTGGCCTGGCACCAGGCCCATCCGCAGGGATACGGCAGCCCAGAGTGAACGAGTTCCGGCGCCTGCTCGAATACGCGAAGCCCTACCGAGGGCGTCTGGCTCTGGCGGTGCTGGGCATGGTTGTGTACGCGGCCGGAGCACTCGGCATCGTGTACCTCGTGGAGCCGATTTTTGACGGTGTCCTGAGGGCCAATCCTCAGAACGTTCGCTTTGTCGCGGCCATGCTGTTGTGCGCGTTCGCGGCAAAGGGACTTGGCGCGTACGTATCGAGTTATCTGATGACCGACGTCGGCCAGCGGGTCGTGATGGACCTGCGCAATCGGCTCTATCGGCACGTCCTGAAACAGTCGGCCTCGTTTTTTTCGCGGCACACCTCGGGCCAACTGGTTTCGAGAATTACAAACGACGTCGCGCAGGTGCAGACCGCGGCGTCAGAAACGCTGGCGGATCTCGTCCGCGAGTCGGTGACCGTGCTGGGATTCGCCGCGTATCTGGTGTTTCTCGATGCCGATCTCGCGGTGATTTGCGTGGCCACGGTGCCGCTGGTGGTGTATCCGCTGGTGCGTCTGGGGCAGCGGGTACGCAGCACCACGCGTCGCGGGCAGGAACATCAGGAGCACCTGACGCACGTGGCCGCAGAAGGCCTGACAGGCCATCGCATCGTCAAGGCCTTCGGCGCTGAGGAACGTGAGTCGGCACGGTTTTCCGCGGTCGGGGCGTCGCTCTATCGCACCAACATGCGCGTGACAGCCGCGATGTCCGCGTTGCCGCCGCTCATGGAGTTTATCGGCGGCATCGCCGCGGCCGGTGCCATCTGGTACGCCTCGATCAAGATCACGCGAGGGGAGCTGACTACCGGCCAGTTCGGCTCGTTCCTGTTCGCGGCTTTTTCGCTATACGCCCCAATCAAGAAACTCAGCCGGGTGAACGCGGGACTCCAGCAGGCCATTGCCGCGGCGCAGCGCATTTTTGAGATGCTCGATACACATTCCGAAGTGAAAGAGCGATCAGGCGCGAGGGCACTGGCGCCTCTGCAATCCACGGTTGAGTTTCGCGATGTGGCGTTCGCCTACAACGACACACCGGACAAGTTCATCCTGCGCCATGTGTCGTTCACCGCACAGGCCGGACAGGTGGTGGCGCTCGTCGGCCTGAGCGGCGCCGGCAAGACGACGCTCGTGAATCTCATTCCGCGTTTTTACGATGTCACTGAGGGCGCGCTGCTCATCGATGGTGTGGATGTGCGCGACGTGACGCTGGCGTCGCTGCGCGGCCAGATTGCGCTGGTGACGCAGGAGAACGTGCTGTTTGACGACACGATCGCGGCGAACATTGCGTACGGCGCGCCTCACGCGTCGCGCGCCGCGATCGAAGCGGCCGCCCAGGCCGCGCACGCGCACGACTTCATCCTGGAGGTTGAGGGCGACTACGACGCGCGCATCGGCGAACGAGGGCAGCGGCTCTCGGGCGGACAGCGACAGCGGCTGGCGATTGCGCGTGCGATTCTGACCAACGCGCCGATCCTGGTACTTGACGAGGCTACATCGGCGCTGGATTCCGAATCGGAGCAGGTCGTGCAGGCCGCGCTCGTCAACCTGATGCGCGATCGGACGACGTTTGTGATTGCGCACCGGCTCTCGACTGTACGCCACGCGGGTCTGATTGTGGCCATCGAGGATGGCCAGGTGGCCGAGTTGGGCACACACGACACCTTGATCGACCGGGCAGGTGGCGTGTACGCGCGGCTGCACGCCCTGCAGATTATGGACGAGCGGGAGGAGACACATTGATTCGATCGATGACAGGCTTTGCCTCAGTCAGTCGCGAAGAGGCGGGGCAGCGGGTGAGTGTGACCGTGAAGTCGGTCAATCATCGATTTCTGGATGTACAAGTAAAGATGCCGTCGGCGCTGGCGGCGGTTGAAGCGCGCCTCAAGGCTATGGTGCAACAACGACTGACGCGCGGGCGAGTGGAAATCGCCTTGTCGTGGGATCAGATTGACGACACGCCGCGCGAGGTGGTGCTCAATGAGCGGTTGATCGCGCAGATCAATGCGGCCGTCGATTGCGCGCGCGCTCAGGGACTGGTGTCGGGGGCGCTCTCGGCATCCGACTTATGCCGCGTTCCGCATGTGCTTGAGGTGCGCGCGGCCGCTGAACGCGAGAGCGTCAGCGACAACACGGCCGGGTTGGTAGAGCGGACAGCGGGTGACGCACTGGATGCGCTGGTGGTCATGCGTGAAACGGACGGGGCGTTCCTTTCGGCCGACCTGGATGCGCGGCTGTTGACGCTGATCACGTTTGTCGAGACCGTGGAGTACCAGGCTGCCCAGGGACAAGCTGCGCTCGAGGCGCGACTGCGCGAGCGCCTGGCGGCCTTGCCCGTGGATCTGCAGCAGGCCCCCGCGGCCGTGACCCAGGAGGTGGTGAAGTTCGTGGCGCAGTCGGACATCCACGAGGAAATTTCGCGAATGCGCGGGCATGTGGAACACTGGCGCCAGCTTGCCGGCGGGTCCGAGCCGTGCGGACGGAAGCTGGACTTTCTGGTGCAGGAAATGAACCGCGAGATCAACACCATCGGATCCAAGGCCGAGGGACTCAGGGCCACCGAACTGGTCGTCGGGGCCAAGGCGGAACTCGAGCGCGTGCGGGAGCAGGTGCAGAATGCCGAGTGAGGCCGCAGGCGGCCTGCTCGTGGTGGTCTCGGCCCCGAGCGCCACCGGCAAAACCACCGTGGTGGAGCACCTGGTGCAGGTGCTTCCCGGACTGCGCATGTCGCGGTCATACACGTCGCGGCCGGCACGTCCTGGCGAAGAAGACGGGCTCGACTACAACTTCATCAGCCGCGAGGCGTTTGAAGCGATGATCGCCGACGAGGCATTCCTTGAGTGGGCGGATGTGTTCGGTCATTATTACGGCACAGGGCGCGCCGAGACCCTCTCCCGGCTTGACGCTGGCGAGGATCTGGTGCTGGTCATCGATGTCCAGGGCGCGCGCCAGGTGCGTGAGCGGCTGCCGGAGACCGTGGCGGTATTCATGTTGCCGCCGTCGTTCGAGGTGCTCGAGCAGCGGCTGCGCAAGCGGAGCAAGGACCTGGAAGCCGAAATGCTGCGCCGGCTCGAGACCGCCCGGCGGGAGGTGGACGCCGTGTCGGCCTATGACTACGTGGTGGTCAACGACCTGCTCGAGCGCTGCGTCGGTGAGCTGGCCGGCATTGTCGTGGCCGAACGGGCCAAACTGGCCCGCCGCCGGTCCACCATTACGCCAATCATCCAGACATTCCGCAATTCCTGACCCGCCTCCGCAAAGGCGACGGCGAGCAAGCTCTAGCCCCAGGACGACTTGAAGACCCCGATCGCAGTAGAATATTGATCCGCAAGGAGTAGTAATGGCCGATTCACCCAAGATCAACAACCCCGAGAGCCGCTTTGAATTCGTGGCCATCGCGTCCGCCCGTGCCCACCAGTTGCTGCGCGGTTGTCTGCCGAAGCTGGAAGGGTCCGCTCAGCCGGCCCGTCGTGCCCAGCAGGAAGTAGCGTCGGGACTGGTTCCCCGCGTCGACCTTCCTGTCGAAGGCACCGAAGAGTAATTAGCGATGGCGGCCGGCGAGCCCCTGATCGGGCTGGGCGTGTCCGGGGGCATCGGCGCCTACAAGGCCGTCGAGGTCGCCCGCCTGCTGCAGAGGCGCGGCTACGCCGTGCAGGCCATCCTCACGCGCAACGCCCGGCGGTTCATCGGCCCCCTAACGTTTGAGGCCATCACCGGGCGGCCCGTGATCACGAGCCAGTGGTCTGCGGGCATGAACTCCGATATCGAACATATTGCCCTGGCCGCCGGGATGCGCGCCCTCGTGGTGGCGCCGGCGACGGCCAACATCATCGGCAAGTTTGCCAACGGCATCGCCGACGACTTTCTGAGCGCGTTGTTTCTGGCCACGCGCGCACCCCTCCTTTTGGCGCCAGCCATGAATACCGTCATGTGGCAACACCCGGCCGTGCAGGACAACCTTGCGCGACTCGTGGCCCGTGGCGCGCGCATCGTGGATCCCGGCGAAGGGTATCTCGCGTGCGGGTGGGTGGGCCGCGGCCGTCTGGCCGGACCCGACCAGATTGCTGATGCCGCGGACCGTCTTGTGCGATCCGTCGATGCGGCGCCCGCCACGCTGACCGGCCGCCGCATCCTGATCACGGCGGGGCCGACGTGCGAGGACCTCGATCCCGTGCGCTTCCTGGGGAATCGATCGAGTGGGCGAATGGGCTTTGCGCTGGCGGACGAAGCCATGCGGCGCGGCGCCTCAGTGCACTTGGTCGCAGGGCCGACGCCCGTTCCAACACCCGCGGTCAGTACGCTGACGCGCGTCCGCAGTGCGGCCGAGATGCACACGGCCGTGATGGCGGCCTCACGCGATGTGGACGCCGTGATCATGTCTGCGGCCGTGGCTGACTACACGCCGGCCAGCGGCGCGTCGAGTGCCAAGATCGAGAAGAGCGGCGCGATGACACTCGCGCTTGAGCGCACCGCCGACATCCTCGCAGATCTCGGGAAGGCGCGCTGTGGGGCTCCGATGCCGGTGCTGGTGGGATTCGCGGCTGAAACGGGCCCCCCGGAGGGCCGTGCGGCAGCCAAACTGAAGCAGAAGGATGTGGATTTGATCGTCGCGAACGACCTCACTGCCACCGGCGCCGGGTTCGACGTGGAGACCAATCAGGTCACGCTCGTCAGCGCGTCGGGCAACGTCCCGCTGCCCGTGATGTCGAAGGCCGACGTGGCGTCGGCCATTCTCGATCGCGTAGAGGCGCTACTTTCTGCCGTGCCGGCGGTGCGCGCATGAGCGATCGCGACGCGATTCGCGAACATCTCAAGTACTACCGCGACCTCGGTGTGTTCGGCGCCACCACCGACCCCGTGTGGCGGGTCCGGACCGCCGATTTGTCTGAGGGCAGCAGGCAACCCGAACCGACGGGGAAAGCGCCGTCGGGGGAGGATGCCGCAGGCGACCTCAGTACTCTGCGCGTGCACATCGGGGACTGCACCCGGTGCAAACTTCACACGCTCGGCCGGACGCAGGTGGTGTTCGGGTCGGGAAATCCCAATGCCGACCTGATGTTTGTGGGCGAGGCTCCCGGCGCTGACGAAGACGAACAGGGTATGCCGTTCATTGGCCGCGCGGGCCAGTTGCTCACCAAGATCATCGAAGCCATCGACCTGCGCCGAGAAGACGTCTACATCGCGAACGTCATCAAGTGCCGGCCCCCAGGTAACCGCAACCCGGAGCCAGACGAAGTGGCCTCGTGTGAGCCCTTCCTCGCGCAGCAAATCGCTATCGTCCGCCCGCGTGTCATCGTGGCGCTGGGCACATTTGCGGCGCATCTCCTGTTGCGCACGGACGTCCCCATCTCGCGCATTCGCGGCGTGGTGCACGAGTATCAGGGTGCCAGTCTCATCCCCACCTTTCATCCGGCGTACCTGCTGCGCAGTCCCGACCGCAAGCGCGATGTGTGGGACGACATGAAGAAGGTGCGCGCCTTGCTGAACGATCGGCCGTGAGCGACCGGCTCGTCGCTGTCGGCGTGCCCGTGCCCGGGCTTGGCCGCCTGACGTACCGCGTGGCTCTCGGCCAGCCTCTTCCACCCAAGGGCGCGCGCGTTCTCGTCCCTCTGGGCGGCCGTATCGTCACCGGCTGCGTCATCGACTCGAACGCGATTACTCCAGACGCCGGCACCCTCCGCGACCTCGAGGAGGTGCTGGATACAGACGCCTACCTGCCCCAGCACATCGTGGACCTTGCACTGTGGGTGGCCGAGTACTACGCTGCAGGCCCGGGCGATGCGCTGGCCGTGGCGTTGCCGCCGATGTCGGGTCGAGGCGGCAACACGGCATTCCGCACGTTGAAGATGGCTGAACTGGTAGTGGCTCCCGAGGGCGCTGCGAAACCGGCAGGGCCGAAGGGCCCGAAGCAGATGGAGGCGTTGGCGCGGCTCGCATCGGCGCCCGAGGGCATTGCCGTGACTGCGTTGACCAAATCGGGTGTCAGCCTCTCCACATTACGTTCGCTCGAACGCCTCGGCCTTGTGCGCTTTCGCGAGGAAGTCGTCGAGCGCGATCCGTTTCAGGGTGCCGCCGACGGCGCGCAGTCCTTGTGGACGCTGGGTGGAGAGACACCGGGTACACGCGACCTGACGCCCGAGCAGGCGCTGGCCTATCGCCATCTCGAAGAGGCCGTCGTGGCAGGGCAGTTCAAGACAGTGCTGCTGCAGGGGGTGACTGGAAGCGGTAAGACCGAGCTGTATGTGCGCCTGGCCGCGCTGGTGCTGTCCCGAGGTAAACGCGTGCTGGTGCTGGTGCCGGAAATTGCTCTGACTCCGGCTGTGGCTGGCTTGTTTCGCGCCAGATTCGGCCGTCGCGTCACCATCCAGCACTCGGGGCTGTCGGATGGTGAGCGCCATGACCAGTGGCATCGCATCCGCCGCGGTGAAGTGGATGTGGTTGTGGGAACGCGGTCCGCTGTCTTCGCACCGCTCGTCGGCATCGGCCTGATGATTGTGGACGAGGAACACGACGGCGCCTACAAGCAGGAAGAATCGCCGCGGTATCAGGGACGCGATGTGGCGGTGGTGCGCGGCCGGATGGAAGGCGCGGTGGTGGTGCTGGGGTCGGCCACGCCGTCGATGGAGTCGGCCGCAAACGCCGCCGCCGGCCGTTACGACCGCCTGCTGCTGACGCAGAGAGTGATGAACCGCCCACTGGCCGACGTGCGGGTGGTAGACATGCGTCCCGAGTTTGCAACCCATGGCGCAGACGCGGTGATCAGCCAGGCGCTGTGGGATGCGCTGGAGTCGCGATTGTCACGAGGTGAACAGTCGCTGGTGCTCCTCAACCGCCGCGGATTTGCGACCGTAGTGTTTTGTCGTAGTTGCGCGGCCACACTGGAGTGCCCGCATTGTTCGGTGACGCTCACCTATCACCGCACCGCGCGGCGAGTCCGATGTCACTACTGCAACTATGCGACGACGGTCCCAAAGGCTTGTGGTACGTGTGGGGGAGAGTTCCTCGAACAGTCGGGCGTTGGCACCGAACGGCTTGAGGCCGAGATCCGAACGCGCTTTCCAGGCGCGCGGGTGGTGCGCGTAGACCGCGATACCATCAGGCGGCGAGGTGCGATTGCCCGCGTGCTGGGCGATGTCGCACGCGGTGAGGTGGACATCCTCGTCGGCACCCAGATGATTGCAAAGGGACATGATTTTCCCTCAGTCACTTTGGTGGGTGTGATCTCGGCCGACGTCGGCCTGGGCATGGCGGACTTTCGCGCGGCCGAACGTACGTTTCAGCTCCTTACTCAGGTGGTGGGCCGCGCCGGCCGCGGACATATGGCCGGCGAGGCGCTCGTGCAGACGCTCTATCCCGATCACTACAGCGTCCGCGCCGCCGCGGCGCAGGACTACGACGCGTTCTTCGAAAAGGAAACCGAGTTCCGCACACGTATGGACTATCCCCCTCGCGTGGGGCTTATCAACGTCATCGTCCGCGGCAAGTCACTGGGACAGGCGATGGACGATGCGACCGCGCTTGCCGGGCTGGTGCGGCACCAGGGGCCCAAGGCGCGCCTGCTGGGGCCAGCGCCGGCGCCGCTGTCTAAAATCAAGGACGAATACCGCGTGCAGTTCTTCCTCAAGGGCCACCAGCGTCGCTCGATGCGCGAGGCCCTGCTGCGTGCGCTCGACCTCAAGCCGGAACTCAAGCGCCGCACCACGATCGACGTCGATCCCAACTCGGTGCTCTGAGGCTCTATTCCCAGGCGAAGGTGATTGGAGTCGGCGTAAAGCAGACGACGAAGATGAGGGGTGCGAGGCCCGCGATCACGAGGCGGCCGCGTGAGAGGGGTGTCCAGTCGTCGAGCGGTGGAGGGTGCCGGAGGCCGACCACCCAGGTCATGGCGGTGAGCATGACGGCCATCGCGATCCAGCTGGTCGCGAGAAACGAAAGTCCCACCACGATTGCGAGCGTGATGACCGAGAGCCGCACGGCACGGGGTCCGAACACCGCGTAGGCGATATGGCCGCCGTCGAGCTGTCCAAATGGCAGCAGGTTTAGCGCCGTGGCCAACATGCCGACCCACGCGGCAAATCCCATCGGGTGAATGACGATGTCGGTGCCTTCGGGGAGGGGGCCATGGACAAGGCGCGCCAGCGTCTTGAAGAGGAGTGGTTCGCCGAGGAGCAGGGTGCCTGGGTCGTCTGGCACGGGCATCAGGTCCGAGAGCCAAATTCCGAGGATGAGGAACGGCAGCAGCGTGATGAAGCCGGCGATTGGGCCGGCCACGCCGATGTCGAACAGCGCGGCTCTGGAGGGAAACTGTTCGCGGATCTTGATCACGGCACCCAGGGTTCCCGTGAGCAGGATCGGCGCAGGAATAAAATACGGCAGCGTGCAATCCACGTTGTGCCAGCGGCAGGCGAAGTAGTGGCCGAACTCGTGGGCACCCAAAATGGTCAGGATGGCCATGGCGTACCAAGGGCCGGCGCCAAGGAACGTGGTGGCGACCGCGGTCAGCAGGAACAACGTGACGGGCAAGACGGCCCATCCGTGGTCGAACTTGCGGCGCGGGTCATTCACCGGGGATGTTCTGCAGTTCCTTGCCGGGCTTGAATCGGATCGTCCGGCCGGGCGGGATCTTCACTTCCTTGCCGGTCCTTGGGTTGCGGCCAATCCCGCGCTTCCTGGGCTTGACCTGGAAGACCCCGAATCCGCGCAATTCGATGCGGTCGCCCTTCATCATCGAGGCCCGCATGGCGTCGAACACCGCGTCCACGGCCACTTCGGCCTTGACCTTGGTGATGGCTGCGAGGCGCGACACCTCATTAACGATGTCGACTTTGATCATGACTTAGGGGCCAACCGGTATCCGTAAGTGACTATAAAAAAGGATAGTTACGGAGTCAAGTATCGGGCTAACTGTGCGAGTACACTTGGATGAGCGATGGCCAAGCAAGGCGTCGGTCCCAGCGTGGTGCTGGTGGGCCGGCCGAACGTGGGAAAATCCACACTCTTCAACCGCATTGCGGGCACCCGCCGGTCCATCGTGGCCCCGGTGGCGGGCACCACCCGCGACATGGTCTCGGCGCCTGCCCAGTGGCTCAATCACCAATTCATGCTGGCCGACACCGGGGGTCTCTTCGGCGCCACGACCGACCCGTTGCACGCGATGGTGGTGGAGCAGGGCCTGCGCGGCATGCAGTCGGCCGACATCATCGTGTTCCTCGTGGACGGGCGTGAGGGCCTCGTACCTGGCGACCTGGACATTGCCCAGGCTGTGCGGGCGCTCAATCGGCCGGTGATCCTGGCCGTCAACAAGGCCGATGACAAGCGGGCGAAGGCGCGCGCGGCTGAGTTTCACCAGCTTGGGTTCAACCTGATGGAGGTCTCGGCCGAACACGGTGACGGCGTAGCCGACCTGCTCGATGCACTGCTCAAACTCTTTCCCGTCAAGTCCACTGCACCTGAACCTGAGGCCGAGCCCGAAGTCGCCATCGCCATCGTCGGTCGGCCGAACGTCGGGAAGTCGTCGCTGATCAACCGGCTCCTGCGCGAAGAGCGAGTGATGGTGAGCGACATGCCGGGCACCACTCGCGATTCGGTGGACGCGATGCTGCAGTACCGCAAGAAGCGGCTGCGGCTGGTGGATACGGCCGGCATGCGGCGGCCCGGCAAGGTGGCCACAGCGGGGCAGGTGGAATCGATCAGCGTGGTGCTGGCCAAGCGCGCAATGGCCAAAGCGGACGTGGCCGTGATCCTGATTGATGCGACCGAAGGTGCCACCGATCGCGATGCCGCCATAGCGGGTGAAGCGCAGGAGGCCGGCTGCGGTGTGGTGGTTGTGGTGAACAAGTGGGACCTGATGGCCGGGTCTGATCAGCAGTTCGTGAAGGACTACGACGATCGTCTGCGCTTCCAGCTCAAGTTTCTTGAGTACGCGCCGATCCTTCATATCTCCGCATTGACCGGCGACCGGACTGGGAAGGTAATCGAGATGGCGGTGCGTGTGGCCGACGCGCGGGCCAGACGCGTGCCGACGTCAGCGCTGAACAAGTTTGTGGAAGAGATCACCGGCGCGAACCCGCCTACGAGTAAACACCGGCGTGCAGTGCGCATCATGTATGCCGCGCAGACGGCCAGCGCGCCCCCGCGCTTCGTGTTCTTTACGAACGTCGCGACGGAGTTCCACTTCTCCTACGAGCGGTATCTTGTCAACCAGCTGCGCGAGTACTTTGGTTTCATAGGAACTCCGATTCGCATCAGCGTGCGACGTCGCGCCAAAGCGGCGCGGCCGCACTGAGGCGTGCAGCACAACGTGTCTGCTATACTAGGGCTCGACAGTGCCTGCCGATGTGATTCCGAATCGTCCCGCGTTCCGGGCACAAGAGGTGTGCGAAATCGCCAGTGTCCAGCCGTACGTGTTGCGCGGGTGGGAGGCGGAGTTTCCAGACCTGGGTGTGGTCAAGACCCCGAGTGGTCCACGTGTGTATCGTCGCGCGGACGTCGAGCGGGTGTTGCGGCTCAAGCACCTGATTCAGGTTGAGGGACTGACGCTCTCGGGCGCCAGGCGGCGGTTGGAAGAAGAAGCCGTCCCCGAGCTGTTTGCGGGCGAGGACGAGCAGGGTAGTGAGGGCAGCGCTGGAACGCACGCGCCGGTCTCTATGGCGCCGGTGGTGGATCAAGCCGCACGCGCGCGTCTGCAGGAGGTCAAGGTGGGCCTGCAGTGGATCTTGAAGACACTCGAAGGTGACAGCGAGTTCGCGCTGGCAGCGTCCCCCCAAGGGACGAAGAAGCGAATTAAGAAAGTCGTGAAGTAGCGACGTAGGGAAGTAGTAAAGTTAGGACGAAGACAAGCGGTTTCGGCGGGATGTAGCGCAGCCTGGTAGCGCACTTGACTGGGGGTCAAGGGGTCCCGAGTTCGAATCTCGGCATCCAGACCATTTCTTCTTCGTTTCTTCTCAGTATTTATGGGCGGTCTGTTTGGGCCGCCCATCGTTTTTGGGGCCATGGGCAACACATGGGTAACAAAATGCCGACCGTCTGGCGGTCTGATCCGTCAGTCGAGCGCCCATCCTCCTAGCGGTCTCAGTCGATCCCACATTCTGCGCGTAGACTTTGAGGGACCGTTCTGACCGCCAGGAGCCCATGTTCGAACAAGCCTTCAAAAACATCGACGACGTCCTCTGGAAAGACGCCGGCTGCACTAGCGAACTCGATTACACCGAGCAGACCTCCTGACTGCTCTTCCTGAAATACCTCGACGCTCTCGAACACGACAAGGCCACCGACGCCGCCCTCGGCGGCAGGAAATACACCCACATCCTCGACAAACCCTATCGCTGGGGAACGTGGGCTACGCCCAAAGGCAAGGACGGCAAGGTCGATCGCAACACCGCCCAGATCGACAACGACCTCATCGCCTTCGTCAACGCCAAGCTCTTTCCGTATCGCAATGGTTTCAAGGCCAAGGCCAAGGCCAAGGCCAAGGCCAAGGCCACCGGCCCGAACACCATCGAATACAAAATCGGCGCAATCTTCAGCGAGATAAGAAATCGCGTCCAGAGCGGCCACACCCTGCGTGATGTCATCGACCATGTGGACGAACTCCGCTTTCAGTCTCAGACGGAGAAGTATGAGCTTTCGCAACTCTACGAGACGAAGATCAAAAACATGGGCAACGCGGGCAAGAACGGCGGCGAGTATCACACCCCGCGCCCACTCATTCGCGCGATCGTGGCCGTCACCACGCCCCGGCTCGGCGAGACCATCTGCGACCCCGCCGTCGACTCGGCCGTGGCGGTCGCTCGAGGCGGTCGAGTTCAGCACGCTCGTGTGGAGCGACTGGTTCAATAATCGGCGCCTGTTCGGACCGATCGGCGACATCCCGCCCGCCAAGGTCGAAGCGCTGTACTATGCTCAGGCCAAGGTGGCTTGATTCAATAAATCCGGTCTCCGACGAACCCGGTACGCTGCAATGAGCAACATGAGAACACCCCACATAACACCCGTTCTCGGACTCGGCACCATTGAGCCAGAATGTTTCCAATGTTTACGGTGATGATGGACTTAAGGTTAAGTCGCAACAGCCCCCCCCCGACGCGTGCGCTAAATCGAGTCCGTCAATGGGCGCCCTTGCCGTCAGCCGGTCGAGTACCAGCGCTTCGAGGTCGGAAATCAAGTCAGTCCTTCATTACGTTCGGTTCGTTTAACTTCCAAGGGGCCGGTCTGACCGGTCTGGGAGGCTCCGTGGGTCCAATTCGCCGGGTCGGCGCGTGTCTGGTCATTGCGGTCGCATCCAGTCTGTGGCTCGGAGCGTGTTCGGGCAGTCCAACTGCGCCGGACGCCAGCTCAGGGGGCACCAGCAGCCCGAGCGGGGGGACCACGAAGACACCCAACCCGGTCTACGTCGTGCTGTTCACGCACATCGAAGACAACACGCCCCTGGGCACTCTCGGGTCCGCTCAGTCGCGCGCGTCCTATCTCGACTGGCGCAACGATCTGATGGCGATGGGTGAAGCGGCCCGCCGGAAGGGTGTGCCGTGGGTGCTCCAGCCAGACTGGAAGTTTCTCGAAGCCGCACGCCTCTACGACGACAGCTCGACGACATCCTCAACGGGCGGACGCAATCTGCTCCGATACCTGCGTGATTCGCTCGGGGTCATCATCGATCCCCACTCGCACGAAAACGGCGGCTACAACTACACGGACGTCGCGTATTTACTCGATCAACTGGGTGTGGGCGGCAGCACGGTCATCGGCGGACACATCTGGGATCCGTCCCTGCCAGAGTTTTCCAGATGGGATCGTTATCGCAGCTCGGTGGCGGGACAGAAGTATCCGCAGGCGTCGTGGCGAGGGGACATCCTTATGGGTGCGGGAACGCCCAATCACACCAACGATCCGGTGGTCAGCGGCGTATGGCGGCCCCGAGATCGATCCAATTATTTCACCGACGACCCGTCCGGAAACATCGTGAGCGTTGGACCATTCTCGCGTGACCTGGAAGGTGTCTCGACATTGTGGACTCTTGGCAAGGCGGGCACGATCGCCTCGTCCTGCATGCTCACCTCGTCGTACCACGTTCGGCCTGCCGATATCGCGAATGCATCGGCATTGGCGGCCGTTGAGCGTGATGTGTTTACTCCCTTGCTGAGCCTGAAGGGTGCGGGACAGGTGGTGCTCACCGACTTTACGTCGCTGGTGTCCACCTGGCGTGCCCGATACAACGCGCAGGGGTGTGTTTATCGGCGGTAGTCACCCGCGCGCAACTATAGTGCGCGACTGCGACTCCCGCTGCTGCGCTGCGTACTGACGGTTACGAGCTCGAGCATCAATGTGGTGGCATCCATTACATCGGGCACACTGAGTGGAACCACAACGGTTGCCGCCAGCTCAGGTGTGGCCAGGAGACTTCCGTGTGCGAGTACGGGCCTCCACGAAGGACATTGAGGGCGAACCTGAAACGTGGGCGATTTCCGCTAAGACCGACTTCCCCAGGAACGTCCCTGTTGGCAGCGAGGGGTTTGCGCAACGGGTCGTGAGCCTGTCGTCTGCCAGCTTCAGCACCTACTCCTGGCTCTATCCCCCGAAGGGGATGTTCGGAGCGGAAGGCGCGGGGGCCGTCGATGAGTCCGCTGCCCGGCTTTGTGCGCTTCCGCCAGGCAATAACAATTCTGTGAGCCTCTGGTCGAAGTCCGTCATTCGGGCCTCGACGACAGGCGCCAGTTGGCCTTTTGGCCTAGGAAACCCAGCAAAACCAGCTGGAATGCGCTGGAAATCAGGACCGTTCCTTGCAGAGGAGGCAACCGAGATTCTCGGCGACCCCTATGCGAACCCGTTTTCAACAGACCATTTCACCGGATGGGGGCTTCACGCTCCTGGAAGTGTTGGTCACCATCGGCATCATCATCGTGCTCTCGGGCATCACTGTGGCGGTCATGCCGGTGGCTCTGATCTCGGCCCGGTCTGACAGCAGCGCGGCCACGATGGTGGCCGTCATGCGTGTGGCCAGGGAAGAGGCCATCTCGCAGCGCAGAAACATGCAGGTGGTGTTTACGGCTCCGAACAAGATCTCCGTATCTCGCATCGAAGTGCCGGGTCCGGGCACCACGCTTGTCCGCGAGGCCTACCTCGGCACCCACTACAGCTTCCGGCTGTTTGTTGGTGTGCCTGACACGCCCGACGCGTTCGGCAACGGGACGGCCACAGCCTTTCCCGGCGCGACTTCGACCTTGTTCACGAGTTCGGGTGAGTTGGTGGACCAGGATGGTGACCCGGTCAACGGCACCATCTTCATCGGGCGGAGCGGCGAGACACTGAGCGCCAGGGCCGTGAGTATCTTCGGACCGACCGCGTTGATCCGGCAGTGGCGATGGACAGGTAGCGCATGGGCGCAGTAGTTCTCGTGCGCACCCGGCGCGAACATCGCGAAGACGGCTTCACGCTGATCGAAGCGATCGTGGCGATGCTGATCATGACCGTTGGTCTTCTCGGGCTCGCCCAGGCGTTCATCATCGGCCTCCAGCACATGGGCACGTCGTCGTCGAACCTGATCGCGCGCGAGAAGGCGCGCGAGGCCGTAGAGAGTGTGCACACGGCGCGTGATACCCGCACCATCACGTGGGCCGAGATCCGGAACGTGTCCGACGGCGGCGTGTTTCTGGATGGCGCGCTGACCCTGAACGCCGCCGGCGTGGATGGACTGATCAACACCGCTGACGACTCGGCGGCCGGCATCGAGACGCAGCGGGCTCCAGGCCCCAACGGAATCCTCAGTGATGGAGACGATGTGTTGACGCCGCTTGTTGGATTTCAGCGTCGCATGCAGATTCGTGAACTCGAGCCGGTCAACCCCGCCCTGCGTGAAGTGGTGATCACCATCACCTACTCGGTTGGGCTGCAGCAGCGCACTTACACGCTGCGCACGTTCATCTCGTCGTTTTCCTGAAGCCACGACAATGCGCACCGAGCAATCCTGCCGCAGCGACGCTGGTTTCAACCTGACAGAACTTGTGGTTGCGAGCGTCATCGTGATCGTTGTGCTGGTCGCCACCATGACGGCGCTCCAGAATGCGTATCGAGCCACCGAAATCGCCCAGGGCACGACGGGGCTCACCAACACTTTGCGCATCGGTATGGACTTGATTGTGCGCGACCTGATCCAGGTGGGGCAGGGCATGCCGCCCGGCCGGACGGTGCAGGTGCCTAATGGTACCGGCGCGCTGAGAGTTCAGCGGCCGCGGACGCAGGGCAGCACGTGCACCGAATGGCCGACAGGGACACAGGTCATTCCAGCGGTCACGGTCGGCCCTGGATGTGGTCCCACCATCAATGGCGTGGCCACCGACATCCTGACGACGCTGGCTGTTGATCCCCAACTTGAAGCGGTGCCGGTTCAAAGTGTCAACGTCGGCGCCCACACGGCGACTATCTCAACGCCGGCGCAATCCACAAGCGGCATCGACATCAGTCTTGGTGGCCCCGACGACGTGACGGTGGGCGACCTGATGATGTTCACCAAGGGGAGCGCCAGTGCGCTGGTGTATGTCACGGCGGTGAACGGCAACCAGACGATCACGTTTAATGGTGGCGACCCCTTCCAACTCAACCAGTTTGTCAGCAATCTGAACGGCACGATTGACGACCTGATCGTGCTGGCGCCGACCACTGCGCAGTCAGCCACCGTGTCGAGAATCCGGATGATTACGTACTATCTCGACAACACCCTTGACACCATCACGCCGAGACTCATCCGCCATATGAATTGGGGCAACCCAGCGGTGGCCCTGAACAAACGAGGCCGCACGGTTGCGTTCGCCATAGAGAATATGCAGTTCACGTATGACATGGTGGATGGCGCCACCAATCCATCGAACGTGCGGATGGTGGCTGCGGATCTCACCACCGCAGGCAGTTGTGCTCCACTGGCATGCTCGCCGAACCAGATTCGCAAGGTCAATATTTACCTGGCCGGTCGTTCCACAGATAGGTTCTCAACCACAAAGAACTACTTTCGCAACTCACTGAATACACAGGTCAGCCTGCGTAGCATGGCGCTTGTAGATCGATACAAATAATAGATGACTCCCACCAAGGTGTTGACGATGCGACGGAGAAGTGATGCGGGCATGGCACTGGTGTCAACACTGCTCGTCCAGTTGTTGATGGGCGCTCTCGTGTTTGGCTTCCTTGCCGTCATCGCGGCCGATCAACAAGCGAGTGGGATCAACCGCGATCAAACGCAGGCGTACGCCGCTGCACACGCCGGCCTGGAGAAACTCACGGCCGACCTAGGTGCCCTCTTCATCGGCGGAAACTTCAGCCCCTCCGGCGCGCAGATCACTGCGTTGACCACGACGCCGCCTGTGCTGCCTGGGTTTGCGTTCATTGCCCCGGGCAACCTGCCGGGCTATACGATCACGCCAGGCGCTCTAAAAGTGGCTACCGTGCCGAGCGGGCCGTTCCACGGCCTGATCGGACTGATCACGCCCTACGTCATTAATGTGACGGCGCGGTCTAATGTCAGCTCGCTTGGTGCCGCAGAAGCGCGCATGCGGCGTGAGTTGCAGACGGTGGCCGTACCCGTGTTCCAATTCGGGATTTTTTCGGACAACGACCTGAGTTTCTTCGCCGGCCCGAACTTCGACTTTGGCGGCCGCGTGCACACCAACCAGAACGCGTACGTCGCTCACAACGACGGCGCCACGCTGACGCTCCGCGAGGTGTTTACCGCAGTGGGCGAGGTCGTCAGAACGCACCTTTCCAACGGCCTGGCCATCTTTACCAGCGGTCACCGAGGAACGGTCAGGCTGGCCACGACCGGTGGATCGAGCCCCACCTTCCGGAATCTGATGTGTGGGTCGCAAGGCGGTGACTGCAGCAGCAGCAACCAGGAAGGCAGTGTGAATGTGGCGAGTGTGCCGCCGAGCACGTTACAGACCGTGAACGGCCTACCAACCATGGTCCTCGTGGCAGGCAACACCAGGAACGAACCCAGATGGACGAACGTGTCGACCGGTGCCTACGGAAGCCGTGTGCGCAACGGCGCCACCGGTGGGCGCCGGTTGGACCTGCCGCTGGTGGCTGATGGGGCATCATCCGTGGACTTAATCCGGCGGCCATCCGTGACCGTGCCTGACGCGCAAGCGGTACTCGTCCAGCGGTTGTTCTCGATGGCGAGTCTACGAATCCTCCTGTCCGATCGCGCGTCGGACATCTCGAGCCTGCAGACTGTCACGGCAGCCCCGCCAGTCGATCTGGCCCGGCTGGCCCTGGACGCGGCGTACCGCGCGGATCCGAATGGCCAGGGCCTAGCGGTGACGTGGTTGGATGGTGTGCCCCTGGCGGTCGCGGGCCTTTATAGTACGGCTACGCCCGGTAATGTCTATCGGGTGCCGCCTGGAACGCCCTTGCAGAGCGGATTTCTGAAAATTGAGCGGCAGACGCGTGACGGCGCCTGGTCGGATGTGACTGTGGAAATACTGAACCGCGGCTTTACGGGACGCAATCTTGCCGGATCCGCCACATGGAATACCGCCGGCACGACGTGCGCCACCAACGCGGCCGACGACCCGAGCCCCAATGCCGTGATTCGATTGCAGCGCGTACGCGATAATCCCTTGTCTGGCTACGGCAACTGTGGCCACAACTCTAGCAGCTGGTCTACTGACGGCACGAACTATCTGCCGATAACTTTCTATGATCCGCGAGAGGGCGCCCGTCGCGACGACCCCACAGGTCAGGGCACCATGCCGCTGTTCGGAGGCGTCATGCACTACGCCGAACTCGACGTCAACAACCTTCGGTTGTGGCTGGCCACGTATCCCGACACGATGGATATCACAGGCTTCGTAGTGTATTTCTCCGACCGCCGTGGCAACAAGAACCTTGGGCCTGATTTGACGAAAGGGACGCGCGCAGGTGCCGACGGCATTTTGTTTACCGCCGATGACTTCGCCGACGACCTTGAGACGGGAGAATTTGGTTTTGAAGATCTCGTCAATCCCGCATCAGCACAGAGCGTCTCAAATGGACTCCTGAATACGGGCGAAGACGTGAATGGCAATGGTGTCCTGGATCTCTATGGCGGGTCACCGCGCCTCTACCCAGTCGACGCCACCGCATACTGGATGGCTAATGTACCGGCATGGGTGCCCGCGACGGGCGCGACCGGCGCCTGGGTCGAGGGCGCTGTCACCACACTCACCACAGCGGTGTCCGTCGGCGAGGCGCGCGTCAATCCGCAGCTCTTCTTCCGCCGGGCTGTCAAGCTGGTGAATGGCGGCTACACGACCGGCAATCTCCGTCTGCCGGCGAATGGCACACAGGGGCTGACGGTGGCCACGGAAAATCCTATCTACATCCAGGGCAATTTCAACGCGCCGAATGCGGCGGGCACCGCCATGGGCACCACGCCGGGCACCGACCATGTGTCGGCGTCTGTCATCGCCGACGCCGTCACGTTTCTGTCGAACAACTTCAACGACATCCGGTCGTTCATGTCGCCGCACGATGTCGGCTCGAATCGCGACGCCACTACCTCCTGGTACCGTGTGGCGGTCATATCGGGCAAGGGCCTCAACTTCCCGCGGCCCACTTCCAATACCGCCAATGATCACACTGACTTCGGAACCGACGGTGGCGCGCACAACTTCCTGCGGTACATCGAGAATTGGAGCGGCCAGACGCTGAACTACCGGGGTTCGATCGCTAGCCTGTATCTGAATCGCCAGGCGACCGGTATCTACAAGTGCTGCAACGTGGTCTATTCGCCACCCACACGCGTCTATAATTTCGATACGGACTACCTGACACCGGCCCTGTTGCCGCCGCGCACGCCGATGTTCCGCGACATCAACACGCTGACGTTCAGGCAGCTCCTGCGTCCGAATCAGTAGCCTGTCGGGCGCGCCGCGCCTCTTCGCGCATCTGTACGCTCATGGACGTCGTGCCGGTGACTACGCCACGGCACGCCGAGGCGCCGCAGTGGCATGCGAACGCTTCGGTCTCGTCGTTGCAGAACTGGGCGTAGTCGAGGGTGAGTTCCTCGCCCGCGCCGATGTCGCGCAAGGCCAGTACATTGAGGCCGTCGTAGCCGGTGTTGGGCGCGCACGAGTGGTTCTGCGGCGCCCAATCGTGCGGATTCTCCGACCAGAGAATATAGACCTCGTCTGAGAGGGGATACGCGTACTGCGCAAAAGTCTGCCGGTCGCGGGCTTCCCATGTCTCCTGCACCCAACGGCGAGTCACGATGCGCTGCGAGCGTTCCTCGCCGACAAAGACGATCTCGCCTAGGCGAATCGTGCGCACCGCCTCGATCCCCAGGCCGCCGTTTCTGGTGCGTACGGCGAAGGGTCGTTGCTGCGCGGCGTGGCGGGCGAGACCTTCGCGGATGATGTGTCGGAGGAAATTCGCACCGCCGAAGCCGTCGTGCTGCAGGATGTAGTCGGCCGTGCCGTAGAACCCTTCCGGATAAAAGACCGAGCAACTGAAGTTGGCGTCGAGCACACTGGGCACGCCCTCGCGGTCGAGGCGGAAGTCCATCCGGCTGTAGCCTGTGCCGCCGAAGGTCAGAAAGACGCGGCGCCCAGCGTCAATCAGCACCGCCTCGAGTTCGGCATCGCCGACCGAGATATTGGCCTCGGGATGGTACTGCGCATTTTTCAAGTCGTAGGTCTTGAATTGTTCGCCGGGCGGGAAGCGGTATTCGATCGGTCGAAACGCCAGCGGTACCTTCGGGTTCGCAGGATCCGAGGCGACAAGCACCGAGAACTCACGTCCGTCGAGGAATTCCTCGATGAGGACCGTGTCGTACTGTTCCAGCAGAGCGGCGGCTTTAGCTTCGAGGGCGCCTGTGTCCGCGCAGAGGCTGGCGGCGTCGATGCCGAATGAGTCGCCGCCTTCACCCGGTTTCACGAACAGCGGAAACCGCAGCGAGGCTGCCGCGTGCACCACGTCGGCCGCCGATCGCGCAGCCACATGCGGCGGCGTGCGAACCATCGCGTAGCGCGCGACGACCTTCAACATCTCTTTGCCCGTTTCATAGCGGGCGGCGGGCGGGCCCGTGTACGGCAGCCCCAGGCTGTCGAGCGAGTGGATGACATCAATCGAGGGCACGTCCCAGTCGAGATGCCCCTCGCAGAGGTTCACGAAGATGTCGTAACCCTTCTTCTTGGCGTGACTCAGCTGAGCGTAGACGGTGGCCTTGTTCAGGAACAGGTTGGTGAACGACCATTCCGGAATCAGGGGCGAAAGGTCGCGTGGCGGGTCGTGGGTGGCGTACTCCTTCAGCAGCTCTGATTTGGCATACGACGGCTGAAGCACACACACGTTCATGATCGAAGCGTCCTGTCGAGTTGACGTCCGCGACCAGGGCGGTGGCGAGCCAGCGCGTCGGCTACGATCGTGTCCACAAATGACGCCATGGAGGTGCCGGAGTACTCCAGGATGCTGCCCACGGCTGATGTCACGTCTGCCGTCAGGCCGCAGTTGGCGTTGACTTCAAGCACAAGCGGGACGCCGGGGTCGCCGTCGTAGCGGATGTCTACGCGGGCGTAGCCGGTGCCGTCCACCGCCTGGACCGCGCGTCTGGCCAGGCTGGTCAGTTCGTCGTGCCAGGCGCCGGGCGCCGGTGCATACGAATACGCGTGGTCGTCGGTGCCTTCGGCCATAACGGTGTCGCTCGTCAGAAAGCGCTCTTCCACCGGAACGGACGCGTTGAACACGCGTTCGACGGGCGGGAGCGCGCGCAAGCCGTCCGGACGAGAGTGGTCGCCCAGTACTAAGACCGTGAACTCGCGCCCAGCCAGGAAGGGCTCAGCGATGAGGCGGCCATGTGTAAAGGCCTCCCGGGCCGCTCGCACCCCGTCCTCGACACTGGATGCGCGGCTTGAGGTCGTAATGCCGGCTGACCCGGCGGCCACGTCCGGCTTCACGAAGATGGGCCAGCCCAGCGTCTGCCCGGCGCGGCGGATGTCGGCCTTTAGGTTGCGGATGCGCACAAACGGCGTGGTCGGCACGCCTCTGGCGGCCAGGCGCCGCTTCATCGTGCCCTTGGAGGTGGAGATGTCGTAGAACCGCGATCGCGCCCCGGTAAACGGCACTCTGGCGGTCTCAAGGGCCTTGACGACCGACAACCCCGGGTACCCGTTCACGTCGTCTCCATCACACAGGTTCAGCACCACGACGCGGCGGCGTTGCTGGTGCTCCCTGACCCGGCTGACCTCGATTTCGAGTGTGGACGCCGAGATAGCCACCCACTCCCACTCGCACCCGAGCGACCGCATCCAGCCGTTGATCTCGGCGCGCACCGACGGGTCGTCGTATTCGGGGCTCGTCAGGCGGCCGTCGAATTCGGCATACGCGATGAACACCGACACAAATGGACGAGTGTCCATCAGCGGGTCATGCCATGTCGAAGGATGCGCTCAATGATCGGTGTCATGCGCTGTCCGCACAGATGAAGAATGCTACCCACAGTAGAAGAGTCGCTGGAGGATAAGCCGCACTGTGCGTTCACTTCAAGTACCAATAGCTGATTTGTGCGTGCATCGAGGCGGATGTCCACCCGCGCGTAACCTTCTCCATCAACCGCGCGAAACGCGCGTCGCGCGATGTCGGCCAGCACGTGGCGCAGTTCAATCGGGGCAAGTTGATACCAATAATAGGGCTCGCCTGGTGGAATGGGGCGATCCACTTCGGGGAGTCCCCAATAACGTTCGAACGCGAGGAACCGTTCCTGCGCGGGCACGCGCGAGTCGAACACACGCTCGCCGGGCGTCAGCACGAAGAGTCCGAGGGGCTCCATCAGGTCTTCCACCACGAGGACGGTGAATTCCCGTCCCTCAATGAAGGTCTCAATGAGCACGGCTTGGTCTTCGAAGGACTGACCATGCAGGCCGGCGCGAACCGTCGTCACTTGCCGGTGCGCGGCTGCGCGGTCGCGCACCACGGAGTCCAGCTGGATGCCGTAGCTGCCGGCCGAGACGTCGGGTTTGATGAAGAGCGGAAAGCGCAGGGTCTCTGCCGCGCGATCCACATCGGCGCCAGTACGTGTCAGCACCCAGGGGGCGGTGGGAACGCCGGCCGCCTGGAACCGGGTCTTGCTTGCGGCCTTGGAGGTGGTGACTCGGTAAAAATCCGCGCCCGCGCCAGTGAAGGGCACCGACTGTGCGGTGAGCGCCGTGACGACGTCAATCCCGGGAAAGCCGTCGGCGACCGTGCCGTCGCAGAGGTTGAGTACCATGACGTCCCCGGCACGAGACATGACGCTTGCGCGGGTTGCTTCAGCAGCTAAAGTATCCGCGGTAATGGGCACCCAGTCCCAGGCCCGGCCGAGGCCTTCCATCCAGCCTTCCACTTCCGCCCGGTATTCCGGCACGTCGTAATGCGGGCTGACCAGACGGCCGTCGTCAACCACATAGGGCACGAAGACCAGGACGCGGTTGGGGAGGGGAGTGATGGGACTCACGGCACCGAATTGGGCCGGCGTGAGATGTCCGCCATCCCGATGTCGACCTGGCGATCTTCGAGCGTGGAGAAGAATTGTCCCGCGCCGACCGCGAAGTGCGGGCGAATGGACACTCGCGATAAGTCTTCAAATCGCACAAGCACGTCACGCCCCAGTCGAGTATCCGTGCGCCCGACAGATCTCCCCCATGCCTCCCGCGCCAATCAAATTGGCGATTTCATACGGCCCAAGACGGGTTCCAGCATTGAGTGATATGGGCGCCAGTAAATCTTAGCCGAGACTCAAACCTTTCGCTGAAGACTGACCGACGGATTCCGGATCCCGGTAAGATGCGCTCCATGGTGCGCAAATGCATGCTGCTCGTCCTCGGTGCGATGGTCGCCGGCCTTGTCACGCAGGCTCAGCAGAAGCCTGCGGCCCCTCGCGCGACTGCCGCGGCGGCACCGATTGACGTTACGGTCAGCGAGGGCACCTCGATGTCGGTGTCGCTCTCGCCCGACGGTCGCACGCTTGCCGTCGACATGCAGGGCAGCATCTGGACCCTGCCTGCGTCGGGCGGCACAATGACGCGCATTACCGACCCGTTCAACGACGCGCGCCAGCCCATCTGGTCGCCCGACGGCCGCACGATCACGTATTTCGCCTACCGCGATGGCGGTTACGACATCTGGTCGATCAATCCTGACGGCTCGAAGCAGCGAAAGGTCACCTGGGGCACGTTCGACGATCGCGAACCGATCTGGTCGCACGACGGCACCCGGGTCGCATTCTCGTCAGACCGCGGCCACATGCTCGGCAGCGACTACAACATCTGGATGCTCGACACGCGCTCGGGCGCCATCACGCAGATCACGAAGGCGCCCGGCGAAGACTTCATGCCGACCTGGTCTCCCGATGACACCGAAATTGCGTTCGTCTCTTCCCGCGACGCCTACGACGGCGTGTGGGTGATCAATGTGGCGACCGGCGCGGAGCGGAAGGTTCGCGCGGTGAAAGGCGCGCGCGTGGACGCGCCCTCGTGGGGGCCCGGCGGCCACTTGCTCTATCACGTGACCGCAGGCAACCAGACACGGTTCGAACTCGATGGTACGCCGGTGACCGGCGCCGAGAACGTATTCGCGTTCCGCGCTTCGTGGGCCTCGCCCTCCGAGATCATCTACGTGTCGGACGGGAAGATTCGCAAGCGGTCGATCACCGGCCTGCCCATGCAGACCCTCGACTTTACCGCCACCATGCAGGTCACGCGTCCGCAGTACACCCGTCGGGTCCGCGACTTCACGTCGACGACGCCGCGCAAGGTCCTGGGCATCGTGCGGCCCGTGATTTCCCCCGATGGCACGCAGATCGCGTTTGCCGCCGTCGGCGATATCTACGTGATGCCGATTGGCGGCACGGCCGTCAACCTGACGAAAGACGCGGCGCTCGACACCGACCCGTCGTGGTCTCCCGACGGCTCGTCGCTCGTCTACTCGTCCGACAGGGACAGCGAGCACTTGCAGTTATGGATTCGCGATATGAAGATCGGACAGAGCCGTAAGGTGACCAACCTCGCGACCCAGCCGCAGGCGGCTTCGTTCTCGCCCGACGGCAGGCGCGTGGTGTTTTTTAATGTCGATGGCATGTGGCGCGTGGCGGAAATGTCGATTCTGGATCTCGATACCGGGCGCGTGACTAGGATTCACGAGTCGCTGCCGCAGCCCGGAACCCCGACCTGGTCGCCCGACGGCACGCGCATCGCGCTGGCCGGCATTGCGCCCATGACGGTGCGTTTCCGCGAGGGCACCAACCAGGTGCAGACCATCTCTGCGTCGGGCGGCGATGTGAAGTGGTACGCGCCCATTCCGATGCTGTCAATCGACTCGCGCGGTGGTGGCGGGCCGGTGTGGTCGCCCGATGGCACCAAGATGGCCGCGATCTACGAGGGCGTGCTATCGGTGTGGCCGGTTGCGGCAAGCGGCGAGCCGCAAGGCCCGCCGCGGCGCGTGACCGCCGAGAGCGCGCATGCGCCAAGCTGGCAGGGCGACTCGCGGCACATTCTGTATCAGTCGCTGGATCAGTTGCGCATCGTTGATATTGAGACGGGCGAGACCAGGACCGTGCCGTTCACCCTCACGTGGACGCCGGCGATTCCCACGACGCGCACGATGATTCACGCCGGCCGCCTGCTCGATATGAAAAGCGCCGAGCCTCGCACCAACATGGACATCACGGTCGTTGGCAACACCATCGTCTCGGTGGTGGCCCACGCTGCGGCCAACCACGTCGGGGCTGCGGTGGTCGATGCGTCTCATCTGACGGTCATGCCCGGCCTGGTGGAGTTTCACTCGCACCTGCAGAAGGACTACGGCGAATCGCAGGGCCGCGCGTGGCTGGCGTTTGGTATCACCACGGTGCGAAGCCCCGGCAACACGCCCTACGAAGCGGTCGAAGACCGGGAAGCCAACGAGGCCGGCGTCCGGTGGGGCCCGCGTGTCTACGGCACCGGCTACCTGATGGAGTGGAACCGTGTCTATTACAAGATGGGCATCGCCATTTCGAACGTGAGCCAGTTCGAGATGGAACTGCAGCGCGCCAGGGTGCTGGAGCACGACCTCATCAAGAGCTACGTGCGCCTTCCTGACTTGCAGCAGAAGCGCATGGTGGAATTTGCGCACAACATTGGCGTGCCGGTGGCCACGCATGAGATCTGGCCGGCGTCGCTTGTCGGCGTCGACAACACCGAGCACACTGCGGCGACGAGTCGCCGGGGCTACTCGCCGAAGCAGGCGACGCTCCAGACCGCCTACCAGGACGTGGTGCAGTTGTTCGGTCAGAGCCAGCGCATCTTCTGCCCGATGATCCCGAGCAGTGGCGCGCGCAAGCTCTTCGAAGATGATCCCGCGCTGAAGCTCGACCCGCGCTTCACGGTCTATCCGGAGTGGATCCAGCGGCAGGTGGCGGCGCAGCCCAACGCCCCGGCCCCGAGCGGCGGTGTGAATCCCACCGGCGGTCACGGCAAGATGGTGCTCGACATCATGAGAGCGGGCGGGCTGGTCGTCGCCGGTACCGACACGCCGAATGGCGTGAACCTGCACGGCGAGTTGCTGTCGTACCGCATGGCGGGCATGGCCCCGTTCGACATCCTCAAGACCGCGACCGTCAATCCCGCCCAGGCGCTGGGGCTGCAGGCCGGCACGATCGAAGCCGGCAAGCTTGCCGACATCATCATGATCGATGGGGACCCGCTCGCCAACATTGCCAACACCGTCAAGGTGCGCAAGGTGATGGCGAACGGCCGCATGCATGACGTGGCACAGTTGATCGCGCCAAAGTGATAGACTCTTCAATCCTCCAATGGCACCTTCACTGTCCACTCTTCCAGTCCTGCTCCGGAGAGAAATTGAGGCACGAATCCTGGCTCCGGTGGTCGACGCCATGGCCGCGGAATTTGGACGCGAACGGATAATCGAGATCCTCCGCGATACCATCATCAAGGTGGCGCGTGAACAGGGGGCTGAGTTGGCAAAAGCGCGCGGATCCAACGCCCTTGAAGAGTTTGCCGACGCGACGATGGCGTGGACCTCAGGTGACGCGCTCACGATCGAAGTGATCGAACACAGTGCCGATCGTTATGACTTCAATGTGACGCGTTGTCGCTACGCCGAAATGTATCGCGACCTGGGCATCCCGGAGCTCGGCGCCGTGCTCTCCTGCAACCGTGACTTCTCGTTGATTGAGGGCTACAACGCAGACATCACCCTCACGCGCGAAACGACGATCATGGGCGGCGCGTCGGCCTGTAAATTCAGGTACCGGCAGAAAACCTAGTTAGCGCGGCCACTTTCGCCTATTGATCGCCACTGGCAAGTTAGGTATACTCACGGCCAGAAAGCGAAAATAAAGCGAAAATTATCATGGCGTCAGTCGCGCTCTCCCGCCTCACTACACTGCTGCAAGCCAGGAAACTTGATGGCACGCTCACCCGGCCGCTCAGCACCGGGTTGCCCACAACCAGCACAGGCGTAGAGGCTCTGGATCAGGCCCTTTCACCCGGTGCTCAAAAAACTGGTTGGCCGCGGGGCCATGTGTCCGAAATTGTTGGCCCCGCCTCGTCTGGCCGCACCAGCGTGGTGATGGCCGCGCTGGCCGCAGTCACGGCGCGCGACGGGGTAGTGGCCCTGGTGGATGTGGCCGACCGCTTCGACCCGGCGAGCGCGGCTGATGCGGGCGTGAATCTGGATCGCCTGTTGTGGGTGCGCGGACCCAACATGACGTGGGGCGCTCCGCACAGCATCGTGGGCGATCTCGCAGTACGCCGTGGCCTGCGCGCGTTTGATCTGACTGTGCGCGCGGGTGGGTTTGCCGTAGTGGTGCTCGATCTGGCGGATGTGCCCGAACGCATGGTGCGCACCTTGCCCGCGTCCACCTGGTTACGACTGGCGCATGTGATTGAAGGTCGCGACACCGTGGGGCTCTTGGTGGGCACCACGCCGATGGGGCGCAGTGCGGGGGGAGTCTCACTGGCCTTGCATGGCGCCGGGCAATGGGCCGGCACCAGCGTGCAGAGCCGCCGATTGTCAGGCGTGGCGGTGCAGGCACGAGTCAGTCGAAGCGCCATGCAGATGAAGGTGGCGAGCCACGCGTCAGGAAAGGCGGCCTCGTCATGTTTCTTTGCCTCGTCCGAGATTCGCTGAGCCCTTCAATCACCGGCGTCCTCGAGTCTGTAGCCCGCGCGTGTTCGCCCAGGGTGGAACCGCATGGCGACGATGTGGTGGTGTGTGATGCGAGAGGGTTGACACGCGTCATCGGTGAGCCGGCGGTCATTGCCGAGGAAATGCGGCGTATGGCCTGGGACCGCGGCGTGGGCGTGCGTGTGGCTATTGCCGGCACACACACGGCCGCGTGGCTGCTGGCGCATGTGCGACCGGGCCTGACCGTGGTGGCGCCAGGTGATGAGGCGCACACGCTGGCGCGCCTGCCGATGACGGCTCTGGCGATGCTGCCGGAATGCCGGGCCCGCATCTTCAGCGATGTGCTGGTCACGCTTGATCGCTGGGGTGTGTCCACGCTTGGCGATCTGGCGCGGCTGCCGCGTGCCGACGTGTCGTCGCGGCTGGGCCTGGCCGGAGCGCGATTGCATCAGGCGGCCTGGGGAGAAGATGTGGTGCCCCTGGTGGCGACGGCAGAGGCGCCGCGTTTTATCGAACGTGTCGAACTTGAATGGCCTGTGGACGGGCTTGAGCCGTTGTCGTTTGTGCTGGCGCGTGTGTGCGAAGCGCTGTCGGGTGCGCTCGAACGCGCCGACCGGGGCGCGGTCACGATTACCACGCGACTGACCCTGATCAACAAAAGCCTGGCGGAACGAACGCTGACGCTGCCGGCACCGATGCGCGACGCCAAGGTGCTGCGGACGCTGATCCTGCTCGATCTCGAAGCCCACCCACCTGGCTCTGACGCCGAGCACTTTGCCGGCATTGATGTCGTCGAGGTGGAGTTGGGGGTGACTCCGGGTCGCATCGTGCAGAAATCGCTACTGGCACACGACATGCCTGCCGTGGAAGACGTTGCCACACTGGTGGCGCGTCTTCAGGCACTGATGGGGGAGTCGCGTGTGGGCGCGCCGGTGGTGCTTGATACACACGACCTCCGCAAATCATCGCTCAAGCCATTTGTGGTGCCCCCTTCGACTCACTTTTCGGCTCGCCCCTTCGGAGCTCGCTCGGGGCAGGCCGCCGTCATTCGCCGTTTCCGCATGCCGATGGCCGTGCGTGTGGTGACCGACCGTGGAGCGCCGGTGCGCATTGTGCTCAGCGAGAGAGGAATGAGCGAACCGCGAATCACGCATCGGGCCGGGCCGTGGCGCACATCGGGGCAGTGGTGGACGGCCGATCGCGATACCTGGGATCGCGACGAATGGGATGTGAGTGTGGAGACCGGCGTGGTGTATCGCCTAGCGCGCGATCGTGCCACCGATCGCTGGGAAGTGGAAGGCGTGATCGATTGACGCCGCGCGTCCGGAGCCTGAGCACATGTACATCGAGCTTCATACGGCCTCGGCCTTTTCGTTTCTCGCCGGCGCGTCATTGCCAGAGACGCTTGTCGCGCGTGCGGCAGCGCTGGGATATCCCGCGATTGCGTTGCTCGACCGCGACGGCGTGTACGGCGCCCCGCAATTGTATCGCGCTGCCAAAGCCGCCGGCCTGCGCGCCATTGTCGGCGCCGAACTGACGATTGCCCAGACCCATCCGGGGGGGGCGTCTTTGTGGACCCTGCCCGTCCTCGTCGCGTCTGTCGAGGGATATCGCAATCTCTGCCGGCTGATTACTCGCGCCAAATCGAAGGCCGTAAAAGGTGAGTCCCTGCTCACACTGGCAGACCTAGATGGGCACTGCGGCGGATTGATCGCCCTGGCCGGACGTCCGGCTCTGGTCGCTGAGCGTCATGGCGTGGGCGGCCTGGTGGATCAGATCGTCGGTATCTTTGGCCGCGATCGCGTCTGGGTCGAATTGCAAAGGCATCTGCGTCGTGATGAGGAAGCCGCCAACGCGTCGTTGCTCGATTTAGCCGCCGCGTTCCGCGTGCCTGTCATGGCATCCAACGACGTGCGGTTTGCCAAGCCTGAAGACCGCCCCGTCTTTGATGTCCTCACATGCCTACGGCATAAGACCACACTTGCGCAGGCGGGGCGGCGGCTGTCGGTGAATGCCGAGCGCTACCTGAAGCCGCCTGAGATGATGGCGCGGTTGTTCAGCGATTTGCCGCAGGCGCTTGCCGGCACCGAGTCGCTGTTCGAACGGCTCGAGTTCACCCTAATGAATCTGGGGTATCGCTTTCCGGAGTATCCAGTGCCGGTGGGCGAAACCCAGGCGTCGTTTCTGCGGCGCCTGACACATGTGGGCGCGCGCGATCGATATCACCCGCTCGACGAGGCGTTTGGTGGCCGAGCGAAAGCCCAGATCCAGCGCGAGCTCGATCTCATCGATAAACTTAATCTCGCCGGCTACTTTCTCATCGTCTGGGACCTGGTCAATTTCTGCCGGCAGCAGGGGATTCTTGTGCAGGGCCGTGGGTCGGCGGCCAATAGCGCCGTGTGTTATTCGCTGGGCATCACGGCTGTGGACCCGGTGGGGATGGAGTTGCTGTTTGAGCGATTCCTGTCGGAGGAACGTGGCGAGTGGCCTGATATCGATCTGGATTTGCCGAGTGGCGACCGGCGTGAACGGGTCATCCAGTACGTGTATCAGCGATACGGCGCGGCGGGAGCCGCGATGACGGCCAATGTCATTTCGTATCGCGGCCGCAGTGCCGCACGCGAAGTGGGGAAGGTGCTCAGCATGGACAAGGGCGAGATCAACGTTTTGTCCAAAATGATGAGCCGCTTCGAGTTTGTGGATCCGGCCGACACGGTCACGCAGCACCTGAAAGAGGCCGGTGTGGATGTCGGCAAACAGGTCTACACGCAGTTCGCCACGTTGTGGCAGCGCATGCAGGATCTGCCGAGGCATCTCGGGCAGCACTCGGGAGGCATGGTGATGTGCCACGGCCGGCTGGACGAGGTGGTGCCGCTTGAGCCTGCGTCGATGCCCGGCCGGATGGTGGTGCAGTGGGACAAAGATGATTGCTCGGATCTCGGGATCGTGAAGGTCGATTTGCTGGGCCTGGGCATGATGGCCGTGCTGGAAGAGGCGGTGCTACTGACGGGTGTGGATCTCGCGCATCTGCCGCCCGATGACCCCGAGGTGTATCGCCTGCTGCAGGCGGCTGATACGGTGGGGGTGTTTCAGGTGGAGTCACGCGCGCAGATGGCGACGCTGCCGCGACTCAAGCCCAAACACTTTTACGACATTGTCGTTGAAGTCGCGCTGATTCGCCCGGGCCCCATCGTGGGCCAGATGGTGCATCCGTACCTGAAGCGGCGGCGCGGTGATGAGGCGGTCACGTACGCGCATCCCAGCCTGGAGCCGGTGCTAAAGCGTACGTTGGGTGTGCCGCTGTTCCAGGAGCAGTTGCTGCGCATCGCGATGGTTATTGCTAATTTCAGCGGTGGGGAAGCCGAGGAACTGCGCCGAGCGATGGGCTTCAAGCGATCGGCGAAGCGCATGTTGGACATCGAAGGCCGGTTGCGGGCCGGGATGGCCGCCAACGGCATTGTCGGCGCGGTGGCAGATCAGATTGTGCTGTCGATTTCGTCGTTCGCGTTGTACGGATTTCCAGAGTCACACGCGGCCAGTTTCGCGCTCATTGTCTATGCCAGCGCGTATCTGAAGGTGCATTTTCCGACGGCGTTTTACACGGCGCTGCTCAACAACCAGCCCATGGGTTTTTATGCGCCGGCCACGCTCGTCAAGGACGCGCAGCGGCGTGGCGTGCGGTTCGCACCTGTGGATGTGCAATCGTCCGACTGGCCGTGCACGATTCAGGATGATGGTGTCATTCGACTAGGCCTGATGTATGTGCAGGGCCTGCGCATCGATGCCGGCCGAAAAATTGCAGCTGCTAAAAATACGTCGGGTGTCTTTTCACGATTTCGGACACTCGACGAGCTTGGGGCGCGCACGGGCCTGCGTCGCGATGAACTGCGCATGCTCGCTGAGTCTGGCGCGCTCGCTTCACTCGGAGGCGATCGCCGATCGGCGCTGTGGCAAGCTGAGCGCGCTGCCCGCCCTGCGGGGCCGCTGCTGTGCGACTCGTTCGATTCGCCACAGGATGCGGAAAAGACGTCGGCGGAAAAGACGTCTGGTGTCTTTTTCGAGACCGCAGGGAAAAAGACACCCGACGTCTTTTCCGCGATCAGATCCCCGCTCCCAGTGATGACACTACTTGAACGCGTGGAGGCCGACTATCACACGACGGGGCTGACCATCGGTCCGCATCCGATGGCGCTGGTGCGCCGCACGTTGTCGGCGCGCGGTGTGGTGCGCGCGGTGGATCTGGCGCATGGACGACCGGGACGCCGGGTGCGTGTGGCCGGGGCCGTGATCACGCGGCAGCGGCCGCGTACGGCCAAAGGATATGTCTTTTTGTCGCTGGAGGATGAAACGGGTATCGCCAATGCGATCCTCACGCCCGATGTGTTTACGTCACACAAACGCACAGTCGTGGACGCACCGTATCTGCTGATTGAAGGCGTTCTGCAGAATCAGGACGGCACTATTTCGGTAAAGGCCGAACGTGTAGAGGCGCTGGCCCACCAGCGCCCGCCGCCACAATCTCATAATTTCAGGTGAACCACGCGGCTACTTCCTGAGGCGACCTGACTGCTGGCCCGACAGGTAGCCGATGGTGGTGGCGCCCGGTGAGACCACCACGGTCTTGGATGTCTGTCCGGCTGTTTCGATGGTGCGCTTCGAATCTGCCGCCGAGCCGGCCGTGGTCCGACTGTTCAGCTTTGTACCGTCAAGCGCGTCAACGGTCTTCAGCTGAATCGTCGCCTTCTTCTTGTCATGGTTGACGATGACAGCGATGACCGACGCGCCACTGGCAATCACCGTCTCGCCCGTCCCCCCCTCCACCCCGACGGTGACGTTCCGTGTCCCAGTGAACCGCAGTTCCATCCCGGCGGTCGCCTCGAGTGGAATTTCGGTCTGCAATTCCAACGCGATCAGCAGGGCGTCGGGCACGGGCACGAGTAAGACGACGGTCTTGGCCACTGGCGCTGCGGCTGTGGCTGGTGGTGGCACAGCGGGATCGGGCGTCGCCGCGACAGGTTCAGCCGTTGGAGACGGTGCGGGCATGGCCGCCAGAGGTTCAGGCTGCGGCGTCACAGGGGGGGCGGCCGCGTACTGAACCACCAGTCATCCGCGCCGGGCTTTGCTATCTGGGCGGCAGCCGCGGGCTGCTTCGACGCAGCCGGACCGCTGACAGACGTCAGAAGCACAGGCTGCGACATGATGCCCGACGCCAGCGGCGACTGGGCATACAACACGCCCGATGACGAGAGTTGCCGAAGTCGCATCAGCGCATCGCGTACCTCGATCATCGACTGGAAACGCGCATCAGGGTCCTTTTACAGGCACTTGTGGATGACGTCTGAGAGCCCCTCTGGCACTTCGAGCCTGATCTCCAGGACCCGCCGAGGATCATCGCGCAAGACACTCGTGAGTGTGCTGATGCTGTTTTCGCCGGTGACCGCGCGATTGCCATTGCCATTTCGTACAGCACGGCACCAAACGAAAAGATGTCGGACCGCGCATCGACAGTGTACGCTGCGCCTGCTCCGGCGACATGTAGGACAAGGTGCTGACGATGGTGCCCTGGACCGTGAGGCCGGTGGCTTCGGGGTCCTCGCCAAACGCGCCTGGTGCCAGCTTGGCTAATCCGAAGTCGAGCAACTTCACCAGATTACGCGCGGTGACCATGATGTTACCGGGCTTGAGGTCGCGGTGGATGATACCCGCGCCATGCGCGACCGCAAGCGCATCGGCGACCTGAGCGCTGTAGTTGATGGTCTGCGACACTCGCAGGCCGCCATGCGGGATGACCGCATCAAGTCTTTTGCCCACCACCATCTCCATCCCCGTGATGTCGGCGTCGTGTTCCGTGATGACGCCATGGATGGTGATGATGTTCGGCGGATTCAGAGCGGAGGCCGCCTGGGCCTCCTGCATGAATCGTTACCGCCGTGTCGGATCGCCGCTGTGATCCGCGCGAAGAAATGTGAGCGCCACCATGCGGTTGACCTTCAAATCCTTAGGCTTGATGACGTCGCTCATGCCTCCGGAGCCTCGCGGCTCCAGGGGTTGATATTTGCCGTGAATGATGAGAGCCACGGTGTTACCGCCCAATGACCTTGCCTTGCGACATGACGAATCGCACGGACCGCAACGCCTCGATGTTCACAGTCGGATCGCCCGACACGGCAATGATATCCGGCAAATAGCCTGGCGCAAGCCGTCCGAGTGTGGCACCCATCCCCAAAGATTCCGCCGCGAGCGACGTGGCGCTGATGAGCGCGTCCACAGGTCGCTGACCCGCCTGCACCCGCACAAACGCTTCGCGCGCGTTCTGCCCATGAGCGCCGGCCACCGCATCGGTGCCGAGTGGCATGCGCAGGCCTGCATCCAACGCTTTTTTGAAGATCGGGCCGAGTGTTGGGACCGCGAGCTCCATGAACGCAAACCCCTCGTCGGTATAGCTGCCCGTGCCGATGAACTTGGCTTTGTTCTCGATGTAGTTTTGCAGGACCAGCCCAATGTTGGGATCAAAAAAGACGCCCGCCGCTTTCATCGCCGCGATCGCGCGGTCGTCGGCCAACGCGCCGTGTTCAATTTGATGGCAACCTGCTTTCACGGCCGTGACGATGGAGTCGGGATCGTGGGCGTGCACGACCGCACGGAGGCCTTGCGCCCGGGCCTCACCACAAACGGCATCGAGCTGTTCCTGCGTGACGCTGAGTTTGCCGCCGTCACGAATGCTGCCTGAGGCGAAGGTCTTGATGACGTCGGCGCCGGCGGTTTTGGACGCGCGCACGGCTTCTCTGAGCTGATCAGGTGTGCGAGTGCCGGGCTGTAGCTGCCCGAGCGACGACACGATGCGCGGTCCCACCAGGGTTCCATCCGCGACGGCTGCGCGGAGCGCCGCATCGCCGCGACTACCCAGGTTCTGGACCGTGGTAAACCCCGCCATGAGCGTCGCCTTGAGGTTGGCGGCAATGGCCGCGTCGCGCTGTTCCGGGGTTTCCCGCGGGCCGTCGGGCCGGTTGCCATAGCGCCCGTCGGGTCCGAAGTGCCAGTCGATGTGCGTGTGCACGTCGATCAGGCCCGGCATCAGCGTGACGTCCCCAAGGTCGATCGCGTCCCCTTCAGCGGGCCCGACGAAGGTGATGCGGCCATTGGTGACCGTCACGGCGAAGTTCCGGTGTAACACCCCCGTGACGCCGTCAAAGACCCGTGCGGCTCGAAAGGTCATCGAGGCCGGCGCTTGCAGCGCGGCGACAGGCGCACCCACTGCAGCAGCTGCGACCAGTAGGGAACACACGACAGGCATGCGCATAAGGAACTCCCTGAAAGACACGAGTATAGACGCGGGCTCGGTTAGAATGAGAGGCTTATGGCACAACGTCGGGCACGAGTAGAGGTTACAGAAACGGGCATTCGGATCATCCGCAAGAAATCCAGAATTTCTGGCTGGGGTGTCTACGCGTCAGAGCCGATCAACAAGAACAAGCGCATCATCGAGTACACGGGAGAGAAAATCTCGTGCGCGGAAGCGGATCGACGTGAGACGAAATACCAGAAGAAGGGGCAGATCTGGTGTTTCACCCTGAACCGGGCCTGGTTCCGCGACGGTAACGTCGGTGGCAGTATGGCGCGGCTCATCAATCATTCCTGCAATGGCAACTGTTACTCCGAAGTCATCAAGGACGTCGTCTGGATTCGCGCATCTAAAAACATCACCAAAGGCGAGGAGTTGAGTTACGACTACAACACCGAGGGTGAGGCTGGCATGCGGTGCCGGTGTCATCCCACATGCACGTACAAAATCTGACGAGCGGTCCGACATGACTGCGCCTGTTCGTCACGTTGTCTACCTCCACGGATTCCCATCGTCGCCCGCGTCATCAAAAGCCGGGATGTTCCGGCGCGGGCTCACCGCCGCAGGTGTAAGGTTGTCGAGTCCGGACCTTAACCAGCCGGAATTTGAGACGCTGACGACCACGCGCATGCTGGCGCAGGTGCGCAACGAGCTCGAGCAAATCCCTGAAGGGCCGGTGGCGATCGTCGGATCAAGCCTCGGCGCATTTGTCGCGGTGCTCGCCGCCGAGGCGGACCCCAGTGGCCACGTTGACCGGCTGGTGCTGCTGGCTCCGGCGCTGGACTTTGGCGGGCCCCGACTGCAGCAGTTTGGCCCGCATTCGGTGGAGGACTGGCGGCAGGCGGGCGCACTGCGCGTCCATCACCACGCGTGGAACGAAGAGCGCGAGATCAACTTTACGCTCTATGCAGACGCGGCGCAGTACGACGCCCTCGCGCTGCCCACGCGGTTTCCGACACTGGTGTTCCAGGGAGACCGCGATGAGGCGGTGGATCCGGCTATGGTCCAACGATGGGCGGCGGGACGTCCGAGGGTGGACCTCCGGATGTTGTCGGACGGGCACCAGCTGTCGGATTCTATCGACGTCATTTGGCGCGAAAGCGCCCGATTCCTCGGCGTCGACGAGACGCCCGGGCACCGCGTATAACCGCCACTGGCGTGCGGTCGTAGTTGGAATCACAAGGTAGAATCAGGCTTAGAGGCCCCCACCATGTTACTCAAGCGCGCATCGGATATTCGTTCATCAGAAATCACACCTGAAGCGGTCTACCGCTCTCGCCGTGAATTTCTGCAGACTGCCGCGGCCGGGGCGCTGGGCGCGTACGCCGGAGCGTCGTTGCTGAGCGATGATCTGTGGGCGCAGGCCGCAATCGCCGGAGTGAAGAAATCGCCTTTATCAACGACCGAAGCCACCCACACGTGGGAGCAGGTCACGCAGTACAACAACTTCTACGAATTCGGCACCCAGAAGTCAGACCCGGCCCGGTATGCCGCCCAGCTCAAGGTGAAGCCGTGGACCGTGAAGGTGGATGGCCTGGTGACCAAACCGGCCGACTACGCGCTCGAAGACCTGATTAAGCCACACCAGCTCGAGGAGCGCATCTATCGCTTCCGCTGCGTGGAGGCCTGGTCGGCTGTCATTCCCTGGGTGGGAGTGTCCCTGGCGGATTTGATCAAGCGCGTGCAGCCGCAGGGGAAAGCGGCGTACGTCGCGTTCACGACGTTGCAGCGCCCCAGTGAAATGCCCGGCCAGCGTACGAGTTCGCTGGACTGGCCGTACGTCGAAGGCCTGCGCATGGACGAAGCGATGCATCCGCTCACGATCCTGGCCACGGGCATCTTCGGCAAGGAGCTACCGAATCAAAACGGAGCGCCGATTCGACTGGTGGTGCCCTGGAAGTATGGGTTCAAGAGCATCAAGTCCATCGTCCGTATCAGCTTCGTGGAGAAGATGCCGCCCACGTCGTGGAACATTGCGAACGCGGCGGAATACGGGTTTTATTCCAATGTGAATCCGATGGTGGACCATCCGCGATGGAGCCAGTCGCGCGAGACCCGGCTGGGCTCGTTCGTCAAGAACAAGCCGACGCTGATGTTTAATGGTTACGCCGATCAGGTGTCGAAGCTCTACGACGGCATGGACCTGAAGAAATTCTACTGATGTCAGCGGGCGCGATGCGCGCCGTGAAGGTGCTGGTGTGGGCCGCCTGCATCTGGCCGGGCGCAAACCTCTTTCATAAGGCGTTCTGGGGTGACCTAGGCGTTAATCCGGTCGAGACCCTGGAACATACCAGCGGCGAAGCCGCGCTCGTTATCCTGCTGTGTTCACTCGCCATCACCCCTGTGCGACGGTTGACGGGTTGGAATCGTCTGCAGTCGCTGCGCCGGCTGCTGGGTCTCTGGGCGTTCTTCTATGCACTCGGGCATTTGTCGTTCTACATCCTCTTCGACCAGGCCTGCCTCTATTGGTCCGACTGCCAACTCAACGCCGTGGTGGACGATGTGATGAAGCGGAAGTTCATTTTGTCGGGGATGGTCGCGTTCTTCGCGATGCTGCCTCTAGCGCTGACGTCCACGAAGGGCTGGATCCGACGTTTGGGCAAGCGCTGGCAGACGCTGCACCGGCTGGCTTATGTCGCGGGCGCGGCGGGCGCGACCCACTTCATCTGGAAAACCAAGGTGCCCGAGCCGAAGCCGTTCATCTACGGCGGGATCATCCTGGTGCTGCTGGCCGTGCGCGTCATCTACAGTTGGCGGAAGAGGACTGGGGAAGTGAGGAAATGGGGAAATTAGGAATTGGGAGTTAGGGGAGTCAGGCATGCGAATCACGGGTTTAGCCAACATCATCCTTTTGACTGCGGCCACAGCCGCGTGTGGCGCGGACCCTCAGGACTCTGCGCTGCCGCTGCCGCCGCCGGTGGTCGTTGAGGCGACGCCCGCCAGACTGGGCGACGCCTGGCTCAAGGGTGAACCGATCGAGTCGGAGCCCGTGATGTTCGCTGTGCTTGCGGGCGACTGGACCGTTCGGGAAGAGTCCGGCGAGCGATTCCTGCGAGTGGACGGAACGAACTGGACGGTTGGGACGCCGGCGGGGAGGTTGTCCGACAAAGCCGCCGCGTTGTTCCCTGTGTCTGCAGCGACGTTCGAGAAACATGTGCTCGCCGGACTCCAGTTTCCGTACGGCGTGGTGCGCCAGGCGGGCACATTTACTGATGGTGAATTGCAGGTGGACTTCAGGCTCATCGGTGGCGCCTCGGACCAGTTCGCATCGCTGCTGTTTGGCTTGACCGAGGATGGCAATCACTACGCGTTTCGCTACAACACCAAGGACGGTGACACGGCGTTGTGGAAGGTCGTCAACGGCCAGCGCGAGCGGTTGCACCACGGCGGTGTGCCGGTCGCCGTCACGCTCGGCGAGTGGCGCACATTGCGACTCAACGTCGAAGGCAGCCAGGTATCCGGATGGGTCAACAATGTGCAGGCCCTAACGTTTGACCTGCCCGCCTCGGTCTCCGGCCGAGTCGGCCTCTGGTCCAAGGCCGACTCGGTCACGGACTATCGACGGTTCATCGTGAAGTAGGCGTGTCCGCCGAAGCTTCGGAGGATCGAAGGTGGAAACTGGGGAACTGGGCCGTATACTTCGGCGCATGTTTATGCGACCCCGCCCGTGGCTGATCTCCGCCGTTGTCGCGCTCACGCTTATGTCCTCGGGCCTGCTGGCCCAGCGGACGGCGACTGCCATCACCTACTACCCGCCGCGACTGGATTGGGCACGGGTGTCGCCGGCCGAGGCTGGATTTGATCCCGTCAAGCTGAAGGCTGCCGTTGATTTTGCGATTGAGAATGAAAACCCAGGCACCAAAGATCTGGCGCTGGACATTCCGAATACGTTCCGCCGCGAGGTGCCGTACAACGCGCTGATCGGCCCCACGTCACCGCGGGCGGCCGCCAACGGGCTTATCGTTCACCGGGGACGAATCGTGGCGGAGTGGGGAGACACGGCTAGGCCCGACATGACGTTCAGTGTCACGAAGACGTTTCTCTCGACAATTGTCGGCCTCGCGTACGACCGCGGGCTGATTAAAGACCTCAACGATCGCGTAGGTCCGTACATGCCGGCGAACCTGGACCTGTTTGCGTCGGAAAAAAATGCGCCGATTACCTGGGACCACCTCCTGCGGCAGACGAGTGACTGGTCCGGCACGTTGTGGACCAAACCTGACTGGGCCGATCGGCCGGTGGGTGCGACAGAGGCGGAATGGGAGAAGCGGCCGGTCTATCCAGCTGGATCGCATTTTAAGTACAACGACACGCGAGTGAACGTGATGGCGCTGGCCGCGCTGCACGTGTGGCGCGATCCGCTGCCCGAGGTGCTGCGCCGCGAAGTGATGACGCCAATCGGCACGTCGAGCACGTGGCGCTGGGAAGGGTACAACAACTCGTGGGTCGATCTCGACGGCCGCAAGGTGCAGGCGTCCACCGGCGGTGGCCACTTCGGTGGCGGTATGTTCATCAGCGCGTTCGACCTGGCACGCTTCGGCTATCTCTTTCTGAGGAACGGTAAGTGGGAAGACCGCCAGCTTGTGTCCACGAAGTGGATCGGGCTCGCGCGCACACCTGGAGTGAATCCCGAGTACGGATTCATGAACTGGTATCTGAATCCCGGCCGTAAGGCTCTGCCGTCCGTGCCAGAGAATAGCGTCCGATTCGTCGGCAACGGCAACAACATCGTCTATCTGGATTGGGAGAACGATCTCGTGGTGGTCGTGCGGTGGATCAAGGGAGGACGCGCCAACGGTGCCACCAAGGGCAGCGCCCTCGACGACTTCCTGGGCAAGGTTGTGGCGGCGATGAAATAAGGGAACGGGCGTCGAGCGGTGGAACACTCCGGAAACACCGCTCTTGAAGAGCCCGGAGTCTTCCACCGCTCGACACCCGTCCCCGTACTTATCCCCCTCGCGTATGCATTTCCAGGTGCGCGTCTTTTTTTAGTACGCTCAGGGGGATGTAGGTGCCGCGGCCGCGCACAGAGCGACGTTCTTCGGCGCCGCGATCCGCCCGGCCCCTCCAAACCGCCTTCAGCATATTGAGCAACGTCTCAGGCGATGCACCGGCGCGCAGGGGGCGGCGCAAGTCCGTGCCGTGCTGCGCGTACAGACACAGCAACAACACCCCGTCGGCTGTGAGTCGCGCGCGGTCGCACGTGCGGCAGAACGGCTGCGTAGTGGACGCGATGATGCCGAACGCCAGACCGTCGGGCAGTTGGAAACGATCCGCAGGCGCTGACGTCGGACTCGGCAGCGGCTCGATCGGCCCGTAGATCGACGCGAGTCGTTCCAGCATCTGCGCGCGTGAGAACACCGCGTCGGGACGCCAGTGTGTCGCGCCGCCTACGTCCATGTACTCGATGAACCGAACTTCGGCGCCGACCGATCGCCCGTACTCCAGCAGGTCCCCGACTTCGTCGTCGTTGTCGCCCTTGGTGATGACCGAGTCGATCTTCAGGTCTGTGAACCCTACCCGCCGCGCGGCGTCGATGCCGGCGAGCACCTGCGGCAGCGCGTCCCTGCGCGTCAGCGCGGTGAAGCGCTCTGGACGCATCGTGTCCAGGCTGACCGTGACGCGATGGAGTCCCGCCGCTTTCAGGTCGGCAGCCGCGTCGGCTAGTAGCACGCCGTTAGTCGTCAGCGCCAGGTCCACGATCCACGGCTTCGCCGCCAGTTGCGCGACAAGCGACGGCAGGTCGCGGCGCAGCAACGGCTCGCCACCCGTCAGCCGCACCCGGTCCACGCCCATCTGTCCGAAAAGCTCAGTGAGCTGGACGGTTTCCTCAAACGAGAGCACATCCTCGCGCGGCAGCCACACGTACTCGTCCTCCGGCATGCAGTAGTGACACCGCAAATTGCACCGGTCGGTCACCGACAAGCGCAGGCTGCGCAACGGTCTGCCAAGCGTGTCGAGCGTGGTCATGTGGGTCAAGTATCACTCGAAAGGGGCCCAGGCGTTGACACGAGGCATGAAGGACCCGAAGGAAATCCAGGGCGTAGCTCCTTCAGTCCTCCGGCCTCGTGTAAAACCTCTTTGGTGCGATCGCTTCTATAATCACAAAATGGCGTTGCGCAGATACCTCGGCACGTTCCCTGTGGTCGCACCAGACGCGTTTGTCGACGAGACCGCCCAGGTGATCGGCGATGTGGTCATCGGTGCCGAAAGCAGCGTGTGGATGCAGGTGGTGATTCGCGGCGACGTGAATTACATCCGCGTCGGCGACCGGACAAACGTGCAAGATGGCAGCGTCGTCCACGTCCAGAACGACACCCACCCGACCGTTATTGGGAGCGACGTGACTATCGGACACGGGGCGGTGGTGCATGGATGTACGATTCGCGATCGCGTGCTGATCGGGATGGGCGCCATCATCCTCAACGGCGCGGTCATCGGGGAAGACTCGATCGTGGCGGCCGGCACCCTGGTGACCGAGCGCACCGTGATCCCGCCGCGTTCGATGGTGATGGGCAGCCCCGGCAAGGTCCGGCGGCCCCTGACCGATGCCGAGGTGGCCACGATCCTTGAGTTCTCGGGCAACTACGTCCGGTATCGCCTTGACTACATGGGATAATGCCGGACGATACTAATGATTCCAGCCATACGCGGGACACACGACATCCTTCCAGGTGACGTCGAAAAATGGCAGTTCGTCGAACGCCTCGCGCGTGAGTTGTGCGAGCGCTACGGCTACGTCGAGATCCGTACACCGATCATCGAACGCGAAGAACTCTTCGCCAAAGGCACCGGGGAATCCACCGACATCGTCCAAAAAGAGATGTATACGTTTACCGACAAGGGTGGGGAACGCGTCACGCTGCGACCCGAAGCCACGCCGAGCATGGTGCGGTCTTACATCGAGCACAACCTTGAGCACACGATGCCGGCCGCGAAGCTCTATGCGATGGGGCCAATGTTCCGGTACGAACGGCCGCAGAAGGGCCGGTATCGGCAGTTTCACCAGCTCGACATCGAAGCTTTCGGCATGCAGGACCCGGCGGTGGACGCCGAGGTCATCGATCTTGCATGGTCCCTAATCACCGGGTTAGGCATTCCGCAGGCAGAACTCGTCATCAACTCCGTCGGCTGTGCCACGTGCCGGCCCGTGTTCCAGAAAGCCCTGCTGGATGCGCTCGGCGACAATCTGGGGAACTTGTGCGGCGACTGCCAGCGGCGTTCGGTCACGAATCCCTTACGGATCTACGACTGCAAGGTGCCGGCCGACCAGCCGATCATCGATGCGCTGCCGCACTCGATAGACTACCTCTGCGAGTCGTGCGCCACACACTTCACCGGCGTTAAAACTCACCTCGACGCCATCGGCATCATCTGGCGCCAATCCCATCGTCTTGTCCGCGGACTTGATTACTACACGAGGACGACGTTTGAGGTGTTGGGGCAGACGTTGGGTGCGCAGAATGCGTTGCTGGGCGGCGGGAGGTACGACGGCCTGGTGAAGCAGCTTGGCGGAGCAGACAAGACGGGCATCGGCTTTGCCGCCGGCATGGAGCGCCTCGTGCTGGCGCTGCCGGAGTCGGCGCCTATTGCCGCGCCCGGACGCGCGTTTGTGGTGGCGATTGGTGAGGATGGCCGCGCCGCGGCCTGGCAGTTGATTCGCGAGCTGCGGCAGGCGGGTCTGCCGGCCCAGATGGAACTTGAAGCCAGAGGCGTGCGCGCGCAGATGAAGCGCGCCGACCGCCTGGCGACCCGTGTCACGCTGATTGTCGGCGGTGATGAACTGGCGCGTGGGGAAGTGACCCTGCGCGACATGGCGAGGGGAGAGCAACGTGCGGTGGCGCGGGACGCGGTCGTGACGGCCGTTCGGGAATTGTTGTGAGTACTGTGGTGAATTATCGAACGCATACCTGCGGCCAGTTGCGCCGTGAGCACGTGGGCCAGACCGTCTTGCTCCAGGGATGGGTGCACCGCGTCCGTGACCTGGGTGGCGTCACGTTCTTCGACGTGCGCGACCGCCACGGCTTGACCCAGGTAGTGGTGCGGGCGGGCGCCGACGGCGCCACGCCGGCGAAACTCCGGCCTGAGGTAGTGGTCGCGGTGCACGGCCAGGTAGAAGCGCGCGACGCCTCGGCGATTAACAGCAAGATCTTCACCGGCGACATCGAAGTGGTGGCGACTGGTGTGGAGATTCTGAACGAGGCGAAGACGCCGCCGTTTCCGATCAACGAAGACGTGGTGGTGCTCGAAGAGACGCGCCTCCGCTATCGCTACCTGGACCTGCGGCGTCCGGCGCTCCAGCACAACCTTATTCTGCGTCACAAGGTGGCCATCGCGGCCCGCCGATATTTCGACGACGAGGGTTTCCTTGAAATTGAAACGCCGATTCTCACGCGTTCCACGCCTGAAGGCGCGCGTTACTATCTGGTGCCGAGCCGGGTGCATCGCGGTGAGTTTTTCGCACTGCCGCAATCGCCGCAGATCTTCAAACAAATTCTGATGATTGCCGGTCTCGATCGGTACTTCCAGATCTGCCGCTGTTTTCGCGACGAAGACCTGCGCGCCGATCGGCAGCCCGAGTTCACGCAGATCGACGTGGAAGTCTCGTTTGCCACTGAGGAACTGATCTACGAAATTGTCGAAGGCGCAATCGTTTCCATGTGGACGGCCGCCGGCTTCGCCGTGTCTCGCTCCTTCGAGCGTATGACGTATGCCGACGCGATGCGCCTGTATGGATCGGACAAGCCGGACCTGCGGCCTGGCATGCCCATCGCCGATGTCAGCGGCCTGTTCGCCGAGTCACCGTTCAGTGTGTTTCGCGATGCGGTCGCGGCCGGTGGCGTGGTGCGGGGTGTTGTTGTCGCTGGGGGCGGCAAGTACTCACGCAAGGAACTCGACGAACTCACCGAGCAGGCTCGACAGATGGGGGGCTCTGGACTCATTTGGACGCGCGTGGTTCAAGGCGCGCTCCAGAGTTCGGCGCTCAAGGCTGCAGGCGAGGCGCCGTTGCGAGCGGCGTTTGAGGCGGCGGGCGGACAGGAGGGCGACCTGTTCCTGATGGCTGCTGGCCCGACCGACAAAACGGCGACGCTCCTCGGCAATCTGCGCCTCGTCGTGGCCCGCAAGGCAGGCCTGCTCAAGGCGGACGAATTCCGTTTCGTGTGGGTCACGAACTTTCCCCTGTTCGAGTGGAACCCCGATGACTCCCGCTGGGATGCGATGCACCACCCGTTCACGTCGCCGATGCCAGACGATGTGGGCTTTCTGGAGACCGAGCCCGGCCGGGTGCGCGCGCGTGCGTACGATTTGGCGGTGAACGGATCGGAGATCGCGGGCGGCAGCATCCGTATTCATCAGCCCGATGTGCAGCGTCATGTATTTCGGCTGCTCGGCATTACTGATGAGCAGGCGAGCGCGCGTTTCGGGTTCTTCCTAGAAGCCTTGGAATACGGCACTCCGCCCCATGGCGGCATCGCGTTTGGTCTGGACCGCATCATTGCCATCCTTTGCGGCGAGTCGTCCATCCGCGAGGTGATGGCGTTCCCGAAAACCGCGCAGGCGGTGGACCTAATGTCTGGCGCGCCGTCTACCGTGGACGACCGGCAGTTGCGCGACCTGCACATTCACACCGTAGCTTCGCAGGGCCCGAAGGGCGACTGATCCATCTATGCGTCTGGGCATCGATCTGGGCGGCACGAAGATCTCGGCCGTGGTGCTTGACGGTGGGGGGCGAGAGGTGTGGCGGACGCGAGTCGCCACGCCGCGCGAAGACTACGCGGGCACGATCGCAGCCATCGGCGGCTTGGTGGATCAAGCCGAGCGGGCCGTGGGCGTCACCTGTACTGTCGGCCTCGGCATTCCGGGCGCGCCGTCGCGTGTCACTGGGCGAATCAAGAACGCCAATTCATCGTGTTTGAACGATCAGCCGCTGCACCAGGATTTGGAGCAGCGCTTGAATCGGTCTGTCCGCCTGGCAAACGACGCGAACTGCCTTGTACTGTCGGAGGTGGCTGACGGCGCAGCGGCGGGCAGGCGCACGGCGTTCGGCGTGATCCTTGGCACGGGCGTCGGTGGCGGGCTCTTTGTGAATGGCGCGCTCGTCGAAGGCGTCAATGCGATTGGTGGCGAGTGGGGCCACAATCCGCTGCCTTGGCCTGACGCAGCGGAGATGCCGGGCGATGCATGTTACTGCGGCCGCTCGGGGTGCATCGAGACGTGGCTGTCGGGTCCAGGGCTGGCGCGTGACTACGCGCGCGCCGGCGGACATCCAATATCGGGCGAAGAAGTGGTGGCGCGGGCCGCGCGTGGGGAAGCACGTGCCGAGGACACGTTAGCGCTGTGGGAGGGCCGCCTCGCGCGGGCCCTGGCGACGGTCATCAACCTTATGGACCCTGACGTGATTGTCGTCGGGGGCGGTCTTTCGCGGATAGAGCGGCTCTATAGCCGCGTTCCTGCGCTGTGGGCCAACTGGGTGTTCTCTGACGCGGTTGCGACGCGGCTCGTGCCCGCGCTCCACGGTGACGATTCAGGTGTGCGCGGCGCGGCAAGGCTATACTGACCTCGCCCCTTGATGCCTGCCCAAGCCGTCCGCCGTGTCGCGATGCCAGATGAGGGCCTTGAAACCCTGTATGGCCCGTTCGACGAACACCTGAAGACGCTTGGCACCGCGCTGTCGGTGCGGCTGAAAACCCACGGGCGTGAACTGATTATTGAAGGGAAAGCCGACGAGGTAGGCCGCGCCGAACACGTGATGGCGCAGTTGGGGAAATTGCTCGATTCGGGTTACCGCTTTGGCCGCGGCGATGTGAAGACGGCCGCGCAACTCGTGCAGCAGAATCCGAACATCGAGCTGCAGGACTATTTCCTGCGCAACAGCGCACGGTCGGCGGGACGCAAACAGGTGGTGCCTAAGACGGTGGGGCAGCGCGCGTATTTGGACGCGATCGAAGCGCACGACATTATTTTGGGCGTCGGGCCCGCGGGCACGGGCAAAACGTATCTCGCCATGGCGCAGGCTGTGGCGTACTTGCTGGCCAAACGCGTGAGCCGCATCATCCTTGCGCGTCCCGCCGTCGAAGCGGGCGAGAAGCTAGGATTCCTTCCCGGGGACCTTCAGGAAAAGGTCAATCCGTATTTGCGTCCGTTGTACGACGCGCTACACGACATGCTCGATGCGGACCGTGTGGAGCGGCTGCTCGAGCGAGGGACGATTGAAGTGGCACCCATCGCGTTCATGCGCGGCCGTACGCTCAACGACGCCTTTGTCATCCTTGATGAAGCCCAGAACACCACCTCAGAGCAGATGAAGATGTTTCTCACGCGCCTGGGGTTTGGCTCGAAGGCCGTCATTACCGGCGACATCACGCAGATCGATCTGCCCGCCGGCAAAGGGTCCGGGCTGGTCGAGGCGCTGAGAATCGTTTCGGGCCTAGAAGAAATTGCCGTCGTGCGATTCGATGAACGCGACGTGGTGCGGCATCCCCTGATTCAGAAGATCGTCCGCGCGTACGAGGCTCACTCCACACAGGCGAAGGCTTAAACGATGTCGGCCGCCCGCGCGCGTCGAGGCCTCACCGTATCCGTGACCGATGGGCGCGGGCGCCCGTGGCCCGCGCCAGCCCTCGGGCGCTGGTTGGCGGCACACGCACCGGTTCGTGCGCGCGGGATGGTGACTATCGCGCTTGTGAGCGACCCGGCGATGCGCCGGCTGAACACGATGTTTCGCGGCGCGGATTACCCCACAGACGTCCTGTCGTTCCCTAGCGATCTGCCTGGCGTGCTGGGAGATATCGCCATTGCCCGCGGTGTGGCTGCGCGCCAGGCGCGCATGCTGGGACACGCCGTAATGATGGAGCTGCGGGTCCTGGCTCTCCACGGGCTGCTGCACCTTCTGGGATACGATCACGAGCACGATCGGGGCGAGATGCGCAGGGCGGAAGACCGGTTGCGCAGGCGGGCCGGACTTCCGGCTGGCCTGATCGCGCGCGCGTCCCGGTTGCACGAACGATGATTCCCTTAGCGGTCTTCTTGGTGGTGTGCGCAATTGCCTATGTTGCGGTGGTCGAAACCGCATTTGGCGTCCTGATGCGCCTGCCCGAACGCCTCGAGGCTGAACGCGAAAGCGAAGCCGACGGCCTCGCGGCCTACCTCGAAGACCCCCTGACCTTCTTCGTCCCCGCGCGACTGGTCCGCGGCATGCTGCTGGTGCTGATGGTCGTCCTGATGGTCCAGCCAATTGGCACAGGCTGGTATAGCGGCCTGGTTCTGTTTTTTTCGTGCGCTGGGCTGACGCTTGTGGCCGGCCATCTGGTGCCAACGCTTGTGGTCAGGCACGCGCCCGAGCGCCTGTTGGTGATGTTGCTGCCGCCCTTCACGGCGATGGCGAACCTGGTGACGCCGCTGACGGCGCTCATCATCGGCTGGCTCGGCACCGTGGAGCGCCGCGCGCCGCGGACCAACGGGAACGGTCACCCTTCACAAGAGCCGCAGGCCGAGGGCGCCGCCACGGCCGAAGATGGCCGACTGCTGCGGTCAGTGGTGGACTTTGGTGACGCGCTGGTGCGAGAGGTCATGACGCCGCGACCCGATGTGGTGGCCATTCGCGCTGAGGCGACGATTGATGAACTCCGTGCGCTCGTGCGCGAACAGGAGTACTCACGACTACCAGTCTTCCGCGAGAATCTCGACAACATCATCGGCCTCGTGGTGGTCAAGGATCTGATTCAACTCGAAGAGCCCATGTTGGGTACGGCCGCTGTGACCGGGCTTATGCGGCCGGCCGCTTTTGTGCCTGAAACCAAACGTGTAGCCGATTTACTGCGGGAGTTCCAGCAGAAACGATTCCAGCTGGCTATGGTAGTGGATGAGTATGGCGGCATCGCCGGCCTGGTCACGGTCGAAGACCTCGTCGAAGAACTCGTCGGCGAAATTCGCGACGAGTACGACCTGGAGGCCGAACCCATCGTGCAGGAGCCCAACGGCGCATTTGTCTTCAGCGCCAAAGTCGCAATCGGTGAGATGACCGAGTGGCTTGGGATTACGATTGACGAAGAGGGGTTCGAGACCGTGGGCGGCTACGTGCTCACCCGCGCCGGACGAGTGCCCGCGGCAGGGGAGTCCTTCACAGCTGATGGCGTCTCGGTGGAAGTACTCGAAGCCGAGCGTCGCCGGATTCACAAAATCCGTGTGCGCCGCCTGCCGCCCGACGAAGGCCAGGAACAGTGAGGGCCGGCTACGTCGCACTCGTCGGACGGCCGAACGCCGGCAAGTCCACACTGATGAATCGCCTCATCGGCCAGAAGCTGTCCATCGTCTCAGACAAGCCGCAGACCACCCGCCATCGCATCACCGGGGTTCTGAACACTCCGGGCGGCCAGCTCGTGTTCATCGACACGCCAGGGATTCACAAACCCGAATACACGATGAATCGGCGCATGGTCAAGGCCGCGCTCGACACGCTGCGCGAGGCCGACCTGGTTGTGCTGGTGGTAGACGCGGCCGAGGAGCCCGGCTGGGGCGATCGCTTTGTGATGGACCGTCTCGTCGACCTCCACAAACCCCTCATCATCGTCTTGAACAAAGTCGATCGGGTGAAGGACAAGACCAGCCTGCTGCCACGGATCGAGAGCTACGCGAAGGGCACCACGAACCACGCAGTGATTCCCATTTCGGCGCTCACAGGTGACCAGGTCGGCGGTCTCCTCAAGGAGATGCTGGCGGTATTGCCGGAACGCGAGCCGCTGTTTGATGAGGAGTACTTCACCGATCAGTCAGAGCGCACACTCGCGGCGGAGCTCATTCGTGAAAAAGTCCTCGCCCGCACGCGCGATGAATTGCCGTACTCCACGGCGGTGGTGATCGATCAGTTCGCGGAAGCTGAAACACTGGGAGGCGTGACCAAGATCTATGCATCTATTCTTGTAGATCACGACTCCCAGAAGCCGATCGTCATCGGTAAAGGCGGCGAGATGATTAAGCGCATCGGCACCGAGGCGCGCAAGGACCTCCAGGAGATGCTCGAGGGGCCCGTTTACCTAGACTTGCACGTGAAGGTGCGCAAGGACTGGCGCGAAGACGAACGTCTCCTCGACGAGTTGGGCCTGCCCAAAAGAAGCTGACGTTCTACAGAGGAGCTGACGTGCCTCGTAGCGCGGCGGAACGTAGCTCGGCCTGATCCTCAAGGCCGAGGATCTAGGACCTGCCGAAGACCGCGGCCGCGTGGGAAGCGTGACTGGCCTGCCATTGGGCTCGTATCAAGTCGCCGCGTGTTCGCCAGTGACACATGCGCAACTGCAGGATGCCGAATTCCTAAATCAGCTTGTTGGAGTATCGGCTGCGGTTGTGTTTACGAACGACATCCGGAAACAGTCAGTCGTGCTTCGCGTCCAGTGAAGCGGCGAACGACTTTCAACGGGGCTGCCGAAGACCGCTGCCCTCATGGCCAGGGTCTTTGGCAGGTCCAAGGTCCTCGACCTTGAGGATCAGGCCGAGCTACGCACCTGCACTCAATCGCAGATGCCGATGTAAATTTCCGATTCGGCTGCCCTTGCAAGACCCAGACCAGTCTAAAATGAAGGGATGGCGGTGCCGCGCAGGAATAATCTCGTGCTGGAGTCGGTCCGGCGACTGCTCCGCATGGGTGCCACGGCCAACCTTCTGAACCTGCTCCAGAAGCAGCATCCAGCCGATCTGGCCCAGGTTTTTGCTGAACTGAAGGAGCGCGACTGCCACGCGGTCTTTAACGTCCTGGTCGAACGCAACGGGAAACTGGCCGTGGAGGCGCTCAGCGAATACGGACCCGAGAAGGGCTCCCTGCTCCTCGCCGATCGCCCGGCAGAAGAAATCGCCCGCCTGGTCCAGGAGATTCCCTCCGACGACGCGGCGGCGCTGATCGATCACCTGCCTGAGGAACTATCCGCGGTCGTCCTGGAACTGATCCGTCCGGAACCCGGCGGTGGCCCGTCCGAGCTGCTCGACTACGAAGAGCAGACTGCTGGCCGGTTGATGAACCCGAACGTGTTCGCACTGTCGGAAGACCTGACCGCTGGCGAAGCGATCACCGCGATCCAGAATGGTCGCGACGTCGAGATGGTGTTCTACCTTTACGTCGTCGACGAACGCCGGCATCTGGTGGGCGTCACATCGTTGCGGCGGCTCATACTGGTGTCTCCCGACACGCCGCTCAAGCGCATCATGACCTCCGACGTCTACAGCGCGCGCGTGGACACGGACCAGGAAGAAGTGGCGCGTCGTGTCGCGTCGTACAACCTTCTGGCGATTCCGGTTGTGGATCCGGAAAACAAACTTGTCGGCGTCATTACGGTAGACGACGTAATAGACATTCTGAAGGACGAAGCCACTGAAGACGTCTTCCGGCTCGCCGGCGTTTCCACATTTGACGGCGTGCTCTCGGGACCGTTTGAGTCGCTGAAGCGCCGCATGCCCTGGCTGCTCGTGAACCTGTTGACGGCGTTTGGGGCCGCGTGGGTGGTCAGTCGATTCGAAGCGACGATTACCCAGGTGGTGGCGCTGAGCTTCCTGATGCCCGTCGTCGCTGGCATGGGCGGCAACGCGGCCACACAGACGCTCGCTGTCATCGTGCGTGGTATTGCCCTCGGTGAATTGACCTGGAGCAACGCGCGCCAGGCGCTGATGAAAGAAGCGCTCGTCGGCCTGGGCAATGGCATTGCACTCGGACTGGTGGCCACGTTCGGCGCATGGGCTCTGACCGGCGACTGGGCGCTCGGGGCCATCCTCGGCCTGGCCATGATCATGAATATGTTCATCGCGGCCACGGCGGGCACGCTGATTCCGCTCGGCCTGCGCGCGGCCAAAGTCGATCCCGCCCTCGCGTCCTCGGTCTTCATCACCACGCTGACCGACGTCTTCGGATTCCTCGCGTTCCTGGGCCTCGCCACACTCTTTCTCGGGTTCCTGCACACCGCGCCATGAAACCTGTGGATGCGGGCCAACGGGGGATCTTCGAGCGGTTGCGGTCGTAGGCATGCGTACCCATGTGGCCGAGGCCATCGTCTTGCGTACCTACCGATACGGTGAGGCGGACCGGATTGTGGTGTTCCTGACCGAGGACCGGGGTAAGAAACGCGGTGTGGCAAAGAATGCCACGAAGTCCCGCCGGCGGTTTGGCGGAGCACTTGAGCCGTTTACGCGCGGCCGGGTGTCATATGTGGAGCGTGAAGGACGCGAGTTGGTAGGGCTCGATCGGATCGAACCCCTCGATGGCCCGATGCGGGCGGCTGAAGGCCGGGCCGACGACCAAGCGGCGCAGGTGCTGGGCCACGCCAGCTACTTTGCCGAACTCCTCGACGAATGGGCACCCGACGCGATGGCGAACGAACGGCTGTTCCGGCTGGGCGCGTCGGTCGGAGAGGCATTGTGCAGAGGCGGGTCGGTTGAAAGCCTTGCGCGGTACTTTGAGTATTGGCTCCTGCGGCTCGAGGGCGTCTATCCGTCGCTTGATCGCTGCGCGCGATGCGGTCTCTCGCTCGACGACGGGGCGGTGCTGGTGACTGGTGAGTGGCACATGGTGTGTGTCCGGTGTGGCACCGGGTCGCTGAGAGTCTCGCGGGAGGCGATGGGGTTGTTGCGACGAGCCGCCACGGCGACGCCTGCCGTCGTGACGGAGGCCGGCGCTGATGCCAGCACGTTGCGTGAACTCGAAGCGGTGCATGCGCGATTGATTGCGATGCACCTGGAAAAAGATTTGCGATCGGCGCGAGTGGTAAGGGAATTGAGGCCGCAGTTGTGACGTTTCAAGATCTGATCTCTAAACTTTCCGACTATTGGTCGGCGCAGGGGTGCCTGATTCAGCAGCCGATGGACACTGAGATGGGGGCAGGCACCATGCATCCAGAGACGTTCCTGCGTGTGCTCGGTCCCGCACCGTGGAATGTGGCGTACGTTCAGCCATGCCGCCGGCCGGCCGATGGCCGCTTTGGCGAAAATCCTAACCGTCTGCTTAAGCACCATCAGTTCCAGGTCATTCTCAAGCCCGCGCCAGACGACGTGCAAGATCTGTATTTGCAGAGCCTGGAGGCATGCGGCATTGATCTGCGCGCGCATGACGTGCGCTTTGAAGAAGACAACTGGGAATCACCAACACTGGGCGCGTGGGGTATTGGCTGGCAGGTGCTGTACGACGGACTCGAGATCACCCAGTTCACGTACTTCCAGCAGGCAGGCGGCATGAATCTGGCGCCTGTCGCGGTGGAACTCACATACGGATTGGAACGGTTCGCGATGTCACTGCAGGGGGTGGACAATCTGTTTGACCTTGAGTGGGCACGAGGCGTGAAGTATGGCACGGTGCGGATGCGTGACGAGGTGGAGCAGTCGAAATACGCTTTTGCTCACGTCACGATGCCCGACGGTGAGTTCGGGCAGTTTCACCGAAACCTGTTTACGCAATACTACGACTTTGCCTGGACGCTGTTGAAGTCGGGCCTGCCGCTGCCGGCGCTCGACTACTGCCTCAAGTGTTCCCACGCGTTTAATCTGCTCGACTCGAGCGGCAGCATCGGCGTGACGGAACGGACGTCCTACATCCTGCGTGTCCGCCAGCTCGCTGTGGCCATCGCCAAAGCCTGGAGCACGGATACGATGGTGCAGATCGAGCCACCCGTGGCGAGCGACCGAAGGGAGTCGAACCATGGATCGTGAACTGCTCATCGAGCTGGGTCTCGAGGAGTTACCCGCGTCGTGGTTGCCGCCGCTGACGCAGCTCCTGAGCGAGACGTTGCGTGCGGCGCTCAAGGCCCACGGCTTGCCTTCGACCGAAGCCATTGAAGTGCATGGCACGCCGCGGCGGCTCGCCGCGTGTGTGCCGTCGCTGGTCGATCGGCAGGATGATCGGGACGAGACGCTGACCGGCCCGCCCGTGTCTGCGGCGTTTGGCGCAGATGGGCAGCCCACGCCGGCGGCGCTGGGGTTTGCGAAAAAGCAAGGCGTAGAGTTTTCGGCCCTCACGCAGGTGGACACACCGAAGGGGCAGTACCTCGCGTTCGCGAAAAAGAGCCGCGGCCGCGCCACCGTGGATGTGTTACCGGACGTGCTGACGCAGTTGTTGCGGACGTTGCCGTCCCCGAAGCAGATGCATTGGGACGCGGAACTGCACGACGGCAAGGGCGAGCTGTTGTTCGGCCGGCCGATCCGCTGGCTCCTGTTCCTTTATGGCGGCCGTGTAGTGCCGTATACCATCGCCCGCACGTCGCTTGCGGCGGGCGTGAAGGTTCAGGACGTGGCGTCTGGCGCCGTGACGTACGGTCATCGCTTTCTGGCCACGAGCGGCCGGGCGGGTCGTGCCATCAAGGTGCGGGGCTTCGACGAATACAAGAAGAAGCTGGCGGAGAACTTTGTGTTCCTGTCGCGCATCGAGCGACGCGATCGCATTGTGCGCGAGTTGGACAGCTACGCCCGCAAGATCGGCGGCCATGTGATGCTGCACGAGTCGGCCCAGGCCGAGGCACTGCTCGACGAGGTGCCTGATCTGGTCGAGTATCCGTCGGTGGTGTCGGGCACGTTCTCGGCCGACTTTCTCTCGTTGCCGGCAGAGGTGCTGACGACTACGCTGATCCATCACCAGCACTATTTCCCAGTGGTGGGTGCGGGCGGGATCTTGCTGCCGGCATTCCTTGCGGTCACTAACACGCAGGGCGGCCATGACAAGGGCATCGCCACCAATGCGAGCCGTGTGGTGGCGGCACGCCTGCGTGATGCGCAGTTCTTCTGGGATGCGGATCGGAAGATCGGCCTTGAGGCGCGACTCGGCCGTCTCGATACGCTGACGTTTCACAAGAAGCTCGGGTCGTATCGCGCGAAGTCGGAACGGGTGGCGGCGCTCGCGCGCTGGATCGCGACCGTGGTGTTCAAGCAATCCGAGGACGTGGCCGCGCACGCCGAGCGGGCGGGCCTGCTCGCCAAAGCCGATCTCGCCACCGACATGGTGCGCGAGTTCACCGAGTTGCAGGGACAGATGGGTGGTATTTACGCGCGCGACGGTGGTGAGCCGGAAGCCGTGTGGAAGGCCGTGTATCACCACTATCTTCCGATGGCAGTGGAACCCACCGCGGCGCCGCAGGCGGCCGATCTGGGTGGCGCACGTACCACCTGGGCGGCCGTTTCCCTGGCGGACAAGCTCGACACGATCGCGGGGTTGTTTCAGGCCGGCGAACGTCCCACCGGATCACGCGATCCGTTTGGCCTGCGTCGCGCGGCTCACGGCGTGATGCGAATCCTCGTTGATCTTGAACAGCTGACGGGGCTCACCGTTCGTCCCGCGCTTGGCGTGTTGCTGAAGCGCGCCGTCAAGGGCTATCGCTCTGCCCACGCTGAAGGCGGGGCCGAGTCGCAGGATCACGTGATGTCTGAAGAGGCGTGGGTGGAGGTCAATGCGTTCCTACGCGAGCGGCTGGCCTACGTACTGGAAGCCCGGGGCGCGGATCGGAGAAACGTGCGGGCCGTGTTGACTGGTGCGGTGGATCGTCCGGTGGGCGATCTGGCAGCCAACGTGGCCGCGCTGCCGGAGTTTGCGGCCTCGGCGTCGTTCCAGGCGCTCGCCACGGCTTTCAAGCGCATTAAGAACATTGCGCGCGAACTGCCAGATGCCGATTTTCAGCGGCAGGAGGAGAGCGGCGCTGCCTTGGGCACACTTCTGACAGAACCGTCCGAACTGGCGCTGTTGGCCGAGCTCGACAAGCGGTCGGTGGTGATCGCCCAAGCGGTGGGCACAGGCCGCGGCTACCGCGAAGCCTATCTAGAAGCCTCGAAGGTCGAACCGGTGGTGGCGCAATTTTTTACCGATGTATTTGTGATGGCCGACGACCTGACGCTGCGTCAGGCGCGGCTTCGATTGATGAAGCGGTTGGAGCAATTAATTCTGCAACTTGGAGATATTTCCGAGATCGTGGCAGCGGAGTAAGCGGAGTACATTCACATGGCGAAGACGACGAAGAAAGTAAGCAAGACGGGCAAGAACAGTAGCGCGGGTCGGGGAGTGAAGGCGGGCAAGACCAAGAAATTTGTCTACCTGTTTGGAAAGAAGACCGACGGTAATGGGACGATGAAGCCGCTCCTGGGCGGCAAGGGCGCGAACCTAGCCGAGATGTGTCGCATCGGCCTGCCGGTGCCGCCAGGGCTCACGATTACGACAGACGTCTGCACCTACTACTACGCTAATCGACGTACGTATCCGCCGGCCCTGCGGGCGCAGATCGAGGCGGGTGTATCCGCGCTTGAAAAGCAGACCGGCAAGAACTTTGGTGACCTGAAGAATCCGCTACTCGTGTCAGTGCGTTCGGGTGCGCGCGACTCGATGCCGGGCAT
>SXGT01158927.1_pt1 | contig 63952 bp, 49 predicted proteins | sample 3176221 | NCBI WGS metagenome assembly SXGT01 (sample SAMN11356862, study PRJNA531348) | freshwater metagenome | isolation source: freshwater sample F1-120 | place: China: Fuxian Lake, Yuxi | collected 2017-12-25 | reverse complement strand
GCGAGAAGATGGCGCTAAGAAGAGTCAGGGTCATGAGAATCCTCCATCTGCCGCTTGAGCGCGGCGGGGTCACATTACTTCACGGCCGCAGAATGGCAAGTGCCTTTTAGGACTCACCAGCGGACGCGGGCCAGCTAACCGTGTCGGCGTCGGGGGCAAGGGGTACCGGCGTCGTTTCGCGCGCGTGGGCGGACGCCGCGCGCTCGCGAAAGATCGCCCGTTCGATGCGGTCGAGCAGCTCGGTCGTGCCCTCGCCGGTGACGGCGCTCACGCAGGAGGCGTCCCAGTCGTGGGCGAGCGCGGCGAGACGCTCAGGATCGGCTCGGTCCACCTGGTTGAGCACCACCACCGTTGGCACCTCGCCGGCGCCAAGTTCTTCCAGCGTTTTTTCCACTGTGGCCTTGTGGAAGGGGGCCTCGTCGTCGGATGCATTGATCACCAGGAGGAGCAGGTCGGCCTCCACGGACTCGTCCAGGGTGGAACGGAAGGCGTGGACGAGGTCCTTCGGGAGGTTTCGGATGAAGCCGACGGTGTCGGTCAGGACGATCTCCCGCTCGGCCGGGAAGCGCAGGCGGCGACTGGTGGGATCGAGGGTGGCGAAGAGTTTGTCTTCCGCGTCGACCGCCGCATTGGTCATGCGGTTGAGCAGGGTGCTCTTGCCAGCGTTGGTGTAGCCGACGATCGCCACCAGTGGCAGGCCCACGCGCTTACGACGATCGCGTCGCATGGCGCGCTGGTCGGCGATCTCGCGGAGCTGGCGCTCGATACGATGCTCTCGCTCGTCGGCCCGGCGGCGGTTGATCTCCAGCTTCGTCTCGCCCGGCCCGCGCCCGCCGATGCCGCCGGTGAGTCGCGACATGGCCGTGGGCATCAGCGCCAGACGTGGGCGTCGATAGCGTAACTGTGCGAGTTCAACCTGAAGCTTGCCCTCTCGCGTGGTGGCGCGCTGGGCGAAGATGTCGAGGATGAGCTGGGTGCGGTCGAGCACCTTGAGGTCGGTTTCCGTGGCGATGTTGCGCAGCTGCGAGGGCGAGAGCTCCTGGTCGAAGATCAGGTGCTCGGCGCCGTTGTGCATGCAGCGAACGACGAGGTCTTTCAGCTTGCCCTGTCCCACCAGCGTGCGACCGTCGAGCTCGCGCCGCACCTGCAGGACGCTGTCCACCACGCGCAGCCCGGCGGTGTCGGCGAGGCGGGCGAGCTCGTCGAGCGAGCGCTTGGCGGCCTGGGGTTGCCCCATCGTCACCGAGATGCACACGGCTGCGTCGCGTGTGTCGACAGCCCGCGTGGAAGGCCGGAACTGCGCCTCCAGCCCCTTGATGAACGCGCCGAAGTCGTCGTCCCAGGTGTGAATATTGTCGACCGGCTCGAGCTTCCAGACGTCGCCGCCGCCCGGCGGCAAGAGGTGGGCGTACTCGGCCGAACCCGGCAGGCCGTCGGGCTTCGCCTGCACCACCACCACGCCGTCGAGGCGCAAGAGGGCCAGGTCGGTCAAGTCGTCCTTGCTCAGGCCCTCGCCGCGTAGGTGGGTGTGCACGAGCCGCACGCCACGGAAACGTCCGCCGCCGGCGCGCTCGCGACCGAGGTCGGGGATGAACAGCTGATGCGCGTCGCCGACGATCACCTTGTCCACCACCCCGAGACGGTCGACCAGCACGCCCACCTGTCGACCGGTGTCGCGACTGATCTCCGTCATGCGACGAGCGAACTCGGGCGAGAGCCACCGGTCGGCGGGGAGCCGACGGTGGTACAGGCCCTGGAGTGCCTTGTTCTGCGAGGGCTTCAAGCCCTCCTTGTTCCCGAATAGTTCTTCCATCTAGCCCTTGGTGACGAGCCCCTCGACGAGGCGGGGCAGGTCGATGCCGGTGGCGCCCTTGAGCTCCTCGGACAGCGCCACCGCCTTGCGCGCCGACACGCCGCTGTCGGCCGGGAGCACGGTGATGCGGTCGATTCGGGCGGAGCGGATGGTGCCGACGAGGTCGCCGAGCAAGACCTGGAGTTTCTGGACCAGGAAGATGTCGCGGGCGTTCTCGCCGCCTTTGCGCCAGGTGTCGATCATCTGCTGGAGCACGGAGGCGGTGGCGCGGCCGTCCTCCAGGACCTTCGAGGCGGCGCCCTTCGCCTCGGATTGCGCCGCGCGACAGGCGGCGTCGGCGGGGGCGATCACGTCGGCCTCGAGTTGCCTTCGCACCTGTTCCACGCGGGCGGATTGCACCGCGAGGTCGGCCTGCGCGCGAGCGACCAGCGCCTTCACGCGACCGGTTTCCTCGGCCATGACCGCCTCGCGTCGCGACATCGCATCGGCAACTCGCTTGTTGTTCTCGGCGGTAGCCACCGCCATCTCCGATTCGATGCCGGTCATTCGCGCGTTGCGTCGGTTCTCGGCGTCACGTTGGATGGCCTCGGTACGCGCCTTGGCCTCGGCGATCTTGCTGCGGGTGACGAGCTCCGCCGACTGTTTGCGGCCGATCGACTTGAGGTAGCCCTTCTCGTCGGCCACGTTCTGGATCTTCAGGGTGTCGAGCACCAGCCCCAGCCGCGTGAGGTCGTGCTCGGCCTCCTCGAGGAGCTTCTCCGCGAAGGTGATCTTGTCCTCGTTCACCTGCTCGGGGGTGAGCTGGCTCAGCACGCCGCGGAGGTTGCCCTCGAGCGTGTCTTTCGCCACCTGCATGATTGCGTCGCGATTCCAGCCGAGGAAACGCTCGATGGCGTTGTTGAGCACCGGTTCGTGGCCGGCAATCTTCACGTTCGCCACGCCCGCCACCGTGAGCGGGATGCCGCCCTTGGAGTAGGCGTTGGTGACGTTGACCTCGATGATCATGTTGGTCAGATCGAGCTTGTCGACCGTCTCGATCAGCGGACGACGGATGGAACTGCCGCCCTTGATCACGCGGTAGCCCAGGTCTCGCCCTTCCACGACGCGGGCGCCGCCCGAGAAGATGAGGACCTCGTTGGGACCACAGATGTAGAGCAGGTTGCGGAAGACGAGGACCGCCATCATCGCGAAGAACGCGAGGACGAAGAGCAGGGCCCCGAGGGTGCCGAAGACTTCGAGCATGGACTAGGCCTCCTTCTTCTGGCTGAGGGCGCCGACCACGTCGACACCGGTAGAACGCTTGATCTCCTCGAGCACCTGCGCCACGGCGGCGGGGTAGCCCGAGAGGTAGTTGGCGAGGGCACGGCCGTCGCCACTGTCCACCAGCACGACCTCGCCCACCTCCACCGCTTGCACTTGCGCGACGACGGTGCGGATGACGCTCTCGATCTGCTGGATGAGGAACACGTCTTTCGCGTCGGAGCCGGCGGCAAGCCAGGTGTCGGTGAGCATGCGCAGCACCTCGGCGGCGGCCGCGCCGTTCTCGGCGATGACGGCGGCTTCGCCGCGGGCCTTCAGCTCCTCGGCGCGCTGGGCTGCGGCGGCGGGGAGCACCACGTCGGCCTGGAGACGCAGGTCTTCCAGCCGCTTGCGGATCTCCTGGAGCTCCTGCTCGGCCTCCGCGCGGGCCTGCGCGGCCGACGCGGCGGTCTTCTCCTCCTCCGACTTGGCCTTGGCCTCGAGATCGGCCTTCAAGGTGCGCATCTCGTTCTCCTTGCGCACCACCGTCGTCTCCGCCTCCTGGACGGCGACCTGCGCATCGCGGCGGGCGTTCGCCTCGAAACGATCAGCCTCGGCCTTGGCGTTGCTCTCGGCGATGTCGGCCACCTTGAGCACGTTGGCGATGCGCTCGCGGCCGATGCTGTCGAGGTACTTCGAGTCGTCCCACACGTTCTGCACCTTCAAGGTGTCGAGTTGCAGGCCGAGCTTGTGCAGGTCGTCGTCGGCCTCGTCGAGCAGCGCCTGCGCGAACTTCAGGCGATCTTCATTGACTTCCTCCGGCGTGAGCCGCGCGAGCACGCCGCGGAGGTGGCCCTCCAGCGACTCCTTGGCCACGCGCTTGATCTCGTCGCGCTCGCGACCGAGGAAACGCTCGATGGCGTTCATCATCGCGGCGGGGTCGCTCGCGATCTTGACGTTGGCGATGGCGTGCACGTTGAGGGCGATGCCGCCCTTGGAGAAGGCGTTCTGCACGTGGAGATCGAGCGGGATGAGACCGAGGTCCATCTGGTCGACCTTCTCGATGAAGGGCACCCGCCAGCCGCGGCCGCCGACGATCACCCGGTAGCCGCGTGTGCCACCGTCGGTGGTGGCGTGGGTGCGACCCGAGAAGATCAGCACCTCGTTGGGGCGGCAGATGAACAAGAAGCTGCGAAGCAGCACGATCAGGAAGATCAACCCGAAGGCGGCTGCCCCGAAGAAACAAACGGATGACGCGAGGATCTCCATCGAGAACTCCCGGGGGTGGTGGCTAGGCGGAAACGGGGGCGGCAGGCGCGACGGGGGTGACGGTGGCCTCGCCGCGTTTCATCTCGGCGACGATCACTCGCTCCCCTCGTTCCAGCCGACGGTCGGTGGTGTGGGCGAGGAACTCGACGGTCTGGCCGTCGTGCTCGATCTTGATCTTGCCGGGTTTTCCCGGCTCGATGGCGATGACCACCACCCCTTCCTTGCCGAGCAGCGACTTGGTGTCGGCGATGGTGCCGACGCTGCGCTTGTTGGCCATGCGGAAGAGGTAGGCGACGGTGACGCCGATCCCCGCGCCCATCGCGAGCGAGAGGGGCAGGGAGAGGTACCAGCCGAGGCCCACGAAGTGGAGCAGCACGCCGGTGAGGCCGAAGCTCGCCAGGAAGAAGGTCCAGAAGCGCATCGACAAGAGCGTCGCCGCCAGTGCGCCCAGCTCCGCGTCGTCGCCCACGCCGTCGTGCTTGGCGCCGTCGAAGTGGGTTTCCGGCTCGGCCTTCATGTCGAGGTGGGCGTCGGCGTGCACCTCGGCCTCGTGCGACTTGTCGAAGCCGATGGCGCTGGCGCCGATGAGCACCAGGCCGAAAACGCCCGCGCCAGCATAGAGCGAAAGAAGGATCAACGCTTACTCCAACCGAGGCTTATCCAGCCCACGATGAACGCCACGCCGCCCAGTGGGGTGATCGCGCCGAGTCGAGGCTCGTCGAGAAGCACCAGGGCGTAGAGGCTGCCCGAGAAGATCGCGATGCCGACCGTGAAGCACCATCGTGTCGCGACCGGCAAGCCGGGGATCGCGAGCGCGATGACGTGCAACAGGTGGTAGAGCGCCGCAGTCTTCCAGGTGTCGAGGCGGGGGTGGCTCCCGAGTGCATGCGCACCGAAAGCCCCGGCGGCAACGGCGATCGCGCCGAGCAGCCCGGTGATCCGTCGCCAGACGAGGTCACTCGGCACGGAGGATCTCCACGGCATCCACGAGCTCCTGGCCCATGCGAAACTTGGTGAAGATGCCGTCGATCCGGGCCAGCAGGAAACGTTCGCAGAGGTCGCACTTGTCGAAGCACTCGACGGTCTCGGCGCGGGCTCCCACGTCGAGCAGGCGGTCGGCGATGTCGGGCGCGTGACGCTGCACCCCTGTCTTGCAGAGCTCCACGGTGACGGTGGCGGCGTCGTGCCAGAGTCCGCGCACCTCGTGCTGGAGTCGCGACGACAGCGGGTGGTCCCACCCGTCGGCCAGCGCGTTCGCCACCGCCCGGTAGTACCACAGCGTGCCGTCCCGACCGCCCGCGAACCGCGTCCACAGGGCCTCGCGGTGCACCGCGTAGTCACGACGGATGCTCGTGCAGTTGTGGATCTTGTCGGCCGCCGAGATGAGCTTCAGCTCGTGGGGTTTCTGCGAGAGCTTGGCGATGTACGCGAGCTTTCGGTCCTTCCACGGTGGTTTCGGGTGGGTGACGCTGTCGGAGAGTCCTTCCACGAGCGCCCGCACCCGTGCGCCGAAGCGTCCCTCGAGGTGAGCGGCGTCGGCCCCCTTGATGTCTTCCAGCCAGTCGTGGAGGATGGCGGCGATCATCTGGTCCTCGTCGCCGCCGTGCTCGCCCACCATGCCCGCCACGGCGAACAGGTGGGTGATGTAGGGGATCTGCGTGTCTTTCCTCACCTCGTGGCGGAAGTCACGCACCGCGAGGGCAACGGCCTCGTCGAAGCGCTCACTGTACATGGGGCACCAATAACGGGCGGCGCCCGCGTTATCCGGCGTCGCATGGCATCATCACAGCGATGGCGGGTGAGTACCGGCGCGGCCGAGGTGGAGATCGAGGCCGAGAATTGGCTCGGGGCGCTGGCCCAGGGTTTCCCGGCGCTGGGGATGGATCTCGGCGCCTTCGGTCGTCTGGTTTGTGCCACCGACGTCGATGGCAGCGCGATCGCGCGCGACCCGCGTACCGGCGGTGAGATTCGCGTGGCCCGGGTCTTGGAGGGCGAACCGCCTTCCCTGTCGATGCCCACCTCGAGCTTCGCGGCGCTCTACGCCCCACAGCTCCGGGCGCCGCCGCCGGTCACCGCCCCGGTCGAGCTCGAGTCCTCCGACGACGAGCTCACCCCGATCGACGCCGCCATCCCGGCCCACGTCGCGCCGCCGGCACCGGCCCCCGAGCTCGACGTGGCGGCGGAGCCCGAGCACACCGACGAGACCGAGCCACCGCCGCCTGCTGCGCCCGCGCCGCTCGACACGCGCCTGGAAGACCTATTCATGGAGCTGGGCGAGATCGCTTCGGCGCCCACGGCGAACGACGCCTGTCTCGTCGCGCTCAAGATCGCCTCTCGACACGTGCCAGCCGATGCGGGCGCGGTGCTCATTCGCACCCGCCATGGCGATGGCCTTCGTTTCCGCGCCGCGATGGGCCCGGCCGCCAGGGTCGTGATCGACACGGTCATCCCGCTCGACAAGGGCATCGCCGGCTTTGCCTACCAGCTCGGCCTGGCCATGGCGATCGACGACGCCAAGCGCGATTCGCGTCACTACGGTCGCGTGGATCGCGCGACGGGCTACACCACGCGCGGTGTGCTCGCCGCGCCGGTGCGTGGTGACCGCGGTGGCACCTTTGGCTGCGTCGAACTGCTCAACCCGAGGCGGCCCTTCACCGCCGACGACATCGAGATCGTCTCGCGCGTGGGCGCCGCCCTCGGGGAGTACATGCTCGCCGGGTATGCGAGCTAGAGCGAGGTGGCGGTGAAGTGCCCGGTGGCGTTCACAGCGGCGATGAGCGCGTCGATCTTGGTCTTGGCCGCGTCGTAGCCCACCTCTGCGGTGCCGGCGGTCACGTCGATGTTGGTGGCCGTCACGCCGCCCACTCCGTTGAGCGCCGCCTTCACCTTCTCGGCGCAGGCGCCGCACTTCATGCCGCTCACCTTGAGCTTCGCCACCGTCGAGCCAGCGGGAATGGCGGCCGACTCGGTGCTGGCCGGCATCTGGCAGGCGGCCTCGCTACAGGGCTTGTCGCCACACGCGAACGCGGGGCTGATCACGACGCTGAGAATGAACGCGAACATCGGGTTCTCCTATGTGGCCGCGACGCTAACCGCGGCTGCAGCCAGTCGCGATGGGCAACTCGGCACATGTCCTAAGAAGGAGCCGGAGGTTAAGGGTTAAGACTTCCTGCGAAAAAGCACCTTGGCCGGTTGGTGCAAACCCCGTGCAACGCTGTCACCGCCTGTATCTGCGTGCGATTCGACACCTGCCCGTCGGCTAGCCTCGGCTCATGGTCGCCCTCGTCGCCAACGTTGTCCTGCTCGCCCTCGATGTCGTCGCCTGGCGCCGTCGCTGGCTCCTGGTCGCCATTCCCGTCGTCGCCGCCGCGCTGGGTCTGGGCGGCGATCTCGCGGGCCTCTGGTCGCCCTTCGGCGCCATGCAGGTGCTGGCCTGGGGCCTCTTCGTGCACCTTCCCATCGTCTGTTTGTCACGACGATACTGGCTCTGGGCGACGGTGATCCTGGCCGTGGCCATCGACGCCTTCGTCGTGGAGCCCCGGTCGGTCGAGGTGACCACCACCCACATCGACGGCCCCCCGCTCCGCATCGCGCTGATCGCCGACATCCAGACCGACGAAGTGGGCGCCTACGAGCGGCAGGTGCTCGATCTCGTCCGGGCGGCCGATCCCGACCTGATCCTCTTCGCCGGCGACTACGTCCAGGTGCGCGGCCCTGCCGAGTATCGGCGCCAGGCGCATCTACTGGCAACGGCGCTCGGCGACCTCGATGCCCCGCTCGGGGCCTTCGCCGTGCGCGGCGACGTGGAGCCGGGCGATTGGGCACCGGTGTTTGCTGGCACCCAGGTGGCCCGTGTCGACGAGACGCGCACCCTCGAGTTGCGGGACGGCCTCTTCCTCACCCTGCTCGGCGTCGAGGATTCCATGTCGCGACACGCGCCCATCCCCGACACCGGCGGCTTCCACCTCGTGGTGGGCCACCGCCCCGACTATGCCCTCGGCGCCCCGCCCGCCGACTTGCTCCTCGCGGGCCACGTTCACGGCGGGCAGGTGCGCGTGCCTGGCCTCGGGCCACTGCTCACCCTGTCTTCCGTCCCACGCGACTGGGCGGTGGGCCTCACCGACCTCCCGCTGGGCGGTCAGCTCTACGTCTCGCGCGGCATCGGCATGGAGCGACTCGACGCGCCGCGCCTCCGTTTCTGGTGTCGACCCGAGCTGTCGATCATTGACGTGGGCCCGAGTGTGCTCGCGAGCGCGGGCGGCTGATAGATCGTCTCGCTCCCGGGGCCGTCGATGCTTCTTCTCGCCACCCTTGCCCTGGCGGGCAACACCCTGGTCGGCGACGCCCTCCGCGTGGCCTACAACAGCGGGGGCACATGGAACGACAGCGGCGCTGGCTCGGGACTCGTGGCGCTCGTGGGCCAGGACTGGGTGGAGCTCACCTATGCCGGCGAGGCCTACACGATGTTCTCTCTCGCCTACAACGTCGGCGAGGAACAAAAGGCCTTCTGGGCTAACTCTGCGCTCGGCAATAGCGCGCTGGTGCTCGAAGCGACCGACGAGAGCACCGCCGACGTGCAACGCCTCCGTCACGACTACCTCACCACCGAGTTGCGCGTGGTGAAGACCGAGGCCTTCGCCACCAGTGGGCACGGGATGATCGTTCGCTTCTACATCGTGAACGAGAGCGACTCTGTTGTTTCTGACTTACGACTCGTCCTCGCCGCCGACCCCGACCCCGAGGTGGCGAGCTCGGGCGCCTACGAGACGCTGAACGACGCCGTGGACTTCGATGGCGACGGCACGACCGACTGGTCGGTGTCCACCGGGGCCACCACCGGGGCCACCCTCGCGCTTGGGGCGTGTGGCGAGGCGATTTTCGAGGCGGGCCACTACGCCGACTGGACCGCCGAGACCGGCGCCGACATGGATCTCCAGGACGGGGCCGGCGCGCTCGGCGACTGGGCGGCCGGGGTGCGCTACACCGCCGACGTCGACCTCGTCCCTGGCGAGGGCCTGGCGGTGGCCTTCCTCGTGGGCACGGGCGAGGGCGAGGCGGCGGCGATGGAGTCGACCTCTGGTCTCTGTTGCGACGTCGATGGCGACGGTCACGACAGTCCCGAGTGCGGGGGCGACGACTGCGACGACGCCGAGCCCAGCGCCTTCCCCGGCGGCACCGACACGCCCTACGACGGTGTCGACGGCGACTGCGTGGACGGCGACGACGACGATCTCGACGGCGACGGCTTCGTCGGCGCCGAGGCCGGTGGCGACGACTGCGACGATGCCGACGCGACGGTCAACCCGGGCGCCGACGAGGTGTGGCACGACGGCACCGACCAGGACTGCGACGGCCAGGAAGACGACGAGGACGGCGATGGCTACTCGCTCGCTCGCGACTGCGACGACACCGACCCCTCGCTCTTCGAAGACTGCCCCGAGGCCGACAAGTCGGGTGTCAGCGCCGAGGGCGATTGCGGCTGCGGCACCGCAACGAGCCCCGTCCTTGGCACGCTTTTCGCGGCCGTTCTCATTGCGCGTCGTCGACTGCTTGCCTGATCGGCAACCTGATAGTATGTTCAGGTCATGGGCGCCGCCCTCGACCGTCTCGCCGTCCTCGCTGATCTCCGCGCCCGGGTCGACGTGCGGCAGCGGGGCGGGAGCCTCGCCGGTCGCGTGTCTACCGAGATCCCTGCGCTCGACGCGTGGATCGGGGGCTGGCCGCGCCCCGGCATAGTGGAGATCGCGGGCGTGCCCGGCGCGGGGCGTCTCGGGCTCGTGCTCCCGCGGGTGGCACATCTCACTCGTCGCGGCCGGCCGGTGGTGGTGATCGACGCGATGGAACAACTTTTCGCCCCGGGCTGGGCCTGCCCTTCCGAGGCGAGCGAGGAGGGCGTCGATCTCGCGGCGCTCTGGGTCGTCCGCCCCGGGCTCGACCGCGCCGGCTGGGCGGCGGAGCAGGTGGCACGCTCGGGCGCCGTGGAGCTGGTGGTCTTGCTCGACGCGCCCCCGCTCGGTCGGCACGCGATGCGCCTCGGCCGGGCCTGTGAGCTCGGCAGCAGCACGCTCGTCGTGGTGGCCGAGAGGGCCGAGGCGGAGTTGCCGGCCGCCGTTCGTCTCGAGGTGCTGGGGGCGGCGCCCTCCGGGGTCGGTGGTGGTGGCACCCGCGTGTCGTGCACCCGCAGTCGCGACGGTCGCCACGTGGGCGAGCGGCTCTTGCGCGCGATGTAGTCGCGACGTCGCGGAACCCCGATCTTCTGGGCGGCCGCCGCTTCGCGGCGCCGGGCTCTCGCTGCGTGCCGGCGGCACTCCGCTCCATCCCTGCCGCGTGGTGGGCGGGGAATCCCATCTCGAGTGATGTCGCGACAACCGTGGCAGAGGTCATCATGCCAAGAATCGGACACTCGCCCGAGTCATGCACCAAAAAATAGGACAGATCGTCCCTCCACGCGCCCCCGGTCACGGTCCAAACGGCGATATTCCGCGGTGCGTCGCCCGCCGCCGGCCGCGAAGAGGCGATTTGTCCTAAATTCTGGTGGATGACTGTGCACAGTGTCCTATTTTCGAGGGCATGACCTCCGCCCGCCACCCGCTGCCGACCCGGCCCGTGTCACGCCCCCCGCACCCAGTCCGCGATCATCACCCCTTCACCCTCGGCTTCCCGCGAGTTGAGCGCGCGCGACACCTCCGCGGGCGTCAATGTCCCATCAGGCGCGGACTGGAGGAATGCCGACGGATCGCTCGCCGGGTCGAGCCACGCATCCTCCGCCTCCGGCGAGAGCACCACCGGCATGCGGTCGTGCACCGGCGCCACCTCGGCGTTCGGGCGCGTCGTGAGGATCGCCACGCAGGGCCAGGCCTTTCGTTCTCCCCAGTCGAAGGCCCCCCAGACGCCAGCCAGCGTGAGCGTTCGCCCGATACTGGGTCGAAAGTAAAGGGGAAAACGGTCTTTGCCGATGGTGAGCCATTCGTAGAAGCCGGTGGTGGGCACAAGGCAGCGCCGCTCGCGGAGCGCGCGCGACCACGTGGGTTTCTTCGCGGCCTCCTCGGCCATCGCGTTGACCAGCGGCGGCGCGTCGAAGGGCTCCTTCCCCTGCTTCGCCACCCACAAGGGCGGGAATCCCCATCGCATGGTGACCACCGCCCGGGGCCCGTCGGCCTCGCGGAGCACCACCGGCACCGACTGCCTCGGCGCCACGTTCCAGTTGGGCAACTTCGCGGGACGGCCCCAGGCCTCGCGCTGCACCCGGTAGAGCAGGGCCAGCTCGGCGGGGTCGAGGGCGTTCTGGTAACGACCGCACATGAACGCAGGCTAACGCCCTCCGTGTACCCCTTGCGCGCACAGTAACCTGAACATAAACTCAGGTCGTGCTCGCCCTCCATCTCCCGGCCTTTCGCCTCGAGCGCTGTGGTCACGACACGGCCGGGCCGGTGGTGCTGGTGGAGTTCGCGCGCAGCGCCGACCGCGTGCTTGCGTGTACGCCTCTGGTGGCCCGCGCGGGCGTGGTGCCCGGGATGGCGCTGGCCGAGGCACGGGCGCTGTGCCCGGAGCTCCGCGTGGAGCGTCGCGAGGGCGAGGGCGAGCGGGGCGACCTCGAATCGCTGCGCGACATGCTCCTGCGCTTCTCGCCGGCGGTGGCGGCGGTCTTTCCCGATGGGCTGCTCGTCGATGTCCCACCGGCCGAGATCGCGCCGGTGGTCGCCTGGCTGTCGCGACTTGGTCACGCCGTGCAGGCGGCATGGGCGCCTGAACCATGGGCGGCCATCGTCTTGTCCCGCTCCGCCCCGCACGTGGCCGCCACCCCCGCCGAGGCGGCGCGTGCGCTTGCCTCCTTGCCGGTGGGCATGCTCGGCCTGTCGCCCGAGGTGCTCGAGTCGATGGCCGACGCCGGCGTGCGCACCATCGGCCAGTTTGCTCGCCTGCCTCTCGCGGCGCTCGCGGGCCGGTACGGGCCCGAGGTGGTCCGGCTGCACGGGATCGCTCGTGGTGCGCCGGGCGTGCAGAGCGCCCTGGGCCAGCGTGTCTTGGCCTCTCTGGAGAGGGCCGAGGCCGCCTCCTCGCGGGCCGACGAGCCCGTTTACAGCTGCGATCTCGACGACGAGATCGACGACCTCAACGCCATCCTCTTCGTGGTACACGGCCTCTGTCGCGACTGCGAGGTCGACCTCGAGCGGGCAGGGCTCGCCGCCGCCCGGGTCTTGCTCCGCCTGCGGCTCACCGAGGGCGAGCACCTCGTGCCGGTGCGGCTCGGCCAGCCAGTGCGCGGGGCCGACCGCATGTTCCGCCAGCTCCGCGCGCGACTGGAGCGGGTCGTCGTGGGCGCGCCGGTCACGGCGGTGTCACTCACCCTGCTCGAGTCCTGTCCCTGGCGCCCGCCGCAGGCCGGACTCTTCGAGCGGGCCGACGCTGCCGAGCCTCTGCCCGAGCTGTTCGCCCGCTTGCAAGACGCGCTCGGCACCGAGTCGGTCTTCCGTCCCGCCGAGGTCGACACCTGGCGTCCCGAGGCGAGCTGGGTGCCGGTCTTGCCGGGCAAGGAGGCGCCACGCCCGGTGCCCCCGCGCAAGGCCGACCCGGCGCTGGTCCACGAGCCCGACGCCGCCCGGTGGACGGCCCAGTACGAGGGCGGGAAGGTGCCCCGCGCCGTGCCGCTCCCCGCGTCGCGCCCGCGCCCCGCCGTGATCCTCCCGAGCCCCCGCCCGGTGCGGGTGGCGGTGGGGCCGTCCGGTCGCCCGCGCGCGTTGATGCTCGACCGCGACACCGTGGCCATCGCCGAGATCCAGGGCCCTGAGCGCGTGCAGGGCGAGTGGTGGAAAGACCGCGCCGCCTACGCCCGCGACTACTGGATCGCCCAGCTCGCGGATGGCCGCCGGGCCTGGCTGTACAGCGAGCAGTTCTCGAGCGCACAGGTACCGCGGGCAGGTGCCGCGTCGAGTTCTACGACTGGTTCCTCGCCGGGCGCCTCGCCTCGTCCCGCGCTCGCGCGTCGCTGGTTCCTGCACGGCTGGATCGAGGTCGCCACGTGTGTCGCGCCGTCCGCGCCCGAGTCGCCCACGGAGCCCGAGCCGCGTGCCGCTGTGCTGCGGTTCCCCGGTACCCATGCTGCCAGCCCGCAGGTCCACTCCGTCCCGGCGTCCGAGCTGTCTCGCGCGCCCCGGGCCGTCCCGCGTCCATCGCCCCGCTACGCCGAGCTACTCTGCCGGTCTAACTACTCCTTCTCCGAGGGCGCGAGCGCCCCCGACGAGCTGGTCGAGCGCGCCGCTGAGCTCGGCCTGTCCGCCCTCGCCATCACCGACCGCGACGGCCTCTACGGCGCTGTGCGCGCCCATCGCGCCGCCAAGTCAAGCCCCGTCCCCTTGCTCCACGGGGCGCTCCTGAGCGTGGAGAACGGCGCCAGCCTCGTGGCCCTGGTACAGAGCCTCGAGGGCTGGTCGAGCCTCTGTCGCTTGCTGAGCGCCGAGCGCTTGCCCCCCGGCCAATCGAGCCTCGATGTTTTCTCCATCGGCATCCCCGGCGATCCTCGCCACGCCGACCCGCTCGTGCCCGACGCCGCCACTCTCGCCGCCGGTCAACACATGGGCAAGGGCTGGCCCCGTCTCCCCATCAACGCGCTGCTCGCCGACAACGCGGGCCTCATCTTGCTGGCTCGGGGCAACTGGTCGGCCTCGGCGCTCGATCCTTTGCGCGACGCCGTGGGCGACCGCCTCTACCGCGCGGTGTCGCGACGCCTCGACCCCGGCGAAGACGCGCGTATCCACGCGCTGGTGGCCCAGGACCTCCCCTGCGTGGCGGTGGGCGACGTGCTCTTCCACGATCGCGCGCGCCAGCCCTTGCAAGACATCCTCGCCTGTATTCGCCTCGGCCTCACGCTCGACCAGGCGGGCCGCCGCCTCCAACCCAACGCCGAGCGCGCTTTGCATGGTCCCGCCGAGATGGCGCGTCGTTTTGCGCGCTGGCCCGAGCTGGTCGACCGGACGATCGAGATCGCCGGTCGCTGCCAGTTCTCGCTGAAGGAGCTCACCTACCAGTACCCGCGCGAGGTGGTGCCGAGCGGCTACTCCGCGCAGGCCTGGCTGCGTGAGCTGGTGCGTCGGGGGCTGATGACCCGCTACGGCGCGGTGGTGCCCGAGAAGGTGGCGCGGCAGGTGGAGTACGAGCTCGGCGTGGTGGAACGTCTTGGCTTCGCCGCCTACTTCCTCACCGTCAACGACATCGTCCGCTTCGCGCGCGGCCGCGGCATCCTCTGCCAGGGGCGAGGGAGCGCCGCCAACTCGGCAGTGTGTTTCGCGCTCGGCATCACCTCGGTGGATCCGGCCCATTCCTCGCTGCTCTTCGAGCGATTCATCTCCGAGGAGCGGGGCGAGCCGCCCGACCTCGACGTGGACTTCGAGCACGAGCGCCGCGAGGAGGTGATCCAGTATTGCTACCAGAAGTATGGTCGCGACCGCGCGGCGATGGTCAACGAGATCATCAGCTACCGGGGACGATCCGCCGTGCGCGACGTGGGCAAGGCCTGTGGCCTCGGCCTCGACCAGGTGGATCGACTGTGCGGTTTGCTCGACTCCTGGGGCAAGCTTGCCGAGGGCGACGAGGTGCTCAAGGAAGCCGGTCTCGACCCGGCAGACGGTCGAGTGTCGCTCGCGATGCGCCTCGGCCGCGAGATCCAGGGCTTCCCGCGGCACACGTCGATCCACGTCGGCGGTTTTGTGATCAGCGACGGCCCGCTGGTCGACCGGGCCCCGGTCGAGCCCGCCACCCTGGCCGGCCGCACCGTGATCCAGTGGGACAAGGACGACATCGACGAGCTCGGTTTCGTGAAGGTGGACTGCCTTGCCCTCGGCATGTTGACGGCCATCCGCAAGTGTTTCGATCTCGTGCGCGCCAGCACGGGACAACACTACGACCTCGGCACCGTCCCCCGGGAAGACCCAGCCGTCTACGCCATGCTCGGCGAGGCCGACAGCATCGGCGTCTTTCAGGTGGAGAGCCGGGCGCAGCAGGGCATGTTGCCGAGGCTCAAGCCGAAAAACTTCTACGACCTGGTGATCGAGGTGTCGGTGGTTCGCCCTGGCCCCATCCAGGGCGGCATGGTGCACCCCTACCTGCGGCGTCGGCAGGGGCTAGAAGAGGTGGAGTACGCCGACCCGCGGCTCTTGCCCATCCTCGAGCGAACGCTGGGGGTGCCCATCTTTCAGGAACAAGTCATGGCGATGGCGGTGGCCGTGGGAGGATTCACGCCGGGCGAGGCCGATCAGCTGCGCCGCGCGATGGGCGCCTGGCGCAAGCGCGGGGGGCTCGGCGAGCTCACCGAGCGACTGATGAAGGGGCTCTTGTCCAACGGCCTCGAGCCCGAGTATGCCGAGCGCGTGTGTAAACAAATCCAAGGCTTCGCCGAGTACGGTTTTCCCGAGTCGCACGCCGCCAGCTTCGCTCACCTCGTGTACGTGTCGGCTTGGCAGCGCTGTTTTTTTCCGGCGGCCTTTACCGCCGCGCTGATCAACAGCCAGCCGATGGGTTTCTACGCGCCGCGCACGCTCGTGGCCGATATTGAAAGGCACGGCGTTGAGGTGCGTCCGGTGGATGTCACCGTGTCAGACTGGGATTGCACGCTGGAACCGGGGAGCGACGGGCCCGCCATCCGCCTCGGATTACGCCTCGTGAAGGGTCTGGGCGAGACGGACGGCCGATTGGTCGTCAGGGCCCGCGGCGAGCGTGTTTTCGACAGCCTGCCCGATCTCGCCGTTCGGACAGGGCTCGATCGCGGCGGACTCGACCGCGGTGCCCTCCGCGCCCTGGCGCGGGCCGACGCCTTGCGTTGGCTCCCGGCCACCTCAGCCACGGCTGAACGGCCGGCGGAGCCCCAGCCCCGCCGGGCAATGGCCTTCGCGACCGATGGTCTCTGGCCGGGCATGTTCGCGCGGTTGTCCCGCGAGTCCGACGCCGAGTTGCCTGCGGCCACGCCGGCGGAAGACATGCAGGCCGACTACGCCACCGTGGGGCTCAAGCCGGGCACCCACCCGCTCGCCCTGGCGCGTCCAGAGTTGGAGCGCGACCAGGTGGTGCCCTTGTCGCGGCTCTACGAGTTACCCGACGGGAGCCCGGTGGTGATCGCGGGCCTGGTGGGCGTGCGCCAGCGACCCGACACCGCGTCCGGTGTCATCTTCCTGATGCTGGAAGACGAGACGGGCACCGCCAACGTGGTGGTGTGGCCCAAGCTCTACAAGCGGCAGCGCACCACCATCCGCACCGAGCGATTGTTGCGTATCCGGGGGGTGCTGCAGCGCATGGATGGCGCCATCAGCATCGTGGCCAAGCACGTTCGTCCCATGACCATCGGGGCCGACATCGTGGCCCGCAGTCGAGATTTTCACTAGATTCGGCCGATGGCCACCGTCTCCCGCTACCCGCTCGTCGCCCACCTTCGCGCTGAGCCCAACCAGTACATCCTCCACTTCAAGAACGGCGCCCTCGCGGCGCAGGGCGCCGGGCTCGCCTACTGGTTCTTGCCGCTCTCGGCCTCGGTGGCGCAGGTGCCGGTGGAAGACATCGAGACCACCTTCATGGTGGTGGAGCGCACCGCCGACTTCCAGGAGGTGAGCGTGCAGATCACCGTGCGCTACCGCTGCGAGAAGCCGGAAGAGGCGGCGAAGCGCGTGAACTTCGCCATCGAGCTCAACCGCGGCGCGTGGCAGGAAGAACCCCTGCAGAAGCTCGCCAGCTTCTGGGCCCAGCGGGCGGCGGCCCCGGCGCGCGCGGTGCTCACCGGCATGACCGTGGCCGAGGCGGCGCAGTCGGGCGCCGAGGCGCTCGGGCGCAAGGTGGAGGCGGCGCTTCGGGCCGACACCGAGATCACCGAGATGGGGCTCCTCACCGTGAGCGTGCACGTGGTGCGCGTGGCCCCCACCGCCGAGGTGGAAAAGGCCCTGCAAACGCCCACCCGCGAGGCGATCCAGACCAAGGCCGACGAGGCCACCTTCTCTCGACGTGCCCTCGCCGTGGAGAAAGAGCGGGCCATCAAGGAGAACGAGCTCAACAACCAGATTGAGCTTGCCCGAAAGGAAGAGCAGCTCATCATCCAGACCGGCACCAACGCGCTGTCGCGGGTGCGTCACGAGGCGGAGTCGGAGCGCGCCCGAGCGCAGGGACAGGCCGAACGCGATCGCATCGCCGCGGAAACGGCGGCCCACGCCATCGAGTCGAAGTCCCGCGCCGAGGCCCAGGGCAAGCAGGCCCTGTGGCAGGTCGACATCGACGCCGAGGCCCGTCGCCTGTCTCTCTACGAGAACTTGCCGGCCTCGGTGGGGGCCGTGCTCGCGGCGCAGCAGCTCGCGGGCAAGATCCAGACCATCAACCACCTCAACGTCAGTCCCGATCTGCTGGGCAGCAGCTTCACCGAGCTCTTGAGGCGAGTGGCCGACAAGTGAAGCGCGATTTCCGCGTCGTCGTCGTTACCCGCAAGACGCCGCTCGACCACCTGGTGGCCCGCCACGGCACCCGGGGACAAGCCGAGTTCTTCCTGCGGGGCCAGGGGCTCGAGATCGACGGTTTCGACGCGACGGCGAAGTCACAAGCGACGGCGGTGGCGGTGTCGCTCTCCTACTTCGGGGCCGAGGTTCGCCGCGTGCTCATCGACCGCGACGAGCTCGACCGCTTCGTGTTTCACCCCGACGACGTGATCCTCGCCGTGGGCCAGGACGGGCTGGTGGCCAACGTGGCGAAGTACCTCGACGGCCAGCCGGTGGTGGGCATCAACCCCGACCCGAGGCGCTACGATGGCGTGCTCTGCTCGCTCACATCGGGACACGCCGCCGGGGCGGTGCACTTCGCCCTCTCCGGCGAGCCGGCCAACGCCACCTACGCCCGCGAAACCCGCACCCTGGTGGAGGCACGGCGCGGCGACGGCATGGTAATCCGCGCGCTCAACGAGGTTTTTCTTGGACACAAGACGCACCAGTCGGCGGTCTACGTGCTCAGCGCCGGGGGCGGCACGGAGCGGCAGTCCTCCTCGGGGGTGATCGTGTCCACGGGCACGGGCTGCTCCGGCTGGGGGCGCTCGATCGCCACGCAGCGGGGTCTGTCGGACTTGCCCGCGATCGACGAGCCCTCGCTGGCGTGGTTCGTCCGTGAGCCCTTCCCCTCGGTGTCTACGGGCTGCAACCTCAACTTTGGGCGCATAGGCCCGGGTGAGAGCCTGCGACTCTCCTCGGAGATGGGCACCGGCGGCACAGTGTTCGGCGATGGCATCGAGGCCGACAGTCTGGATCTCCCTTCGGGGCAGTCTGTCGAGGTCACGGTGTGTAGCCGCCGCCTCGCGCTGGTGGGCGCTCGCGTTCGTCGCTCGCCCCCGGCCCGTTAGTCCCCGCGCTCGCCTCCCCGGAGACCCCCGATGGCCGCCACGGGCCTCATCGCGCTGCTCGACGACATCACCTCCATCGCCGACCACGTGGGCACGCTCACTGCGTTGGCGGCCAAGAAGTCCTCGGGCATCGTCACCGACGACATGGCAGTGACGGCCGAGCAGGCGGTCGGCATCCAGCGCCAGCGAGAGATCCCCGTGGTGCTGGCGGTGGCCCGCGGCTCATTCTTCAACAAGGCGGTGATTCTTGCCCCCTCGGCGCTGGCGCTCAACGCCATCGCGCCCTGGTCGATCACCCCCATTTTGATGTTCGGTGGTGCTTTCCTCGCCTACGAGGGCGCGGAAAAAGTGCTGCACAAGCTGCGCCCGCCCGATGGCGACGAGGACGACGACGGCAAGCTCGACGTGGCCGACCCCGTCGCCTTCGAACAACTGCGCGTGAAGGGGGCGATTCGCACCGACCTGGTGCTCTCCGCCGAGATCCTCGCGCTCACCCTGGGACAGATCAAGGCCGAGCCGCTGCTCACCCAGGTGGGGGTGATGTACGCGATCTCGGTGGTGATGACCATCGGGGTGTACGGGATCGTGGCCGGCCTCATCAAGCTCGACGACTTCGGCGAGTACCTCGCCATCCGGGGACAGAAACGTGCCTGGATGGGGCGCCTGATTCTCCGCTTCGCACCCTCGCTGATGCGCACGATCTCCGTCGTCGGCACCGCCGCGATGCTGGTGGTGGGCGGCGGCATTCTCCTCGAGGGCATCCCCGGCGCGCACCACGCGGTGGAGCACGCGCTCGAGGCCCTGCCGCTCCATGGACTCTTGATGGTGCTGGCCCAGTTTGTCGCCGGCATGCTGGCCGGGGTGCTCATCATCGGGCTGCTAGGCGGCATCAAAGCCATCCAAGCGCGGATCAAGCGTCCCGCCTAGGGGCAGAGCGTGTCGTTATCCGCGTCGACATTGTCGGTCTCGTCGCACTCGCGGGCTGCGCCCTCCACCTCGGCGCGGAGGCCGTCACTGCCGATGTCCGACACGAGGATGCTGAACTCGATGGGCGCGGTGCGGTCGCCCGGTTCGACCGGGCCACCCAGCGTCTCGCTCCCGAGCAGGGTCTCCGAGGCGCCCGACACCGCGTACAGGCTCACCGTCACCCCGGCCGGGGCGAACACCAGGCCGGTGTTGTCGACGATGGCGTAGACCATGGCGGTCCCCGCGTCGCAATCGGCGCAGGTGCCGAGGAGGGTCACCTCGAGGTCGGCCACGGCGGCGGGGGCGTCGGTGTAGCCCTTCTGTCCGCGGGTCATCGACCAGTCCGTCCACGCGATCGCTGGATCATTCGCCAGCAAGTCGTCGTCCCAGGTGTCGACCAGGTAGGCGTGCTGGTTGAAGTGGTTGCGGGCGCTCGGCCACTCCCCGTCGGCGGCGCCGAGCACGTGGATGCCGTCCCAGCCGGAAAAGGCGTAGTCGTTGCTGGCGAGCACGATCTCCGCCTGGCCGTCGCGGTCGACGTCCACCACGATCGGCTCCTCGCGCAAGGTGCCGCTCGCATGACTGGTGGTGGTGTAGAGCGTGGAGCCAGAAGCGCCGTCGAAGATGTAGAGATCGCCTTCTTCGGCGTACACGATCTCGAGCGCACCGTCGGCGTCGAAGTCAAAGGCCGTGGCGCCGCAGGACTCCGAGGAGCTATCGTCCACCGTGGCCTGCCAGAGCCGCGAGCCATCGGCCTCGAAAACCGTGAAACGCGTGGCGCCGCCCACGCCGATCTCGAGCTCACCGTCGCCGTCGAAGTCGCCCACCACCGGTGGGCCGCCCCCGCCGCCCGAGACGCCGGTGGACCACAAGAGCGTGCCGTCGTCGTCGAGCAGGTCCACCCGGTCGTTGCTGCGATCGGCGTTGACGACCTCGAGCTCCGCGTCGCCGTCGAACTCGCCCACCGCGGCGAAGCCAGTGGTGCGCGTCGACGTGAAGAGCACGGTACCGTCGAGCTCGCAGGCGCCGTCGCCGCCCACCAGGTCGAGCTGCCCGTCGGCGTTGATATCGGCCGCCAGCCCGTAGTAGCCGTCGCTGAAGGCCGTGCAGGTGGACACGAGGTTGCCGTAGGCGTCGAGCACGGTGGTGCCCGCGGTCACCTCGGCGAGGCCGTCACCGTCCATATCGGCGATGAAGGGCGCGATGTACTGGCTCTTGCTCGTGTCGTACACCCACTTCGTCGATCCATCCGCCTCGAAGGCAAGGATATCGCCACCCGTGCTCACCGCCACGATGTCCGGTGAGCCGTCGCCCTCGAGGTCGCCGAGGGCCACGGAGCTCGTGCCCCCCACCGAGTAGCTCGTGCTGCCGACGGTGGCGCTGCTGATGGTGGTGATCTCCTCGCCGCTGTCGCCCGACACCAGGCGGAGGTAGCCGGCCGAAGAGTACCCGCTCCCCTTGAAGGTCGCGAAGACGACGTCGGGCACGTCGCCCTGGTTGATGGCCCCGTCGCCGTTGTCGTCGGTGAGGTTGCCCACGGCGGGCGTGGCCATCACCTCGGTGTAGTTGTCGGCGGTGTCGAAGGTGTAGCTCGTGCTGTCGGTCGTCCACTCGGTGGCCACGGTCCAGCTCGTCCCGAAGCTGGCCACGCAGGCGGCGTCGGTAGCCACCGTGGAGGCCCCTGGTACCGAGTCGCAGACGCTGGGGTCCTCGGTGCCGTCGCAGTCGCTGTCCACGCCGTCATACCAGGCCTCGCTGGCGACCGGTGATACATCCGTCGATGTGTCATCGCAGTCTCCGCTCGAGGAAACTGTGCCACTAGGCTGGTTACAGGCTGATACACTCGATGTATCATCCCCGTAGCCGTCGCCGTCGGTGTCGACGTACCAGGTGGAGGGGTCGGTTGGCGTGTCGTCGTCGTCGACCAGACCATCGCAGTCGTCATCGATGCCGTTGCATAGCTCGCTCGCTGCGGGTGATACATCTGCGGATGTATCATCGCAGTCCGTGCCATCGGAAACATAGTCGATAGGCATGTTACATGCGGTTGCCGTCGTTGTTTCGTCGCCGTAGTTGTCGCCATCCGCGTCGGCGTACCAGGTGCTCGGGTCGACCGGGCTGTCGTCGTCGTCGACGAGTCCGTCGCAGTCGTCGTCGTACTCGTTGCAGGCCTCGGCGGCGCCTGGGTTCACGCTACTCTCGGTGTCGTCGCAGTCGGTGCTGTCGGCCACGTAGCCCGAGGGCCACTCGCACTGGTTGAGCACGTAGCCGGAGGAGCCGTAGCCGTCGCCGTCCACGTCGATGTACCAGGCAGTGCCCGGGTTCAGCGCGGGGTCGGCATCGTTGCAGTCGAGACCGTTGGCCACCGTGCCGTAGGGCTGGTCGCAGGCGGTGGTGGCCACCCGGCTATCGCCGAAGCCGTCGCCGTCGACGTCGTCGTACCATGTGGACGCATCCACGGCATCGGGCTCGTCGGTGGTGCCGTCGCAGTCGTCGTCTACCCCGTTGCAGGACTCGCTCGCGCTGGGACTGATACTCGCCGATGTGTCATCACAGTCGTCGTTATAGGCTGAGTATCCAGTGGGGAGCGCGCAGGCGGCCTGAACCTGTGTCGCATCGCCGTGGCCGTCGTCGTCGGTGTCGGCGTAGAAGTCGACCGTCACGTCCTCGTCCACGTTGCCGTCGCAATCGTTGTCGATCTCGTCGCACACCTCGGGCGCCGCGGGGAAGGCGTCGTCGCGAGTGTCGTCGCAGTCGTTGGCCTGGGACACGTAGTGTTCGGGCGCCGAGCAGGCCTCCACGGCCACCTTTGCATCGCCGAAGCCGTCCTCGTCGGCGTCGGCATACCAGGTGCTGGTCACGCCCTCGTCGATGTCGCCGTCGCAGTCGTCGTCGATGTCGTTGCAGGCCTCCTCGGCCCCGGGGTGCACGTTGCCGTCGCCGTCGTCGCAATCCTCGTCGTTGGTCACCTTGCCGGTGTCGACCTCGCAGTCGATGGGCTGGGTGGGGTCGCCGAAGCCGTCGCTGTCGGCGTCCTTGTAGGCCTCGAAGCCCTCGTCCACCGTCCCGTCGCAGTTGTTGTCGATGCCGTCGCAGTCCTCGGTCATGCCGGGGTACGCGGCCGGATCGGTGTCGTCGCAGTCCCCCGCCTCGGTGGTGAAGCCGTCGCCATCGAGGTCGCTCCTCTCGGCTTCGGCGCCGGTGTCCTTGGCGTCTTCGGTGTCGAGCGGCACTTCGCAAGCAAGGGCGACCAGAAGGGCAAGCATGCCCCTACCCTAGCGCACGATCTACCAGGGCGAGGGGGCCACCAGGACGGCGATGCCCCCGCTCATCGCGAGGTCGGCCGCGCCGGGGCCGCCCAGCGAGGCGTCGCCCGAGCGCACGAACGGCAGGTAGAAGGCGACCTGCGGCAACAAGGTGACGTCCTTGGTCGCCTCCCAGGCGTAGCCCACGGCGGCGGTGGCGCCGAAGCTCCAGAGCGAGTCGTGGTCGCCAGGGATCGCCTGCACGTGGGTGAGCAGTCCCGTCGCCAGCTGGACCTCGTGTCCCTCGACCACCGGGAGGCCCACGAGCACCGGCACGTGCACCGCGCCGTAGGCCGTGGAAAGTTCCTCGGTGTCGACGAAGGCGCCGCTGGCGCCGGGGGCCATCGACACCGACACGTCGGCATAGCGTGGGTCGGTGAAACCGAGCTTCATGCCGAGCTCGACGCCGCTCGAACCGAGTCGCGCCGCGAAGTCGGTCTGCTCACCTAGGCCGTAGCGGAAGGCGACATCCAGCGCGGGCCCGCCGTTGCCATCACGCTCGGCGAGGTTGGCGGCTCCCCCGGTTTCCACCCCGAGCTCCCAGTTCCCATAGCCGACGGTCTGGGCGCGCTGGTAGGGGGCGAGCGGCAGGCAGCCGAGGACGAGCAAGACGAGCACGGTCCGCAGCCTACCGCAGATCGGGACACCTCCTGGCACGGGTGGAGGACGAGGCCCTCCCGGGGGTGGGTTAGCGGTCGCGTCCAGCGCCGCATGATCGCCCTCGTTCTCTACGCTTGTTCCACCGACTCGGCCTCGCCGACCGGCGCGGCGCTTGCCCCCGCCAGTGTCGCCCCTCCCGTCGCCACGGCGCCCGAGCTCCTGCCCCCTGAGCTCGTCACCGGGGCCGACGCCACGGCCACGCCGGCGAGCGTACTCCGGCTCTCCGAGAGCAAGCTGGAGGTACCGAACCGGCACCTCGAGGTGCGGGTCGACTTCGACCACGCCGACTTCGCCACGGTGCGCGATACCCTCGTGCGCTGGGGCTTCACCGTGGAAGACGGCGACGGCGCCTCGCTCCGGGTGCTCGCCCCCGCGGGCGACGACTGGTCGGAGCGACTCGAACCGCTCCCCGCGCTCGGCCGGGTGACGGAGACCCTGGGCCAGGACACGCTGGCGAGCGGCGCGGTGCGGGGTGGGAGCGCGCGCTTCGGGCCGTCGCTCACCCACACCTGGGAGATCCGCGAGGGCGGTATCCAGGAGCGAATGGAAGGCGGGGCGCTCCCGGCGAAGATCGAGATTCCCCGAAACCTCCCGGCCGCCGTGGTTCGGTGCCTCGCGCCGGTGCGCATGGCCATGGTCGACGGCGAGTCCGAGGGACCGGGCTGGGAACGCGCGGTTCTTGCCGAGCCGCTGGCCTGGGTGGTGGTGCTCGACCAGTACGGCGCCTGCGGGGCCGGCGGGTGGTTCGTCGCTCGGGCCGACGCGGCCGTCGACAACGTGACGGTGGCCGGGCAGCCGGTGAAGGCCCTCTCCGAGGAGGCGCTTTTCGGCGCCGCCATCAGCTTCTTGTCCACGCCGCGTGCGGGCAACGACGACTCGGCGATCGCGGCCGTCGACATCTTGCGCCGCGCGTCCGACGATGTCGTGGAGCGAGCCCTCGCCGCCGTCGCCCCGGGCGCGCACCAGGAGCGACTGCTGCTCGCTTACGCCGAGCGCGACGAGCAGAAGGCCATCGCCTTCGCCCGCACCAGCGGCTCCGCCACGGTCTTGGCCTGGGCCGCCGGGGTCGACGCCAACATTCGCGCCGAGGTCCTCGCCAAGCCCGATGCTGGGGTCGATGCGCTGGTTTCGGCGATGAGCGCGTGGCGTCCCGAGCTACCTGTGGATCAAGCCATGCTGTCGCGACTCCAGTCGCACGCGGACCCCCGTGTACGCATGCGCGCCAACGACCTGTGGATCGACGCCACCACGGCGGCCTGCACCGCCAAGATCCCGTCGGCCAAGACTCTGGAGCTCGTCGCGGCCAAGGCGCTCTATGCCGAGTGTCCGCAGCAGCCGGTGCGCCTCCAGGCCTTCAGTCGGCTCGCGCAGCTCGACAAGAACGAGGCCGCCGTCCTGGTGAGCGCCACGCTCCGGTCGCCCGAGACGGTCCGCACCGGGATCGCTGCCGTGCGCGCCGCCAACGGCCTCGAGCGCGACGACCTTCTCGAGGCCCTGGTGGCCAGCCCCGCCGGCGACCGCGATGTGCGCGCCGAGGCGCTGCGCACTCTGCTCCGGGTGGGCCGATCCGCCAGCGCGGCTGCGCTCGCTGAGAAACACGGGCCCTTCCTCGGCGTGAAACCTCCGCCGGTGAAGGCGGTCGCGGGCGAGAAGTGATCCCCACCTCGCCGTACTGGCTCGACGCCGCGAAGCCGATCTCCGCCCCGCTCTCGGGCCGGGTGGAGGTCGACGTGGCCGTGGTGGGCGCGGGACTCTGTGGCGCCGCCGCCGCCTTCGCGCTCGCCGATGCCGGGGTGAGCGTGGGTTGGGTGGACAAGGGCCTGCTGGCGCACGGTGCTTCCGGACGAAACGCCGGTTTCCTCCTACAGGGGACGGCCGAGCGCTACAGTCGCGCCGTGGCCGTCATGGGCCGCGACCGTGCGCGGCTCGTTCACCAGGTAAGTCGCGACAACCATGCCGCGATGAAGTCCGCCATCGATCGGCTCGCCATCGACTGCGGCTACATGCGGCGTGGCGCCTTGCAGCTCGCCTGCTCCGTCGAGGAGGAGGCCGACCTCCTCGAGTCGGCCACGATGCTCCGTGCCGATGGTTTCTCTGCCGAGCTGCGCGAGGGGGCGGCGCTCGAGGCGGTGTACCGCGACGCCGGCTTCACCGTTGGCGTCCACATCACCGACGATGGCGAGCTCGACCCCGCGCGCTTCGTGAAGGGCCTGGCTCTCGCCAGCATGGCGCGCGGGGCGCGTCTCTTCGAGGCCTCCCCGGTGCGGGCCATCGAGGCGCCGTCGCCGGGCGACGCTTGCCTGTACACCGAGGGCGGCGAGCTGCACGCGCAGCTGGTCTTGCTCTGCGTCAACGCCTGGGCGGGCGAGATGATCCCTTTCTACAAGGGTAAGGTCGACCCGGTGCGCGGCCAGATGCTCGCCACTGCGGCCGCGCCGCCCTTGTTCGGCTGCCCGGTGTACGCCGACCACGGTTTTGACTACTGGCGCCAAGACGAGCACGGTCGCGTGGTGCTCGGTGGCTGGCGCAACCTCGACACCGAGGGCGAGGTGGGCACGTCCGAGCTGCTCCACCCGGTGATCCAGCGGAGAATGGAGGAGTTTCTCCATCGTTTCCCGGCGATGCGGTCGGTGCCGGTCACCCATCGCTGGTCGGGCACGATGGGCTTCTCTGTCGATGGCCTCCCCATCGTGGGGCCGGTGGCCGGCTTGCCCGGCGCGCTTGGCGCCGTGGGCTTCACGGGGCACGGTTTCGGCTTCGCCTACGCCTGTGGGCAGGCCCTGGCGGAGCTCGTCACCGAGGGAAGGAGCCACGTGGCCGAGGTGTTCTCATCAAGGCGTTTCGCGTCCTAAATCAGGGGCGTGAATGGCGCCGCCGCCCGGCGCGTTGGATACGTCGCGCCGATGTTCCTCCTCCTCGCGCTTGCTTGTGCTCACGGCCCGGCTGAGAAGCCGGCCGACCCTCCGCCGCCCGAGCCGGCGCCGCCGGTGATCCTCGGCGAGGCCGACGCGCAGGGCAACCCCACCGTGCTGGGCGACCCGAGCACGCCGGGGCTCACCGCGCCGCCGTCCGACCCGCGGGCGCTCTACCAGTCCTGCCGCGAGCGCGTGGAGGGTGTCGAGGCGGATGGCGAGTGCACCACCGACGTGGACTGCACCGCGGGTGGCTGCTCGGGCGAGGTGTGCGTGCCCGTGGCCGCTGCAGTGACGCTCAACACCACCTGCGACAAGCTCCCCTGTTTCGCCGTTCTCAAGAGCTGTGGCTGCATCGAAGGCCACTGCTCCTGGACGGTCAACGCGACTCCCTAAGCCCGGACTCCCCATGCGCCTCTTCCTCCCCCTCGGCCTGTTCGCGTCGCTCGCCTGCTCGGGCCTCTTGCCCAAGAGCGAAGAACTCCCGCCCGCGCCGCCGGCGCCTCCTGAGACCGCCGCCCCCGAGTCCGACATCAGCGTGGTGCCCAACACGACGAAGGCCACGGCGCGCACCTCGCCCGTGGAATTCTCGGAGTCCGTCCCCGGGCGCTACGTGGTGAAGTTCCGCGACGAGGAGAAGGTGAGCGTCGATGAGAACGGCAAGTTGCACGTGAACGGTCTCTTCGACGCGGCCAACTCCGGCGCGATCAGCGGGGCCCGGGCGGTGAGCGGCGCCACCGGCAGCGTGTCCGGTCTGTTCGCGGTCGACACCACGGTCGACGAGGCGGGCTTCCGCGCGCTGATGGACAACGACGCCGTGGAGTGGGTCGAGCCGGTGCAAATGTGGAAGTTGTCGTCGACCGACCCCTACTACCGCTACCAGTGGAACATGGCGGGCCTGCAGATCGAGCAGGTACACGCGCGCGCCAATGGCAAGGGCGTGGTGGTGGCGGTGATCGACAGCGGCGTAACCGTCGGCGCCGACGGGCCCGCCAACGTGCTCCAGGGCTACGACATTTTCGAACGCGACGACGACCCGAGCGACAGCGCTGCGCCCACCCAGTCGCCGAGTGGCAGCCACGGCACCCACGTGGCGGGGACGATCGCCCAGCTCACCAACAACGGCGTGGGCGTGGCCGGCGTGGCGCCGGGGGCCTCGATCCTCCCCGTCCGGATCGGCGACTACCGCGGGGTGAGCAGCGAGAACATCGCCGCCGGCATCATCTGGGCGACCGACAACGGCGCTCAGGTGATCAATATGAGCGTCGGTGGCTCCTCCTACGCGCGCGTGGTGGACGAGGCCTGTCGCTACGCCTATGACAAGGGCGTGGTGGTGGTGGCCTCGAGTGGCAACGATGGCTTCGACGGCAAGGTGAGCTACCCGGCGGCGTACCCCACGGTGATCGCGGTCGGCGCGCACGATGGGAACAACAAGGAGACGGTGTACTCCAACAATGGCAAGGAGCTCGCGCTCCTGGCCCCTGGCGGGGACACCACACAGGACGTGGGTCACGACGGCCAGCCCGACGGCATCCTGCAGGGGACGATCACCGGCAAGGGCTGGGGCTACGCGCAGATGGAAGGCACGAGCATGGCCTCGCCCCACGTGGCCGGCGCTGCGGCGGTGCTCATCTCCGCGGGCGTGAAGGGACCGGACGCGGTCAAGTCCGCTCTGGTCGGCGGCGCCAAGACGGTCAACGGTGTTCCGGTGCTCGATATTCTCGGCGCGCTCAACTACACGGGCCCAGTTACCCCGATGGTCGACCCGGCGGCCGACAAGGCCACCGGACCCGTGGCCGACAAGGGCGGCATGCCCGGCGGTCGGCGACCCGGCGTGGGCCCCGGGCGCGGCGGTGGGCGCGAAGGCAAGGCCGGCGAGGGCAAGGGCCGCGGTGGCCGGCCGGGCAAGGGCAGCAAGGCGGAGCGCCCCGGCCGGAACCAGTAACAAGGCGAGCGCGAGCGATAGCGCGAGCCGCCCCCCAGTGAGCGCGGGCTCGCCAGCCCGCGCAGATCAAAACCAACATCTCCCTTGACGCGTGGGGCTCCGGTGCTCATTCTTGGCGCCGTGAAGGTTTCCACCGCCTAGAACCCCGACCCCCACGTTTCGCCCGTCCCTGGGACACGTGTGTCCGCCGCAATCCTGCGGCGGCGCGCGTCCCCGGTGGCGGCGTGCACGTGGAGTGTGTCATGAGTGGTGTCAAGGAGCGAGTCGGTGCCCTCCCCGAGGGCTGTGTGAGCGTGTGTCTGCCCCTCTGGGCCTGCGTGGAGGGGAAGCGGCCCGCGGGCTGGCAGCGGGTGGGGAGCTTGACGCTCGACCGCCGCGGCGCCCGCGCCGAGTTCTTCGGGGCGGACGCGGCCTGGGAGCCCGCCTGGCGGGTGGCGTCCGGGATGGCGGCGGCCTACCCTGGTGATGCCCGCGGGGTGGCGGTCTTCGCCGTGATGCGCGCCGGGGCGCGAGTGGAGGTGGGTCGCGCCACGCTCACCGACTTCTTGTTGGCGCTCGGCGCCGGGGAAGTCGCTTCGCGGCACCGTAACGGCAGCCGGTTCTTCCGGCGGCGCGAGTAGCGGGGTGGGTGCAGGGCGCGGCGGGGCGCCCCGGCCTCACAAGAGCGGGTAGATGAAGGGGGCCAGCGGGCCCGTGCCTGCGATGGCGCCGAGCAGCAGACCGAGTGTCAGGAGGGTGAGCACCAGGGGCACGAGCCACCAGAGGCCGGACTCGCGCAGGTACCTCAGCAGGGCCAGCACCACGCGAACGCGGCCGCTGGCGCGGGCGAGCAAGCCATCTCTACGCGCGGGCTCAGCCATGGGGAGCTCCGGTTGGGGGTGTCTTGTGGAGGATGGTGTCACCGAGGACGAGGCAGTCGAGGCGCGACCGGGCGAAGAAGGCCAGCGCCTCGAAGGGGCCGTCCACGATGGGGTGGCCGCGCCCATTCATCGAGGTGTTCAACAGCGCGGGCGCGCCGGACTCGGCCACCCAGGCGCGGAGAAGGTCGTGGTACAGCGGATTCTCGTCGCGACGGCACACCTGGGGCCGAGTCGTGCCGTCTATGTGCACGCCGGCGCGCACCCGGGCGGGGTCGCGCACGGGGGCCGCCACCTGCATCCAGCCACGGAGCGGCGAGGCCCCCTCGAGGAGCTCGGCGGCGTCGTCCTCGGCCACCGAGAGCGCGTAGGGCCGGAAGGGGGCGCGTGCCTTCACCTCGGTGCTGACTCGCCGGGCGAGGTCGACCCGCCGCGGGTCGAAGAGGATCGACCGCTGCCCGAGCGCCCGTGGCCCCGACTCCATCCCCCCCTGGAACCAGCCCACCACCTCGCCCTGCCCCAGACGTTCCACCACGCGCGCCACGAGGGTCTCGGGATGAGCGGGACGCTCCACGTGCAGGCGAACCTCGTCGCCGCGCGTGCCGCCCGTCCACTCGTGCACGTCGAGATGGGGCAAGAGGTCGAGGGCCGGGCCAGTGTCGACCGTCGGGCCGCAGAAGGGGGTGTAGGCCACCCGGCTCTTGTGCCCGGTCATCGCCGCCCCGAAGGCCGCGCCCCCGTCGCCCGGGTCGGGCGGGATGTAGATCTCTGTGAAGGGACCCTCGCGACACAGGCGTGCGTTGGCCACGCAGTTCAGGGCCACGCCGCCGGCGAGACAGAGCCGGTCGAGGCCTGTTTCTCGTTTGGCGCGTCGCGCGAGCGCCAGCACGGCCTCCTCGAGGACGAGCTGCACGCTCGCGGCCAGGTCGGCCCAGCGTCGCGCGTCGGGGGGCGCGGTCTCGTCGCCCAGCGCGTCGAAGGGCAAGGGACGACGCGGGTCGCGGGGCTCGCCGAAGAGGTCGAGGAACCGGCGGGTGTAGGGGACGGTCTCCGCCGTGAGGTCGAGGAATCCATCGGCGAGCGCGTAGTCCCCTGCGGGGGACACCTGCAGCACGCGGCGCACGTCGTCGGCCCGCGTGGGTTGGCCAAAACGGGCGAGCGCCATCGTGCTGCACTCGCCGTCGTTGGGGCGGAAGCCGAGAAAGCCGGTGAACGCCGCGTAGAAAAGGCCTAGCGAGTGGGGATAGTCCCACGAGGCGAGCACCTCCACGCGGCCGTCGGCATGGCCTCGTGCGATGCTGGTGCAGGTCCACTCGCCCACGGCGTCGAGCGTGAGGATCGCCGCCTCGGAGAAGGGGGAGCCGAGGAATGCCTGCGCCGCGTGGCTCTGGTGGTGCGCGGCGGTTTGCACGCGGCTCGCGGGGAGGTCTAGGGCGATGGCGAGCTGCTCCACCGACCAGAGCCGTTCGCCCACCCAGTCGCGAGCGCTCTTGGCGAAGCGACCGGCGCTCCAGGGGAAGGCGGCGAGGGTGCTCACCAGCACCCGGGCGAACTTCGCGTGCGGCTCTTCGTAGTACACCACCGCGTCGAGCTCGCCGGCGGTCATGCCCGCGGCCCCGAGGCAGGCCGCGATGCTCCGCCGAGGCAGGTTCGGATCGTGCTTCAGGCGAGAGTAGCGCTCCTCGCTGGCCATCCAGAGCCGATCACCGGCGACGAGGGCGGCGGTGGCGTCGTGGTAGCCGAAGGAAACGCCGAGGGTCCTCATCGGGCGAGGCCGCGGGGGGCCATCCGGCGCCTGGACGGGACGGCGAGCAAGGCACCGACCGCGAAGTAGAGGATGCCGAGCAGGATGGTCGACACGACGTGCCCGATGCCGGTGGACACGCGCATGAAGGACTCGCGGAAGCGGCGCCAGCGGGCTTCGCGTTGGAGGCGCACGAACCGCGTCTCGCTGCCGACGAGGTTCAAGACGGTGCGCTCGGCGTCCTCGTGGTGGCCAGCCTCGTCTTCCTGAATGGCGGCGAGGTGGGCTTCGATGTCGGGGCGACGCGCCGCGCGCGCGTAGTCGTCGAACTCGTCGTACACGTCGCGCTCGCCCACATAGATGTAGGCGAGAAACTCGCCAAGCTGCTCGGGGCGCTCGATGAGCGGAGACCGAGCCTCGCGGGGCAGAGGCAAGGGGCGCGGCGAGTAACGGGCGGCGAGCCGGGCGAAGCCCTCGGCGTGAGACATCTCCTCGAGCGCATCGTGGAACATCGCCGCCTTGTGCTCCGGTTTCTCGAGCACTTCCAGCGCGCGGAGGAATTGCCAGGCGGAGTCGGATTCCACCAGGGCGAAACGCTGCAGGCTGCGGGCCACGCGCTCGTCGCCGAGGCGCCATGACAGGGGAAGAAGGTGGCGAATGGCCATTCGCCGAACGAGCGCACGCACACCGCATTCTCGCCCGGCATGGGCCAGAAGGAGTGTGTGGTTGACTACGGATTGGGAGGTCTAGGCCGGCCCGGCTTCACTGCGGCGATACCTGCGGTACATGCGTGCGAAGTGGACATACGCCCTCCCTTATGCGACGTTGCTGGGGCTGCTCGCGTGCGCGCTGGTCGGGGCCTACTTGTGGCACATCCGGCACGCGGTGAAGGACATGGAGTCGGCCCAGATCTTCGAGCAGGGTCCAGGGTCCCAGGGGACGACAGGGCTCAAGGCCAACCTGCGCGCCGTTCGCATGGTCGTTCCCGACCGCCCGCACGATCCCATGGACACGCAGAGCCCCGAGGGACGGGCCAAGATCACCCGCCGCCGGGTTTTCCACCTCTCCACCGAGGCGCACGGTTTCCGCGGGGAAGACGACGTGGCCGCGAAGGCGAGCGGCCCGCGCGTGGTGATCGTGGGCGACTCGGTGGCCCTGGGCTGGGGGGTTGACGACGACCTCGCCCTCGGCGCGCAGCTGGCCGAGCGCCTGGGCGTGGAGGTTGTCACGTCGGCCGCACCGGGGCTGGATGCCACCGGCCTCGAGGGCTGGGTGCGACGCACTCGTCAACAAGTCGGCGGCGACCTGTACATTATCGCCAAGGGGCGCGGCTCCGGGGGCCAGGCCGGCTGGGCGCCGTTCGTGTCGGCGGTTCGCGCGGCGAGCCCCGCCCGCGCCATGATCGCGCTGCACCCGGTGAGCACCTTCGACGTGAGGGCCCTGACCGAGCCGCAGGCCATCCCCGCCGACCCGCCGGCGCCGCTGATCGACCTCACTCCGGTTTTCGACGCGGCGCGGCGCGCGCCCGGGGTGGTGCTGCGAGTCTCGCACGACGGCCAGGCGATGGTCGATCTCGCGACCGGCAAGGAGCTCGCACGCGGTCGCCCGGAGCAGCTCGACAAGCTGGCCCCGGAGATCATCGCCGCCTTCGAGGCCGACGACGCCGTGAGCGAGCCGCTCTTCTATGATGGCGGCCATCCCGACGCCGAGGGCTATGCCCTGTATGCCCAGGCCCTAGCGGACTTCATCCGCGACGCGGGTTTGCTGACGCTGCCCTCCGGACGCTAGCCCGGCTCCGGCGCCGCGAGGCCCCACTCGCCCCGGACGCCGAGGAGCGGAACGAAAACGGGCCCTTTGACCTCGCCCACCTCGTCGTAGTCGTAGCTCCAGGCCATGTACATCACGTTGTTGCCCGGGGGGACAATCCACGCCTCGCCGTAGGCCGCGAGCTTCCACGTCCGGAAACGCCAGTCTTTCTGGAGGTGGAGATCGATCTTCTGGAAGACCGGCAGCCGCTCGCTGTTGGTGTCGCCGTACACCGGCAAGTAGCTGTCACTCGCGGCGACGTAGCTCCCATCAATGATCGGCGTGTAGGGTAGCCCCTCGCCGACGCGGTAGCGGACGCCGGCGTTCCAGGTAGGACGGAAGCTCCAGGAGCCCACCAGGTTGAGCGCCCAGGGCTGATCGTAGTCAAACCGTTCGCCACCGCGCTCCGCGTGGGACAAGGACACCCCGGCTGAGGCGAAGAAAAGGTCGCGAATGCGGTAGCGGCTCTGGAGCTCAACGCCGTAGGCCACCCCGTCCACCGCCACCGGGGCTTGGCCCGCGTCGAGATTAACGAGATTTTCACCTAACTTACCCCAGAGGTCGATCTCGAGCTCCAGTCGGCGGGCAATGGCGTAGTCGAAGCCCAGCGCGGGCTGCCGCGAGACGGCGGGCGAGAGGCCGGGTGTGCCGACCGTCGCGTCGAGCCACTCGGCCTCGGGGAACTGGGAGTACTGTCCCAGGGCGAGCCGCAGGCGCTCGTCGGGGCCGATCTGCCACCTCGCGTTGAACCGCGGGTCGAGCACCACGCTCTCGGACAGGGTGTCGCCGTCGACCCGCAGCCCGGGGACCAGGCGGAAGTCGTTCAGCGTCCAGCGCGCCTCGGCGAAGGCGCCCGCCACGAGGCGGTCGCTGCGGGAGTCCACGCTGACGCCGCGGGCCAGCAGCGCGGACTCGCGCTCCACCTCGGGCCACGCCCGGTCGGTGAGCACGTCGAGTCGGAGCCACTCCTGGCGGAGATCGAGTCCGGTCACCAGCGATAGGCCGCTTCGCGGCAAGAACGTGGCTGTCTCCCGCCATTGTACGCGCGTGAGCACCTCGCGGTCGTGCGCCGACGACAGCTCGCCGTCCACCGCGTAGCGGGAGAGCGCAAGGCTACCATCCAGCCGACCGGCGCCGAGCAGGTGCCGGTGGGTAACCATGCCCGCCGCGAAGGCCTTGTCGTAGGCGAAGGCTGGGTTCACCGATTGTGCGTATTCGCTGAGCGTGGTGGGCTCGCCGGCGTAGCGGGTATAGAAATCAGAGCCGCCGAAACCCCCGAACGACCACCGCGCGGCGGCGCTCGGGTGGTACTCCAGGCGCGCAAACCAGTCGGAGAAAACGGGGAAGACGGTGTATTGTTCCTCGTCCCGCGACACGGCGTCGAGGTAGGAGCGGCGCCCGCTGGCGCGCATGGTCCATCGCTCGCCGCCCGGGAGGGTGGCCTCGGCACCCGCCATCACGAAGTTGAGGTTGGCGCTGGCGGTTGGCGCGTCGCTTCGCTCCCAGGTGCTGGTCGTCTGCACGATGGCGCCTGTCGCGTCGCCGTGCTCGGCACCGAAGGTGGAGGGCAAGAGCGAGAGCTCGTCGAGCAAGCGCGCGGGGAAAACAGAGGAATATCCGTTGAAGTGATAGAGGTAGGGCAGCTCGATGCCGTCGAGGAGGTAGCGGGTTTCCCACGGCGCGGCGCCGCGGATCGCGAGGTCGCCCGCCTGCGGGCCGTACTCTGGCGTGAGCGCCACGCCCGGGAGACTCTGCACGAGGCGCACCGGATCTTCGAAGGTGCCTGGGGTGAGCAGCACGCGCTCGCGGTCGAGCGTCTCCTCGCTCACGACCGGCGCGTCGCGACGCGCCTCCACAACGACCTCGTGCGGATCGTCCCCCGAGCCCTCGGCGGGCACGTCGTCGGCAGCGAGGGCAATCGCGGCGAGAAGCATCGCGGCGCGGGGCTAACGCGCTCCCATGGAATCCTGATATTGGCGGGCTGATGAACCTCCTCCTCTGGTCGCTTCAAGTCCTCGCTGCACTGCTCTACGGCGCCTCCGGGGTGATGAAGACGGTGCTCTTCGACGAGGTGACCGGCGACGTGCCCTCGTTCGGCGCGCTGCCCCGCGAGGCGTGGGCCGCGCTCGGGGTGATGGAGCTCGTGTGCGGGGTGGGCCTGATCCTGCCCTCCGCGTTGCGTTGGCACCCCAGGCTCACCGTGGTGGCTGCCGGCCTTCTCGCGGTGGAGAGCCTCGTTTTCATCGGCGTGCATCTCCGGTACCAGGAGACCGGTGCCATTCTCATGAGCGCCGTCCTGGGTCTGCTCATGGCTTTCGTGGCCTACGGGCGGATGTTGTTGTCGCCGGTCGCCTGACGATACATGGTGCCCATGCTCCTCCTCCTCGCCCATACCGCCCTCGCCGCCGACCTCGATCTCGAGCTTCGGGGTCCATCGGGCGCCGCCCAGGTGCTCCTCGCCGACGTTGCGCTCGGGTCGCTGCCGAGTGTCACCCTTCCCGCGACCGATGAGGCGCCGGCCTACCGCTTCAGCCTCGCGCTCGACGAGATCGACGGTGGTTACCAGCTCGACGTGCGGGTGGAAGCGGTCGAGGTGCTCCGCGGCGGCCGCGAACGCTTCCACCTGGTCGCCGCACCGCGCGTGAGTTTCCTCGTCGGCGAGGAAGCCCAGGTGGGGCAAGGGGCGCGACTACCGGGTGGCGAGAGCGTGGTCATGTACCGGGTGGTGGCCCGGGTGGTGGAGTAGCCGAGCGCAGGTGTTGTCGCGATGGGGCTGGCCGAGGGTCATGGGGGCGTTTTTGGGACACTCGACCGAGTCATCGACCAGAAGATAGGACTCGTGCGCCCATTTCGGGCCAACCCCGGGTGCGGTCCTCGCCAATAGTGCCGGTTTGTCCGTGGCGGGTGGGCGCTCAGGTGACTTCGAGTCCTATTTTTTCCCCGATGAGGTGGCCGGGCGTCCTATTTCGGGGAGGATGACCCTGTTCAGCCCCTCCCCCCGGGGGGTGCCACCGCGACCGCCACGCCTACGGTACCGCCCGCGCCTCCACCCAGAGCCCGCGAGACGCGGTCGTCACCTCGTCACGCCCGCAGGCGCGCGTCACGAGCGTGTCGGGATCCCACCCGCCGCTGCCGAAGCCGCAGAAGGCCGTGTCGGCGTGGGTGTACTCCTCGGACAACGCCACCAGCCGGTACCCGAGAAGGTCGTCAACCGGCTCGAGTTCGCCGTACCAGCGGTCCCCTTCGAGACCCTCGGGGATTGCGTCGACCGGGATGACGCGCCGTTCGGTCCAGAGGGCCGGGCCGATGTCCCCCTCGGCCACGTCGACGATCGTCCAGGCGTTTCCCCCCATCCCGTCGAGGGTGAGCGCGACCACAGGCCAGATGCCGTCGCCCGGTGGCACATAGAGCGCCTCGTGCTGGCCTGTCTCCCCGATGTCGCCCTGCGGCGCCATCCAGTGGGTCACGTGCGAAGCTGGGGCGTCGAGCGAGAGCGTCCAGCCCTCGTCGGTCTCCTCTCGGGTGACCGCGCCGACCTCGGGCACCTCGCCCCCGGCGTCGAACTCCAGGGTGCCCGACTCCGTCGTGACCCCGTCGCTGATGGTCACCGACGCTTCCTGGGTCGGCCGGGCAGCACAGTCGGCGCTGTCACCACAGATCCATGCGTCCACGTCGCCCGTCCAGCTTTGCGAGGGCGCCACGGCGCTCCAGGCGTTCTCGCCCTCCCAGGCGAACGCCGTCGCCTTGCCATCCTGATAGGTCATGCCCACGATCCTGAGGTCAACCAGATCGTGGGCGTCGTGCTCGAAGGGCTCGAGGCAGGCGGCGAGGAGCCAGATCACCCTGAGTGGCTAACCCCGGGGGTCGTGAGGGACGGTACTACTGTGTCACCGGCCGGTCGCGGTGGTGGCGGGTCGGTCGGAGGCTGGGTAGTGTCGCGGCCTTTCCAGGAGGCCCCCCGTGGCTCTCGACTACCGCGTGAAGTGCTGCCCCGAGGGGCTCGTGACCGACCGCCGCCGCCGTATCAAGGTGCTCGACTGCACCATCCGCGACGGCGGGATCTGCAACAACTGGAAGTTCGACCGCCAGTGGGTGCGCCGCACCTTCGAGGCGCTCCAGTCCTCGGGCGTGGACTACATGGAGATCGGCTACCGCACCCGCGAGGGCACCTTCGATCGCAGCAAGGTGGGCGAGTGGCGCTTCCTCGACGAGGACGTGCTGGCAGAGGTCACCCAGGCCCACAACGGCAAGATGAAGATCGCGGCCATGCTCGACTGCGGCAAGGTCGACCCGAGCGACATCAAGCCCCGCGGCAGCACGGTGGTCAACACCATCCGCATCGCGACCTACGCGCACCAGCTCAAGGAAGCCCGTCGCCTCCTCGATCGCGCGCTCGAGGAGGGCTACGAGACCTTTATGAACGTGATGGCGGTGAGCACGCTCGAGCCGAAGGAGGTCGACGCCTTCCTCGACGAGCTGCGCGACTCCGGCGTGCACAACGTCGCCATCGTCGACAGCTTCGGGGCGCTCTACCCCTACCACATCACCCACCTCTGCCACGTGTACCAGGGGCGGCTGGGGGACAAGATCAAGATCGGCGTCCACACGCACAACAACCAGCAGCAGGCCTTCGCCAACACCATCGCCGCCATCGACGCGGGCTGCGACTTCGTCGACGCCACCGTGCACGGCATCGGTCGCGGCGCCGGTAACTGCCCGATGGAGCTCTTGCTCTTCTACCTGGACAACCCCCGGTACGACGTGAAGCCGATCCTCGAGCTGGTCGACGAGTACGCCACGCTGCGCGACGAGCTGCGCTTCGGCTACCACCTGCCCTACGCCATCACGGGCTTCTACAACGTGCACCCGCGGGCGGGCATCCAGCGCATGTCGCGCCCGGATCGTTACGAGTGCCGCGAGATGTATGAGACCTTCGCCGGTCGCTTTGGCGAAGGTGGCGGGTCAGACTAGAGCTACGGCCTCCCGCTCGAAAGCGCGGGCTCGCCAGCCCGCGCAGATCGAGCCCCACGGCGCCTAGCCCCGCTGCAACAGCGCGATGAGCGAAGACGTGTCCCATCGTCCCCCGCCCATCGCCGTCACCTCGGCGTAGCGCTCCTCCACCTCCTCGGTGATCGGCAGCGACGCGCCGATCTCGTCGGCGGTGGCCGAGGCGAGGGCCAGGTCCGTGCGCATCCAGTCCACGGCGAAGCCGAAGTCGAAGCGCGCGTCGACCATCGTCCGCCAGCGGTTGTCCAGCTGCCAGGACTGCGCCGCGCCCTTGCCGATCGCGGCAACCACTCTCTCGGGGTCGAGCCCCGCGCGCACGGCGAAGTCGAGGCCCTCGGCGAGGCCCGCGAGCACGCCCGCGCTGCAGATCTGGTTGACCATCTGGCTGAGCTGTCCGGTGCCGACCGGCCCCTGGTGCACGACCGCGCGCGCGTAGGCCCCGAAGTAGGCCCGCGCTCGCTCCACGTCGGCGTCGCTGACGCCGCTCATTATGCTCCGCTGCCCGAGCTCTGAGCCCGCCAGGCCGCCGGAGGCCGGCGCGTCGACGAAGCCCACCACCCCTTCCGCAGCAACCGCGCCGACCTCACGCGCCACGGCGGCCGAGGTGGTGGTGTGGTCGACCAGCAAGGCGCCCGGCGACATGCCCGCGAGCGCGCCCTCATGACCGAGCACGACGGCGCGTAGGTCGTCATCGTTGCCCACGCAGATGAAGACTGCATCGGCACCTTGAGCCGCATCGCGCGGTGTCGCGACAGCGTGTCCTCCGTATTCGCGCACCCACCGCTGAGCCTTCGCGGGGGTGCGGTTGTAGACGGTGACGGCATGGCCGCCCCGTTGCAGGTGAGCCGCGATGGGGGCGCCCATGACGCCGAGGCCGACGAAGGCAACGTTCATGGGCTAAGTCTACAACGCCGTTGGCTTTCCTATGCGCGCGCTGGCGAGCCCGCGCTCGCTCGGGAGACACGTTCCGCTCTTAGTGATGCGCGGACGCCATCTCGCCGTGTTCCACGGGCTCGGTCTGGTAGGCGTCGGCGAAGCTCGTGTTCACGTGCACCACGGCGGCGTTGAGCGCGCGGAAGGGGTAGGCGTCGTCGATCTGGGGCAGGGCGTCAGCCTCGGCCTGGGTGTTGATCACCGCCCCGGCCGGCACGTAGCGCCCGTCGGCCACGGTCACCCCGAGGACCACGGCGCCGGGCTCGATCACCGCACCGCGCCCCACGCGGGCCTTGAACACCAGCGCCTGCATGCCCACGAAGGTGTCGTCGCCGATGGCCGCCGGGCCGTGAACCAGCGCCTGGTGCGCCAGTGACACCCGTTCGCCCACGTACACCGCATAGTCGCGACCATGCACCTCGTAGGTGCGGCCATCGACGGGTTCGCCGTGCGACTCCGTCTCCAGGGCGTGGATCACCACGCCGTCCTGGACGTTGCAGTTGGCACCGAGGTGGATCGGCTGTCCCTCGTCGCCGCGGATGCTGGCCATGGGGCCCACGTACACGCCGCTCTCGATGTTCACGGCCCCGATCACGCTGGCCTTCGGGTCGACGTACGCCCCGCTGCCGATCGTGGGGCTGTCGATGCTCCCGTTGAAGTCGGTCGACACGTTCGGTCGCGACGCGGCCGGTGGCGTGTCGACCTGGGCGCGAAGGTTGTCCACCTCGGCGCGGAGGCCCGCGAGCTGCGAGCCGGCCACGAAAGCGAAGCTCGCCGAGGCGCTGGCGATCAGGAGGGCGGCGAGTGCGGGGAGCTTGTCCACGACGCCGGGATCGGGAACGTCAGCGCGACAGATGAGCCCCTACTGGGCGGAAAAGGCGACGCTTGCGGATTCTCCCGATTTCACCGTGACTTGCTTGGTGATGTCGAGGCCGGTCTGCTCGTTCTTCGCCCGCACCGCGTAGGTGCCGACCGGGAGCTGGTGCCCGAAGATCGGCGTCGTGCCAATCTTCTTGCCATCCACGTAGATGTCGGCCCAGCCGCCGGACACGTTGATGTTGACTTTGCCCTTGGCCTTCTCGGCGGGTGGCGGCGGCGGCGTGTCGACCTTTGCCTCGGGCGCTGGCGTGACCCGGGGCTCTATGCGCACGTCGGCCTCGGCCATCTTTGGCGGCGACTCCACGCGAACCTCGGGCGGCTTGCGCACCGCGACGAGCTTCACGTCGAGGCGGACCTTCTCGCCCTCGCCCACGTCGACCTCCTCGGTGTAGGGCTCGTAGCCCTCGGCCGAGACCTCGATCTTGTGCTTGCCAAGCGACACGTTGGGCAGGGTGACAGCGGTGCCCTTGCCGGCGTCGACGCCGTCGAGCTTCACGACGGCCTCCACCGGGGCCACGCGCAAGACGATCGAGGGCGAGGCCTTCACGAGCTCCGTCTTCACCTCGGGCGCCGGGGTGTCCTGGTTCTGCATCCCCTGGTTGACCATCCACAGCGCGCCGAGTCCCACCACCGCGAGCGCGGCGGCCAGCGCCCCCACGCCGAGAAAGATCGGCAGCCGCGAGGGGGCAGGTTGGGGCTTGACCGGCGCCACCGTGGGCTCCGAGCCGCCACGCTGGCCTTCTTCCCAGTCTTCCTGGAGCTCCACCGAGGGCTCGGCCTCGTGCATCGCGCGGGACAGGCGGGTGGCCTCCTCGACGCGCGCGCGCTCGGCGGTGATCTCCTCGACGAAGAGCTCCGACATGAAGTGGTGGAGGCTCTGCTGCACCACGTCGGGGGTGGCCGGGTAGAGAAAGTTGAGGAGATCCGCGTGCAGTTCGCGAGCGTCCTGGTAGCGGTCGGCCGGGTCTTTCTCGAGGCAGCGCATCACGATCTCGGACAGCCGCGTGGGCACCTGGTTGTTCACCAGGGCCGGCGGCTCGATCTCCACGTTGCGCACGCGCTCGAGGGTCTTGATCTCGTTGTCGGTCTTGAAAGCGCGCCTGCCCGTCAGCATCTCCCACATCACGATGCCAAGGGCGAAGACATCGCTCCGTCGATCGAGCACCTCGCCGAGGGCCTGCTCGGGCGACATGTACTCGATCTTCCCCTTGAGCGTGCCCTTGGTCGTCGTCTCGATGACGCTGCTCGCTTGCACGATGCCGAAGTCGGCCACCTTCACTTCGCCGGTGTACGACACGAGGATGTTCGACGGAGACACGTCGCGATGCACGATGTTCAGCGGCACGCCGGCGTTGGTGGTGCGCTTGTGCGCGTAGTCGAGGCCCTTGGCGGCCTCCATCGCGATGTACACCGCGAACTCACGAGGGATCATCTTCCGCCGCTCGAACAGCTTGCGGAGGATCATCTTGCTGTCTTTCCCGTCGACGAAGTCCATCGACAGGTAGTAGTTGGTGGCGATCTTGCCGTACTCCCACACGCGCACCACGTTGGCGTGCTGGAGCTGGGCCGTCACCTTGGCCTCGTCGAGGAACATCTGGACGAACTGGTCGTTCTCCGACATGTGCTGCAAGATGCGCTTGACGACGAAGGTGTTCTCGAAGCCGCCGTGCCCGAAGGTCTTGGCCTTGAAGATCTCCGCCATTCCGCCCACGGCGATCTTGTCGATCAGGTAGTACTTGCCGTAGGCCTCGGGGGAAAACGCGGGCGCGGCGGGTGCGGCGGCAGGCGTAGCTCCGGCTTCAGACATCGTGGGCGGCGCGATCCTATGGGCCAAGGCGGGTGTCCGTCAACGCGGCCGGCCGTTGATTACGCCTGGAATCCAGCCGAGAGCCTACTTGGCGCCGTTGGTGTAGTTCTCGGCAAGTTCCTCGCACGTCCACCATTCCTCGAGTCGCCCGGCATCGTCGGCCTCGCCGCAGGCGGCCGACATCTCCGGGGTGACTTCCTCGTAGCGCGTGGCGCAGGCCTCGAGCTCTTCTTCCGACACGGTGAGATCGCACTCGGCCGCCCGCGACGCCATCGTCTCGCACAGAGACTGGCAGGGGTTGCCGCAGCCGATGAGGAAAAGGACCAGCGCCATGGCCCCGAAGCGTAGCGCGAGTCGCGGGCGGGCGCGAGGGGGGCGGGTATGTTGACACCGTGCCTACAACCCCCGGCGGCCTCGGTGTCCTCCAGATCGAGCCGACGGACAGGTGCAACCTCGCCTGTTCGATGTGTCGACCCCACGCCGAGGGCTGGGCAAGCGTGCACGGCGTGCCGAAGGGCCTGATGCCCTGGGACGTGTACACGGCGGTCGTCGACCACCTCGTGGCCGAGGACTGCCACTTCGACCACCTCATCCTGCAGTGGCTCGGCGACCCCTCGGTACACGAGCGTCTCGAGGACATGGTCGCCTACGCGTCGCGACAGCTACGGGGACGCCTTGGCTACCTCCGCTTCGACACCAACGGCATCTTGTTGACGCCACCCCGGGTCGACAAGCTGCTCGCGGGTCGCGACCGCGCGATGCCGTTGCTGGTGGTCTTCACGCTGGACGCGGTCACGCCGGGCACCTACGCGCGCGTGAAAGGCCGGGAGCACCTCGCCCGGGTGCGTCGTAATATCCGGTATCTCCTGTCGCGACGTGATGCGCTCGGGCCGGTCGACGTGCAGGTGCAGTTCGTTGTCCAACCGGGCAATGCGCACGAGGCCCGCGCATTCCTCGAGTACTGGACCGACACCTTTCGGTGCTACTCGGGCGGGGGACACGGCGAGATCCTCTTCAAGCCGCTCTCCGTCGACGGCGGCGGCCCGGGACAGGCCGCGGCCGACGCGCTCTACCGACGCACCGTGGCGAGTTTTCCGGTCGGCACCCGCGGCGCGCTCACCGTCTCGGCCTGGACCGATGACCCCTGGCAGGCGCCCGCCGGAAGGAGCGCCTGCGCCGCCCCCTGGTTCACCCCGGTGATCCGCCACGACGGCCACCTGGTCATGTGTTGCGCCGACCTGCGCAGCGAGCTGGACCTTGGCCACGCCGGGGAGCTCGGCTTCCGCGCGCTCTGGGACGGGGCTCGCGCCACGGCCGTGCGGCTCGCCCACCTCGCCGGTCGCTTCGAGGGTGCCTGCGCGGGGTGCGGGGGCATCAACTGGTACGCGATCGGGCCGTCGCAGGTGGAGACCACGCGACGACGCGCGGTCGAACTCGGTCTCACCGGATAGAGGCGAGTTCGGATGCGACTGGGCGCGTGGCTGCTCGCGGCGAGTTTGGCGCAGGGCGTCGGCTGCAAGGGCAAGCCAAAGGCGCCCCCCAAGGAAGTGAAGATGGCGGAATCGGCGCCCGCGCCGCCACCGCCCCCGGCCAAGCTGCCGGTCGAGGCGGTGTGGGGCGGCACGGTACCCGCCGACGACCCTCGCTGGAACGCCCCCGATGGCTATCGGCACACCCCCGCTGACTACGGCGAGCCCGACTGGGACCACGTGCGGATGCACGCCCTGGTGCACGTGTCGATCGCCGGTCGCGACCGCGCGCGGGCACGGGCGGCCAGCTCGGACTTCGACGCCTGCGCTGATCGTTATCGCGCCGCCGAGTCGGTACTTCGGTCGACGACGCTCGCTAACCCGGCGGTAACGCCCGTGCGCGACGTGCTCGCCGACGGCCTCGCACGCGACGCCGCGGTGTGCGAGGCCCTCCACCGCGAGATGCCGCCGGTGGTGCCCGCCAGCGGTGGCCTCGAGATGTACCGAGCGCGTTTCCTCGGCCTGTACGTGCGCGCCGAGAAGGGGCAGGACGTGCGCCGCCCCGCCAGCACGCTCTCCGACGAGCTCTCCCGCGCCGCCCAGAAATCGGGCACCTTGCCCTGGCACGCGCCGGAAGCGGAGCGCGACCCGGCCAAGCTCTCGCTCGCGCTCGCCCAGGTGTGGGTCGACACCGTCGATCCCATCGCGATCACCGAGCCCTGGGGCGCCTGGTCGGCAAAGGAACGCCCCCGCCAGGTGGCCGCGCTTCGCGACGCCGTTACCGCCGCCGCCAGCGGCAACACAAAGCGCCTGCACGTGCTCCCCGCCACGCTGCTGGAGCCCCAGCTGCCCGCGTGGACGGTCGACGAGTTCGCGCTCACCCCGGTGGCCGACGCGGCCTACGACATGCTCGGTTTTGCTGCTCCACACGTGGTGCCCAGGCTCACCGTGGGCGCGGCCGACGACCCGGAGTGGCGGGCCTGGCTCGAGAGTAAGCTCAGGGTGTACGCGCAGATGCGCTCCGGGGAGGTGCCTCGCGCGGTGAAATCGGCGGTGGCGGATCTCGAGGGCCATCCCGACAAGAGCCGCTATTTCAACGTCATTGGCTTCCAGGACGCCGCGATTCGCCAGCTGGCCCGGGGCGGGCACTACCGGGAGGCGCGCGAGGTGGTGAAGGCCCAGTCGCCGCTCCGGGGGCTCGACTGGTACATGCCCGATCGTGGCGCCGTCTTGCTCGCCATCGACGGGCGCCTCGCGGTGCTCTCGGGCGACCCGCAGGGGGAGAAGCGGCTGGCGGCGTCGATCGAGGAGTCAAAGGCCTTTCTCGCCTACATCGATGTACGGGCGCGCATCGACGCCGAGGCGAACGCGCGGGCGGCGCGGGAGGCGGCGCGGGAGGCGGCGCGACGGCGCTGACGCCCTACTGAGCCATCGCGAGCACACCCAGCATTACCACGGCGGCGATGCCGATCATCACGAGCACGTAGCGGGCCACGGGGTCGTCTTCTTCAAGCCGTTCGGGCAGGGCGGGCGTCGAGAGTGGTGTCTTGACCGGGGCGCGTGGGGTCTCCGAGCGGGGCGGCGGCGTGACACGGAGAGGTGACTGGTCGCCGAGGCACCGGCGAGCGGCCTCCAGCGCGGCGGCCAGCTTGCGGAGGTCGCCGTCACGCAGGGCCGGGTTGGGCTCCATCGCGCGGCGAAGGACGGGCACGAGGAACTCGGCGAGTCGCGTCGCGAGCCCATCGTCGCGGGTGGCGTCGGCCAGCGCGTTGCGAAGCCGGTTCACGTCGCCCTCGGTGAGCGCGGTCATCTCGTCGAGTCGCACCAGCGCGTCGAGCGGTCGAGCGCGCAAGCGGTCGATTTCGGGCGAGTCCTTGCCCTGGCCATCGAGGAGGCGGGCCCCCTCGGCCGTGTAGGGCACGTAGGCGCCCTTGCTGTCGGGCTCGGTGCCAGAGAGGCAGGCGTAGATGGTGACCGCGAGCGCGTGAGCGTCGACCGACGGGTCAGGAAGTCGCGACAGGCCGAGGGTCTGCTCGACCGGCGCGTAGCGGGGCGTGTACACCACCGTGGGCGACACCGCCCCGGCGAGAGAGTCGGCCCGCGCCGTGCCGAGGTCGGCGAGCACCACGCGTCCCTCGTCGTCGACAAGGAAGTTGTCGGGCTTCACATCGCGATGCAGCCGGGGCGAGCCGAGCGAGGCCCCGGACTGGTGCAGCCGAAACAGCGAGGCGGTGGCCCCTTCGCAGGCGCGAAGCACGGCGGCCAGCCCGGGCTCGCTCGCGACGTAGCTGCGCAGGGTGTGGGCAAACCACGGGAGGGCGATCCAGGGCAGTTCGTCGGCCTCGCCGTGGTCGAGTACCGTCACCACCCAGCCGGGCGCCGAGGGGTCGACACGGGCGATCTCGAGCAGCGCGTTGCGCTCGCGGCGGAGCATATCTGCGTCGCGACCGGCGCGGGCGATCTTGATCGCCACCACCTCGTGGCCGTGAGTGGCACGCCACACCTCGGCGGTGCCACCGGCGCGGCGCTCGGCGGTCAGGCAATAGCGGCCGATCTCGCGACGGGACATCGCGCGACCCCTAACGTTCAGACACGGTCGATCGCGTAGGCGTTGACCGGCGCGGCGCGCCCGCGGATGGGCACCGCCCCGAGCGGACGAAAGGGCGGGAGCCCCTCGACCGTGCCGATGACCTCGGCCACGGCTGCGGACACGACGATCGCGACCCGCTCGTCCCGGGCTGTTTCCTGCAGGCGGCTCGCGACGTTCACCGCGTCGCCTACGGCGGTGTACTGCATGCGCTCTGCGGTGCCGATGTTGCCCACCACTACCTCGCCGAAGTGCACGCTCACGCCCTGCTCCAGGGGTGCCAGTCCGCGACCGCGACGGGCCTCGTTGTGTACCGCGAGCGCGCGATGCATCGCGACGGCAGCTCGCAAGGCGCGCGAGGCGGCGTCGGGCACCGGCGTGGGTACGCCGAAGATCACCATCACCGCGTCGCCGATGTACTTGTCGACCATGCCACCCTCGGCGCGTACGGCCGGCACCACCGCGTCGAGGTAGGCGTTGAGCTCGCTGACGAGCTTCTCCGGCGCCACGGTCGCCGCGTACGCAGAGAAGCCGCGCAGGTCCGAGAACAGGATGGCCACTGCCTGGCGATGTCCACCCGGGGAAGGCGCCTCGCCGGCGATGGCGGCGGCCGCCACCTCCTCCGACACGTAGATGCCGAGCGCCTGCCGACCACGCTCGGCGAGCACCGCCGCGCTCGCGCCCTCGTGCACCAGTCGACGCGCGCGCAGCGCCGCGGCGTCGGCGATGAAGCCGGCGGCGGTGAAGCCCACGACCCAGATGACCCACTCCTCTGCGGTCGCGACACCGGTGCCCATGGCGCTGTCGATCACGTTCAGCAGGATGCCGCTGGCGGCGTTGCAGGCGATCGACAGGCGGACGATGCGTCGCGACAGCCGGAGCGACGAGGCGGCGATGGCGATGAGGAAGAACGCGAAGGTGGGGTGGTGGAAGGCGCCGTGGTAGTCGGCCGGTGGCGAGAGCGCCGGCGGCAGCGACACGCCGAGGATCAAGATGGCGTCGAGCGCGACCGACACCCGGAAGGCGGCGCGCGGCGCCCGTTTGAGCTGTCGGAGGGCCAGGAGCGTGACGCCCACGCCCCCTGCCATCACCCCCATCGGCATCCAGCCGAGGAAACTCCTCGCTAACTCTGGACGGCGGGCCAGGAAGAGCACCTCCTCCACCACCATCAACGCGATGACCACCAGTCGCGTGTACGCCACCGAGACCTCGGCGCGCGCGAGGGCTCGCTCCAGGAACTCGGTCATCGCGCGGTCGGGCGTGGTCATCCGCCGCAGAGACTACCCCAACGCGCAACCGCGCTGACGTATGCTGTGGCGATCCGACGAGGTCTGGATGTTGTCTGCGCTCGCGTGGTTTGGGTGCGTGCCCTTTCCCATTGGCGACAAAGAAACGGGAGACAGCACCGACAGCGGCGAGGTGGACACCTGGCCCTGCGCGGATGACCAGGGCCAGGTGACCGGGGTGGTGACGGTGGATGGGGCGTTGCCGCGCTCGGCGAGCGTCGACGCACGGCTCGACGGCGAGTTGTTGGCCTCGGTCGAGGCGAGCACCGCTGACGGGAGCTACTCGATCTGCCTCCCGGAGGGACACTGGTCGATCACGGCCAACGCCGCCGGCTGCGACGAGTCGGCGTTCGCCGACGTCGTCACGCGGGAGGTCATCACGCTTGACCTCGATGTCGACGACGACTGCAACACCGCCGACAAACCCAACCTCTACCTCTATCCGTCGCGACCGACGCGCACCGAGGTGCACGTGGAGGTGGACGACCGCCAGCGGATCTTCGCCAGCGACCCGCCCTACGTGGACGGTTGGCAGGGCGTCGCGATGCCCGACGGGCGTTTTGTCACCGGCGACGGCCCGGCCCCCTTCCTCTTCTACGAGGTGACGCTGTTGCCGCGACAAGTTGCCACGATGCAGCGCGCGGCGGGCTGGTGCCTGGAGGGCGAGGTGCCCGGCGTCGTGGGGGAAATGGCCGCGATCTTGGAACTATACGGCTTCAACGCCGCCGAGGTCGACGACTTCGTCGAGGGCTGGCGCCTCGACTTGCCGCGAGCGAGCGCCTACGGCGTCTTCCCGCAGCTGAGCGTGGACCACGCCGCTGCGCTCGACATCCAGCCGGCCCTTCCTGTCGACCGCCTGTGGTTGCTGGTCTCCGACCTCGGGGCTTGCGATGGCACGCTGGCGCCGCCGCCGGTGGTTCCGTTCGACCGGAGCGGTGCGCACGCGGTGGAGTGGGGGGTCGTCTTGCACGACGTGGCGCGGTGAACCCCCCCCGCGTTCGATTCGTCGTCCACGGCGGGCGCTCCGCCGCTGTGCTCCCGGGGGGCATCGTGGGCCGCATGCCCACCGCCGCATTGCGGCTGGCCGACCCGCGGGTGCCCGAGGCGGCGGCGCTGGTGAGCCTGCGCGGCCGCGATCTTCACCTGCTGGCCCTGCGCGGCGGGCTCGAGGTCGACGGCGCGGCCGACGATGACATCGTGCTCGCCGAGGGACAGCGCATCGTCGTGGCCGGGGCCATGGACCTGGTCGTCGAGGGGGTGGACCTGCCCGCTCGGGTGCTGGCCGTGGCGCTCCCAGGACAGGTGCGCGAACTGTGCGCGCCGGTGTACTCGCTGGTGCTCGAACCGGCGCCCGACCTTGTCCCCGCCTACGTGGAAGGGGCCCCCGCCCGGGCCTGGAGCACCGCCGAGGGCTGGGCGATCGACGTGGGACAGGGTCCTGAGCGGCTGGTGGCCGGTCGCGAGTGGACGGTGGCCGGGGTGCCGCTCCGCGCCGTGGAGATCGAACTCGCCGAGGCGGCGACCGCGCCGACCGCGAGCGGGGGACCGAGGCTCACCCTCGTCGTCCGGTCCACCACTGTTCACGTTCAACGCCCGAGCCGCATGCCCTACGCGCTCGATGGCCTGGCCGCGCGGCTGGTGACCGAGCTGGCCCTGATGGGCGCCCCCGCGCCCTGGGACGTCGTGGCCAAGGAGATCTGGGGCAAGCAGTACGACCTGCCCTGGTTGCGCGCCAACTGGGACCGCACCCTGCGACGGCTCCGTCACCACCTGCGCGAGGCGGGTGTCCGCGAGGACCTCGTGCGCGGCGACGGGCGCGGAAACGTGGAGTTGTACCTGTATCCTGGGGACTCGGTGGTGGACGAGGCCTAGTCGCAGCAGCGATCGCGCAGTGATGTCACCGCGCGACCCGGCGCGTACCTTCAGGACACGGAAGGCGAGAGAGCAACCCGCTCCCCACCGCCCTTCGCCAACGCGCGATTCCTCGCCCCGCGCGCCCAATCATCGTTTGCCCGCGTCGCGAGCGCGGGGAGGATCCACCCATGACCCCCATCGCCCTTGCCGTCCTGACCGCTACCGCGTTCGCTGCCGACACCGAGGCCGATGCGGGCGCGCGCATCTACGGGTCCACCCGTGGCTCCGTGGCTGTTCCCGCCGGCTACCCCGGCCTCGCCACCGGCTTCTCCGCCGAGGTGGGCGCCCAGTTCGGTGGTGGCCAGTCGCTCGGCCTCCGCCTCGCCGGCGTGCCCAATCCGCCCGCGGTGCTCGGCGCGGACACGCCTGAGTTCGCGATGGGCCCGGTGATCGTGTGGGCCTACCACATCAAGGCGGCGCCGCAGCTCGACATCTCGCCCACGGTCGGCCTCGGCGCGGTGTTCGGCGCGAGCCCGGTGACCCAGAACAACCAGGTGTTGCCCTACATCCAGGGCGGCCTCGGGCTGCGCTACCGCGTGCCGGTCAACACCGGTGGCGAGTTCTACATCATGCCGGAGGCGGGCATCGTCCCGGCGATCCTCGCCCCGATGATCGGCGTGAGCGTGGGCATCATCGGCCCGAAGCCGCCCAGCGTCCCGGCGTCCTAGGGCTAGCGCCCGAGCCGTCGCAGCACGCCCCCGAGTCGATCCCGCTCGGCGCGGAGCTGGTCGAGCTCGAGTTGTTTCTTGTCGAGATCGGCACGCGCGATGGCCAACTCTCGGCGCAGGTGCTCGGCTTCCTCGGTCTGCCCCCTCAGGCGGCTGCCGAGCACGTTGACGGTCTCCAGCCGGAAACCGGCCACGTCGGCCATCGCCGCCGAGAGCTGGGCGACGCTCGTGGTCAGAGTCGCAACTTGAGCGTGGAGGGCCTCCACCTCGGCGCGCTTCTGCACGACTTCCCCTTCGGCCGCCTCGCGGCGGCGCCGGTCGCCCCGGGCCGAGAGGACCGCTGCCGCCGCGTGGCGGGACCAGCGCAGGGCCGTCCACGGGCGTGGCCGCGACACGGGGGAGAGCTTCTCCACCGCCGCGTAGGCCACCTCCTCGCGGTAGTGCGCCGCCACCCGCGCAACGCCGTCCCTGGCGAGCTCGGTGCCCTCTAGCGCCCGGTCGAGCGCGTCCTCGAGACTCTCGTCCACCCAGCCCGCGCCCTCGCGGCGGAGCTCCTCGGCGAGGGGCGTCCATGGGTCACTCACGATGGGCAAGCCGGCGGAGAGGTAGTCCAGCTGCCGGAAGGAGAGCGCCAGCTCGCGTTCCACGTGGTGGGCGTAGCGATCGAGGGCGAAGTCGGCGCTGGCGCAGAGCGCCTGCCAGTCGGCGCGAGGGAGCAAACCGCCGTCGAGGCCGACGACGCGCAGCTCGGCGCGCTTGCCCAGGTGAGCGGCCGCGCGCGCGAGCGTGTCGCGGGCGTCTTGCCAGGGCCAGGGGTAGCCGCCGCAGACGATGACCGGCTTCTTGCTCCGCTTTGCCCGGGCCACCGGCTCGGTGGCGAGGGGAACGACGTGTCCAACTGGTCGCGACACGTCCCAGCCGCATGCGGCCAGGAGACCAAGATAGAACCACCGCTGGCGAGGGTTGGAGAAGAGCACCTCGTCGGCGGCGTCCAGCGCGAGCAGCGTGCGCTGGGCGGCGTCCTCCTGCTGGCCCTGCCAGGCTGCCTCCAGCATCCGGGGCGCGTAGAGGTCGACCACGAGCGGCGCGATACCCCTGAGCGCGGGCGCCTCTTCGGGCGCCACGCAGAGGATCCAGTCAAACCCTCGGGCCTTGGACGCGAGGTGGCGCGGGCCGGTGAAACCGCCCGGCTCGTCCTGGGCGCGCGCGAGGGTGAGCACCTCGTGACCGGCCCGTCGTAAGGCGCGAGCATGCTGGGCGGCGCGGATGGCGCCGCCGGTAGTGGGGCCATCGCGGCCCGCGAGTAGGCCATGGTGGACGACGAGGACGCGCACGCCCGGATGATACACCCCCGGCATGGCGCGCCCCCTCGGCGAGATCACGCGGGACGCCCGGATGTGGGCCTCGCGGGCGCTCAACCGCTCGCTCGCGCCTCCGGACTGGTTGAGCGTGAACGTCACGCTCCGCTGCAACCTGTCGTGCGTGATGTGCACCACCTGCTACGACAGCCCCGAGCTGTCGGCGCGCGAACTCATGGACCTCGTCGACCAGGCCGCCGACTGGGGCGTGCGCGTGTTCAACCCGCTCGGCGGGGAGCCCTTCGTGCGGGGCGACCTCGAAGACATCCTCGCCCACGCCGCGCGTCGCGACATGCACGTGACGCTCACCACCAACGCCACGCTCATCAAGCCCGAGCGCGCCGCGCGGATCGCGACGATCCCCGTGGAGAAGTTGCACGTCAACATCTCACTCGACGGGCCGGAGGCGAGTCACGACCTCGTGCGTGGCCCCGGGAGCTTCAAGCGGGCGCTGGCCGGCTACCGGGCGCTGCGCGAGGCCGACGAAGCGCGCGGGAATCCTCATCGGAAAATCTGCGCGAACACCATCTTGCACAGGGCAAACGCGTCACGTTTCGCGGAGTTTGTCGACTGGCTGGGCGAGCAGGGCTTTCACGGCGTCCAGGTGCTCAACCTTTTCCGAAATCGCGACGACGACATGGTGGGCGGCCTGTGGTTCCGACCTGAGGACTTGCCGACGCTTGAATCCGCGATCGCGGCGATTTCGGGTCACCCCCTGGTGCTCAACAGCCCCGCCGACCTGGCGCTGGTGCCCCGCTACTACCGGGAGGGGCTCTCGCCGCTGGAGGCGCCGTGCTGGGCCGGCTGGAAGGAGCTCTACGTCAACGCCGACGGGCAGGCGATGATGTGCGACGGAAAACTTGATTTCCTCGCGGGACGTTTCGGCTCCGTCCGCCAGCAGACCCTGCGGCAGCTGTGGGACAGCGAGGCGCTGCGGGCTCGCCGCGCCGTGGTGAAGGCCTGCACCACGCCGTGCATCCAGAACTGCTACCTACGTCGCGACAGCGATTCGCTCGTTGCGCTCGTGCACGAGGCGGCGCAACTCGGCAGGCCGTCCCGTCGTCGGGTCGAGGCGCTGGTGCTCGAAGCCAGCGACGTCCCGGCCGACGAGGCGAGCCCGCTCCTACGTCGTATGTTCGCACGCTCGCCGGTCGCCTACGACGCGGTGCTCGCCGACCCCCGGCGCCTCGCGGAGCTGCGCGATCTCCGCTACCTCGACACCTCGCGCGGATTCCTCGGTGCCGAGGCGGCGGCGCGGATCCTCGACAACGTGGGCCGGGTGGGCACACTCTACCTGGGCTGGCGCGGCGAGACGCTTTTGCACCCGGAACTGGACGCTCTGCTCGACGTGGCGTCGGCGCGCGCGGCACGCGTGGCGGTGCCGAGCTCCGGGCGGCTCGCGCACGACGTGCTGCTCGCCCGGCGAGGCAATGTCGAGGTCGTCGTCGGCGCCGCGCTACCCCAGGTGACGACGATCTCCTGGGAGGGGCGTGTCACCCGGGGCCCGGCCGACGTGCGCCTCCTGGGCATGGTCGGCGACGCCTTGAAAGAGGACTTCGGCGTGATCCTCGGGCGACTCTAGCCGCCGGCCAGGAACTCCCCGAGGGTCGCGAGCGCGTCCTGCATGTCGGGCTCGTCGAAGTAGTCACTGCCGACGCTCCCGTCGAACCACACCTCCTCGCCGTCGTACTCCCAGTTGAGGAACATCGTCGTCCCCGGCGCGCTGCCGAGCGTGGTGCCGTAGTTGACGATCTCCTCGGCCGACATCGCCCAGTAGTCCTGGCGCCAGCCCGGTTTCTGGCTCGAGCCGTTGCCCCCGTCGGCGATGTTGAGGCCCATCACCAGGTCGAGGCCGAGGGCGAGCGTCGCCTCGCGCTGGGCCACGGCGTACTCACCCACGAGCCCGTCGGTGGCGAGGTACTGGTTCACGCAACCGTCGAGGTGCACGTAGGTGCCGCCGTCGGGGACGGGCAGGGTGGTGGCGTTGGCGCGCACCAGCGTGGGCAGTCCCGGAAACACCTCTCGCGAGTAGCGCGCCATCTCGTCGAGCTCGGCGGCGGTGGGGTCGTTGCCCTCGAAGGTGTCGATGTCGTCGATCAGCATGTGGTGGGCGAGCGTGCCGTCGTCGATGAAGGGCTGCACGCCCCAGCCGCGCCACTCGTCGAGCATGTCCTTCCAACGGTCGAGGTCGAAGTTGCCGTCGGCATCGGTGTAGTACTCGTGCCCCCCGGCCATGCGGAGGTTGGCGCGTTGTCCCACGGCGCGCACCATGGGAAGCAAGTCCTCGGTGCCGAACTCTGGCTCGCGGTTGGCGACGCTAAACGTCGTCATGTGGAATCGTTCGCCGAGGTCGTCGAGGCCGTCGGCGTCGAGGAAGCCGTTGAGGCCCCAGAAGCCGTAGGGAACGGGCTCGGCGGGCGGGTCGACCGACCAGGGCACGTCGGCGTCGAACGGCACGTGCTGGTCGGCACAGCCAACGAGGCAAACCACGAGCGGCGTGAAGCGGAACACCCTGCACCGCGAGGATGACACGAGGGAGTGGGGGTTGTCAGCCCCCCGCCGCCACCGCGGCCCTCTCGATGGCGTCTTCCCGCTCGGGGTAGCCGCTCCGGAGCCGCTCCAGCTCCGCGCGCGCCTTCGCCGGGAAACCGAGCTCTGCCCAGGCGCGGGCCAGGCCGGCGATGGCGTGGGCCTGGTAGTAGCGGTCGGCGCTGCCCTTCTCGGCGCGGTCGAAGAAGGAGAGCGCCCCCTTGGCGTCGTCGGCCGCGAGCGCACACTCCGCCTGGCCGAGCAGACCCACCGTGCGCTGCTCGGCGTCGGCGTCGAGCGCAGCGTACACGTCGCGGGCCTCGTCGACCCGGCCGGTGGCGATGAGCGCCTCGCCGCGGATCTGCGCCACGGTGAGCATGTAGCCCGGGTCGATGACCGCGAGCTTGGCGAGGGCGGCGAGCGCCCCCGGCGCGTCGTCCTGGGCGAGGCGCACGCGAGCTTGGCCCACGCGGCCTGCGGTCTGCATCTCTGCGGTGGCCCCGGCGGCGAGAATCTCGTAGGCGGCGCCGGCCTCCTCGTAGCGGCCAAGCCCCTCCAGCGAGAGTCCTCGCTCCTCGGGCGCTCGGGCGTCGCTGTTGCCCTCGAGCAGCCGGAGGGCGGTCTCGTAGTCGCCCTTGGCGCGCGCCACTCGAGCGCGTCCAAAGCGCGCCGCCTCGTCGGCGGCGCCGGCGCCGATGCTCGCCCACACCTCGTCGGCCTCGTCGAGCTCGTCGGCGTCGATCAGAGCGTCGGCGAGCAACTCGCGGCGCCAGCGGTCGTCCTCGCGGTTCGGCGCGGTGATGTTGCGGAGCAGGCGCGCCGCCTCGGCGGGTTTCCCGGCTTCCCGCAGCGACAACGCCGCCTCCATGGTTGCCTCGAAGCCGGCCCCCGCGTAGCGCTCGGCGAGGGCGGCGGCGGCGTCGGGGCGACCCGCCTCGCGCATCGCCCGCATGGCGGCCGCGGCCACCTCTTCACGCGCCCCCTGGTCGCTCTCGGTGTCGAGCCAGGCTGCCAGCCGGGCGTGGGCCTCGTCGACTTCGCCGAGGGCCACGGTCGCGGCGGTCCACTGGGCGCGCGCGAGGTTGCGACTCTCGCCGGGAACCGCCTCGGACAGGGCCTCGTCGAGGAGCGCGCGCGCCCCTGCCGGGTCCTGGGCCAGCTTCTGCGTGGCCACCGCCAGTCGTGCCATCACGCGCACCTCGGCCACGGAGGCGCTCAGGAGCGTGGCGTAGATCTCTGCGGCGGCCTTGTCGTCGCCCGAGTCGGCGAGCGCCGCCGCGAGCGCGATGTCGACCGTGGTCTTGCGCGAGGCGTCGCCGGGCCGGCTGCGCGCGAGTCGGTAGGCCTCGACCGCTCCGGTGAAATCGCCTGCCCGCGCCCGCAGCTCACCCAGCGACAAGAGCGCCTCCATCGCCCACGGCCCACTCGTCCGCCCGACCTTGAGGTACAGCTCGCTCGCCCGAGCTGCCTGCCCGCGGAGCTCAGCCGCCCGCGCCAGGCCGAGCTCGCACTGTGCAGCGAGGTCGTCGTTCCCCTTCTCGCGCAAGGCAAGGTACGCCGCCTCGGCCTCCTGGATGCGTCCCCCGCGCAGGAGCGCGTTGTTGCGCCCGAGGGTCACCCGGTCGCGCAGGTCGCGCGGCATCTCGGTGGCGAGCAGCTCGTCGAAACGACGGACGGCGCCCTCCACGTCGTTGTCTTCGAGCTGGAGGTCGGCCAGGGCCACCATGGCCTCCGTGCGCGCGGCGGTGTCGGTGTCGGGGCTCTCGGCCAGCTCCACCCAGAGCGCGCGGGCGTCGCTGCGCTCGCCCTTCTCGTAGAGGGCCCGGGCGCGCCCGAGCATGAGCTCCGAGCGAAGCGCCGGGTTGCCGGCGACGAGGGCTTCGACCGCGCTCGGGTCGAGACGGGCGAGGACGACGCGGGCCTCGTCGAGCACCTCGACGGGCACGCCGTCGAGGTCGAGGATGGCGCGAATGCTGGAGAGCGCCAGGTCGAGGTTACCCGCCCGCTCGGCGACGACGGCACGGGCCCGCAAGGCGCGAGCGCGGATGTCGTGGTCGTCGTCGGCGTACAGCGGCGCCAGAATCGTGGAGGCCTCGCTGTCGCGACCGGTGCGCAAGAGCAGCTCGGCGGCACCGAGGCGGGCGTCGTTGCCGCCATCTTCGGCCATGAGCTCGCGGTAGATCCCGAGGGCGTGGTCGATCTGCTCGTCCTCGGCGTAGGCGCGCGCGAGACGCACGCGAACCTGGCGCACGATGAAGGGGTCTTTCACGCGTTCGAGGGCGTCTTCGAGGGCCTGCCGGGCCGAGGCGCCGTCGTCGAGGGCCGCCCAGGCGTCGGCCAGCGCGTAGGCAAGCGAGCCGCGCTCCGGATCAGTGCCCGCGCCCTCTAGCCGGTCGATCTGGGCGTCACGCGCCTCGGCGGCGCCCGCCTCGCGTGCGGCGCGCGACAGACCCACGATGCTGGATGCCACCTGGTCGGGGGTGAGATCGCTTCGTTGGAGCAGGGCGCGGAACTCGGTGGCGGCGGTGTCGTCGAGCTCCAGCCGCAGCCAGGCCTCGGCGCGAGCGAGGCGTGCGCGCACGGCGTCGGTGCTCTCCTCGGCGGCGGCGACGGCCGCGTCGTAGAGGTCGAGCGCTCGGGCGCGGTCCGCCGCCTCCTCGGCGCTGGCCGCGGCCTCCAGGAGGTAGTCCACCTTCGAGTCGCTGCGTTCCGCGCCGGCGGCGAGCTTCTCGAAGGCCTCGACGGCGGCACCCGCGTCGCCCGTCTGCTTCGCTTCAGTCGCGGCCTGTTCGAGCGCACCGGCGTCGAAGTTCTCGATCGCACCGAAGCGCCCGATGACGTAGACACCCCCGACGAGAGCGGCAGCCACGCCGAGGCCGACCAGCACGCCGCGACCACCCCGCCCGTCGTCCCCGTGCAAGGGCTGGGCGCCCGCCGCCATGAGACGGGCCCGGAGGGCGGGATCGACGCCGCGGAGGGTGCCCACGCGGGCGCCGCGGGCGCGGAGGCCATCGATGCTGGCTCGCTCCAGGCTCACCTGGTCGAGCGTGGCGCCGTCGAGGATCGCCCCGTCGAGTCGGGCGCCGTCGAGGCGGGCATGGCTCAGGTCGGCCTCGGTGAGATCGGCGCCGCTGAGATCGGCGAGGCGCAGGTCGGCGCCCAGGAGGCTGGCGCCTACCAGTTTGGCGCCCCGCAGATCGGCGCCGGCGAGGTCGCGCTCGTCCAGGGCTCTCCCCGAGAGGTCGACGCCCGGCGCGGCCTCGATGGGCTCGGCGCTCGGGAGCGCGCGTCGCAAGCGGCCCAGGCCCCCGACGCCGGCACGAAGCTGCGCCAGGAGGAGCCGGCGACGTTCTTGTCCCGCCTCGCGGCCCGCCTCAGCCGCGGCGCTACGCGCGTCGACCACCCGCTGGGATTGGGCCTCGTAGGCGGCTCGTTTCTCGGCGGCGCGCTGCCGCTGCTCGGCGAGCAGCCCCGGGTCGACGGCGTCTCGCGACGCCTCCACCTCGAGGCGAGCCAGCCGGGCCTCGGTGTCGCGGGCCTCCGCCGAGAGCGCGGCCAGCACGGTCTCCTCGCGCTGGCGCCGCTTCTCGGCCTCGCGGGCCACCTGGGCGCGCCGCGCCTCCTCGGCCAGGGCCCGGCGGGTGGCCGCCTCGACTTGGCGTTCCGCAGCTGCCGTGGCGCGGGCCTCCCGGGCGGCGAGGGCGGAGACGGCGGTTCGCGCGCGGACCACGGCGGTGTGATCGCGACGCCCGGCGCGTCCATCAAGCTCGGCCTGGCGAGCGGCGCCCACCTCGCGGGCGCGTGCAGTCATGGTGTTGCGACGCGCGATGCGCTCACGCACCTTGCGTCGTGCAGCGAGCAGGCGAGCCGCGTCGTCGGCACGGAAGGTGTCTTCGCGACCGCTGGCGTCGGCGGCGAAGTCGAGGCTCTCCTCGAGCGTGGGGGCAATGTCGGCGGCCTCGTCGCCCACGAGCCAGCGCCACCCCTCCACGGAACCCCGGGCGAGGCCCCGCGCGCCGAGACGGCCCCCGGTCGCCAGGGCGCGGGCGGTGGTCTTCGACCCCTCCACGACGCCGCTCCGGGCGCGGCGCCCCGTGGCCACTGCGAGGCGCGCCGCCAGTCGGGCACCGAGACGCAGGCCAGCGGCCATCGCCAGGCCCAGGGCCACCACCGCACGGGCGGCCCAGCGTGCGAGCCACGCGACGCCGAGCGCGAGGCCCCGCACCCCTGCCCAGGCCACCCGAGCCAGCCCAAAGGTCAGGGCGCGCGCCAGCCAGCGCATGCCGCGACCGAGCAGGGTGAGCGCCCGGGCGAGCAGGTCGACCAGCGAGCGCGACCCAGAGCCCGCGCGCCTCGCGATGGCGCCAATGCCCCGGGAGAGCGCGGTGTTCAGCCGATCGGCGACCACGCGCACGGCGCCGTCCACGACCTGGAGGGCGTAGGGGAGCCGCTCCGAGATCTCGTCGAAGAAGGCTCGGCTGCGGGCGCGCAAGCGCCCGGCCGCCTCGATGAGCTCGGGGTCCTGGCTCGGGTGAGCTGCGGGCGCGGGCGCTCCGGCCTCCGCGCGTGCCCACGTGTCGAGGCGCTGCAGGAGCGCGGGGAGTCCGGTCGCGGCAGCGGGGAGGGCGACCGCAGGGACCTCGGCGGCGGGCGGCGCCGGGATGGCCACCGGCTCCTCGCCGACCAGCCCCGTCTCGTCAAGGGCAACCGGGGGGGCGAGTTCGCTCGCCAGCGCTTCCTCGCGCGCGATGTGGGCGCGCTCCGCTTGGCGCGCCCGCAGGCTGCGTTCAGAAACCTCTCGCTGGTGCTGGACCTCGCCAGCACGTCGCAGCGCGGCCGCGCGCAGTCGACGGGCCCGGACCCGCGCGCCCAGCTCGCTGGCGGCGGCGAGGTGGGTGGCCCGCTGCACCCGGTCGTGGGTCGCCTCCTCGAAAAGCTCAAAAACCTCGGTGCGCGCGAGGGAGGTGACGGGGGCGTCGTCTGGCTCCCGCCAGAGTCCTTGGGCGGTGCGCCAGAGGCGGGCGGGCCTGAGGGGTGCAGGGATGGCGGGTCCGGCGCGTGCGGGAGACACGCTGCGCCGAGCTCGTGCCTCGACGGCCAGGAGTCGCGCGGCGAGGTCGCGACGCTCAGCCCCCTCGGCCAGGTTGCGATCCCGCTGGAAGGCGGCCCACGCGAAGCCGGGGTCGTCGTCAGGCTCCGCGTCGTCGTCGACCGTGGGCTCGGCCTCGGGGGCGGGGCTCGGTTGCCGGAGCGCGATCTCGGGGCTCGGGGAAAGGACCTCGGTCTCGGATCGCGGTTCTCGGGGCTCGGGCTCGGTTCTCGGAGCTCGGTGCTCGGTCTCGGGGCTCGGAGCTCGGTGCTCGGTCTCGGGGCGCCGGGCCTCGGGCTCGGTCTCGGTGGTGAGCCCGGGCGCTCGTGGCTGGATTTGCTCGACCTCGGCCGCCTCGGCATCGGCCTCCTCCGACTCCTCGTCGGCCTCCGCTCGTTCGCGCTCAGCGCGCCAACGGTCGAGCGCGTCCCGCGTGGCGAGCGTGAGGCGCTTGGCCAGGGCACCCAGAGTGAGCGCCAGGGCGAGGAGCTGGCCGGGCAAAGTCGACCAGCGCGAGGGCGTCCAGCCGAGCGACTCGAGCAGCAGCCTGCCTCGGGTGCTCAGGCGGCCGTCGACCGAGGCGGCTTCGAGCGAGGCGCCGTCGAGCGGCAGCTCCAGGAGCGGCAGGCCGCGCAGGTCCGACCCGTAGAGGTCGCAGCCCCGGAAAGACGGCCGCCCCCGCGCATCCTTGAAGGCGGCCCGTCGCGCGCTTGCCCCGGTGAACTCGGCGCCCTCGAGCTCGGCGCCGTCGAAAACGGCCCGGTCCAGCGTGGCGCGCGTCGCGCTGAGTCCTACTGCGAGCGCCCGGTCGAAACGTGCCCCGTTCGCCCGCGCGCCGTCGAGCCGCGCGCCGGTGAGCACGGCACCGAACCACTCCGCGCCCACGAAAGAGGCCTCGGTGGCCACGAGGCCGGGCGCCGAGAGGAGCACACCATGGCTGCGATCGAAGCGGGCCCCCGTGGCGCGACAGCCGGCGAGGCTCGCCCCCGCCAGCTCGGCGTCGCGCAAATCGGCGCCTTCGAGCAGGGCGCCATCGAGGCGGGCCCCGCGCATGTCGGCGCCCGACAGGTCGCGACCCGAGAGGTCTTGCCCTCGCAGATCGGCCCCGCGCAGCCTGGCGCCAGCGAGCGATCCGGGTCGAAGGGCGAGGTGCACCGCGTCGTAGTGTATCGCCGGGGCGGCTTGGCATGAACCTTGCTCAGCTTTCTCCGCGGGGCGGCTGCTTTACACGGTCGGCGCGGGCGTATACTGGCGCCCCCGCCGTCCCCCCTCTCTCTTTCCCTCCGCCCTCCCCCAGAGCCCACCATGGACACCCTCCTCGTTCGCGGCGGCCGCCCCCTCCACGGCGTCGTCCCCGTCTCCGGCGCGAAGAACGCCTCATTGCCCATCCTCATCGCCACCATCGTGGCCCCGGGCGAGCACCGGCTGCAGAACGTGCCCGACCTCGTCGACACCTCGTCGATGTTGTCGCTCCTCGGCCGCGTCGGCTGCCCCTCGCTCGTGGGCGACACCACCCGCGTCGATACCTCCCGCGTGGCCTTTTGCGAGGCCCCGTACGACCTCGTCCGCAAGATGCGGGCGAGCGTGCTCGCACTTGGGCCGCTGCTCGCGCGCTGCGGCGAGGCCCACGTGTCGCTCCCCGGCGGCTGCGCCATCGGCGTGCGCCCGATCGACCAGCACCTCAAGGGGCTCGAGGCGCTCGGCTGCCATTTCGAGCTGGAGGGCGGCTACGTGCACGGCCGTGTCAATAAACTTCGCGGCGCCGAGTTCCGCTTCGACGTCGTCACCGTCACCGGCACCGAAAACGTCTTGATGGCGGCTGTGCTTGCCGAGGGCACCACGGTCCTGGAGAACGCGGCTGCGGAGCCCGAGGTAGAAGACCTCGCCAAGTTCCTCAGCGGTTGCGGCGCGCGCATCGAAGGCGCCGGTACCTCCCGCATCGTGGTCCACGGCGTGCCGACGCTTCGACCCTCCGCCAAGGCTCACCGGATCCTGCCTGACCGCATCGAGGCGGGCACGTACCTGGTGGCCGGGGTCATCACCCGGGGCAACGTGCGATGCGAGGGCGCCAACGCCAGCGATCTCGCGCCGGTGCTCGAGGTGCTTCGCAACGCCGGCGCCGATGTCGACCACGGGGATGGCTGGGTGAGCGCGGGCGCCTCGGGCCGAGTTCGGCCCTTCGACATCACCACGGCGCCCCACCCGGGCTTCCCCACCGACATGCCGGCCCCGCGCATGGCACTCGCGAGCGTGGCGCTCGGAACATCGAGCATCACCGCGACCATCGGCGAGACCCGCTTCAGGCACGTGGCCGAGCTCACCCGTCTGGGCGCCCGGGTTCACATCGATGGCCGCACGGCCACCATCACCGGTCAAGCCAGCCTGTCGGGCGCCACGGTGATGGCCACCGACCTTCGCGCCTCGGCGTCGTTGGTGCTGGCCGGCCTCGCCGCCGAGGGCACCACCGAGATCTTGCGACTCTACCACCTCGACCGCGGCTACGAGAAGCTCGTCGAGAAGCTCTCCGCCGTGGGGGCGTCGGTGATGCGCGGGCAGGAAGGGCGTCCGAACCTCGCGGTTGCGTAGTCGGCAGGCGATGAGCGCGGGGCCCCGGGTGGGAAGCCCCGGATAGATCGCGGGGGTGAGCATCCAGCGCCACACCGTCGACGAGATCCGCGCCCGCACCGACATCGTGGCGGTGATCGGCGCCACCGTCACCCTGCGACGCCGGGGCTCGTCCTACGTGGGGCTGTGCCCCTTCCACAACGAGAAATCGCCCTCCTTCAATGTCGTACCGTCGCGACAGATTTACCACTGCTTCGGCTGCGGCGCCGGCGGCGACGTGTTCGGCTTCCTCCAGAAGACGCGGGGCGTGTCCTTCGTCGAGGCGGTGAAGGAGCTGGCGGCGCAGTGCGGAGTACTGATCGAGGAGCGGCCGCTCAGCCCGGCTGAGAAGGCCGTCGTGTCGCGACGCAACGACCTCTACGGGGCGGCGGAGCAGGCCTGCAAGTACTTCGAGAACACCTTGATCGTGGGCCGCGACGGTCAGGCCGGGCGTGACTATCTCAAGGCTCGCGGCGTCACGCTCGACACCGCGCGGAAGTACCGGCTGGGCTTCGTGCCCGAAGGCTGGAACCACCTCGAGAACCACCTGCGGGCGGAGGGTTTCGACGGCGAGACGCTGTTCAAGGCCGGTCTCGTCAAGAAGAACGAGCGGACGAACTCCACCTACGACGTGTTCCGCGCGCGTCTCATCTTCCCGATCCTCGACGACCGCGGGCGTCCCGTCGCCTTTGGGGGGCGCGTGCTTCCGGGCGCTGACAAGGAGGCGCCGAAGTACCTCAACTCGCCCGGCACCGAGATCTACGAAAAGTCGAAAGTTCTCTACGGGCTGTCGTTCGCGCGCAACGCGGTGCAGCGTCGCGACCGACTCATTGTCGTGGAGGGCTACTTCGACGCCGTGTCGCTCTGGCAGGCCGGCTTCGAGGAGGCCGTGGCTCCCTGCGGCACGGCGCTCACCACCGAGCAGCTGGAGGCCGTGCGTCGACTCACGACCAAGGTGATCGCGCTCTTCGACACCGACGAGGCAGGGATCAAGGCGGCGATGCGGGCGCTCGACCTCTTCCTGGCCGCGGGCGTGGAGGCGAAGCGTCTGGACTTGCCCGGCGCCAAGGATCCCGACGAGTTCATCCAGAAGTTCGGGGCTTCGGCCTTCGAGGAGCGCCTGGAGAAGACCGAGTCGCTGCTGGAACTGGTCATCCGGCGCACCATCGACCGCGAGGGCTCGAGCTCCGAGGGGAGGGGGCGCACCGTCGAGGCGCTCGCACCCACGCTGCGCAAGCTCGAGGGGGCGGCGCGCAGCTCGACGATCACGCGCCTCGCCGGCTGGACGGGCATTCCGGAGGCGCAGGTGGAGCAGCTCGTGGGGCGTCCCCCCCGCCCCGTCGAGGTCGTCGAGTCGCGACCGGCCTGGAGTCCTGGGGGGGAGCTCGGGCACCTGCTCTGGCTGGTGGTCCACTTCCCCGCGCAGATGCGCGGCGTGCTCGACCAGGTCGACCCCGATCTCGTCACTGATCGCGCCACGGCGCGGGTCGCGATGGGGCGCCTCGTGGAAGGCGAGCCCCTGGGCGAGGTCCTGACCTGGGCGCAGGAAGAAGACCCCGATCTCGCGCGCATCCTGTCCAGAGCTGCTGCGAAATCTGATTTATACCGCCTAGAAAGTGTAGTTCATGCTGCTCGCGGCATCCTCGCCAGGATGCAACTTCGCCAGATTGACGCGCGTATCCTCGCGATAAACCGTGAGATCCACCGTTGCGAGACAACGGGTGACAAGTCAAGTTACCAGTCACTCGCACGCGAGCTGGCCGGGCTCTACGCCCAGCAGGCCGCGCTGAAGCAAACCTCCGCCCGGAGAGCCGGGCCTGATGATTCCCGCCCGTAGACGCCGAGAGGACCGTAGATGCTGAAGGACAAGGAGCTGAAAGAAGTCCAGGCGCTCATCGCGATGGGAAAGGAGCGGGGCTTCGTCACCCACGAGGAACTGACGAGCGCCCTGCCGGTGCACCTCATCACGACTGAGAATCTCGACGAGATCAACATCATGTTCTCCGAGATGGACATCGAAGTTGTCCACCAGGCCAAGAAGCGTGCCGAACAGGAGCGCCGCGGCCTGCAGATGGAGGAGAAGAAGGTCAACGAGACCACGCCCACGGGGCGAAGCAACGACCCGGTGCGGATGTACCTCCGCAAGATGGGCTCGGTGGCCTTGCTCTCGCGAGAAGGTGAGATTGAAATTGCAAAGCGCATCGAGGAGGGCGAGATCGCCGTGCGCCGGTCGACGCTCGGGTCTCCGCTCGGCATCAAGATCGTCGAGGCGATGCTCGCCGAGGAAGACGACCGCATGCAGAAGGCGGTCAAGAACGGCAAGAAGCCGCGTCGCGCCAAGACCAAGACCGGCAAGACCCTCGACGTCGTTCACCGCGAGTTGAAGGAACTCCACGCGCGCCGCAGCGCCCTGCTGAAGGAGCGTGAGCGGGTGCGGAGCGAGAAGCACATCTCGGCCGTGGCCGAGCAGGTCGACACCGTGGAGGCGGAGATCCTGGTGCTGATGGACGGCCTCGAGCTCGAGCGGCGGCACATCACCGAGATCTCTCAAAACCTGCACCAGTCATGGGCGATCGTCTCGGCCTGCGAGAAGGAGATCGACCGCGTGGCACGCGAGGCGGGCCTGCCAGTGCGCGATCTGCGTCGTAGCATCCGTCGTGTTCGTCGCGCCCCGGATCGCGGCGGGAGCGAGCTCGTCGAAGCCAGCGGCATCATTGAGATGCGCTGGGCCGAGTTCGACAGCCGCGTGCGCCGCGAGCTGCGCAAGGTGCGGAAGATCGAGGAAGACCTCGCCGTGAGCCGCGACGAGCTGCGCCTCTTCGCCAAGGAGCTGCGCCGCGGCGAGGCCCTGGCCGAGCAGGCCAAGGCGGAGCTCATCGAGGCGAACCTACGCCTCGTGGTGAGCATCGCGAAGAAATACACGAATCGTGGCCTGCAGTTCCTCGATCTGATC
>SXGT01354019.1_pt1 | contig 63965 bp, 51 predicted proteins | sample 3176221 | NCBI WGS metagenome assembly SXGT01 (sample SAMN11356862, study PRJNA531348) | freshwater metagenome | isolation source: freshwater sample F1-120 | place: China: Fuxian Lake, Yuxi | collected 2017-12-25 | reverse complement strand
TCCTGCCCAATGGGAGGGCCTCCCACCAAGGAGCCTCCACCTCTCCGTCGAGAGCGCCCTCAGTTCCTCCGCATTCCTACCAAATCAACAAGACGGATTCTAGTTGGCGCTGATGACGGATTCTAGTTGGCGCTGGACACCGAAGAACACCTCGACGAATTTCTCGCCCGATTTGAGGCCGACGGCGGCCAGGAAAAGCGTGATGCCGACTTCCCGCAGCATCAGGTTGGCGTTGGTCGGCATGTGCCACACGAGCGGCCCGGTGCTCGCCACCCGCGAGAGAAGAATCGCCACGACGAGCGGCCCGCCGGCGAGTCCGAGTTTCACCGCCGCCGGCAGTCCCGGCAGCGCCAGGGGGATGCTGCCCACGATGACCCCGAGCGCGATCCCCATGAAAAAAGGGATCGGCTGCGGCGAGTTGAGCGCCTTGTTCGAATTGCCGACCATCGTCGCCACCAGATCGATTTCCGGCGATTCGCCGACGGCCATCAGCACATCGCCAAACTGCAGGCGAAACCCGGCGGTCGGCGAAAACTCGATGCCCCCGCGGGTCACGCGCGTGACGACCACATTGTGCGTCGCGAAAAATTCGAGGTCGCCGAGCTGTTTGCCGTAGACCTCGCTGCGCGTGACAATCAAACGCCGGTTCGTCACCGAGCCCGGCAGCGCCTTCAAATCCACCCGGGTCTCGGCGCCCACCACGATGCGCAGGGCGTCGAGCCCCTCCTCCGGGCCCACCGCGTGCAAAATGTCGCCGAGCCGCAACAACGCGTCGGGCCGCGCGACCTCCACCTTGCTGTCACGGGAAAGACGCGACACGACGACGCCCGAGCCGGCCAGACCGGGCACCTTGCCGAGCGCGTGGCCGACGAGATTCGGGTTGCGCACCTCGAAATTGCGGGTCGCAGGTTTCGGCGTCGGCGGCGCCTGCGCCGTTTCCGCCGCCGCGACCTCCGCGCGCACATCCACCCGAAACACGCGCCGCACGAGGATCATGGTCAAAATAATGCCGATGATGCCAAACGGATAGGCGACCGCGTAGGCGAGGCCCTGGATCGCCGCGGCCGACTCCGGTGCGCCGACCTGCACGAGCGCCTGCTGGGCGGCGGCGAGGCTCGGGGTGTTGGTCGTGGCGCCAGAGAGCAGGCCCACGCCCGCGGGCAACGCCACGAATCCGGCCGAAATCCACCCGACCGCCAACGCCGCACCGAGCAGCACAATGGCGAGCGCAAAGCCGTTCAGCGCGAGGCCGCGTTCGCGCAGCGAGCCGAAAAATCCCGGTCCAATCTGCAGGCCGAGCGTGTAGACGAAAAGGATGAGGCCAAACTCGCGCACGAACTCCAGCACGTGCGCGTCAATCGCGAGTTTGAAGTAACCGATGGCCAGGCCCGCGAACAACACGCCCGCCACGCCGAGGCTCACGCCCGCCACGCGAATCTTGCCCAGCGCCGTGCCCGCCGCCCCCGCGAGACCGAGGATGATCACGGTGCGCGCCACCGAATCGTGCGAAAAGAGCGAAGTGAGCCAGTCCATGACACCAGCCTAGCACATCCGCACGCAAGTGCGATACGCAGAACTTGCGGTTTGCGGCGTATGACCCGCCGCGCCCGCCTCGCCAACGTCGTCAGCCGCCGATCGACGACGCGATGGCGTTACCATTCTCGATCTGAACCGGACGGCGCCCGCTGGCCGGGCATTCGCCTTGGCCGGGCGACGGAGCTGCGTGCAGTTTGCGTGCATGACGCGCAAGACCATCTCCCTCGATCTGGACGTCTACCGCGGACTGAAGCATCGCCAGACGCGGCACGAAAGTCTCTCGGCAACTTTGCGCCGCATGATGGCCGACGACAAAGACCCGGCGGATTACCTGGACGAACTGACCGCGAACCCACCCAAAGTCGACGTGGCGCTGCTGCGTCGGCGGCAGGAGAATCCGCCGCCTTCGGCCCGCCCCTTGCGCAGGCGCCATGCTGCTTGACACGACGTTTTTCATCGACCTCGCCGACGAACTGCAAGCTGGCCCCACCGGACCCTGCCGCGCTTTTCTCGAAAAGCACCGCCACCGGGAGAAGTTTACCAGTGTGGTGACGTTGGGAGCGTTTGCCGTGGGCGCGACGGTGGCGGAGACGCGGAGGTTTTTTCGCGGCTATGGGCGTCTGGCGCTTGGGCGGGATCTTGCCATTTACGCGGGACGCCTGCAGGCGGGCCTGCCCTTTGTGCTGCGCGAAAACGATCTCTGGATTGCGGCGACCGGCGTGTATTACGGCCTGCCGCTGGTAACCCGCGAACGGGCGTTGTCGCGGGTGCCCGGCCTGAAGATGATCGGCTATTGACGGCCCGTCACGACCGCGGAGACCGGCGTGGTTTACGATTGAAACGTTTCGCCGACTAATTCGTCATCCCTCGGCGCGGCGGTAGTCCGCTTTTTTCTCTCCGTATGGACCCCTCCCCTGCCTCTCCCCCCGCCGATCGGCGCAATTTCATCACCAAGGCCGCCGCCGTTGTCATCGGCGGCATCATCACGCTGATTCCACCCGCCGCCGGGTTGCTTGTTTTTCTGGACCCGTTGCGCCGGAAAACGGCGAGCGGCGGCCCGGTGCTCGTCACCACCCTGAGTTCACTGCCCGAAGACGGCGAGCCGAGGAAATTTCCGGTGCTCGCCACGCGCGTCGATGCCTGGAACCGCACGCCCAATGTCCCGATCGGCGCGGTTTACCTGCAGCGCTTCAAGGACGGCACCGTGCGGGCCCTCAACGTCGTCTGCCCCCATGCCGGCTGCTTCGTCGAATATCGCACCGGCCGGAATCACTATTTCTGCCCCTGCCACAACAGCAGCTTCGGCCTCGACGGAAAAATCCAGGACCCGAAGAGCCCGAGCCCGCGCGCCCTGGATGACCTCAAGGTCGAAATTCGCCCGGGCGGCGAAGTCTGGGTGACGTTTCAGAATTTCCGCGCCGGCGTGCACGAAAAAATTCCCGCCTGATGAAAGTCGCACTCGACTGGCTCGACCAACGCACCGGCTACAAGAAGCTCCTCCACGAGGCGCTGTTTGAAAAAGTGCCCGGAGGCGCGCGCTGGCGCTACGTGTGGGGCAGCACGCTGGTGTTTTGTTTCACCGTGCAGGTCGTCACCGGCCTGGCGCTGTGGCTCGCCTACAGCCCCAGCTCCCAGACCGCGTGGGAAAGCGTCTACTACATCCAGCACGAGATGTGGGGCGGCTGGTTCCTCCGCGGGCTCCACCACTACACGGCGCACATCATGACGGTGTTGCTCGCACTCCATCTCATGCAGGTGGTGATCGACGGGGCCTACAAGGCGCCGCGCGAGGTGAATTTCTGGTCGGGCATCGCGCTGCTGCTGCTCGTGCTGGCACTCGCCCTGACCGGCTACCTCCTGCCTTGGGATCAGAAAGGCTACTGGGCGACGAAGGTCGCGACCAGCATCGCCGCCATCACGCCCTTGATCGGACCGGAGCTGCAAAAACTCGTGGTGGGCGGAAGCGACTACGGGCACCACACGCTCACGCGTTTCTTCGCGCTGCACGCCGGCATCATCCCCGGGGCGATCATCGCGTGCATCGGTGCGCACATCTACCTTTTCCGCCGGCACGGCATCACGGCGAAGGAGCCGAAGCGCAAACCCGACGCCCCGTTCTGGCCCGAGCAAGTGCTGTGCGACGCCGTCGCGTGCCTCGCCGTGCTGGCGGTGACGCTCTTCCTCGTGCTGCGCACCCACGGCGCCGAGCTCGGTGCGCCCGCCGATCCCTCCGAACAATTCTCCGCCGCCCGGCCCGACTGGTACTTCCTTTTCCTGTTTCAACTCCTGAAATACTTCCCCGGCGGCACGGAAATCTGGGGCGCGATCGTCATCCCGGGCCTGATCATGGCGGTGATTGCCGCGATGCCGTTCATCGGCCGCTGGCGGCTCGGCCACCGCTTCAACCTCGGTTTTCTCTGGGTGATGATCGCCGGCTCCGTGCTGCTCACCTACCTGGCCTGGGCCGAGGACGCCAACAACCCCGACTACGCCCGGGCCGTGGTGGCGGCCGAGCGCGCGGCCGCGCGCGTGGTCGAGCTCGCGCGTTCGCCCGAGGGCATTCCGCCGACCGGTGCGGTCACCCTGTTGCGCAATGATCCGCTCACGCAGGGTCCGAAACTCTTCGCGAAGAACTGCGCGAGCTGCCACCGTTACGACGGCCACGACGGTCTCGGCGGCCAGCCCAAGGACAAGATCTCCGCCGCCGACCTCAAGGGCTATGCCAGCCGCGCATGGATCGCGGGCCTCCTCGATCCGGCGCGGATCGACAGCCCGCATTATTTTGGCGGATCGAAACTCAGGGATGGAAAAATGGTGAAGTTCGTGAAGGAGGATGTCGCCGGCTTCGACGCCGGGACGAAGAAACTCCTGGCCCAGGCCATCGTCGCGCTTTCCGCCGAAGCCGGCTTGAAGTCGCAGGGCGCGATCGAAAAACGCGACGCCGCGCTGATCGCCGAAGGCAAGCAGGCGTTGGGTGGAGCGGCGCTCGGCTGCATCGACTGTCACAAATATTACGAGGTCGGCGAAAAGGTCGCCGCGCCGGATTTGGCGGGTTACGGCTCGCGCGAATGGCTGACGGCGTTCATCGCCCACTCGGCCCACGAACGCTTCTACGGCGAACGCAACGACCGCATGCCGGCGTTTGGCGTCGAAAAACAGCTTTCCCCGCAGGAAATCGGGCTCGTGGCCGACTGGCTGCGCGGCGAGTGGTACGAACCGGCGCCGCGGTGACGGGAAATCTGGAATCTGTCATTTTTAGACCACGGTCGACCGTCGCGCTCGTCGGGAAATTCCCCGATTCTTGATGCGAGCTGCCCGACTTGTCCGCCTTCGGCGGATGGCAAGATTTTCCCGCCTCCCATGACGCGTCCTCCCTCCTCTTTCGGCACTGCGCGGCTGGTGGCGCGCATCCCGCGGGCGGATGACGGGCCGGCGGTCTTCGCGGCCTACGCAAGCGATCCCGCGGTGACGCGCTATCTGGCGTGGAAGGCCTACGAGCGCGTGGAGCCGCTGAACGCGTTTTTGCGTGACTGCATCGCGCAATGGGAGAAAGGCAACGGCCACTTCGTGTGGCTGCTCTGCCTCAAGGGCACCGCCACTCCGATCGGCTCCATCGGCCTCACGCTCGAGGCGGGCGGCAAGGCGCTGTTTGGGTACGCGCTCGCCCAGAGATTCTGGGGCCATGGCTTCGCCGCCGAGGCGCTCACCCACCTTGTAAACTGGGCGCTGGTCCAGCCCTCGATCCACCGCGCGTGGGCGTATTGCGACGTGGAGAATCCCGCGTCGGTGCGGGTGATGGAAAAAGCCGGCATGGTGCGCGAGGGCGTGCTGCGGCGCTGGCACGTCTGCCCGACCCTCGGCCCCGAGCCGCGCGATTGCGTGGTTTGCGCGAAGGTGAAGTGAAAGATCCGAATCAAGTCCTCGTCGCCGCCGGTGAAACTCAAGTTTACCGAGTTCCCGCAATTGTGGTCCCAAATCCGCCAAATTCCTGCTCTATTCAGGTTCGCACATGAAGCTCAACTTCGACCACCTCCAGCGATGCAGTCTCACGTTGGAGCGTTCCCTCCAATCTCTCGCCAAGGCCGAACTCGCCAGCGTGGACTACGAAGTCTTTCGCAACGCGGTGATCAAGAGCTTTGAACTGACGCTGGAAACCGCCGGAAAGCTCTTGCGCAAAGTGCTCAAATCCTACGTCGCTTCACCCCAGGAAATCGATGCGCTGGTTTTCAAGGATATCCTCCGCCATGCCGCCCGCCACGGGCTGCTCAGTGCCGTGGAATTGGAGCGGTGGCTGGCCTATCGAGATTCGCGCAACGAGACCGCGCACAACTACGGGGAACAATTCGCCGAAAACACCCTGCGCCAGATCACCGATTTTCAACGCGACGCCCTGGCCCTTTACGAAACCCTGCGGAAAAAACATGGCTGACCCGGTGCTCCAGCTCCAGCCCGACCATCTGCGCGAGCTTCTCCGGCTCGTCGCCGTCCATCTACCTCACGAAGAAGTGTGGGCCTACGGCAGTCGCGTCAATGGCACCGCGCTCGCCACGAGCGACCTCGATCTGGTGGTGCGACACGCGGAAGACCTCAATCTCCGCCAAGGGCCAGGCCTCGCGGAACTGAAAGAGGGTTTGAGCGAAAGCAACCTTCCGTTCCTCGTGGATCTCCTCGACTGGGCCGCACTCCGTCCCTCCTTCCGGGACAGAATTCTAGCGCAATGCGTGCCGCTCTACCCTTCGAAAACGAACGATGCTTCAGTCCGTCAAAAGAAGAGCGATTCCCGGCCTGTTTCCCGGAGCGTTCCCTGAGAAGAGATTTCTCGGAGGTCTTTTTTCAGCAGAATAACCATTCACGACATGTCCCTCCGGTGCCCTGGAACGCAAATTTCTCCGGCTGTTATCGCGGCTCGTTCGGAGCGGCCGGGAGCAGGGCGTCGGCAGCGCCGTGCTGGTAAGAAATGCGTCAGCGCGCTCCTCCACCTCGCCCTCGTCACGTCCCTCCCCGCCGCGGACCGCGCGAACCTGGCAACGATCAACGCCCAAGCCCAGGCCGCCCATGGCAAACGCAACCTCGGCGAGGCGACACCGCTCTATCAACAATTGCTGGCCGCCGAACCCCCGGCGTCCCCGACCGCGCTCCAACGCGACCTCGTGCTCCGTTTCGCCCCGCGGCTGCACAACGTGCCGGACGAATTTTTTCCGCTGAAGGACATCGCGGCGATCTTGCATCCCGAGAAACCGATCATCGCCTACCACCTGTTCTGGGAGGACGATCTGGGTTTCCCCAGCGACAACGATCCCTGCGACCACGAGGTCGTTTGGATCGAATATGATCCGGCGTCGCAGCGGGTGACCCGGGTCTCGACGTACTGGCACGGCCGGATTGTGAGCACGGAACCAGCCGTGGCCGAGGCCAACGCCCACGACGGCCGCGCGTGGATCGGCGTCGAATGGGGTTATCATGGGAGCATCCCGTGGCAGGCGATTGGCCGGGTGAAGGCCGTCGACGACATTCTCCGCGATCACTGGGACAAGGCGCACCAGCGGATGAAAACGCTGCCCCGCGATCCGCTCGCGCGCGGCTGGCCGACGGAGTACGCCGGCGATTTTGCGGCGTTCACCACCTTCACCGTGCCCAACGATCCCCGCCCTCTGCTGCGCGAGCGCGACCTCGTCTACGTCTCGCGCTGGGCGAACGCCACGCTCAACCGCCACTGCCTCCGGTACAATTTCGCGGCGAAAACCGAGTGGCCGTAGCCCGGAAAATTCCCAACGCGTCAACCGCAACCGAAGGAATCAAACCGCTGGTCACAGAGATCACTGAGGCCCGGCAGCAGGGCACGGAGAAAATGCAAGCGGGCACAGAGGAATGCCTTTCTCCGTGATCTCTGGATTGGCCTCCGTGTTCTCTGTGTCTCGTCCGTTGGTTTTGTTTGGTTGCGGCTGCGCCGCCTTGGGTCCTCTGTGGCAAAAAATCGTCTCAACCAGGATCGCAATGGATCAATAGTAGCCCGCCACCGATGCCCCGCTCCTTTCCACCCGCCAAAGCCCGCGTCGGCCTGCGCGAAGTCGCCGCCGCCGCCGGGGTCTGCGTGATGACCGTGTCGCTGGCGCTGCGCGACAATCCGCGCATCTCGGCCGTCACGCGCCATCGCATCAAAAAATGCGCCGGGGATCTCGGTTACTGCCCCGACCCGGAACTTTCGCGCCTGATGCAGCATCTGCGGGTCTCGCGCACCGCCCGGGGCAAGACCGCGGTGGCGGTGATAGATTTTTTCCCCACGGCAGACTACCCGGAAAACGCCTACGACCGCAGTGTCCGGCTGGGGGCGGCGAAACGCGCGGCCCAGCTCGGCTTCAGTCTCACGCCCCTGCATGGCGCGGACTACCACCATAACCTGCCCAACCTGTTGAAGGTGGTCCGCGCGCGTGGCATCGAAGGTGTGCTGCTGATGCCGTCGGTGGTGCCGCTCGAACTCGATCTCGCCGCCGACTGGAACGGCCTCTCCGTCGTGGCGACTTCCAAGTCAATTCTGTCTCCGCGTTTTCACTGCGTCGTCCCCGAGCATTTTGGCAACATGATGCGCGTGCTCGCCACCATGTGCGGTACGGGGCGGAACCGCGTCTGCACCGTCTTCGACGAATTTTTCCACGAGCGCACCGGGCAGGGCTTTGCCGCCGCCGTGCGGTGGTATGGCCACGCGCCCCGCATGCTCGTGCTTCCGCAGGCTCTCCCGGCCGCGGCGCGGGCCGCACGGGTGGTCGACTGGATCGCGCACCACCGGCCCGACGCGATCTTCGCCCAGAGCGCAGCGGTCGCGGCGGCCCTGCCACGTTTGAAACGCCTTCGACCGAGGCTCGATTTCCTCGTGGTCGGACTCGGCGCCCGCACCTGCAGCGGTGTCTCCCACCTCGACGAGTGCGCCGATCTTGTGGGCTCGGCGGCGATCGATCTGCTGGGCGGCATGATTTACTACCACGCCACCGGGGTGCCCGATCACCCGCGAACAACGTCGATCGACGGGACGATTGTGGCGGCCGGCAAGGGGCGCAAGACGGAGGGCATGCCGGCCGTGATCGGTGCATCCGGTTTACACTAGACTCGATGGAGGCGGGGTGCCCCCACCCCGCGAGGCCTGGGCTGCGAAACCGAATCCAGCGGGGTGGGGGCACCCCGCCTCCATCAAACCCAACCAGGTAAGACTAGAAGCTCACCGACATCGTGAACATGTAGTTGCGCGGCGTGAGGTACGAAAAGAGATTCGGCGTCGCCACGCGCCCCGGATTCGAAAGGTCTCCGCCCGGCGGTCGCAACACCGTGTTGTAATAGAGCGGCACATCCTCATTGAGCACGTTTTCAATCCGCAGATCGAAGCGCACCGGATAATTGAACAGCCGGCGGCTGTAGCCGAACATGGCCGTCGCGGTGTAGTAGCTCGGCCGATACACCGGCGTGAAGGCATCCACGCTCGGATCATCGATCGCCGCATTCGCATTCGCGGGATTGCGGATCGTATCCGAACCGCGAAAGCCGATCACTTCCCGGCCGCGATAATTTGCGCCGGCGCCCAGCCGAACATGCTTCAGCCGGCCGGATTGAATGGTGTAGTCGGCGAAGAGATTGCCCGTCACCTCGGTCAGCCGGGCAACTTTCTGGTAGGCGACCGTGGTGTTCTGCAGGGTTTGGATGATGCCGTTCCACGAATCGCGCGCGGAGGCGGAATCGGGCGAATTCGCGGGCGTCACTCCGGCATTGACCGTCGCCACGTTGTCCGCGCTCACGGTTACGCCAGCATCCGTGAGGATCTGCTTCAACAGGGTTTGATTCCTGGCAAAGTATTCCCGGGTGCCGGCGAGGGAGTCGCCCTGGCGCGCGTTGGCGAAGGCCAGATTGGCGAACAACCGCAAGCCGCGCCCGACATTGGTCACCACCTCGAATTCGTAGCCGTCGGTCTTGCGGGCCACCGTATCGCTGTAGGTGCGCGGCACATCCTGCAGGCCGCGCGCGTTGATGCCGCTGAGGGAGAGATTGTTCAGCACGTTGGTCGCCGCGATATTGTTGATGTTCTGTCCGGTGCCGCCGGTGGAAACGGTGAGATTCGATTGCTGGCCCTGGTAGCGAATGACCGAGGCATTGACCCGGCCTTGCAGCAGCGAAAATCGCACCCCCGCATCCCAGCCTTCCGACACATCGGGCCCGAACACCTGCCCAAAGATGGTGAGGTTGACCCCCGGTGGAGACCAGGTCTCCGCGTAGTTGGCAAAGACGCTGATCCACGGCAGAACATGGTAGACCCCGCCGTAGGAATAGGTGGTGCTTTTCCCTTCAACGCCGGGCGGCGAGAAATCGTCCTGGAAAACGTCATTGGCATATTGCGCCAGACCCACGCCGGCGCCGTCCCGCGGTCGCGTCGTCGCCTCCTGTCTCGCGCCGGTGGCGGAGCCGTTGGCCGCCTTGGGCACATAGGCGAGCTCCCGGTAATTGGCGGGTGCCGGCGGCCGGTAGATCACGTCGGAGCCGTTGTAACCTGCCGGGAGTTCCATGCGCGCCTTGAGCGTCTTGCTGTCGGTCGAATAACGATCCTGGCGCGCGGCCCCGATCAGGTTCAGACGCCCTTTGAAAAACTTGGTGTTGAGGGTGGCCTGTCCGTAGTCGAAGTTCTGTTCGGTATTAATCGTCTCGGTGGGCCGCGCGGTATCCATGGTGTAGGCGGTCGGCAGGGTCCGCGTGGTGCCGGCCACCGGATCGATGACGCTGATGCTTCCCAGATTTTTCATCGGTCGGGCGTTTTCACTGAGGTAATAATAGCGCCAGGACACCAGCGAGGTGGACGCCCAGGTCCGGGCATCGACGTTTGGATCGCTCACCGCGTAGCGATACTTCTCGCGCGAATTGATGACGTTCTCGTGGCCAAACTCGGCGTTCAGCCGGAAGTCGCCGAAGCGCGTGCCATCGAACACGAGCGCCGCGGTGCCCCGATACTGTTTCGACTTGGTGTTCACCTGGTCGAAGTCGTTCGTCGATTGAATGTAGGGCTTGAGAAAATACGGGTTGGCCGCCCCGGTGGGCAGGTTCCGGTTGATGTCGATCTGGATGCCATCCTTGATGCCGCGCGCCCCGGCGTAGTTGGTGCCCCGCAACCCGGCGGAGCTGTTCGCCGATCCGTGCAGGAAGAGGTGCCGGCCGGCCTGCTGTTCGACCGTCGCGACCACGTTGTGGTAGTCGTTGAGATAGGCCGTGCCGTCGAGCGCCCCGGAGAATTCGCGGCCCGGCAGGCTGAAGCCGGCGGCGGTGGCCGCCCCCAGGAAGTTGGCCGGAACATTGATCCGATTGTGCAGGGCTTCGGGAATGAACCCGGGGTTGGCATTGCCGGCCACGGGCGTCCGGCTCGGACCGTAAAGCGATCCCGTCTGGTGCGAGGTGGCGGTCATGCCCATCGCCGCCCAATTGACCACACTGTTCCCGATCGCACTGCCGCCCGGCACAAAAAGGTACGCGACGGTCGGCGGATTGCCGATTCGCTGGGTGCCGGTGGTGACGGCGGGAGTCGCGGCGAGCGGGCCGGCATACACCGTCGTGCCATCCCACGAGGACACGCGATCGCCGAGCGTGGTGGTCCCGTAACTCCGGCGGACTTTCCCTTTGTCGCCCACCACCACAATCTTGGTTTTCGCAAACGGCCGGAACGTGACGTGCACCGACCCGGCCTCGCGCTTCTGCCATTCGCGATCGCGCCACGTGCCGTTGTCCTGCCAGAGAAAATTGGCCCGGACGGCGAGTTCCTGGTTGAGCGGCTGGTTCACATCGAGCGTGGCGCGGTAATAGTCGAAGGAGCCGATGCGCGTGGAAACCTCCCGGATCGCCTTGTCGGTGCGCGCCTCTTTGTAGAGGCCGTTCGCCGATCCACCGACCGAGCCGGTGCCGAACAGGATCGAGTTTGGTCCCCGGGCAAAGTCGAAGCGCTCGAGATTGTAGCTGTCGTAGTCGAAGTGGACCGGGAAAAAATTGATGTTGGCCCGATTGGCGGCGACGCCCCGAAACGTGACCAGGTCATTGAAGCCCACGCGGCCGAACTGGGTGGAGCGGCCGTCGTCCTTGGCGAACGCGGCATTGGTCGTCCAGGCCGCGGCTTCGGTCACATCCGAGACCCCGAGTGCGTCGATGAACTCGCGCGTCAGGACCGAATAGGCGACGGGCGTATCCTTGAGGTCGGTGGCGAGCCGGCCGCCGGCGAGCGCGCTGGCGGCGACGAAGCCCTGGTCGCGGCTCGCGTCGACGGTGAAAGGGGTAAGGAGGATGGTCTCCTCGGCCTTGGCCGTGCCGCCCGGCGCAAGCCTGGTTTGCGCACGCACCACGACCTGCCCCACCGCGAGAGCCAGCGCAGTCGCGAGGGTGAGGCGGAAGGCGGAAAAAGACGCGGGGTGGTTCATCGGGATTGGGGTTGGGATGTTCCAAACTACGCCCGTTTCCGGGACGCAGGTCACCGCAGGGTTGGGCGACACCGCAGTAGACGCCACCGCCTGCAACCAGACCAGACTCGGCTTGCTATAACGTAAACCCAGCGAGGCGGATTGCGACCTGCAGAATCCCGCCTCGGTGCGCGTGATGGAAAAAACCCGCATGCTGCGCGAGGGCGTGCCCCGGCGCTGGCACGTCTGCCCGACAATCGGCCCCGAGCCGCGCGATTGCGCGGTGTGCTTTAAGGTGCGGCAGGCTTTTGCTTCGCAAAAGCCTGCGTTAAGGTTTTCGCTTGGCGAAAACCTCCATGACAACCGTCGCCACCTGTTCCAACGATGCCGAGGCCATGCTGCTCAAGTCCGTGCTCGAGGCGAACGAGATTCCGGCCTACGTGCCGGAAGAGCTCACCTCGCAGTCCGCGGTCCACTTCACCGGCTCCGGACTCCATGTCATCGTCGATGACGAAAACGCCGAAGCCGCCCGTCGCATCCTCGCGGAGGTCGAGGCGGAAAACCCGGACGACGAGGAAGAGGAAGATCCCTCCGCGGCTCGCGGCTAAGCCAGCGCTTCAATGAAGGGTGGAGCCCGTTGTCTCCAACGGGCTGATTTGAGAGCGTACGGCTCAAAACCCGATGAGGACATCGGGTTCCACCTTTCGGTGGTTTCGTTTTCAGAGATAAAACGCACCCCGGGGCAAGCCCCGCAGCGCTTGCCGAAAGCTGTCGGAGACGAGCACGTGTTCTCCGGTGCGGCTGGCGATCCGGAGGGCCGGATCGGCCGCCGGCAATCGCAGGGCGGCGAGGTTGATGAAGACGGAGAGCAGGAGAGCGGGCGAGAACCAGAGAGCGGGAGACCAGGGAAGGCCTTGGCTTGAACGTTGGGTCGCTGCGTTTCGGTGTTTCATGGCTGTTCCTTCGTGAGGGACGAAATTGCGCCGGAGAGAGTGCGGGCGGCGCGGACGAGCAAGGCGGGGTGCAAGCACCGTCCCGCTGAGAGACCAAGAGTCATATCCGGAAAGAAGCCTGGCTTTGGTATACCATCAGGGGTTTTCGTTTTCCGGCGCAGTGCCCGGTGGCGGGCGAAACCCCGCGGTCGCATTTCCCATCCTTTCATCAGCCAATTGTGTTTGCCCTCGCGTGCGATCGGCGGGCGCTGCTCGGAGTTACCGGCGGTCTTCGGTCCGCGCGGACCGGCGGTTGCCAACCGCCGACGTGCCGTGCACCACCACGGGCGTTTGGCAAGCGCCCCTCCTTTGGTGACGAGGCCTTTGTCCGGCCGACTACCGGGAGCGGCCTCCGCCTTCCGGATCTCGCCATGAAACTCCTCGCCTGGCTGCGGGAGGTTCGCTGGCGCGTCGCGGCTTTTCTGGCCTTCGCGGCGGCGCTCAACTACGCGGACCGGGCGGCAATTTCCTCGGTGCTGCCGGCGCTGCGCACCGAATTCACGCTGACCGACACCCAGCTGGGCCTGCTCGGCTCCGCGTTTCTCTGGGCCTATGCGCTCGCCTCGCCGCTCGCGGAGCATTTCGGGTGGCGCTCCGGCTTCTGTGTGCTGGGCGGCGGCGGCATCCTGCTCGCCCTGTTCGCCCCCTCCTTTCTCCGCGCGCCCCCACAGTCTTGTCACCCAATAGGCTAGCCGATTATCTCGGTGGGCCAAGAAGATGCGCAACTTCGCCGGGCCTGCATGACACGCGGTTGACAACCCAACCGAAGTCATGAGCCAACCCATCGTCCTCACCAACGGACAACACGAAATCAAAATCTACACGGTCCAGAATCGCGGCCGCGCGGTTTTTCAACTCTCGTTCTACGAAGGCGGTCATCGTCGGCGCCGAACTTGCGGCAAGCTGTCCGACGCGCGCCGCGAAGCCAAGGTCGTTCTCGGCCGCCTCGCGGTGAACACCCACGAAGCCGACGCTCTCTCCACGGCCGACATGGAGAGCTACGTTATCGCCCGGAAGCACGTCATGCCGACAGGTGTCCCGCTGCACGTCTGCGCGGAACTCTTCGCTCAGGCGCACGCGAAGCTCGGCGGGCGCCCACTCCTCGAGGCCGTGCAGTTCTTCACTAACTACCACCCCAACGATGTCGCCACCAAGCCGCTCGCTGAACTGATCGAGGACTTCGCGACCCACCGGCAGGCCATGGGAGTGGCGAGCGCCTATGTCGCGGACATCCGGCGCCAACTTGGCCGGTTCGCCGCCGCCCACCCCGGGCGCAGCCTGACGCAATTGCGCACGGCTGAGATCGACCGCTGGCTCGGCGGGCTGCCGCGGCATCCGATCACGAAGAACAACCTCCGGAAGATCTTCATCACCTTCGGCAATTGGGCGAAGGCCAACCGCTATCTGCCGGCCAACCGCCCGACCGAGTTCGACGGCCTCATGCGCTACAAGGAGCCGCCCACGAAGGTCGGAATCTACACGCCCGCGGAACTCGGGACGATGTTCGCGGCCGTCGCAGCGCGGCGCCCCGAGCTCTTGCCGTGGCTCGCGTGCGCCGCGTACACCGGGGCACGGGTCTCCGAAATCGATCATCTCGCCTGGGAAAACATCAGCTTCGATCGCAACTTCGTGGAGATCGAGTCCAGCAAGGTGCGGACCAAGGCCCGTCGCCTGGTTCCTTTGCTGGAGGCGTTGAAGGCCCGCCTGCTGCCGTATCGCCGGGATCTCGGGCCGATCAACGTTTACGACGATCCGCAGGCCGTCCTGAAGCGGATCGCCGCCGAGGAGGGAATCGAACTCAAGGCGAATGGCTTTCGCCACAGCTACATCAGCTATCGCCTTGCTGCGATCAACGACACCGCCCGTGTCGCCCTGGAGGCGGGCAATTCGCCCGAGGTCATCTTCCAGCACTATCGGGAACTGGTCACACCGGAAGATGCCGCCCAGTGGTTCTCAGTCGTCCTCCCGAAGATCCCGAAGCCGGAAAACGTGATCACGATGAAGTCCGCCTGACCATCTTAAACCTCTCCCGGATCCGATCCCCCTCAAGATCCAGTTTCCGACCAGCGTGCAATGCCGCGGCAATCTCCGTCGCAATCTCAGTCTGGATGTCGAACACGTCCTTCAACTCGCGATCAAATTTCTTCGCCCACACGCTCTCGTCGTTCGCAGCGCGGCGGAGCTGACCGGTGATGCGAATCGTGTTGCCGGCGCGGCGGACGCACCCTCCAGCAGATACGCGACGCCGAGCTCCGTGCCGATCTGCCCCATCGGTTTCTTTGTGTCGCGGTATTGCTCGACAGAGGTGCGCGACTCGACGTGCAGGTCGCGGATGATCGCGAGGTCGGTGAGGACATCCTCACGCACTCCGTCGGCGAACACGCGGCTGTCCTTGTCGTCGCTGAGATTGGTGAACGGCAGCACCGCGATGGATTTCACCTTCACGATCGGTGCCGCGGACTCCGTGGATAGGGGCGCGCCTCGTCCGGACGCTTGACGCGATTCGGACGGCCTCCGTAATACGCTGCCGTATGCCACAGGTGCTCACGCTGCGAATCAAGCCGGCGCTCCTCGCCAAGGTCTCCTCGCGCGCCGCCCGACTCGGCCTCGATCGCGGGCAATACGTCCGCGATCTGCTCGAGCGCGACGTCGCCCAGGACGATCCGCGCTCGCCGCGCCGCTTTGCCTCGGAGGATTTTGTCGGCTCGGTTCCGCTCGGCCTCGGCCCCTACACCAACGATCGCGTGCGCGACGCCGTGCGCACCCGGCTCCGCGCCGCGCGTGAAAAAAATCGCTGACACCGGCCTGCTCGTCGCGGCGGCCGACCCGGGCGACCGTGACCACATCTGGGCGGCGGCGGCGCTGCGCACCCACGCGCCGTTCCACACGTGCGAGGCGGTGGTGCTGGAAACGGCCTGGGTGCTGGGTTCGCCGCGCGGCGTGCTGTCCCTGCTCCTGCACGGCGACCTCATCGTCGATCCCGACTTCGATTTCGCCACCGAACTGCCGCGGCTGCACGAACTGTGCGCCAAGTATGCCGACCGCGGGATGGATTTGGCCGATGCCTGCCTCGTGCGCATGACGGAGCTGAATGTGCGCTGCAAGGTCTGGACGGTGGACCGGGCCGACTTCACCGCCTATCGCCGCTCCGGCCGCCAGCCGGTGCCGTGCGAGTTTCCGCCGTTGCCATGAGCGCCGCGGACAACAAAGCCGTCTTCCTCAGCTACGCCTCCCAGGACGCGGAGGCGGCGCGGCGCATTTGCGAGGCGCTACAGCGCGAGGGCGTCGAGGTGTGGTTCGACCAGAGCGAACTCGTCGGCGGCGATGCGTGGGACGCGAAGATCCGCGGCCAGATCGCCGCGTGCGCGCTCTTCGTGCCGGTCATCTCGGCCCACACGCAGGAGCGCCGCGAAGGCTATTTCCGCATTGAGTGGCGGCTCGCCGCGCAGCGCACGCACGCGATGTCCGACGACACCGCGTTTCTGCTGCCCGTAGTGATCGACGACACGCGCGATGCCGATGCGCGCGTGCCCGCGGAATTCAAGGCCGTGCAGTGGACCCACCTTCGCCAAGGCTTCGGTGGGCAGGCGCGGCTGTCAGACGATGAGGCGATGGAGAAATTTTGCGCGCGGGTGAAAGTGCTGCTGGGCGGCTCGGAGAGTTCTGCGGTAGGGGCGTCGCTTGACGACGCCCGTGGTGCGGTCACTCCGGACGGGCGTGGACGAGCCACGCCCCTACACGATCGCGCGCCGGTGGGCCGCCGTGCCCCGGTGGCGGCTTGGATCACCGCGACCGCCTTCGTTGGCGTTGCTGCCCTCTACTTCGCCACACGCCCCGAAAAGAATTCGGGCGCAGAGACGCGCCCGCCTGCCTCGGCCAAGTCTGTCGCGCCCCTCTCGCCCGCCCGCGAACTCGTCGAGAAAGCCCGCGTTCTCTACGAGCCGTGGGACCTCGCCACCAAGGACGACTTCGTGATGGCGGATCAGTTTCTCAAGCGCGCCACGGAGCTCGACCCCACCGACGGCGAAGTGTGGGCCGCTCAAGCGATTGCCTCGTGCGCGATCGTCGCGATTTCGGGCCTGGGCGAGGATCGGCGGGTCGAGATGCGCTTGCAGGCGGAGCGCGCGGTCAAGCTCGCCCCCGATTCCGACAACGCCCGCTTCGCGCGGGCTCTCGCCATTCGCCACGACCGGGAAGGCGCAGCGGAGCAGGCCGAGCCCATTCTGCGCGAGGTCGCCACCCGCAACCCTGAGAACCGGCTGATGCTCCGCAGTCTTGGTCAATTCTTGGGGAGCCGTGACGCGACTCGCCCTGAGGGGCTCGCAATTTTGCAGCGGGTGGCCTCGCGCCCCGGGGGCGACGCTGTGGCCGAGTTCAATATCGGACAGATTAATATGTTCAGCGTTCAGGCGCGAAACCCGAAGGAGGCGCTCGCCGCCTTCAATCGCTCGCTCAAGCTGGCACCCAACGCGCACCGCACGCACGGCTACAAGCTCGAACTGCTGTGCCACTATGGCGGCGACCTGGCGGCGGCCCGGCAGGCACTGCGCGAGGCGCCGGTGGCCGCCTTGCGCGAAGATCGCCCGGCCGTGATCGCCTGGTGGCTATTGCTGGCGAGCGGTGAACCGGACGCGGCCCTGCGCATCCTCGACTCCGCTTATCCGTATCTGAGCACAACTTGGTTCACGGGCCCCGCGCGCTACCTCAAGGCCCTGGCCCATCGTCAGGCCAACCGTCTCTCGGCGGCCACCACAGAATGGAATGTCGCCTTGCAGGAAATTCAACGGCGCCTCACCGACAACCCGACCGCCCGTAGCGAACTGGGGCTCAAGGCGGCGACCCTTGCCTATTTGGGGCGTCAAGCCGAGGCCGCCGAAACGTTCAAGCTCCTCGAAGAGCTCCCCCCATCGTCTATTCCTAGGGATCAACGCTGCGCCTATGTGGTGAAGACGCTGCTTGGTCGCATCCCGGAGGTCGTCGCCGCCTTGGACGGCCAGCTCGTTGCGGGCCGCGGCCGCGTCCCGGCCACCACGGCCAGTGCCATTCTCTTCGATCCAGAGCTCACCGCGCTCCGCGCGCACCCGAGCTACGCCGCGCTGGCCGAAAAAGCGCGGGCCGTCTATGCGGACGTGCAACTGAAATGAGCGCCGCGGACAACACAGCCATCTTCCTCAGCTACGCCTCGCAGGATGCCGAGGCCGCGCGGAGCATTTACGAAACGCTCCGCGGCGAGGGCGTCGAGGTGTGGTTCGATGCCGACGGCGGGCTCGAGCACGGCGACGAGTGGGACGCAAAGATCCGCCGGCAGATCAAGGAGTGCGTCCTCTTCATCCCACTCATCTCCGCCAACACGCAGGCCCGCGAGGAGGGCTACTTCCGTCTCGAATGGGATCTCGCTGCCGAGCGCGCGCGCACGATCGCCAGCGGCGTGCCGTTTATTTTGCCCGTGGTGATCGACGACACGCGGGAACCCGAGGCGCTCGTGCCGGATCGGTTTCGGATGGTGCAGTGGACCCGCCTGTCCGGCGGTGTGGTCACGCCCGAGGTGAAGGCACGATACCTCAAGCTTTGGTCCCATCGCACAGGCGCGCTGAAGCATGAGTCCGATGTAGGGCGGGGTCGCCGAACCCCGCCGTCAGGATCTTCGTCCGCCGAAGCGGCGGGGTCCGGCGACCCCGCCCTACAACCGAACACACGCCGCCGCGTTCCTCCGGCGGCTTGGTTCGCGGCTGCTGCCACGGTTGCGGTAGCCGCTCTCTACTTCACGTTGCGGCCCGCAAAAAATGCGGGCGCAGGGACACACCCGCCCACCGCAGAAAGATCCGCTCCACCTCCGCAGCCCGCGTCTGGCAAACGCTATGCTTCGTCGCGTCCCGACGTCGCGGTGCTGCTGACGCGGGTGCAAGCGATGACCGACAAGGCCGACGTGGCGCGGGCCGAGTTGGAAACCGCGCTCAGCCTGCTCGATCAGGCCGCCAAGCTCGATTCCACGGACGCGAGCGTCTGGGCCGAGCGCGCCCTGGTCGAATTTCGCTACGTCACATCGAGCCTCGACTACACCCCCGCACGCATCGATGCCGCCCGCCAGCACGCCAAGCAGGCGACCAGTCTTGATCCGAAAAATCCGCACGCCCGTCTCGCCGACGCCCTGACGCAATTGCAGGCGGCCACCGACCAAGCCGGCCGGGATGCCGCCGCCGCCATCTTCGAGTCGCTCGTGGCCGAAAATACCGATCGAGTTGACGCCTATTTTGCCCTCGCCCGGCGAAAGTTTCGAAATCGCCAGACCGACGAGGCATTGGCCCTGCTCGATCGAGCCGCCCGGCTTCCCGGTGCCGCCGGTCGCGCTGCCATGGAAAATGCCATCCGTTACGCCTTGAGCGCCGAGTTGAGCAAAGCCAACGAGGCACTCGACCAGGCACTCGTCCTCGAGCGCTCCGCCGACGCGCTGCTGTGGAAATCCTACCTCGCCATGGTCTGGCTGGGCGATGCCGCTCTCGCGAAGCGGCTTATTGCCGACATCCCGCCTGGCATGCTGACCGAGGATTTCCCGGCCTCAGGCAAGCTCTTCGTCGCGCTCTGGGCCCGCGACTGGGACACCGTAATCGCCACGATGCGGGCCATCCCGCGCAATTACCTCGGCTCCGGCGCGCTTTCCGGGCCGACCGGCTACTACCTCGGGTATGCGCTTGCCCGCGACGGCCGGAAGAGCGCGGCCGAAGTCGAGTGGCGCTCCGCCCTGGAGGTGGTGAACAAACGTTTCGAGAGTGATCCGCGAGACCAGACCCTCTTCAGGATGAAAGCGCTGTTGCTGGCGGCGCTGGGCGATCGCACGGGCGGAGAAAAAACCCTGCAAACGCTGCGCGAACTCCTTCCCACCACCTGGGCTCGCAGTTGGGAAGGGCACATGCTCGCGATAGAGCTGCTGCCACCCGAAGAGGCGATCGCCCAACTCGCGAACGCCGGCCCGGCGAATATGGCTTGGGGCCTGAGCGGCTCCCTCAAGCTTGATCCGTTTGTCGATCACCTGCGCTCGCACCCGAAATTCATCGAGCTGCTCGCGAAAGCGGAGTCCGATCCCAAGCTGAATCCGGCCGCCGCCAAGCCGGCGGCCACCGCGCCCGCTCCAGGCGAGAAATCCGTCGCCGTGCTCGCCTTCGCCAATCTCTCCGACGACAAGGCCAACGAGTATTTCTCCGACGGCATCAGCGAGGAATTGCTCAACGTGCTCGCCAAGGTGCCCGGCCTCAAAGTCTCCGCGCGCACTTCGGCGTTTTCGTTCAAGGGCAAAAACGTTCCCATCCCCGAAATCGCGCAACAGCTTGGCGTGGCCTACGTGGTCGAGGGCAGCGTGCGCAAGGCGGGCAACCAGGTGCGCATCACCGCGCAACTCATCAAGGCGGCGGACGGTTTTCAGACGTGGAGCGAAACCTTCACGCGCGAACTGAAGGACATCTTCGCCGTGCAGGACGAGATCGCCGGCCTCATCGCGAAAAACCTCTCGCTCACGCTCGGCGCGGGTGCCACGACGCCGGTGGCCGCGACGGTGAATCCCGAGGCCTACCGCCTCTACCTCGAGGGCCGCGCGGCGTGGAACCGCCGCGATGCCGAGGGCTTCCGGCAGGCCGAGCTGCTCTTGAATCGCGCGCTTGAACTCGAGCCCCGCTTCGCGCGGGCCCATGCGGCGTTGGCCGACCTCTGGACCGTGCAAGGGGCTCCGCTCCAGGGCAGCTACGGTCAGCGTCAATCGCCGCGGCTGGCGCGGATAATCGCCAAGGCCGAGCAGGCGGTGGCGCTGGACGGAAATTCGGCGGAGGCCCATGCCTCCCTCGGCCATGCACTCGGCCAGGCCTGGCGCTTCGCGGACGCGCAGCGCGCGTTGCGCCGGGCGATCGAATTGAATCCCAACTACGCCAGCGCGCACCAGTGGCTCGGCCGGCAACTGCTCGTGCCGGGCCAGCTCGACGAGGGTCTGGCGGCCTTGCGGCGCGCCGTGGAACTCGACCCGTTGTCGCACCGGATTCTCGACAACTACTCGGATGCGTTGGAAAACGCCGGCCGGCTCGCCGAGGCCTGGGCGGTGCTCGGCCGCGCCAGCGCGCTCCACCCGACGGGCGTGCAGATCCGCTGCAAGCAAGTGCTCGTGCTGATGCGGCTCGGCCGCCGCGACGAAGCGCTCGCCGCCGCCCGGGCGCTGGCGGCCGATGCGGGGGCCGAGGAACCGGACTATCGTTACAGCACGGCGTCCGCCGCGCTGGCCGCCTTCGGCGAAACGAGGGAGGCGGAGGCGTTGTTTCGCCGCATCGCGACCGACTCGGAGGATTTGCCCGTCGCGCTGGCTTATGCCGGCCGCGTTCGCGAGTTCGTGCCGCGCTTGGATGACCTCACGATCAATTGGATAACCATCCTCTGGTTTGACCCTGCTTTCGCGCCAATCCGCGCCGATGCGGGATTTCGCGCGTGGACGAAAAGAGTTGGTCTCGCCGACGGCCTCGCCCGCGCCGAGGCGTGGCTGGCGGCGCATCCGCCGGGAAAGCCGGCCAGGTGAACGCTCAACGCTCAACCTTCAACATTTAACACTCAAGTGATCACACCCACTTTCAGATTCCGGAGGGCTGATCCTTGAGCGTTGAGCGTTCAGCGTTGAGTGTTGAGCGTTCCGCGCCGCGCGGAGCCGTTTTCCTCTCTTACGCGTCGCAAGACGCAGTGGCGGCGCAGCGCATCTGCGAGGCGCTCCGTGCCGCGGGCGTCGAGGTGTGGTTCGATCAGAACGAATTGGTCGGTGGCGATGCGTGGGACGCGAAGATCCGCAAGCAGATCAAAGAGTGCGCGCTGTTCGTGCCGGTCATCTCGACAAACACGAACGCGCGCTTGGAAGGTTATTTCCGGCGCGAGTGGAAACTCGCCGTCGAGCGCACGCACGACATGGCCGACGAGAAGACGTTTCTCATGCCGGTCGTGATCGATGCGACGACCGACGCCGGCGCGTTCGTGCCGGAGAAGTTCCGCGAGGTGCAGTGGACACGAATCGGCTCCGCCGATTCGTTACACGCGTTCTGCGAGGGCGTGAAGAAATTGCTGGGTGGTTTCGAGTTGGAGGCGGGACGCCCTTTGGGCTCCGTAGGTTTGGCGAAGGAGGCTCGTCCCGCACAACGCGATGGGCCGCCTTCGCCAGACGGCTTCGGCGGGCCAAGGGGCGTCGCGTCCCCAGTAAGAGCCGGGAAGGTGGGCCGTGCGCTCCGCGCGCGGCTGGCCTGGAGTCTGGGCGCGATTGGCGTTGCCAGTCTGGCTGCCGTAATCGGCTGGAAGCTCCTGCATCCGGGGGCCGATTCGGCGGCGCAGGGAAGCGTCACGTCGACTGCGGAAAAAACCGCCGCTCCCCTCTCCGGGGCACGCAAGCTCGTGGTGCAAGCGCGGGCGCTTTTCGAGGAAGGTGACTACGCGAACCACGAGAATTTCTTCCTGGCGGACGACCTGCTCAAGCGGGCGCTGGCGCTCGATGGCACGGATGGCGAGCTGTGGGCTGCGCAGGCCCAGCTCTCGCGGGAAATGCTGATGCTGGGTTACGATCGAACCAGCGCGCGAGCCGACGGACTGCGCATGCAGGCGCAGCGCGCAATCAAACTCCTGCCCGAGTCGGTGGAGGCCCAGATCGCCTATGCCGGTTATCTCCAGAACACCGGTGGATCCGCCGCGCACGAGTCCATTCGGCTGATGCAACAATTGAGCGGGCGGGCACCCACCAACCGCCGGATATTCCGCGTCCTCGGCATGGCGTACGGCATGGTGAACAACCTGGACGAAGCAGTCGCCGCCTTTGACCGGGCCCACGCGCTTCCCGGTGGAGACGCGGTGGCGCTGGCGATGAAGGCCGCGCAGTTGATTTGGTATGGAAGATATGAGGAGGCGGAGACCACCGTGGCCCAAGCGCAGGCGCTACGGACGACCGGCCGCGGCCTGGTGTTGGACGTCATGCTGAAGCTCTGCTGGCGCGGCGACCTCGATGGCGCCGAGACTGCGCTCGAACGCTGGCCGGCGTGGCTGCGGCTCGAGGATCGGGGGGTTTTTTTCGCGAGTCAGGTCTGGCTGTGAAAACGCCAGCCGGACAAAGCCGTGGACGTGCTCAATACCGTGGCGCGCGATTCGTTCAACGACACTTATTTTACAGGTCCGAAAGCGAGTTTTATCGCGCTCGCGCACGAAATGGCCGGGCGGACGGAGGCGGCGCGCGCCGAGTGGGAAAACACGAAACGGGTGGCGACCCGGTTGGTGGCGGAGGACCCCACGCTCAAGCGGGCGCTGGCGTTGAAGGCCTGTGCGCTCGCGCGACTGGGGGAGACGGCGGAGGCCGAGTCGCTGCGGCGCGGGCTCGAACAGACTGGGGATTTGCGCTCCGAGTATTGGTCGTGCGCCACGCCGGCGGTGCTGTTGCGGGTTGCCCTCGGCCACGGCGCGGAGGTCGCGGATAGATTCCGTTCTGAGCTGAAGTCCCCCAATGCGACGTCAGCTGTGCCATCGCCGCAAGCCGCGCTGCGGCTGAATCCGGTCTTTGACCCGATTCGGGCCGACCCCGCGTTTCAACGCCTCCTCGCGGCCGCGCCCGCGCCGAAACCTCCGGCTGCGGTCCGGACTTCGGATTTGGCCCCCGCCAAATCCACCCCGGCGGAAAAGTCCGTCGCGGTGCTGGCCTTCGCCAACCAGAGCGACGACCGGGCCAACGAGTATTTCTCCGACGGCATCAGTGAGGAGTTGATCAATATGCTGACGAAAATTTCGGGCCTGCGCGTCATCGCGCGCACCTCGGCGTTTTCGTTCAAGGGGAAAAACACGCCGGTCAGCGAGATCGCGAAGCAACTCGGTGTCGCTTATGTGATCGACGGCAGTGTGCGAAAATCCGGCACCCAGGTGCTCATCGTCGCGCAGCTCGTCAACGCCGCGACCGGCGACTCGCTTTGGTCCGATCGATTCCCGCGCGAACTGAAGGACATCTTCGCCGTTCAAGAAGAGATCGCCGGGCTCATTGCGAAAAACCTGTCGCTGAAACTCGGCACGAACCCAAACGCCGCGCGGTCGGTCAATCCCGAGGCGTTTCAATCCTTTCTCGCGGGTCGCGCCCAGGCGGAAAAAGCCGATGGCGCGAGTCTGCGCGCCGCCGCCGAATCTTTTCGGCGCGCCGGTGAGTTGGACCCGAACTATGCCGCGGCGTGGGCGCAGCTCGCCTGGGTCAACATTCAGCTCGCCCGCTGGGGTGGGTTGCCGCAGGCCGTGGGGCTCGAGCGCGCGCGCAAGGCGATCGCCCAGGCGGTGGCGCTGGAACCTGATTCGCCCGACGTGCTCCTGGCACTGGGCTGGGTGCGGCGCACGGCCGATTGGGATTGGCGTGGTGCCGCTCAGGCGTTCCGCCGCGCGCTCGAATTTCGGCCGAATCATCCCCAAACCCTCGCGGATGCCGCGGTGTTGTGGTGCAATCTCGGTCGAATGGACGAAGCACTTCAGCTCGCCCAACGCGCGGTCGATCTCGACCCGCTGAATGCCGCGTCGCATTTGAACTTGAACCAGCTATTCCGCCAGGCGGGGGAACTCGCCAAAAGCGAACAGGCGATTCGTCGCGCCCTACAGTTGGCGCCGCACGGGCAGCGCTATCACACCTACCTTGCCCGGATCCTGGCGGAGACGGGACGAATCGAGGAAGCCGAGCGCGAAGTCGCTCAAGAAACGGACGAAATCGGCCGGCTGTTTTCGACTGCTCTGATCCAAATCGCCCGTGGCCGGAACGCCGAGGCATTGGCCACCGTGCACGCACTTGAAGCGCAGAACGAATTGCACCCGGGCACCGCGGACATCTTCAGCTACTCGGCTTACCTCTATGTGCGCCTGAAAGATTTTGATCGCGCCTTCGCTTCGCTGGAGCGGTCACGCACAGCGCGCGACACAGGAATTCCATGGGCCAAGTCGGCCTACGACCTGCGCCCCCTCCATCACGATCCGCGCTGGCCGACGTTCCTGCGCCAGGTCGGCCTCGCGGACGACCAACTGAAATGAGCGCCACCGAAAACACAGCCGGTGAAATCGTCCAACGTTTGACGCTCAACGCTCAAGTGACCAAACCGCATGACGAATCCAGGAGGACGAATCCTTGAGCGTTGAACGTTCAGCGTTAAATCGCAGACGGGTCCATTCCCCGGAGCTTGCTCCGTTCGTTACTGCGAAACCCCCTCCCGGATCCGATCCCCCTGAAAATCCAGTTTCCTATCGGTAAGATCAACCAGCCGAGTCCGCTGGCGAGCAAGAGCCCGATCCCGAATTGCCGGGAGGATTTGCGCGTGGCGAGCGCGAGCCCGATCAGCGGCAGTGCGAGGGCGACGCCGAAGAAACCGAAAAGGCCTGCCATCATCGCGACGTCCTTGTCGCGCGAGCCCTGCAAGACCAGGAACAACCCCCACGCGATCGCGCCGACCACGAAGCCTGTGCCGGGCCCGGCGGAGGGCGCTGGCGCGGATTCGTAGCGAATCGTGCTGGGTGGCGTGGGCGGCGCCGGCTCCGCCGAGGGATCGCGGGGTGGTGTTTCGCTCATGAGTTACATTCCGCTGCCGGCACAGGTCATCAGCGAGAGGAGCAATGCGAACCCCGAGGCGATCACCATCCCCAGTCCGACCGCCCGCGTGCGCGGAAAGATGGTGAAGATTCCGCCAGCGACCAGGGTGACCAGGCCGATCGACAGCACGATTAGCCCGCTGAAGAACAGATCCCACCCACGCTGGTGGGAGTCCGACCGGGCGAGCGCGAAGGCCAATCCCACGACTATCGTCAGCACCGCTGGAGCCAGCGAAAACCAGAAGGCCCGCGTGCGCTGCGCGGCGGTGGCCGCCTGGAGCGACGAACCGGCGTCCGGCAGCGGCTCGGAACGTGGATCGCGGTGGGATGGTTCGCTCATGACGCGGCGTGGCTGGCGGCCGCGGCGGCTTGGAGTTCGCGCAGGCGCGCCTCCTTGCCGTCGCGGTAGAAAAGGTTGTAGGTGTCAAAGGGGATGATCCGGCCGTCGGGGTGCACGATGTGGATGCAGCTCTTCTTCACGCTGCGCACGTCGAAGTTGTGCGCATCGAGAAACTGGATGATGAGCACGCGAAACAGGTTGTCGTAGCCCAGGCTCGGCGGCGCCGACACGAGCGGCAGGCAGCAGAGGAGCTGGCGGAGCGCATCGGTCGCGGACTCGGGCGAGTGGGAGGTCGAAAACAGGCGGAAGACCTCGCGGCGAATCTTCGGATCGCGTTCGAAAACGAGGTTGCTGCCCTCGGCGTGGAGCAGCACTTCCGGCGGGATCAGCGACGTGAGGGGTGTGACCTTGCCGCCGAGCTTGAGCGCGTAGCCCATCGCGAGGCAGTCGGGGTGGCAGGGCACGGGGATGAGGTCGGCGGGTTTGAAGACCGGCGATTGGGCGAGGATTTTTTGCCGGACCTCGCCGAGCGTGAGCCGGTCGCGCGCGGGATCGAAGTCCTCGGCGCGGCCGGCGTCCTGGATCGGTTGGAAAGTGACGCCGCGCACGCAGCGCTGAGTGAGCGCGAAGTCGATGATGGCGCCGAGCTCGTCGTCGTTGAGCCCGTGCTTGAGCGTGACGACGAGTGTGGTGGAGAGATTGAGGGCGTTGAGCCGGTCGAGCGCGCGGTGGCGCACGTCGAGCAGATCGGCGCCGCGCAACGCGCGGATGGGAGCGGCGCGCAGCGAATCGAACTGGAGGTAGATTTCGAAACCCGGCGCGTAGCGGGCGAGTTTTTCGGCGAAACCATCCTCGCGCGCGATCCGCACGCCGTTGGTGTTCAGCATGAGGTGCTTGATCGGGCGGCGCTTCGCGGCGTCGAGGATGGCGAAGAACTCGGGGTGGATGGTCGGTTCGCCGCCGCTGATCTGGACGATGTCGGGCTCGGCCTCGTTGGCGACGACGGCGTCGAGCATTTGCTCGATGAGCGCGAGCGGGCGATGCGAGGTGCGGCGCGGCGACGACTCGGCGTAGCAGACGGGGCAGGCGAGGTTGCACGCATCGGTGACCTCGATGAGCGAGAGACAGCTGTGCTGCTCGTGGTCGGGGCAGAGGCCGCAATCGTAAGGGCAGCCGTAGCGGGTGGGGGTGTTGAAGGCGCGCGGCATCTGCCCGGCCTTCAGCGTGCCACGGCAGCGCTGGTAGTAATCGATGTCGGTGGAGATCAGCGCGCGCGACGGCCCATGCTCCGGGCAGTGCTTGTGCAGAAACACGCAGTCATCCTGGAATACGACCTTCGCGCTCACGGTGCGCAGGCACGTGGGGCAGAGGCTCTGGGTCCAGTCGGCGTAGAGGTAGGGGCGGTCCACGGGATATTAGGTTTTCGATTCGCGGTTTTCGATCGGTGCGGCGGACGCGAGGCGGCGGAGGGAGGCGAGGGCGAGGCCGGCACCGAGGAGGCTCGCGAGCTGGATGGCGCTGAGAAACGCGAGCGCGGTTTCGCGCGGCTTGAGGAACTCGATGAAAAACCGAAACGCGAAGTAGCCGGCGAAGTAGAGGCGGAACCGCGCGCCGTTCGGCAACTCGCGGGAGCGCGTTGCGAAGAAGATCGCGGGGGCGAGGATCAGCACGAACACGCTTTCGTAGAGCTGCGTGGGATGGCGTGCGACCCCATCGCCGAAGTCGACGCCCCACGGCAGGGCGGTCGCGACGCCAAACGTGCGGTCCGCGAGGCCAGTGAGGAAACACCCGATCCGCCCGATGGCGGTGCCGAGCGCGAGCGGCCACACGAACGCGTCGCCGGTCGAGCGCGCGATGCCGAGGCGTCGCTTCACCAGTTCGATGCCGGCCCAGCCGCCGAGGAAGCCGCCGACGATCGTCTTGCCGCCCAGCAGCGCAGCGGGATCGGTTTGCAGGAGCGCGAGGTAGTGGGCGGGCGACTCGGCCCACGCGAGGAGCTTCGAGCCGGCCCAGGCGCCGAACACGCAGCCGACAAGCAGCCAGAGGTTCGGCTCGAGCGGCAGTGCGGCGGCGTCGCGACGGCGCGTTGCAAAATAAACGCGCGCCCCGGCGAAATAGCCGAGTGCCTCGAACGCGAAGTGCGGATGGATACGCAGGCCGAGGAGTTCGAGGTGGGCCGGGAATGTCATCGCGGGTCGCGGGTTGCCGCACGGAGGCGGCGGTGGCACGTGTTTACTTTTCCTGTGTGCTGTCGAATTGCGCGAGCACCACCCAGGTTCCACGGGCGTTCGAGGTGAGTTTGACCACGAACCGGTTGTCGCCCGGAAGCGTGGAGTGAAACTGCCGAACGAACGAGGCGAGTTCGGCGGCGGCTTCTGGCGGGAACGGCGCGACCACCGTGATCGTGTAGCGATCCACGAGGCCGTCGGCGGCGAGCGCGACGTCCACGCGGTTCGGGAATCCCGGCGCGGGCGGCGGCAGGCGCGCGGTGATCGCACTCGTTATCGCGGGGGACTGATCGAGGCCGTAGGTGGCGACGAGTTTGCGACCGCCGGCGGCGTCGCTGTAGAGATGAAGGGTGCCGGGGCGATGGCTTGGGTGCGAGCGCTGGCGGGCGACAAGGGCGAAGTCGCGGGCGTTGGCCGGGGTGAAGTCGCCAACCGCGACCACGTTGGCCAGATAGTGGGTGAACGCCCCGCCCCTGCGTTCGAGCGTGACGCGCAGACGGTCGGCCTGAACCGCGTGGTCGTTGGCCGGCGCGGGCAGGACGCGGGTGAGATCGGCGAGGAGCCGGCGGCGGAAGTCCTCCGCCGCCTCAGACTCGGTCGGTTCCTGCCAGCCGACGCAGGCGAGGCCGACACTCGCCGCCAGCGCGACAAGCAGCAATGCCGCGGGCAGCACGGTGGACGGCAAATGGGCGCGACGAGTCGGGGCAGACACGGGTCGAGTGGGATGGCGAGGTTGTGACTGGCGCCGCCATCAAATGCAACTTCGCTGGCGCACCGCTCGCGCCGCTGATGGCCTTGACCGCGGTCGACCGGCCCCGCAACGTCCGCGGTCATGTCCGCCCCCCCCCGCGACGCCCCCACTAGTATTCTGGGGGCGCTGCGTTTCATCGGCCCGGGTTTGATCCTCACGGCGTCGATCGTTGGGTCGGGCGAACTCATCGTCACGCCGAAGCTCGCGGGCGAGGTCGGCTTCGATCTGCTCTGGCTCATCATCGCGGGCTGCGTGGTGAAGGTGTTCGTGCAGATCGAAATCGGGCGGTTCACGCTCGCGCAGCAGAAGACCTCGCTCGAGGCGTTTGACGAGGTGCCCGGGCCGCGCTGGCGCGTGTCGTGGCTCGTGTGGCTGTGGCTGCTGATGTATCTGTGCGCGATCAGCCAGGTGGGCGGGATCGTCGGCGGGGTGGCGGAGACGCTGGCGGCCGGCGGCAATACAAACTCCTTCCAAGAACTCCTCCCCAACCGCGAGGGAGTCAGCTTCGAGACTGGCGTGAAGCTCGACTTCCTCGATCGCAAGGTCACCGGCACCATCAGCTACTTCGACACCACTGACAAAAACCGCGCCGTCACCGATTCGAGCGCCTTCAATATCAACACCCGCGACATCAATGGCCTCGGCCCCCGCGACCCCGGCTTTGACGCCAATAATCTCGCCGCCAACACTTCGCGCGGTGACACTGTAGCCGTCGGCGAATACAACTCCAAAGGCTGGGACGGCGAAATCATCCTCTCCCCTGGCCGCGGTTTTCAAGCCACCCTTTCCGCGGCATTTGTCGATGCTCAGGTTATCGACGATCCCAACCCCAGCCTCGTCGGTTCGCGCCAAGGTGGCTTCGCCAAACACAGCTTCGGCACGGTGCTCAGCTATCGTTTTCCCAACGGCACGCTCAAAGGCCTTAGTGTCGGCGGCGGCTACCGCTACACCTCAGATCGCTATTTGAGCCGTGTGCGCCAGTTCACCACCGTCGTCGGCTCCCCCTTCGTCGACTACTGGCAGCCCCCGGCCAAGTCACTGTCATTTTTCTCCAAATACACCTTCAAGGTCGCCCGCCGTGAAGCCTGGGTGCAGTTCAACGCCGACAACCTGCTCAAGACAACCCGCTACATCAACGAGACCTCCTTCACCAATCTCACGATCTACGGCATCGACACCCCCGTCGTCTGGCGCGTCACGACCGGCGTGCGTTTCTAAATCAGGCCCCCACCTAGGGATTCCATCTTCAGGCAAATGGACGCGACCTCTGGTCCGAGGTATCGGGTCCACACCCGCCCCCTCGGAACCATAAAGGCGCTCCGCTGCGCAACCTCATCGCCGCCAACACCCCGGCCATGAAAAATATTTTTCCCTGCCTCGTCCTCGTCACCCTTCTTCCAGCAGGTCTATTGGCTCAGGCGCCCTCGCCTGCATCCGCCGCCGCCGCACCCGCGGGCGAAGCCATCGTCCTCTCGCCCTTCCAGGTCGATGCCAGCTCCGACAAGGGCTACCTCGCCACGCAGACGCTCAACGGCACGCGCCTGCGCACCGACATCAAGGACATCGGCTCGGCCATCAGCATCTTCACCGAGCAGATGATGGACGATCTCGGGGCCAACAATATCAACGCGCTCATGGCCTTCGCGCCCAACACCGACGCGTTCATCCAGGCGACCGGCGACATCACGGGCAACGGCAACGACTTTATCAATATCGCCACGCAATTCGTGACCCGGGGCGGTGCGACGTCGGTCGTCAGCCAGGATTTTTTCGCCAACAACATTCCCAACGATCGCTACAACTCCGAGGCGCTCACTTTCACGCGCGGCCCCAACGCCATTCTCTTCGGCCTGGGCAACGCGGCCGGCGCGTTCGTCTCCTCGACCAAGCGCGCGAAAACCAACCGGACCGCGACGATCCTGGACTACCAGATCGACCAACGCGGTTCCTATCGCGGCATGCTCGATCACAATCACGTCCTTAAGCCGGGCCGGCTCGCGATCCGCTACGCGGGAGTTTACGAGGCGCTCAACACCTTCCGCATCCCGACGGAGAACCTGCAGCGCCGGCACTTTGCCACGGCGACCTTCACGCCCTTCAGCCGAACCACGCTCCGGGCCAGCTACGAGCAAGGCCTGATCAACGCTCCCGCCGTGCGCCCGTGGCCTTCCTATGATTTTGTCACTCCATGGCTCACGGCCGGCTCGCCGATTATCCCGACCTTCGTGAATGTTGCCGGCGGCAAGCCCGTCGGCACGAAAAACGACACCTTCGCCGGCGTCGTTTCCACCGACCTGACCCCGGCGGGCGTAAAAGTGGCGCCCCAAGTGTGGCAGAATACCGCACTCGGCGCCGACCCCGCCTTCAACACCCCGGGCTTCCCCCTCAACACGTTTCCCGTGCAGGGCGGTCGCTTCCGGTCGCTCACCAACGACGCCATCTATCCCACGCTCGCCAGTCTCTTCGGCAACACCGCCTTCCGACTGAACGACTACAAGACCCTCTCCGTCTTTCTCGAGCAACAGGTCACGCGCGACCTCTTCATTGAGGCGGCCTACAACCGGCAGGAAAACAAGCTCATCGCCCTCAACGGGGTCGTCGGCCAGTCCGCCGGCATCACCGTCGATCCCAACGCCCAGATGCCCAACGGCCGGCCCAATCCGAACGTCGGCAAATACTACTACCAGTCGCAGTCGACCCGGATCGACGCTCCAACCGAGGTGGAAAATTTCCGCCTCACCGGCTCCTACACCCTGGACTTCGGCCGCAACAAATCCAAGTGGCTCCGCCATCTCGGTCGCCATCAGGCCGCCCTCTTCGGCGAGCAGTCGGATTCGCGGGGCTGGTCCAGCAACAACAACCTCTACAACGTCACCCCGTTTGCGACCACGGGACCGGCGGCGACCATCACCAACGGCGCCAACCTCCTGCAATACCGCTACTATTTCGACGCCGCCGCCGGGAAGATCGGCACCTCGGGCGGCCCGCAATTTCTCAATTTTCCCGTGATGTATTCGGGCACCCCAATTCCTCCGCCGGGCGCCGATGGCGTCACGCCCGGATTCGTGGCCCAGCAAGGTCTAAACATGAGCGAATCCCACGTGCGCACCTATGCCCTCGCGACGCAGAGCTTCTTTTGGAACAACCGCATCGTCTTCACCAACGGTTGGCGCGAAGACAACGTCACCTCTTGGTCGGCCACGCCGGGCGATTTCAACCCGCTCCGCGACGCCAACGGCTTCGGCGCCAACGGCGATGGGATCGACGTCCGCCAATTCAAACCCGGCAGCCGCCTCGCGCGCGGCGGCAAGACGTCCACCCGCGGCCTCGTCTTCCACGCGACGACCTGGCTGAGCCTCAGCTACAACACGTCCAACAATTTTCAGGTCAACGCGGCGGGCTTGAACGTCTACGGCGACCTCCGGCCCAATCCGTCGGGCAAAGGCGAGGACTTCGGTCTGAAGTTCGCGCTCTTCGACCGGAAGCTGTTCCTCGATCTGACCTACTACACCAACAGCAGCATCAACAGCGCCGACGCCGTCTCCAGCAACGCCGCCGGCGATTTCAAGACCAACCTCGATCAGTCCTGGATCGCGATCTACAACTTCACCGGCGATCCCAAGTATAACACCTATCCTTACAATGCCATCGGCACGACCTGGGCCGACGTGGTCTCCACCAAGTCCGAGGGCTACGAATTTTCCCTCACGGCCAATCCCACCCGACGATGGCGGATGTCGCTCAACGGGAGCTGGCGCAGCAACAACACCACCTCCGAGCGCGGTGTCTTCATCAACCAATACCTCGCGCAATATCTCCCGGTGATCAAAGCCCGCCCGGAGTGGCAGGATTTGACCGCCTCCGGCCAGACTGTGGCCACCCGCGTCGCCAATCTCGAAAACATTCTGGTCAACTTCAACGCCATCCGCAACAGCCCCTCCGCCAGCTTTGCCTCCAAGTGGACGCTGAATCTGGTGCAGAGCTACGACCTGCCCGCGACGGGCGTGCTGAAGGGCATCGGGATCGGCGGCAGCATGAACGCCCGCGGCAAGGCCATCAACGGCTTCGCGGTCGACGCGACCAACCTGCTCGACGTCACCAAGCCCTACTACGCCCCGGCCTACGCCAACTTCGGAGCCTGGATCAGTTACAAACGAAAACTCTTCCGCGACCGCGTGGACTGGCGCCTCCAGCTCAACGTCCGCAACGTCCTCGACGACCATGTGCTCTATCCGCTCAGCAACGTCGACCGCCGCGACGGCAAACACACACCCGTGACCGCCGTTTACACTCTCCGGGAGCCGCGCACCTACCAATTCACGAGCAGCTTCAGGTTCTGACACTGCCCCCGCCTTTTCTCTCATCATCTCCTCCGTCCGACACTGCGCAGTGAAAATTCTCCTCGTCCTCACGCCCGTCTTCCTCGCCGGCTTCGTCGCCGCCGCCCTCGGCCAGACCGCGCCCGCCGCTGCGGCAACCGTCGCCGTCTCCGGCGAACTGAAGGCGTGGCACAAGGTCACGCTCGACCTCGCGGGCCCGGCCACCGGAGATTTCACGCTCGCCTGGTTCAACCCCCGCACCGGCGGCCAGCCCGCGCCCGCCGGCTCGGTCAAGGCCGGGGGAATGCTCCAACTGCATCCGCCCTCGACCGACGACTGGCTCGCCGTCGTGCGCAGGAAATAATCGCTGCTGTTGCCCCTCGAGTGCCCGCCTCACGTCGCCGGACGCAGCGTCGGCCCGTCGATCCAGCGCGCAGAGATCGTGATGGTCTTGGGCTCGGCGGGCACGCCGCGCTCGTTGCGCTGGAGCTGCGCCACGAGCGATTCCACCGCGGCAGCGCCGAGCAGGGCCGGCTGCAGGTCGAGCGCGGCGCACGGCGCCACGGTCTCGGTGCGGTTGAGCGCGAGGAAACCCACGTCCGCCGGCACCTTCATGTCCAGCTCACCCAGCCATTCGCGGACCTCGCGCTGCGCGTGGCCGATCAAGACATCGGGCCGGTGTCGCCGCATCCAGGCGAGGAAGGCCGCGCGGCCGTGCTCCGGATCCGCCAGCTCGGGCACGGGCAGCGCCCCATAGTTCGCTACACAGCCGCTGAAGAAACCACCGGACCACCGATGCTTCACCCGCGCGTCGCGCCAGCCCGCGACGATCAGCCCGGGTCGCCGGTAGCCGCGCGCCGCCAGTCGCGCCATCGCCGCCAGCAGTGTGGACTGGTGGTCCGGCAGCACAGTGTGCAGCGCCGGGGCCCCGAGACAGTAATCCATCACCACGCCGGAGAGCCGCGCCCACTCCAGCGCACCGAAGTCCCGCGTCTCGCGAAAGGGCATCACGAGCACGCCGTTGATGTTGCGGGCTGCCAGGATCGCGTTCAGCCGGGACAGGCTCAGGTGGCGCGGACCCTCCCACGTCATCGTCAGGCTGTAGCCGAGTTCCGCGGCGCGGCGCTTCGCGCCGGCCAGCACCTCGCGATGAAACGGGTGCAGCGCCGGCACGCCCGCGCCCGGCCAGTGGTTGATCGCCATGAGCACGCCCTGAAATCCGCCGTGCGACGCGCGGCGCACGGCCGTGAGCACAGAGCCCACGAGCGGATTGGGCCGGTAGCCCGCCCGGCGCGCCGCCTGCAGCACGCGCTGGCGAGTCGCCGCCACCACCCGAGGGCTTTCGCGCAGCGCGAGCGACACGGTCGCGGCCGAGAGGCCGAGCTGGCGGGCGAGACTGCGGATGGAGGGCGGGGGCATCAATCTAACTGTTTTATCAAGAAGATTTCGCCTGCGGCGGAAAACGCAATCATCAGGTGGAGGTCCAGGCGCTCCGCGCTTCCCACTGATAAACCCTCGCAGTCCTATGAAAACCCACCGTTCCCACCGAGCGGCGCTTTGCGCCGTTTCCCTGCTCCTCCTCGGTTCGACCCGACTCATCGCCCAGACCGCCGCGAAACCGGCGTCGGGCGACGAGACGATCAAGCTCTCGGAGTTCTCCGTCTCCGCCGACCGCGCCTCCGGCTATCGTGCGCAAAGCGCCATCACCGCCACCGGCTTCGGCAGCAACATCATCGATACGCCCGTGACGATCAACGTGATCACCGGTGAGTTCGTCGCGGACCTCGGCGCCACTCTCCAGAGCGAGGTGCTGCGTTACGTCCCAGGAGTCATCACGAGCCCAAACTACGAATCGCAGATGATCATCCGCGGCTTCAACGGCCTCCAAGCCTATCGCAACGGCCAGTACCGCCGGCAGCTTTATTCCACGTGGGGCATGGATCGGATCGAGGTCATCAAGGGTTCGTCCTCGATCTTCTTTGGACTCGTCCGTCCGGGCGGAGTGGTGAACTACATCACGAAAAAGCCGGAGTTCAAGTCCCAGGGTGGCGACGCCCGCGTGGCCTTCGGCAGCTGGGATTTCAAGAAGGCGGAATTCAATTACAACTACGGTGGGGAAAAACTTGCCGGGCGGATCGGGGTCGGTGCCATCGATGCCGAGGGCTGGCGCACCGGCGATTTCAAGAAGGAGCATTACATCGGCGGCTCGCTCGCCTGGAAGATATTCAAGGACGGCCTGATCAGCCTCGATCTCGAGACCGTGCGCCGCACCAATCAAGATCGTGAGTCCGCGGCGGTGTTGCGCACCAATTCGCGCTACTTCGGCAATCCCGCTGCGATTGCCAGCGGGCTCGGCCCGCGCGCCTGGCTCAATGCCAACGGCTTCGCCAACGTGCCCACCTTCGACATCTTCGCCCCCGCTTTCGGGCCCGACGATCCTTACGGTCGCAAGGCCACCATGGGGAAGGAAACCTATTCATTCTACCAGTCCTACACCGCCGATCTCGAATACACCCAGAAGATCGGCCCGAGCCTCGTTTATCAGCTGCAGGCCAATTTCGCGATCGATGACTTCGAAATACTCCGTTCAATCGCCGGCGACCAGGAGCCGTTCGCCGATGGTACCGTGCGCTACGAGTTCGGGAATTTCGCCAATTACCGCGACTCCTACAATTTCGACAACAAGTTCACCTACCGCTTCGCGCTGGCCGACACCAGCCACAGCCTGGCCTTCGGCCAGGAGTCGCAGCGTGTCTACCAGGACACCCCCGGCTGGTTCGACCTGCAACGCCGGTTCAACGACGGCAAACGCGGTGCCTCCGCCCTCTGGAATCCCCGCACCCAGCCGCTGCGCAATGGTCCGGCGGAGCGCGCCGCGAGCGCCCAGACCTGGAACATCTATCGTCGCCGGGCTGAAAAACTGCTCGGCTACTACGTCGGTCTCCAGTCCGAATTTTTCACCGGCCGGTTCCGCACCATCGTGGGTGCGCGCCGCAGCGAATACACGCGCAACACCTACTACGAGCGTGCGGTCACCAATCCCGAAGGCGCCACGCCCAAAACCAAGGCCGACACTCCGCTCTATGGCGCGCTCGTCAAGCTGACGCCTGCGCTCTCGGCGTTCGCGACCTATTCCGAATCGCTCGAACCGCAACTCGGGGCGGACGCGGACGGCAAGGGGCTCGATCCGGTCACGGGCAAGGGCTACGATATCGGCTTCAAGACCGGTCTCCTCGACGGCCGGCTCTCCGGTTCGGTCTCCTTCTACGGCGTCAAGCGCGAGAACCTCTCCGCCCGCGACACCGTCCGGGAAAACGCCTCGGGGCGCCAGCCGTTCTTTATCTACAACAACGCCGAGGAGTCGCAGGGCATTGAGTTGGATCTCGCCTACAGCCCACTGGCCAATTGGCAGATTATCGTGGGCCACTCCCACGCCACCAAGGCGAAGGTCGTGGCCTCGACCTCCCCGGCGCGCATCGGCCTGCCGCTGGCGGCCTTCCCGAAGGACGTCCTGCAGCTTTGGACCAAGTATGATGTGAAGTCCGGCGGGCTCAACGGCTGGTCGTTCGGCGGCGGGTTGCGCGACAGCTCGGCGGTGGTTTTCGCCTCCGACCAGAATCTCACGGCCAAAATGCCGGCCTACACCACGGTGGATCTCTTGGCGCAATACCGCTTCAAGTTCGGCAACCGCAACGCGCAGGTTCAGCTCAACGTGAGAAACGTCACCAACAAGGAGTATCGGGAGAGCGCCTTCGGCGCCTTTGGCGACCCGCGGAATTTCCTGTTCTCACTCAGCACGAAGTTCTGACGCGGCCCCAGCCATGCGCCGCCTGCCGTTCCTCGCGTTCACCGCGCTGGCTACCGGGCTGGTCCTATGGGGTGCCCAATCCGCCTCGCAGGCGCCGTCACCGTTGCCGCTCCCGCGCCTGCTCAAACCACCGGTCATCGACGGCGATCTCCGGGAGTGGCGCGAACATGCATGGCACGACGGCGTGTGGGACCTGGCCCGCGTGCGCGCCGCGCCTTGGTATGACGGCGGCCGGATCAACCGGCTCACCGATCACGGCAGCGAGCCGGCGGCGGACGAAGATCTTTCCGCCCGTTACTACGCCGCGTGGGATGATCGCTACCTCTATCTCGGCGCCGAGGTGCGCGACAACGTCAACGACACCACCGATCCGCAGCACGCGCCGAAGCGCTGGTATTACAAGGATGCGATCGCGTGGTTCATCGAGGCGCCGCGCGACGATGTGGCGGAGAAATTCGCCGAGGGCGATCACGCGTTCTGCTTCGTGATCGATCCGACGAAACCGGACTACGGCGCGTGGTGGCGGCACGGTGCGCCAGGCCAGACCTACCTGGAGGAGCCGCTGCCCAAGGCCGCCGTCACCTACGCGATCAAGATGAACCCATGGGGCCGCAGCGCGGGCGATTTCATCCTTGAGGCTCGCATCGATCTCGCGGCTACGCTCGGCCGCGGCAATCCCGCGTGGACGCCGCCGAAAGTGGGCAATCGCTACTCCCTCTGCATCGTCCACACCGATCCCGACGGCGGCGACTACGGCGGCCACCTCATCATCCACGGCACGGGCGACGACGATTCCACGTGGGCTCCCGCCGTGCTCACCGGCCCCCAGGCCCCCATCGAGCGAAAGGCGAAATGAAGTCCGCCCTCGTCTCCGCCGCCCTGCTTTTTTCGATGCTGCCCGCGTCGGCCGCCATCCATTCGCCCGCGGACCACGGCGCGAAACTCGACGGCCGCACCAGCGACCGCGCGGCGCTCCAGCGCGCCATCGACGCCGCACACAACGCCGGCGGCGGCACCGTGATCATCCCAGCCGGCCGCGCGCTGCTCACGGGCTCCTTCGAGCTGAAGTCGCGCGTCACGCTCCACCTCGCGCCCGGCAGCCGCCTCATCGCCAGCACCGACCAGAAGGACTACCGCGACGCCGTGCTCATCGAGGCCTTCGGTGCCGAGGAGATCGCGTTCACCGGCACCGGCACGATCGACGGGCGCGGCCCCGCGTTCATGGCCGAGGAGCAGCCCCACATCTTCCGCCCCAAGCCGTGGCGGCCAAAGGTCATGCTGCTCGAGGGCTGCCGCCGCGTGCGCCTCTCCGATTTCACGATCCGCGATTCGGCGAACTGGACGATTCACTTCGCCGGCTGCGACGACGTCGCGGTGCGCGGCGTCACGATCCTCAACAACCGTAAGATCCCCAACTGCGACGGCATCGCGCCCGACCACTCGCGCAACGTCCGCATCAGCGACTGCCACATCGAGGCGGGCGACGACTGCATCGTGATCAAGAACCGCCCGGAGTTCATGCGCTACGGTCCGAGTGAGAACATCACCGTCACCAACTGCACCCTCGTCTCCACCTCCGCCGCTCTGAAGCTCGGCACCGAGACGCGCGACGACATCCGCGGCGTCGTCTTCTCTAACTGTGTCATCCGCGACAGCCACCGCGGCGTCGCCATCGTGCTCCGCGACCAAGGCAGCATCTCCGACGTGCTCGTGCACAACCTCGTGATCGAGACCAAACTCTTCCACCCCGCGTGGTGGGGCGGCGGCGAGCCGATCTACGTGAGCGCGCGCCCCCGCGCGCCCGGCGCGCCCATCGGCACACTGCGCGGCCTGCGCTTCAGCCACATCCTCGCGCGCGGACCCGGTGGCGTCTTCATCGCCGGCTCGCCCGCATGCGTGCCGGAGGACATCGTACTCGACCACGTCACGGTCGAGCTCACGCCGTCATCGGATTTCCCGCACAGCCGCATCGACGAGCGCCCGCCGGAGCCCAACCCGCACGAGGGCCCGCCGGTCGGCGAGTTCCGCGCGGAGCAAAAATCTGTCGTCGTCACCGCGCCGCTCGCCGGCTTCCGCATCCGCGAGGCTCGCGGCGTCGCGCTCGACGGCTGCACCGTGCGCTGGGCCTCCGCCCCGCCGCCCGGCGCCGTCGCGCTCGACACCACCCGCGCCGAGATCGTGCGCAACACCGCCTTCCGCGAGGAGCGCGGCCGCGCTCCTTCCACCGCACCGTGAATCCTCCCTCCTTCTCCTGATGCCGGACCTCGGCCACACACTCGACCATCCCGAGGTCGCGGCGCGCACGGAGGGGTTTCTCCGGCGCCATCTGGCTTGAAACCGCCCGCAATTCCTGCTCCATCCCGACTGCCCCCCTCGCCCGCCAAAACTCCCCATGATGACGAAATGGTTCCTCGAAGAAGTGCTCCCGCACGAGCCTGATTTGCGCGCCTGGCTGCGCAGCCGCTTCCCGGGCAACTGCGACGTGGACGATGTCGTGCAGGAGAGCTACCTGCGGCTCTGGACAGCGCGCCGCGGCAGCCCGGTGGCCTGCGCCCGCGCCTATCTCTTCACCACGGCGCGCAATGTCGCCCTCGGTCTGTTCCGCCGGCCCGCGATCTTCTCGCCCTTGGGCTCCGACGATCCAGCCCCGGCGCGAATGGCGCAGGAGGAGGCCGATGTCGCTGAGCAGGTCTGCCGGCGGCAGGAGACCACGTTCCTGCTCGCGGCGATCGACGGGCTGCCGGAACGCTGCCGCGAGATTTTCATCCTCCGCAAGCTCCACAGCGTGCCCCAGCGCGAGATCGCCACGCGGCTCCGCCTCTCCGAGCGCACGGTGGAGGCGCAGGTCGCGCGCGGCTCGCGGCGCGTGGCGGACCACCTGCAGCGCCGCGGCGTCACGCGATCCGGCGCGTCGGAGAGGAAACATGCCTGACTCCTCCCCTTCCGCCACTTCGGGCCGGCCTGCCCAGCCCGCCACCGAGGCCGCGCGATGGTTTGCTCGCCGCGACGCCGGCTGGACCGTGGCCGAGCAGGCCGCCTGCGCGCGCTGGCGCGCGGCGGACGCGCGGCACGAGGAGGAGTGGCAGCGGCTCTGCGACGCCATGGACTTTGTCGCGGCCCAGCGCGACGCCGACGAACGCGGCGCGATCGCCGACGAGCTGGCCCATCGCCAGCGCCACCGGCGACGGCGGCGCGCCGCACTGGCGACCGCGGGCCTCGCCGCGGCGGCCGTCGCAGCCGTGTTCATCATTCCCGCCCGCCCCCGACCCGCCACGGCAGGCGATGCGCTCGCGCGGATCCAGGTGTCCCAGCCCGAGCGCCGCAGCCTGCCCGACGGTTCCAGCGTTGAACTCGCGCGCGGCGCCGAGGTGCGCGTGGCCTACTCCGGCGCGCGTCGCGAGGTCCGGCTGCTGCGCGGCGAGGCCCACTTTGCGGTCGCGAAGGACGCGGCCCGGCCGTTCATCGTGACGACCGGCGACGTCGAGGTGCGGGCCGTCGGCACGGAGTTCGCAGTGCGCGTGGCCGATGCCGCGGTGCGCGTGCTCGTGACCGAGGGGCGCATCGCTGTCGGCCAGCCCCGGACCGCCGCGGCGACCGCATGTTTCGCCGACGCCGGCACCCGCGTGACGATCGCCCCGGGCGCCGCGGCGGAGTCACCGCTCGTCGCCGAGCCGCTTACGCCGGCCGACCTCGAGCGCGAGCAGGCGTGGCGGCAACCCACGATCGATCTCGGCGGCGCAGCGCTGGCCGAGGTCGCGCAGGTCTTCAACCGCGCCAACCCGATCCAGCTCCGCATCGTCGATCCCAAGCTGGCCGGCATGCGCCTCACCGGCGTGTTCCGCGCCGATCAGCCGCTGGCCTTGGTGCAGGTGCTCGAAGCCCACTACGGCGTGAGCGCGACGCGCACCGGCCTGGAGGTCGAGCTGCGACCTGCCCGGTAGCAGCGCAAGGCGGCACCGCCGGCCGCCGCACTGGCAGATTCGTGTAGGGGATTTCGCGCACTCGCGTATCGTTCCGGTGTAGGCCCCCGCCCATCGCCCCCTATGCCCGACCCCAATCCCGCCGCCCGGCTTCCCGGCGCCCGCGCCCCTGTGCGTCTGGTGCTGCTGGTGACCGGGCTCATGGCGGCAGTCGGGCTGCGGGTCGCCGCAGCGACCGAAGCCCGGCGGCGTTTCGACCTCGAGGCCGGCCCAGCTCCGCGCGCCCTCAAGACGTTTTCCGAGCAGTCGGGTCGCCAGGTGATCGCGCCCACGCAGCTCGTCGAGCACGTGCGCACGCCGGCCGTCCGCGGCGCGTTCACGCCGCGTGAGGCACTCGAGCGCGTCTTTGCCCCTTCCGGCCTCGTGGTCCGGCAGGACGAGGCGACCGGCGTCTTCGTGATCGTGGCCGCCGGCGAGGCCGTGCCACCCGGCTCAAAAAAAAATGATCGCGCCGACGCCGCCCCCGGTTCCCTTTTCGTTCCCAACCCATCCACTCCAGCCATGAAGACCAACCACCCGCTCCGATCCCTCGCGGCCGCGTTTGCCAGCGCCGCCGCCTTCGCCCAGCCGGTTCAGCCGGCCTCGCCCACTAGCGATGCGACGAAGCTTGCACCCTTCGAGGTGAAGTCGGATCGCGACTACGGCTACCGCGCCACCAACTCCATGACGGCCACCCGCACCGCCGCGGCGATCATCGACACGCCGACCAACATCGCGGTCGTCACGGAGGAATTCTTCAACGACATCGGCGCGAATTTCCTCAACGACGGCCTGAAGTATGTCTCGAGTGTTTCGACCACCACGCTGGGCAACAACGGCCGGATCGGCGGTTCGGGCGACGGCACCAAGATCCGCGGCTTCGACATCCCCTTTGCCCTCCGCAACGGCTTTCGCCGCAATCGCAACGTCACCATTCGCAACATCGATCGCGTCGAAGTCGCCAAGGGTCCGGTGTCGATGCTCTTCGGCCAGACTGCGCCGGGGGGGCTGATCAACTACATCACAAAGAAACCGAAGTTCACCGACGCCGGCTCTGCCACCGTGCGTTTCGGCGACTACAGTCTATGGTCGGGAGAAATCGAGGCCGAGCGTGCCTTCGATGCGTTTTCCGCGCCAGGCAAGGACGTCGCGGTGCGCGCGATGTATGCGAACAGCGATCAAGATCTGTTTCGCGACTACGAGTTTCGCCAGGAGCTCCACGCCCTTGGCCAGATTGCGCTCCGGCCTTTCGCCGGGGTGAATGTCCTTCTCGAAATCGAGCATACCAACACCCAATCCAACCTCGCCCAGGGCCTGCCGTGGGGCAGCAACCGCTATGCCACGGAGGTCGCCGCGGCACTGGCCGCCGGCCGGACCGCCGACTACAACCGTTGGTATGCCAACCGCGGCAACTGGCAGAACGACATTCAAATCCGCTCGGGCACGCGCCCGCCGGCCATCGACTCGTTCATGGAAAAGGCCTACCCGGATGGAAAATTCTGGACCTATAATCTGACCGGCCCCGACACCCGCTTCAACGCGCGCTCCACCAGCATCAGTGCCGATATCGACTGGAAGGTGAATGACCGTCTGACCGTCCGCTACGGGGCCAACCGCTACGACGTCGACTACTTCGAGAAGTTCTGTTTCACCGACACACCCAACAGCGACTATACCCTCGCCGCCGCCGGCTACTCCTCGCGTAACAACGGCAACGTCATCACCAGCCACCAGTTCGATGCGGTTCTCCGGTGGGATCTCGCGTGGATGAAGAACACGTTCGTCGCCGGCGGTGAGCTGATTGAGGACTATGAAACTTCGCGCCGGCTCGCCTTCGACACCTTGCTGATCGCGCAGGGCTCCGGACTTTCCCGCGCCCTTCCTCCCGGGACTGCGGCGAATCTTGGCCCGCTCCTCAACGGTTTGTTCTACTACGATACCAGGACGCAGCCAGCGCTGCGGATCGATTCCGGCATCACCACCTTCGATCGCCCGGCGAACAAGTCGATCACCAAGCAGGATCGCAGCGGCTACTATCTCACCTGGCGTGGCCAGCTGCTCGGCGACCGCCTCAACGTCAACGCTGGCGTGCGCCGGGAAAAGGGTGACACCTCGGTGTTCGCCCCCGTGTCGGGCATCCGCACCACCGACCTCCAGAAGGGCACCACTCCGATGGTCGGCGTCAATTTCCGGCTGCTTCCCGGAATGACGGTTTTTGCGAGTTACTCCGAGAGTTTTGTGCCCAGCTCCGCCCGTTCCGCCACGGGGCCGCTCGTGCGCGCCGACGAGATCGTTCCGCTCGGACCCATCGAAGGCAAGGGTTACGAGGCGGGCTTCAAGACCGACTGGATGAAAAACACCCTCACCGGGACCATCAGCCTGTTCCGCGTCGAGCAGAGCAACGAGCCGATTCAGGACGGGGACCGGACGAACAACGACCCGCGCAACCGGGATCCCAGCCGGCCCTCCGGCATCCGCTTTCCCCCCGACGTCACCTTCTTTACCGGCGGTGGGGCGCGGGCGACCGAGGGCGTCGACGGCGACCTCGTCTGGTCACCCCAGCGGAACTTCCAGATGCTCGGCAGCTTCACCTATACGTGGAAGGCCGAAATTGAAAAGGGCCTCGCGTCCAGCCCCGGCACCGGGGTTCGCACCAATGGCACGTCCGAGCTCCTGCCGCTCATTTCCCCCAACGGCACCCGGCTCGTGCGGGTGCCCAAATTCGCGGGGAGCGTCTTTGGGAAGTATTCGTTCACCAGCGGTGATCTCAAGGGCTACTCCGTCGGTCTGGGTGGCCGCTATATCGGAGATCACATCATCTTCTTTGGCGGTCCGGACTTTCAAAACTTCCTGCAGAAGTCCTATGTCGTCCTCGACGCCTCGCTCGGCTACGAAACCAAGGTGTTCGGTCGTCAGACTCATTTCAGTCTCAACGGCAGCAACCTCTCCGACAAGCGCTACGTGGATGGCACCTACACCCCCGGCCCTCCGCGGCGCGTGCAATTGACGGCGCGCATTCAGTTTTAACCCGGGTCTGGCAGCCGGAGCTGGCGTGCGGCGGATTAGACCCCCGCCACCCGGCCGGATCCTGCCGCAGAACGAAGCTTGTGTGTCGGCTCGCTGGCGCACCAAACTCCCCACGAAATGATCGCGTGCGCAAACCCCGGCGGCGGCGACTCCGGGCGAACATCCCGCGGCCCCGGGAGACGCGTTCGCGTCGTCTTGTTGGGCGGCCTGCTCGCGTTTTTCGCCGCCCGCCTCGTCGCGGGCAGCGACAAGCCGGCGGGTATTCCCTGGGCGCTGCAACCGGTCGTCCGCCCGGCGGTGCCCACCGGCCTCTCGCCCTCGCCCAGCCCGATCGACGCCTTTGTCGCGGAGCAGTATCAGGCCAAGTCCTTGCAACCCGTCGGTCCGGCCGATCGACGGACACTGTTGCGTCGGGTTTTCCTGGACCTGACCGGCCTGCCGCCGACCGTCGCCGAACAGGACGCATTCCTGGCGGACACCGCGCCGGGAGCATATGAGCGGGTCGTGGATCGTCTGCTGGCCAGCGAACAGCACGCGGTCCGTTATGCGCGGCATTGGCTGGATGTGCTGCGCTATGCGGATACGGACGAGCAGATGGTGGCCGCGCCCGGCATTCATTGGTGGCGGGACTGGATCATCCGGGCGCTGCACGAGGATCTGCCGTACGATCAGTTCGTGCGCGCGCAGTTGACGGGTTACCGGAGCGCGAACCGCAGCCGGATGGTCGCGACCGGGTACCGCGTGCGCGCGGAGCCGCGTCCGGACGACCTGTTCGCCCGCGGTCTCCTTGCCCGCGGCGGCTCGGCCCGCCGGGTCGCGGACGACCACGAACTCGCGATGGCCGCGGTCGAGACGGTGTCCACCGCGTTCATGGGCCTGACGGTCGGTTGCGCCAAGTGTCACGATCACGAGTACGATCCCATCACGCAGCGCGATTTCTACGCGATGAAGGCGCTCTTCGATCCGCTCGTGGTGCGGAAGGTGACGCTGGCGACTGCGACCGAACTGATCGCCCACGGCCAGGCCCTGGCCGCGGCGGAGCAACGGCACGCGGCGATTGAGGCGCCGATCGAGGCGTTGATCGCGCCTTATCGGCAAAAACTTTACGACGATCGTGTGGCGTTGCTGCCGCCCGAGGTGCAGGCGGTCATCCGCCTCCCGGAGAAAGAGCGCACGGTCGCGGAGCAGAAAATCGCCGACAATTATTTCCCCGTCCTGCGCATCGATCCGGCCAAAATCAAGGAAGTGCTGCCGGATGCGGAGCGAAAAAGATACGAGGAGGCGCAAAATCAGCTCGACCCGAAGAAGGGCGCTCCGGCGCGGCCCAACCTGCCGGCGTTTTGGACGGTGGAAGTGGATCCGATACGGGAACGGGTGAAATCCCACGTGCTGACGAACGGCAACCCCGAAAAACCGGAGACGAACCATGAGGTCCAGCCGGGGTGGCCTTTCGCTCCGCCGGACCCCGACTTCCGCGAGGGCCGCATCGAAGCCTTCTCCGACTGGTTGACGGCGCCCGGCAACCCGCTCTTCGCGCGCGTGGCCGTCAATCGTCTGTGGCAATGGCATTTCGGGGTGGGGCTGCAGCAGATTCCGAGCGATTTCGGTGAACTGGGCGGGACGCCGTCGCATCCGTCATTGCTCGACTGGCTCGCCGCCGAATTCGTGCGGGGAAATTTCAGCATGAAGCACATGCACCGGCTCTTCGTGACTTCGGAGACCTATCAACTGGCGTCGGCCGCGGAGTCCGCGCTGGAGGCCGCGAACGCGCGAATCGATCCGGAAAACACGTTTCTCTGGCGGTTCCATCTGCGCCGGCTGGAAGCCGAGCCGATTTGGGACTCGATCTTCGCGGCTGCCTGTAACCTCGATCTGGCGGTGGGCGGACCATCGTTCGATCCGCCCGCCGCACCCAACAAGATCATCGAAGGCGGCGAGTCGGCTCAGCCCAGCCGGGTCGTCGCCCCGCCGCCCAGCCGCCGCGCCGCCTACCTGACCCGCGGCTACTCGGCCACGCGCGAAGCCATGCCGGTTTTCCTCCAGACGTTCGACGTGGACGACGGGCGTGTCCCGTGTCCCTTCCGCACCCAGACCGTCACCGCACCGCAGGCGCTTTTCCTGATGAACGGCGGCGAGGTCGATCAGGCGGCGGCGCTGTTGGCCGGATGGATCGCAAAGGCGACCGGCGAGAACCTTCCGGCCGCGATCGACCTGGCCTATCGCGTTGCGTTGTGCCGCCCGCCCTCGCCGGGAGAACGCGCCCATGCGCTGGCCTACGTGGAAAACAACCCGGCCCGTTTGAAGAACCTGGCGTGGCTGCTGTTCAACCTCGATGAGTTCGTCTATGTCCGCTGACCGACACCTGTTTCCTTGCGGCCGAATTTCCCGCCGTCGCTTTCTCCATCAGGCGGGGGGTGGGTTCTTCGGCGTGGCGATGGGGGCTCTCTGGGCGGACGCGAGCGAGACATCGCGGACGAGGCGGGGGCCGCATTTCGCGCCGAAGGCGAAGTCCGTGATCTTCCTCTTCATGTGCGGTGGCGTCAGCCACATCGATACCTTCGACCCCAAGGACAACAAATGGGCGGGCAAGCTGATGGATGCGGTTGGATTCGGCGACAATCAGGCGGCGATGAAACGGCCAGTGATCCCCTGCCTGCGCACTTTCACGCGCCACGGGAAATCCGGGACTCCGGTTTCCGATTGGTTTCCGCACATCGGCGGGGTCATCGACGACATAGCCGTGGTCCGCTCGATGTGGTGCAACGAAGTAAACCATGCGCCGGCGGTGATTGAGACGTGCACCGGTCACCGCGGCCGTCAGTTCGATCATCCCACGTTCGGCAGTTGGGTGTCTTACGCGCTGGGTAGCGCCAATCAGAACCTGCCCGCCTTCGTAAACATGGGCCGGCCCACTTCGCCCGTGCAACTCACCGGAGGTTATTTGGGTGCGACGGTGGCCGCGACGCCTTTCCAGCCGGGCGAGACTCCGATTCCAAACCTGTTCCCGCCCAGGAGTGGCAGCGCCGCCGAACGCGAACGCCAGATGCAAGCGCTGCTGGCGCTGAACCAGGAATTTCGTGAGCGCTATGCCATCAACTCGGACATCGCCGCTCGGGCCAGGGCGTATGAACTGGCCGCCCGCATGCAACTGGCTGCCCCCGGGATCGTGGACTTCTCCAGCGAACCGGCCGGAGTCAAGGAGCTCTATGGCATCGGACGGAAGGAAACCGACGAGTTCGGGCGCCAATTGCTCCTCGCCCGCCGCCTCGCGGAGCAGGGAGTTCGATTCATCCAAATTTGCCATGCGGGTGGCGGCAACGGCCGCTGGGATGCCCACGACGACATCCAGAGTCAGGCGCCGCTGTGCCGCGCGACGGACCAACCGATCGCCGGGCTGATCCGCGACCTCAAACAACGGGGCCTGCTCGACCAGACATTGGTGGTGTGGACCAGCGAATTCGGCCGGACGCCGTGGTCGCAGAATACCACGGGCCGCGATCACAACCCCAAGGGATACACCGTATGGCTCGCGGGCGGCGGCGTAAAAGGTGGCGTCGTTCACGGTGCGACTGATGATGTCGGCTACGCAGCGGTCGAACATCCGCACTATTACAGCGACCTCCACGCGACCATCCTTCATCAGCTCGGCCTCGATCACGAGAAAATGCGCATCCGGATCGGAGGCCGCGACCTGCGTCTAGTCGAAGAGAGCAACGGGCCCATCAAGGAGATCCTGGTCTAGGCGTGACATACCCATGATCCCGCGACGCGACTTCATTCAGTCTCTGGTCATGGCCGCCGCGGGCACCCGTGTGGCCGGCTCCGCCGAACCGTTCGCCCCCTCCGCCCCGGACGGTCCGGCTTCCGCTGCGTTGTTTCCCTTGCGGGAGGCTTCGGTCCGGATGCACCACGGCGCTCCCGCGCTGCACCTCAACGGTCAACCGCACCCCGCGCTGATGTTCTTCTTCTGCCGCGCCGCCGACGCGACCGATGACGTGCGGAGTTTCGCCGCCGCCGGCATTTCGCTTTTCTCGGGCTGTTTCAGCCCGCCGAGCCCGATTCTGCCGGAACAACCATGGGATTTGGATCGCGTTCGACGGGCCTTCGACGCGGTGATTCGGGGCAATCCCCGGGTGCTGATTCTACCGCGCGTCGGCTTGGGATCGTTCCGGGAAACGGACGCCGAGGGGGCGCGCTACGAGAGCGAACGCCAGTTGAATCGCCATCCCGCCACCGCCGAGATGTCGCGCGGACGAAACTTCTCTTTTTCCAGCGAAATCTGGAAACAGCGGGGCGGGGAGGCCCTGGCCGAATTCATTCGTTTCTGCGAACGCGAGTATGGCGATCACATCATCGGCTATCATCTCACGGCGGGGTTTTTTGGCGAATGGTCTTACAGTTGGGTGCCCGCCCTGAGCGATGCCAGCGAACCGCAACGGCGCGCCTTCGCGGCCTGGCTACAGCGACGTTATCCGGACCAGACAATCGATCCCGCCACCGTGGCCGTGCCGCTCGATCGCACCCGCACCACCGATCAGCTGTGCCTCTTCGATCCCGTCCAGGACCGGCGGACGATCGATTATCTGCTCTTTCATTCCGAGGCCATGGCTTCCGCACTGGTGCACTTCGCGCAAGTCGCCAAGGCCACGCTGCGCGACCTCAAGCGCAAGAAGATCTGCGGCGCCTTCTACGGCTACAGCTTCAAAAACATGAACCGGCCGGCGAATTTCTGCAATCCGGGCCATGCCGCGCTGGATCTCGTGCTCCGTTCGCCCGACGTCGATTTCGTCTGCGCCCCCTACGCCTACACCGGCCGCGAGACGGGCAATATGTATCAGGCGCAGCTCTGTGCCGCCACGCTGCGGCTGCACGGCAAGCTGTATCTGTGCGAGGAGGACACCTTCACGTTCAGGGCGAAACGCGAATCCAACCGGCACGTGTGCGTTACGCGTGGGGACACCGTCCACGTGTTTCGTCGGAACCTGCTGGGGATTTTGCGCGACAACGGCGGGGCCTGGTACATGGACTGCGGCGGCAACGGGCCGCTGGTGCCGGACGGTCAGGTCGACGGCTGGTATCGCGACGAGGAACTCATGCGAAACTTCGCGGCCATGCAGCGCCTGGCGACCCGGGTGCTGCAAGGTCCCGACCGGACGACCGATGCCCAGGTGGCGTTGATCTTGAGCGATGAAGGAGTCGCGCACCTGCGGCACGACGAAGCGCTACCGGATGCGCTGTTGGTGCGGCAATGGCTCGAACTGGGCAAGCTCGGCGCACCCTTCGACTGCTATCGTTCCGAGGATTTGCCGCGGCTGATGGAGCAGAACTGGGCGAAAAATTACCGCCTGATCATCTTCTTGAGCGCCTTTGCCCTTCCGGCCCCGCTCCGCGCGCTGATCGATGCGCAGCTGAAGCGGGACGGGCGCACGCTGCTGTTCGTTTACGCCCCGGGACTGATTACGCCCGCCGGGTTTTCCACCGAGGCGATGCGGGCGCTCACGGGGCTGCAGCTGTCGATCCGCCGCGACAGCGAACACCTGCTGGCCAGTTGCACCTTGACCGGTGAGCGCATCCTGTACGGCACGGAGCGGATGATCAACCCGATCCTCAGCGGCGCGGATCCCGCAGCCGAGGTTTATGGCACTTTCCTCAACAGCGGCGATCCCGCCGTTCTCCGCCGCGATTTCGGCACCTGGCGTTCGGTCTGGAGCGGGGCACCGGCGGTGCCGGCGAGTGTGCTGCGGCACCTGGCCCGCGAAGCCGGAGTGCACCTTTTCAGCGCGGCGGGCGATCAGGTGCTTACGCTGCGCGGATACCTGGCGATCCATGCGGCCAGTGCGGGCGATCGCATGATACCGCTGCGCCGGCGGGCTGATGTCTTCGACGCGTTCACCGGGGAGAGCGTGGCGAAGGGCGCCGGCGAAATTCGCACGCAACTCGGCTTTGGTGAAACCAAGGTGTGGCGGCTGGACGAACCCGGCACGGCATAGTCCGCGCCATCGCTGAGGACGCCACTCTCATCCGGCAGCAAATGGTCCGACCCGATTTTTCGAGTCGACCCTCCAGCGGACCACGCCAACCCCTCTTAAGAAATTTCGAAAGCATGACCACTTCTTCCTCAAGTCACGCCGTTCCACGGCCTGCCGGGCGACGCCAATTCCTCCGGAACTCCGCCGTTGCGTCCGCGGTGCTTGCCTTGGGCAATGGGCGGGCCGCCGCCGCGCGTGCGACCATTGCCCCGCGCCTCCGGGCCGGAGCCGCGGAACTCGTGGCCACGCCCGACGCGGTGGGATCATTTTTGATCGGCCCGCTCAAGCCGAGCACTGGAATTCACGACGAGCTCTTCCTCCGTGCCCTCGTGCTTGACGACGACGGCGGCATGCCGGCCGCGATTGTGACGCTCGACTACCTCGGCTTCGATCTCGCCTACACGGAAAAACTCATCGCCGCCGCGAGCGAGGGTGCCGGAGTTCCGCCGGGAAATGTCCTGCTCAATTGCAGTCACACCCACAGCGCCCCGCTCTCCGTGCCGTGGGGACCGTGGCGCGAACATCGCAACGCGTCGTTCTTCAATCATCTGCCGATCCGGATCAGGGAAGTGACCCGACTGGCGCGGGAGCGGTTGCAGCCGGCCACCCTGCGCTCCCATCAGGCGCCCGTGCAGATTGGCTTCAATCGCCGGCTGCTGCACGGCGATCGCATCACGATGGCCACAAATCCGGCCGGCGTCGTCGTGCCTTGGACCGACGTGCTCGCCATCGACGGCACCGATGGCCAGCCGATTGCCGTGGTCTTCGCTTACGCGGCGCATCCGGTCATCATTCACGCCACCAGCACGCTGATCTCCGCCGAGTATCCCGGCTTTGCCATCGAGCGGCTCAAGGAATTGCCCGGACCCAAACCAGTGTTCCTCTTCGCCCAAGGATTCGCCGGCAACATCAACGGTTTCCCACTCCGCGGCGGGATCGACGCCGCACGGGCGGCGGGGCGGGAACTCGGGGACGCGGTCCTGCGCGCCCTCGAACTGCCGCCGCGGGCCCGTTTCACCGGAAAGCTCGCGGTCCGCTCGATGGATCTGGAGTTGCCCCTGCAGACTCCACCGACGCCGGCCGCGGTGGAGACGATGATCGCCACGGAGAAAAGCAACGAGCGCCGCGGCCATCTCGAGCGGCTCCTGGGCGTCGCCCGACGCGGCCGGGCGGCCCCGATGCCCTGCCCGATCCGGGCGCTGGCGCTGGGTCATGAGATTTGCGTGGTGGGAGTGGCGCACGAGCCGTTTGCCGAGTACCACCATCGATTGCTCGCGGCGTCGCCGTATGCGCACACTTTCGGTCTCGGCTACACCAACGGCATGCAGGCCTACCTGCCCACAGCAAAAGATCTCCGGCTCGGCGACCGTGCCGGCTACGAGGCCTCGACCCGGGGCGCAGCCTTCACCTATGAATCCTCGCTGCCGGTCGTCCCCGAGTCTGAAGCGATGATCCACGCCGGCTTCGATCGCCTGCTGAAAGACCGATGAACCGTTCCTTGCTCACCCTTGCCCTCCTCATTCTCGTTGCGACGGCATCCGCCCAGATTCCGGCCCCCACCGACGCTCCGTTCCCGCGGTCACCGGCGGAGAGTGCCGCCTCATTTGCCTTGCCCGACGGCTTCCGGATGGAACTGGTCGCGAGCGAGCCCCTCATCTCGGCGCCCAGCGGGATTTGCTGGGACGCGCGCGGCCGGATGTTCATCAGCGAACTCCATGGCTACAATCTCGAGGGCCAGCTCGACATCGAGGATCTCAACAAGACTGGCAAACTCGACACCCAGGTCCGCCGCGTCGAGGCCGAGGAAAAATTCAAAATCGCCTCCAAGGCGGGTACCTTCGGCGTCGTGAAGCTGCTCCGCGATCGCGACGGCGACGGTCGGATGGACAGCGCGGACATTTGGGCACGCGATCTGCCCCCGGCCTACGGTCTCGTGCCGACGCGAGATGGCGTGATCGTGGCCTGCGCGCCCGACATCATCTTCCTTGCGGACCGCGATGGTGACGGCCACGCAGAAGTGCGAGAAGTGTTGTTCACGGGCTTTCGCACCGGCGCGATTGAGCGCGGCGTCAACGCTCCGCGCTGGGGCGCCGACGGCTGGATCTACTTTGGCCGCGGCTGGAGCGGCGGCACCATCACCGGTCCGAAACTGGCGCATCCGGTCATTCTTGCCGACGCGGATTTCCGGATTCGCGCCGACGGCAGCGCGATCGAACCCGTCACGGGCGGCACCCGCACGTTCGGCTTTGCGTTCACGGAGAGCGGCGACCGTTTCGTCTCCACCACGTCCATGCCGGGCATCTTCGTCGCCCCGCTGCCGTGGCGCTACCTCGTGCGCAACCCCGCCGCCGCGACCTCCTCGCTCGATGCGGGCGCGGGTGATCGCCACGCGTTTGCGCGATCCGCGCCTCATCCGTGGCGCCGGCGGCGGGCGGACGACGCGGAGTTTTTCAAGTTCTATCGCGAACGCTACGGTCCGTCCGAAAGCGAAGCCGCGGGTTGGTTCACCGGTGCCTGCGGTGCCTTCGTCTACCGCGACCACGTGCTGCCCGGGTTGCACGGGCAGTATTTCGTGTGCGAACCGGCCGGGAATTTCATTCACCGCTCCCTGATCGAGCCCGACGGCTCCGCCCTCCAACTGCGCCGTCCGGCGGGCGAAGAACAGTCGGAGTTCGCCGCGTCCGACGATTCATGGAGCCATCCGATCTTTCTCACGCACGGACCGGACGGAGCGATCTGGGTCGCGGATTATTACCGCGAAATCATTGAGGACTACTCGGCGATTCCCCGGCACCTGCAGCAGATCTACGGGCTCGCCGCCGGCAAGGACCGCGGGCGGATCTACCGCCTCACCCACCGTGAGGCCGTGGCCGCACCGGCGGGCGCCCTCGCCACCTTGACGGCGAGAGAGCTCGCCCGCGAGATTTCCAGCCCGCTGCTGTGGCGACGGGAGACGGCCCAGCGTCTGCTCGTGGAACGCGCCGCGGCTGAGGTCGCGCCGGCCCTGCGCGCCGGGCTGACGGCGGCCGCCGCCCCCGCCGCGCTCATCACCGTGCTCCGCACCCTCGACGGACTCGGCCGATTAACCCCGATCGACGTGCGGCCGCTGCTTACTCACGCGGACGCCGCTGTCAGGGTGCACGCTCTCCAACTGGGCGATCGCTGGCTCGCCGCCCCCGTTGCCCCGGAGATGCTCGCCGCTGTCCTCGCCGCGGCCGAGGCCGAGGGAAATCCTCGGGTCCAGATTCAGTTCGCGTTGAGCTTGGGTGAGAGCCGGGATCCACGGGCATTTGCCGCGCTGGTTCAATTCGCCCGCGAGCGCCTGGCTGTTCGTTGGATGGATACGGCCGTGCTTTCCTCGGTACACGGCCGCGGAGCCGCGCTGCTCGCCGAACTTCTCCGCGAGCCAGGCACCGGCGAGAAATTGATCGTCCCGTTGGCCCAGACGGTCGGAGCCAGTCGCGACGAAAGCGAACTGCACCGTACGCTGGAACTAACCCTTGCCGCAGCGGAACCGATGCAGGCGAACTTGCTCGGCGCACTTCTAAAAGGCCGCGCCAACGCCCTGCGCCGGCCGCTCGCCGACGCCGCCACGCGCGCCGCCCTCGCCACCTTTGCGGCGAGCAACGCCGACGACGTCCGCACCGCCGCTCGGGCACTGGGGGAGACCTTCGCCCCGGCCACGCTCTCCGCCACGGAGACCAATGAGGATGCCCGCGCGACGGTCGGCCCCGAAGTCACCGAGGAGATTTTCAAGAAATTCATCGCGGCGCTCGACCGTCCCCGGGATGTGCGCCGGGGTGGACAGATTTTTCGAGCCTCCTGCGCGCCCTGCCATCGCATCGGCGACGAAGGCCACGATTTCGGCCCGGATTTGCTCGGCGAAATCGGCGTGGCCGAGGAGACGCTGGTGCGCCACATCGTGCTGCCGAGCGAACACATCCGGCCGGGTTTCGAGACGACGCAGGTCGACACCCAGGCAGGGACGCAGCAGCTGGGCATCCTGAAGGCCGAGAGCGCCACCGCGCTCACGTTGCTCCTGCCCGGCGGCGTCGAACAGGTCGTGCTGCGGCAGGACGTCGTGCAAATCCGCCGCGTCGCGCGCTCGCTGATGCCCTCGTTCGCCGACACGCTCACCCCCGTCGAATGCGCCAACTTGATCGCGTGGCTGCGCGGCCAGCTCGGCGCGGCGAAACCGCCGTGAGACCCGCGTTGCCGCTTCTTCTCCTCTCGCTTCGTCGTCACACTTAGCCGAACTCATGCAGTTGAAATGGACGATGTCCGGCGCAAGTGATTGCAGGCCAATAGTCGCTTTGCCGAAACCCCAACTGCTATGCAGTTCACTTTTCAGTCCTGTCGCCATCGAGGTGAACAAAGTTCAACTGCATGAGTCCGGCTTAGCCTAAATCGACATCCCCCACCATCATGAATTCCCGCCTCCGCGTAATCCTCGCCGCCGCCGCGCTCGCCGCGACCGGCCTGCGCGCCCAAGCCGCCGCCCCCGCACCCGCGGCCCCGGCGCCCGACGCCGCCCCGATCAAACTCTCGGAATTCCGCGTCGATACCACCAAAGACAAAGGCTACGCCGCCACCAACGCCATCTCCGGCACGCGGCTCAACACGCCGATCAAAAACCTCCCGCTCCCGATCGAGGTCATCACCGACAAGTTCATCGAGGACATCGGGGCCCTCGATGTGCGCGAGGCGCTCGCCTACAGCTCCGGCGTGCTGCTCGACTCGGCGTTCGACAACGGCACCTCCACGCCGACGTCGCAGCCGACCTCGTTCGACTTCTCCCCGTCCAACTCCGGCGGCAATCTGAGCTCGAGCAACGATTACAAGCTCCGCGGCTTCACGACCAACGTCACCCTGCGCAACGGCTTCATCACCCGCGGCCAGCTCGACTCCGCCGACATCGGCCGCATGGAGGTCGTGCGCGGTCCCGCCGCCCTGCTCTACGGCCACAGCATCCTCGGCGGCACCGTCAACGTGCTGCCCAAGTATCCCCTCGGCCAGCCGCGCTACTCGTTCGGCGCCACCGTCGGTTCAAACGATCTCTGGCGTTTCAATTTCGATCTCACCGGCCCGCTCTTCCGCCTCGGCGAGCAATCGGTGAACTACCGGCTGCCCGGCTCGATCATGCACCGCGGCGATTGGACCGACCACTTCGAGACCGAGTCCAAATTCCTCGCGCCGAAGATCGAGTTTCGCCCGTTCCGCGGCACCAACGTGTTTTTCGACTTCCAGTTCCTCGACCAGAAAATCTCCGGCAACGGTTTCCAGGACATCACCTATCCCAATCTGCCGCGCTCCGAGTTTGATCGCTCGCTCGGCCTCGCTCGCAGCCTCGGCAACAAGGACAAGAAGTTCCGCTGGAGCGGCCCCGACACCTACGAGAAGAACCGCGCGCGCATCGCGCTCGCCGAGGTCACGCAGAAGGCCGGCGAGAACCTCACGTTCGTCGCCTCGGTGCAGCACCAGTTTCGCGACCTCGCGCGCCGCCGCATCACCGGCCAAGGCGTGCAGACCAACAACGCCGGCACGCCCGCCGACCTGCGCACGCCGCTCCGCGCCGGCACCGGCTTCGACGCGCTCCGTTACGAGTGGAACGACGACGGCCTCGAGGTTTCCACCGACTCCGTCCGCGTCGAGGGCAACTACCGCTTCCCCCTCAACCTGCCGCTCCTCGGCGCCAGCTCGCACAGCTTCGTCTTCGGCCGCCAGGACGTGAAGGAAACCAACGACACCTTCGGCCGCGGCAGCGCCGCGCCGACCGTCGCCGCCAACGGCGCGCTCCAGTTCCAAAACACCTTCGTCTGGAAACGCACCGACGACTTCAGTCTCTTCCGCTACGGCGGGCAGCAGACCTTCTCGACGCGCGACAGCCTCGACGAGCGCTGGCAGACCGGCCACTACGGCGTTTATCAGGGCAAATTCTGGAAAGACCGCGTGCAGATTGTCGGCGGCTTCCGGCAGGACCGCTACCTCGTTCGGGTGCGCACCTACGACTACATCGACGGCCAGCGCCGCGCCGCGCCCCGCGGCTCGCTCGCGACCGATCCGGCCGCCGATCAGGGCACCTGGAACACCGGCCGATGGGCCGCCGCGCAGGGACTGCCCGGCGCCACCACCGCCGCGAATCCGCTCCGCGCCGGCTACCGTTTCCAAGGCCGGCCGCAGGAACAGGGCAGCCCGACCGTCGGCGTAAACGTCGAGATCGCGAAGCCGGTCTCAATCTACGCCGTCTCCGCCGGCGGCCTCACGCCCAACCCCGGCCAGCGCGACGGCCGCGGCCAGAACTTCGACGCCGAGACCACGCAGAGCAAGGAGGTCGGCCTCAAGGTCGACCTGATGCAGGGCAAAATCTCCGGCACGATTTCGTTTTTCGAAATCGACCGGAAAAACGCGATCTACTTCGCCAGCTTCGCGCCCTCCCCCCGCCTGAACCGCACGCAGCCCGGCGCCACCGGTTTCGATCCGCGCATCCCGCGCTCGTTCGGCGTGCGCAAGGAAATCTTCAACCAAGTCCGCGCCGCCGCCGCGACAGCCAACCCCGCGCTCGCCACCTACCTGCCCGTCCGCCCCGTGACCGCCTTCGGCCAGCCCGCGACGCCCAACACCGAGACCTCCGCCGACATCGTCATCAACTACGAGACGCTCGGCAGCGTGAACCCTCTCGAACGCGCCGCGATCGAGGCCGCGCTCACCGGGAAGCTCGCCAACAGCCAGAACGTCGCGCCCGTCGCCGGCTACACGCCGGGCCCCTTCGAGAGCAACCGCGGCGGCGCCAACTGGACCGGCGCCAGCCGCGGCACCGACACCGCCTTCGGCGACAACTCCCGCGGCTTCGACGCGCAGTTGATCCTCTCGCCGATGTCGAACTGGCAGCTCACCTTCAACTACGCGAACGTCCTGCGCAAAGTCACCGAGCCCTTCAAGTTCGTGGACTTCATCGATTCCGCCGACGACCGCAACTACGGCACCGAATACGACCTCTGGGTCTATGCGTTCGGCGGACCTTCGCAGTTCACCGACCCGAAGCTCGCCTCGACGAGCGCGAACAGCCTGCTCCTCGGCAAGAGCCTCGACGACTCGCCGAAGAATTCGTTCTCAATCCTGAGCAACTACACGTTTGAGGCTGGCCCGCTCAAGGGCCTCTCGGTGCGCCCGAGTGTGATCTGGACGGCGCCGCGCCAGACCAGCGTGCCGATCGGCGCCGGCGACCTCGTGGTCAACGCGCTCAAGACGCCCGACCTGCCCGCGCGCACCGAATTCCGCCTCGGCCTCGGCTACCGCGCCAAACTCGCCAACCGCAGCTGGAACTTCCAAGTCGTGGTCAACAACCTCCTCGACGACCAGAAGGGCGAAACCATCGCGGAGTATCGCGACGCGATCGGCGGCACCGTGCGGCGCAACGCCTTCGTCTACTACCTCCCGCGCGAGATTCGCTTCAGCACGTCCATGACGTTTTAAGCCCGGCCTGCGCGCGCCCTCCGGGAAAACCCGGTCTGAAAATCGCGCCGCTCCCGCGTCCGCTTTTGCACCAAAAGAGCCCGTGGCTTTGCCCGCAGCCCTTGGCGCAGGCCTGCCGCGCCGCGAACTGGAACAGTGCGGCACGACACACCACCGGCGCTTCCACGGTCGCGGGGCCTCGTGCTCTCATTTCCAGCAGCTCATTGGCCGCAAAAGAACAAATCTGTCCCCAATTGTCCATTTCCCGGGCGTGCGTTGGCTGTTATCCTCACCCAGCTTCCATTTTGACCTCGAACACCTTGACTCCGCGTCCAACCGCCGGCCCCGCCTGCGCCGGCCCTTGCCCACGCCGTCGCGCCCAAACCATGAACCTGTCCTTCCGCCACCTTCTCCTTCTCGGCGCTAACCTGCTCGCGCTCACCTCCGCCGCCCGCGCCGCCAGCGGCTCGCTCTCCGGCTCCGTCACCAACGCCGCCCTCCGCAACGCCCTCTCCGGCGCCACCGTCGAGCTTCAAAGCACTTTACAGCAGAGAGAACATCTTAAACCCCTCCCAGATCCGATCCCTCTGAAAGATCCCCCTGAAAATCCAGTTTCCTATCGGTCGGCGACGAATCGGTGGCTCGCGGATGCCCTGGCGATGGGAAGTCCTTTTCAGGTGAGCCGGCTGGCGAGTGCGTGCCGCGCGGCCCCTGGGTCTGCGGAGCCGTTTCTGCGGGCGATTGCGAAGACCAGAGCTTGATTGTTATCCATGGCCTTAGCGCAATCTTCAATCAAAGGTGTTCTGCGCCGAATCTTCCAAGCCCATGAAATGAGTCAGGCCACTTGCATTTTGCGTGGTTTCAGCGACACGACCTTTCGCTTCGCTGCTTTCTGGCGCGCCCGGGCATCTCGGGCGATTGCGGTTACGTCGTAGTTAAACTTGGCCGCGAGTTGGTCGCGAATCTGCCGAATCTCGTCAACAATTGGATCAGTTGGCATAGGTCAGGTTCCCATCAATTCCTCCGGAGTGCAAATCACGGGACAGTCGAAGCCGTGATCACAACAAACCTCCGCAATCTTGGCCGCCATTTCGGCATTGGCGATATGAGTGCAGTTCCAAGTCACGAGGAAATCGATGCCGTGGACCACGGCAATGGCAATGTGCAGCGCGTCCCGCGCCGCCTTTGGGGGAAGCGGTCCTGATTCAATCAAGTGGCGTGCAAGGTCGCTCGCCTCGTCGCTGACGTCCAACAACGGAAACGTTTTGAGCGCCGCAAGGCGGTCCTTGGCGGCTCGAGCATCTCCACCGGCCGCCTCGTCGATGACAATCTGCGAGACGAAAACGCGGAAACGAGCGAGGCGAGTGTCCCACCAATCGCGGGTCGTAGCCTGATGCCCCGCCACAACCACATCGCGGCTCGCGCGAGCGGTATAATAGCTTGGAATGGTTGTTTCGAGATACACCGAGGGCTTCATCTCGACACGATGATGGTTCTCGTGGTCCTCGGGGGCAACCCAGTTATGTCCCCGCGGGTTTCAGCGGGAGCGGCACGTTCATGTCGTGGCAGCGTGAGCGCCCGACGCCCGAGCTTCAGCAGTAAAATCAGCTCAGCAACTCAAGGCGCGCAAGCGGTGGCAACCAGCGCTCTGCGCTCTTTCGCGACGACGGGGTCAACCCGCTGATTGCTACTGCAAGCCAAGCCGAAGTCTCCGTGACGCGAGCCTGAAAGGGCGCGCATCTCGGCGCGCCACACCGCGAAAATTGCCTGTTCCGAGAGCAAGCAATCGGAACGTCCGCGGAGCACTCGTCGACGTCCGCCAAACGGGCAAGTCCCCTGCATGACGGCAGCATGACAATAGATTTCGAATACACGCTTGAACCTTCAGTTGGCGATGATAGTTGTCTGACTGTAACTAAATCCCGACCACGTGTTTGCGAACCCAGCGGAAAAGCGCGGCACTCCCAATAGGTGACAAGGGGCCAGGGGCCGCGAGACGCAGCTCGTTTGGGGAGGCGCTGGCGTATCTGGCGGGTGTGCCGTCGTACCACGTGCTGCTGGCGAAGGCCATGCTCGCGGGCGTGGGCGTGTGGGTTTTCCTCAACTGGCTGCCCCTGTATTTTCGCGCGGCCTACAATATGACGCTCGGTGCCGCTGGTTTTGCGGGGACCTTCATGCTGCAAATCTCAACCGTGATCGGGATCGTCGTGGGCGGGTGGCTTTCCGATCGGGCCGCCGCCAAGGGCGCCAAGGAACGCATGCTCGTGCAGGGGCTCAGCTACCTCGCGGCCGCGCCGTTCCTCCTGCTGTTTCTCACGCGGCCAGGTTTCACCACCGTGGCGATCGCCGTGTCAGCTTTTTCTTTTTCCGCGGCCTGGGCCAGGCCAATGAAAATCCCATCGTCTGCGAGATCATCCCGGTGCAATTCCGCTCCACCGCGATCGGCATCATGAACACGTGCGCGACCGCGGTCGGCGGCGTGGGCGTGCTGCTCGCCGGCGTGTTGAAACGCGAGTTTGGGCTCAACGCGATCTTCGCCGGCATCGCGCTGCTCTTCGTGATCGCCGGCCTGGCCCTGGTGCTGGCCTACAAGGTCTGGGTGGAACGCGACCTGGAACGCGCACGGGAGCACACCCGGTGAGGCGGGTGGAAATGCTCCGCCTGAACGTCGGCTCGGGCTGAGGGAGCCGGAGTGCCCTGATACTCCGCAGCAGTGTCGGATTTTGACTGCACGGGTGCGGGCTGCGGGCACCCCGCCTCCAGTCGCGGTACGCCGCACGGCATCACCAGCTTCGGCCCGCAGATCGCCGGCTTGCCCTTCGCCGGGCTGGAATGCTTTTCCCGTTCCAGATCGCGCTCGACCCCGTCGGCACGTGGCCTCAGCCAAGAGCCATGAGTGTTTTGAAAACGCTGCGCCAACAGATCGCGCCGGAGCTGAACTTCCTCTACACCATTCCGCCCGCCGAGACTCCCCTCGGCTGGGACTGCGGCTGGCGCGGGCACGAGCACGCCTGGCATGCGTTCTTTGTGGCGCGGATGTTCGGTTCGCGCGCCAGCCTGCGCACGGGCGATTTCGCGATTCTCTCTCGCTTGCTCCCGCCGCTCACGACGCTCGACCGCGAGCCCAAACACGCCTGGTGCACCATCGGCGATCTCGCGCCCGTCGATTTGAGCATGACCTTCGCGGCCTTCGCCGACGCACCCCAGCTGCACGCCCCCATCACCGGCGAGGGTCCGAATGGCGACTGGCAGGTGCGCTACGCCGAGGACGAATCGATTCTCGACGAAAGCGTCGAAAGTGGCAACGAGGTGCTCTACATCGAACGGCAGATCGTGGCCGACTCGGCGGAGGTCCTGCTGGAAGATCCCGGCCGCTTCCTGCCGCCGCCGCCCCCGGCGGCGAGTGACAACTGGGTGGCACGGCACGGCCCGGACATCTCGGCCAAGATTTCGCTGCACTGCTATCGCTGCGCCGCCGGCGGCGGCCGGAGTATCCGGAATCGTGCGACGCGCGAGGATGCCGTCGCCTGGATTGCCGCAAATTATCCCGAGCCCCGGGCGGCGATTCTCAAATTGATCGGGGTCTGAAGACCCTCCCATGAAACTCAACCCCGGTTTCCTCTTCGCGAGTGCGGCGGCGCTCGCGGCACCCGGCCCGGCGGATCTCTTCGCCGCACCCGCCGCCGCCGCCGAGGCCCGGGTCGCCGCCTGGCTCAAGGCCTGGGACCGCCTGGGTATCCATCGCACAGGGACGGCGGGCGATGAAGCCGGCGCCGCCTGGCTCGCGCGCGAAGCGACGGCAATCGCGGGGCCGGTCACGAGCGAGTCGTTTCAACTCGAGCGCATCGATCCGATCGCGGCCTATGTCGAAATCGACGGCGTGAAAATCGAGGGGGAGGCCCTGCTCGACGGCCCCGCCACCCCGCCGGGCGGAGTGCGCGGGCTGGCCACCGACCAAACCGGCGCGGGTCCGATCGCGGTGCTGCCGTTGTCTCCTCGGGAAGTCTACCGGCCGGAATACGCCCGGATGCGCCGGGACAGCGCGCACCGCGCCCACGTAATCGTGACGTTGGGCGGCGCGCCCGGCCTGGCGCTGCTCAATGCCGAGTCGTTTCGCACACCGTTTGGTCCGCCGACGGTGCAGATCTCCAGTATCGAGCGGGATCGCGTCCTCGCCGCGCTCGCCCGGAAGGTGGAATTTCGCGTCGTGGTCCAAACCAAGCGCACGCCCACGCAGGCCCGGAATGTGGTGCTGACGATTCCCGGACGCGACCGCACGCATCCGCCGGTGGTGGTGATGACGCCGCGCAGTTCGTGGTGGCAGTCCACCTCCGAGCGCGGCGGCGGCCTGGCGTGCTGGCTGGAGACGCTGCGCGCCCTGCAAGCGAAACCGCCGGCCGGCGACGTGGTCTTTACCGCGAACACCGGTCACGAACTTGGCCACATCGGCCTGGATGACTTTGTCGCGCGCCGTCCCGGCTGGGAAACCAGGGCGACTTGGATCCACTACGGTGCGAACATCGGTGCGGCGGGCAGCAAACTCATGATCATGTCGGCGCACGACGATCTGCGGGCGCTCGCGGTCAAGCACCTCACCGACTCCGGGCAGAAGCCCGACCTGCTCGCCGAAAAGACCGTGGTGCCCTCGGGCGAAACGAAGGACATCCACAAGGCCGGCGGCCGATATCTGACGTTGGTGGGGCCGCCGGAAACCAGTCCATTGTTTCACCTGCCCCAGGACCGCTGGCCGCACGCGGTCGATGTCGGAGCGGTGACGCGGGTCGCCGAAGGAATGGCGAGCGCAGTGGTGGCGTTGACGCGATGAGGCTGCAGCCGAATTACCAGCCAAGACATTTCTCCACGTCTCCACGCAGATTGTCCGGCTCCGCTTCCCCATCATCCAACACCGCATGAGGCTCATCAACGTGAAATCGATCATGGTGCTGCTCACGAGTATCCTGCTCTTTGCCTCCCAGGTGTCGGGCGCAGAAATCACGGTCATGACGTCCGGGGCTTTTACAGCGGCCCACCTTGCGCTTATCCCCCAAGTCGAACGCGTCACCAACCATAAGATCGTGACGGCGGCAACGGGCATGGGGACGGGAGCGAATTTCATCCCGACCCGGTTGCAACGCGGCGAACGGGCCGACGTTGTCATCGTCGCCTCCGATGCGTTGGACGACATGATCAAGCAGGGCACGATCGTGGCCGGCAGCCGGGTCGATCTGGCGCGGTCGAGCATCGGCCTGGCTGTGCGCACCGGCGCACCCAAGCCGGACATCAGTTCCGTCGACGCTCTGAAGCGCACGCTGCTCAACGCGAAATCCATCGCATATTCTGCCAGCGTCAGCGGCGACTACCTTTCCACCGAACTGTTTCAGCGCTTGGGAATCGCCGAGCAAGTCAAGAGCAAGAGCAGGAAGATCGAGCGCGAACGGGTCGGCGCCGTGGTGGCACGAGGCGAGGCCGAGATCGGGTTTCAGCAGATCAGCGAACTCCTTCCCATCGCGGGCATCGACTATGTCGGCCCGCTGCCGCCCGAGGTGCAGCGAGTCACGGTGTTTTCTGCGGGTCTCGCCTCAAGTGCGCGGGAGCCCGCCGCAGCTCGGGTGCTCATCACGTTCCTCGTCTCGCCGGCGGCCGACTCCGCGATCAGAAAAAGTGGCATGGAGCCTGTGACCTCGCGGTGAACTTCGTCGCGCCAAGCCGCGATTCGACCGACGGTCGAGGGGTGAAGCGCTCCTTCCCGCCCGCCGGCTCGACCAAGTGCCCGCGATGCGAAACAAGGGCCGGATCGCCGTCGGCGCCGACGCCGATCTTACCGTCTTCGATCCCGCCACGGTCATCGACCGTGCCACGTTTGCGACCCCGACCACACCTTCCGCCGGAATCCCGCACGTGATCGTGAACGGCGTCTTCGTGGTGCGCGACGGCAAGTTGGTGAAAGGCGTGATGGCCGGCCGGCCGGTGCGCGGCGCGGTGCCGCGGTCCCCCTGAGTTGTAGGGATTCAGTTGAAACGTCGGGCAACTCTGCTGGCCAGCAGAGAAGGTCCACTTTCGGCGGCGGACGCTGGGGCAGGAGGGCAAGGGAATGGGTGGCCGGGGAATAAATTCCTTGGCAGTTCATTCCCCTGCCACCCATTCCTCTGCCAAAAGACCACGCCGACAGCGAAATCCGCCATGGTAGCAGCTATCGCCGCCCGGAAAAAACTTAAGCGCCAATCGGTGCCCCACCCCACGGCAGATCGTGATCGCACCTCGCAGCCTGCGGGGTGAGGGCACCCCGCCTCCAGGGTCGGAGAATCTTTGCCGAGCAATTCGAGCGTAGAGACCAACATGTTGGTTCTAGTGCTTAACGGCATAACCAGACCATTTTACCACAGAGGACACTGAGAACACAGCGGAGAAGACCAAGAAATTGAAGGGAAAGTGCTTCACCCCGTCAGTGAGTAGCCTTGGCCGGGCTTTTCGGCAGGCGGTATTCTCTGTGTCCTCTGCGTCTCTGTGGTGCAAATCCGGCT
>SXGT01528206.1_pt1 | contig 64109 bp, 54 predicted proteins | sample 3176221 | NCBI WGS metagenome assembly SXGT01 (sample SAMN11356862, study PRJNA531348) | freshwater metagenome | isolation source: freshwater sample F1-120 | place: China: Fuxian Lake, Yuxi | collected 2017-12-25 | reverse complement strand
CGATCCAGGAGTTTATCGAGCAGCACAACTCCTCGCCCGAACCTTTTGTCTGGACCGCCAAAGCCGACGACATCCTCGCCAAAGTTGCCCGCGCCCGAGCTACCCTCGATAAGACACCATCTGCGTGAGACACTACACTAGGATGCGCCAGTGCTGCGGCCCTCCATTCCCGCCTCTCCCGGAGACCCGATGATGCCCGCTCTCATTCCGCCAATCCCCGATTCCCGTCGCGAGTTCCTAAAGACTGCTGGCGCTCTGGCCCTCGTCGCCGCAGGTGGGCCGATTCTGGCTGTGGAGTCGGAGAAGACCAAGAGCACGCCGGAGAGCCTGGTGAAGCTGCTCTATGACACCTTCACCGCCAAGCAGAAGAAGGACGTTTGCTTTGCCTGGGACTATGTCGAGAAGGAGCGGGGACTCTTGCGGACGCGGCTGGAGAATAACTGGAAAATCACTTCGCCGTCCATCAAAAGCAGCTATTACACGGCCGATCAGCAGCACCTCATTCGCAAGATCTTCGAAGGAATGACAAACCCCGCCTGGCACGAGCGGTGGGATGTGCAACTCAAGGGGGACGTCGGCGGTTTTGGGCAAAACCAGTCGCTGGCCATTTTTGGCGAGCCGGGGACCGACAAATTCGAATTCGTCCTCGCCAGCCGGCACATGACGCTGCGGTGCGACGGCAACAGCGCGGAGCATGTCGCCTTCGGCGGGCCGATTCTGTATGCCCACGACGGAGAGAACACGTACGAGAAGCCGGCTCACCCCAACAACGTCTTTTGGCACCAGGCCCAGGCGGCCAACAAGTTGTACGACATGTTCGACGGCAAGCAGCGGGAGAAATCGCTGGTGCTCAAGGGGATGCCCAGCGAAGAACTCGTCGGCTTCCGGGGAGCAAAAGGAACCTTCGACGGCATCGCGGTCACCGAGCTTGCCCAGGATCAAAAGGAACACCTGCAGCAGGTTCTCAAGCTGCTACTCGAGCCGTTCCGCCAGTCGGACCAGGACGAAGTGGTCCGCTGTCTGAAGGTGCAGGGGGGACTCGATGCCTGCCACCTGGCGTTCTACAAGGAAGGGGACCTCGGCGACGACGGCATCTGGGACAACTGGCGGCTGGAAGGGCCGTCGTTCGTCTGGTATTTCCGCGGCCGGCCGCACGTCCACGTCTGGGTCCACGTCGCGGATTCATCCGAGGTGAAGCTGAACTCGTATCAGAATTCAGTCGGCGTGTGAGTTTCTTTCGAAGCGAGCTTTTCAAACACGCCCACGCAAAACCGTGGGCGTGCCACCCAGAGTCCGCCAGCAACTCTGCTACGCACACGGGGTGTACGGGAAACTATTTTTCCAGCAGGTACGCCACCACGGCCGTATTCTTCTCTTCCGGCTTTCCGGCGAACAGGGTGAGGCTCTTTGGCTTCCACGCGGCTTTGTAGGTGGCGACGGTGTATGCGCCAGATTCTCTGGATTCGCCCAGCACCATCAGCTTCGCCGGGGCGATGAGCGAGATGATTCCGGGGAGGTCGCCGTATTTCGCGCCGCCGGGGAGAAAATCGGGACTGCGATAATCGGTCTGCCTGCCGAAACGAAAACCGTCCGTGTCGATGACGGTCCTTTCAATCGTCTTTTCTCCCGTCTGGGCTCGCGCGGCGGCGACCCAGTGTCCGGCTCCGGCCAGGCCGACGAGCGAAATCTCGTCCGGCTTCTGCTCGTAGTTCTGGCAGAAGCTGATAGTGGTGAGGATGTCGTGGACTCGCTGCTCAAAGACCGAGTGGTTGTAACCCAGGGTATAGCCGGCGAATTCGCGGGCGTTGCCAACTTTCGGCGTTTTCGTTAGCGGCTTACCGTCGGCCAGGAATTCGCCTTGATAGATGAGGTCGATGCCACAGACCGCTGTGCCGGCTTTTAGAAGCTGGGCGACGTCGCCGTTTGCTCCGCCATCAGCATTGAGCAGGCCGGCTTTCCCTGTATCCGTGACCCAAATGACGACCTTCTTGTTCCAAGTTTTCGGCAGAAAGAACAGAGCCGGCACTTCTTCGCTGTGGGCTTTGTTTCGAAGCAGGCCGACATATCGCGTGGCGTCCCCCAGTTGGACTTCCTCGGTTTGGTTCCATTCAACCTCTCCTGCTGCCGGCAAACCGCGGCCGATGATGGCGTCAAGGCCGCCACCCACGACCTTCTTCCATGGAGCCAGCGAATCCTGGTCGATGGTCGGAGTCAGCTTCTTGAGCTGCTTGTCGGCGTCTTCTGTCCAAGTGCGCAAGAGCTTCTTCTCAAACTCCGCGCCCCCTTCCGGCCGGGGATGAGCCGCGTCATACACCGTCAATTGCGAGGGAACCAGCCGCTTGTAGTCCTCTTCAACAACTGGCTCTTCCAGGCCGAGCTTGAAGTGCTTGTTGACGAAGCTGGAGAATGCGGCTCGGCTGACGTAGTTGTAGTTGTGGCCGAAATGGACGTAGTTGAAGAGCGAAATGTTGTTCGGTGCTCCCATGAAGGCGTAGTGGGCCTTGAGTTCAGGGAAGCCCTTGGTGGCCATCTCCTTGGTCCAGTCATCCGCGGCAGTCAGCCCTTGTGGCTTGGGAGCGAAGAGAGCGGCGAATTCGATGTTGCCGGTATCGACGCGGAGGCAGCTCGCGTTTTCGCAGGTGCAGCCCCCCTGCATAGCCGTGGAGACCATGACGGCCGGGAAGGATAGAGCAACGCGCGGATCGAGCGACGCCAGCATGAACGACTGCGTGCCGCCGCCGCTGGCTCCGGTGATAGCGATGCGCGAGGCATCGACCTCGGGCAGTGAAGTGAGGAAGTCGAGCGAGCGGATTGAGTTCCAGGATTGCAGCCCCATTACACTTTGGAGGTGGGCTTCCGCCTGCGTGCTGAACAGACCCCAATTCTCGGTCGTGTTCATCTCCGGCCGCTGTTTGGCGAACCGATGGGCGATGTCGAACGAAATCTGCTGGCTGTCGGCATAGCCCAACATGTCGTATTGAAAGCAGATGCAGCCCATGCGGGCGGCTTGCACGGCCAGCGATTGCAGGTGATTGCGGCCGCTGTCCTCGAATCGCTCGGCACCCTGCACCAGCTCCTGGCGAATCGCGGCCTTCCCCTTGTCGTGAAACCGGCCGTCGGCCCAATGCCCGTGGGCGAACAAGACCCCCGGAACCTTGCCGCTCACCTTTTTCGGACGATATAGGCTGCCGGTAACGTGAAAGCCAGGAAAACTCTCGAAATAGACCTTCTCAATCGTGAAATCCCCCTGATCCATCAGCCCATGCACAACGGGGTTCAGCGGCGTCTTCTCCGGCATCGGCCAGAGCCCCTGCGAGACCAGCATCTGCCGCCGCACCCGCTCCGCCCGCTGTTCCCAAGCTTCGCGGCTTTTGGGAGGGGTGAAGGGGAAATAGCCGTCCAGATCCTTGGGCGGCGAGAGACGGACATCGTTAGGCAACTTGCCAGCCGGAAGCGCGCGGGGAGCATCGGCCAGCGCTATTGTCGCAAAACTGAGCCAGCCGCAAACGAGCAATAAAGTCGACGCAAGACGCGGGAGGGGAAACGTCATGGTGGGAACCTCGTGGACGAAGCGGGGAGGGAGCGATCCGCTTTGGATCGGGGTGAGAAGTAGTCTACAGGGGCGAGCGGAGAGATTCCACCAGTACGGCTGCCAAGCTTAGCAGTGTACTTCTTTCGGTCCCCACTCCTCGGTTTCGAGCGCCCAATACCAGACGGTGACCAGGCCAAGACTTTGTTCGTGAGAATGAGAAATGCCGATGAGGCGTTCCGGTCCCAGAGTGGTGGCGAATGCCGTCGCGGCGGCAAAAATGTTCGGCCAGGGGGAGGTGTGGCTTCTGAAGATCCTAAAGCGGGCTTGCATAGCACCCTCGCAAAGGACTTACGTAGCGGGACAGGCGTTTGCCCCATCGGCCGGCTTTTTTTCGCGATAAGTCAGCGCGTGAATCGCCAGCATGATCGCGCCGGCGACCAGGAACGAGTCGGCGAGGTTGAAATTGGGCCAGGGGTTGAAGATTTTCCAGGGGACTTCCTTCCACTGGAACAAAATCCAGTCTCGAACCGCGCCGGTTAACTCCGCATCGACACCCGCGGGAAGCCCGCCGCGGTGCCAGAGCCCCAGCCGGTCGTACAAGTTGCCGAGGATGCCGCCGGAAATGATGCCCAGGGCCACGGTCAGCCAGCGGTCGCGGGCGGCTTTATAGACGAAGAGCCAGGTAAGGATGCCCAGGAGCGCGGCGACGGAGAGAGCGGCAAAGATCATCCGCTTGCCACCCCCCATGCCAAAAAGCGCACCGGGATTGAGCGCGGTCTGAATCCCCAGCCGATCCTGAATCAGCCACCAACTCGGCTGTTCCCCCGGAAAGCCGAACGAGCGAAAGACGGCTTCCTTGGAAAAGAGATCTGTCGCCCCGGCCACGATGGCCAAGGCGAAATAGATCAAGTAGGCGGCCCTCGATACTGGACCGGCCGATTCCGCACTGTCCGTTCCCATGTTCGGCGTTTCGCCGCTGGATGCTTTCGGCCGCTCTTTACGACGGCTGTTCATCGCGGTGGCTACCGGCGATCCCGCCTTAGTGGCTGTGGACTTTGTCCGCGCACTTGACGCAGTAGGGTGTGTAGGGGAGGACATTCAGACGGGTCTTGGGGATTTTTTGCTCGCAATCGGCGCAAATACCATAGACCCCGTCCTCAATTCGCTCAAGAGCACCTTCAATTTGCCCCAGCGTGGTGCCGTCGTGCTCCATCAGGCTGAGGTTGAATTCCTGCTCGAACGCATCGGTTCCAATATCGGCCATGTGGATCGGCATGCTGGAAAGGTCGCCGCTAGATTCGCTCCGCGTCTTCCGCAGGGCCGCATCCGCCAGGCCGGAAAAATCTCCTCGCAGCCGGGACCTGATTGTCAGCAAGGTTTCCTTGTACACCTTGGACTCACGCTTATTCATCAGACTCTCCGAGGGTGCATGAGCGGCGCAAACGTACATCCGGTTCCTTCCGCCGCGTTCTCCAGCCGCCACCGGCCGTGGTGGGGCAAAATCGTTCCATAGCCTTGTGATTATAATTTGCTTAAGTCCACATGGTCAAATGGGTAGCAATGCCAAATGCAACTGTTTTTCGAGAAAACGGCGTGAAGAATCAGCTAATCAGCCTTCAAGCACGGGGCAATGTCAAGAGAAATTGACACATTGGGCAAGATGGACTTGCTGTGCGGCTGGAGCAGTACCGTCAATACTGAATCGTCGAATCCGATTTCCGCGTCCCCTGGCTCCGCAGCTCTTTCATCATGAAGCTGATGCCGCGACAGAATTCACGGACCCCTTCAACATAGTTCTTCCGCTCGTCGGCGGCCTGGGCCTTGTTGCAGTATTCGTCGAACGTCCGCCAATCGATGTTCCAGTGGGCATCGCGAGCGGCTTCGCGCAGCTCTTCGATGACCTCGGCCAGCTTGCTGATGAACTCATGACCGGGGGAACAGGCGGTCGCGGTGTATGGTCCCTTTCCCAAATGGCGGCCTGCTTCCAAGGTAACACCGCCGCCCATGCCGAAGTGCTGCGCCAGGCCAACACCGCCCGTTACCAAGGCCAAGGCCGCCAGGACTGCCGCCGGAATGTACCAGTTCATCATCAGGACAAAAATCGCCGCCAAGGCCGCAACGCCGGCTCCAATCCAAACAGCGGGATGAACACCCTTCTTGCTTTTGGCCGCACCCACGGTGAGCGGCGGAGCGGTACTGGAAGTCGTCGTCATCTCCTCTTTCACCACCTTGGCAATTAGGATCGTGCAATTGTCCGGTCCGCCTCGCAGATTCGCCAGGTCCACCAGCACCCGAGCCGCTTCATCCGCGGGGAGCGCCCCCAGGATGGGTCCGAGCTCATGATCCTCCACCTTCCCCGTCAGGCCGTCGCTGCACAGCAAATACACGTCTCCCAGTTCGATCGGCCAGGGCCCTTCCAAATCAATCTGCACGTTCGCATTAGGCCCGAGTGAACGGGTAATCACATTCTTGGGAACCGTTGCCGCAATGTCGCTCCCCGGCGGAAGTTGGCCGGAAGCTCGCAATTCCCATTGCAGGCTGTGGTCGAATGTCAGTTGATGCAGTTGATTCCCCCGCAAGCGATAGACGCGGCTGTCGCCGATGTGGGCGGCCATCGCTCCCTGCGGCAGCAGAACCAGCACGCTGCACGTCGTTCCCATGTTATGGAAATCGGGGTTCGCCATGCCCCGTCGATGGACCTCCGAATTGGTCTCGCGAATCGCCTTTTCCAGCGCCTCCGGCGGAGAGAGATCCCGATACTTGTGATAGAGGTGCGGGATGCCGTCTGCCGCCAGCTTGCTAGCTAGTTCGCCGGCAGCATGAGCCCCCATGCCATCGGCCACCATCAGAAAATGGCCGCGCGCCTGCCACAGCTCGGCGGTATCGGCCACGACCAGGGCATGGGAATCCTGGTTCGTGGTCCTCCGCATTCCAATGTCGGTGATAGCCGCCACCTGGAGGCAAGTCGAGTAATTCACCGCAGCCACAAGCCCTTGGAGAGTTGTTTGAAGGCCCCCGCCTGATTGGGATTTCCCGGTTCACCCTGCTTAACCCTATTCTAACCCCTTGTGGAGTCAAGAGTAAGACTGACTCAAGGCAACAGCCCCAGACACCAGGCCGAAGCGCCCGCGAAGGAAACCGCAACCAGCCCATCATCGCCTATCCCTTCGAAACACCCTAGAGATCACGATTTCTCTCTGGGCGGAAGCCGGAGTGGTTTCTATACTCCCGCCCGTCTCCTTGGGATTTTCTCGATTCCATCATGGACTATTGCCACTTCAATTCCGCGCGCAAGCCATTCCTGTTAATGCTCCTCTGCGCGCTGGCCCTGCTTTCGTCGACGGGCTGCGTCCGCCGGCGGATGACGATTCGCACCAATCCCCCCGGCGCTCAGGTCTTTGTGGATGACCAGGAAGTCGGCACCACTCCCTGTTCCACCGGCTATGTCTACTACGGCACTCGCAAAGTCACGGTGATCAAGGACGGCTATAAAACGGAAACTCTGTACCACAAGTTCCGCACTCCGTGGTACCAGATTCCGCCGCTCGACTTTATCACCGAGAATCTACTGGGCCGCGAAATCCGCGACGAGCGCATCGTGGATGTGACACTCGCCCCTCAGGAAATCGTCCCCGAAGCCGCCCTGCGTTCGCGAGCGGAAGGGCTCCGCCGCGATGCGCTCGGTCGGCAATACATGCCCCTCGTTCCCGCCTCGGCGACACAGAAGCCCAATGCCACGGTGACGGAATTGCCGGCGGAAGTTGGCTATCCGGGGCAAGGGCTGAATCTCTTTCAGCCGCGCGGCGTGGCACAACCGCGGGCCGAGGCGGAACCGCCGTCGCCGCAATAAGCATCCATGTCAGAGGTCAAAATGAGGTTCTCGCTTCAGACTCTCTTGGCCGTGGTCACGATTACGGCGGTTTGCTTGGGTGGCCTTTGCCTAGCCCGCAACGAAGGCCGACTTGTCAAAACCGGCAAGCCGCTCAACCTCGCGATCATGGGCGAAGGCTATTTTCAGATCGAGCTCGAGAATTGCAACCGGACCCTCTACACTCGTCACGGCAATTTCCATCTCGACGCCAATGGAGACCTTGTTGCGGGCACAGCCGCGGACAGACGGGTTCTGTTTCCTAGAGTCACATTTCCATCCGGTGCCATTCCCGTACTCACAACGCAGGGGGACACGCATTCCCACGACGTCGGGCGACCAGAGGAGATAATGTCCATGGGCCAGATCCAACTCGCATCATTCCCAAATCCTGAGGCCTTGAAGCAAGTCGCAGACGACCTATACGAGGCAACTGATGAGTCGGGTGCCCCGATGTCGGGTCATCCCGGATCGTACAGTTTTGGCCTGCTCCGTCCCGGCTACCTGGAGCGCGGACCGTCCGACAAATGGTTTGCGGACGTGAAGCCTTTGTATGTTCTCCTGCTTGGATTCGTAATGGTTGGGGGATGCCTCCTGCTGCGTGAACTGCGCGCCCAGCGGCGCGAGTTGGCGAAGCTCCAGGTGCTTATGTCAAATTCAGTTCCACCAAGAACTTGTTAAGAGCATCCCGCCCCGCCGTCTCGTCGGCGATGGCCCTTTTGATCTGCTCGCGAAGCTGGTCGATCTTGTCTTCCTGCTCGTTGAATTTGGTGACGTAGCGGCGGAAGAGATCGCTGTCCTTGGGAAGCTGGGCCATGTTCTGGCGGATGCGGTCCTGCTCGTCAAAGATGATCTTCACCTGCCGCTCCAACTCGGCCCGCTTGGCAACCAATTGTCCTTGGGCAGCCTTCTTCTTGATGACTTCGACTAGGGCAGCCTTCACCTTGTCGCTGACAACCTTGGCGTTGATGTAGAAGTTGATCGTGCCGTCGTCGAGGTTGGTCAGGGCCTGGTATTCATCCGCGGTTCGCTGCTCTTTGATGGTGAGGTTCGCGGGCTTGCCCGGCTCGGCAGTAACGGCAAGCCGATACAGGTCGCGGGTCTTCTCGGTCGGATCCTTGGGTTCCAGCAGCGTCCATTGCGTATCGAGCGGATATTCGACGAGAACTTTTTTGGTCTTCTTCCCGGAGTTCTTGATGACATACGACTGCGTCCGGCCGTACTTGCGGGTGATCTGCATATTCCCGAGAGCGATCTTCACCGCCAGGAGCTGCTCCGGTTCGCCGGTGCTCGTCGGAGCAACTTCGGTATCCAAATCCATTGCATAGCTCACCAGCCGCTCGCTTTTCGGCGGCAAATCCTGAATCTGGGCGTCGCCGGCATAGGCCCCGTCGTCGAACACGGTAATCGGCCCCTGCATCAGATGCAGGTCGGTGCTGTTCTTCAGTTTCAGGCCGTTGAGCGGGTGCTTGGCATGAACAGCCGGGTTGTAAATGGAGACTTTCTCCCCTTCGACCGAATCATTGACAATCGGCAGCATCGCGCTCTTCTGTCGGCCTAGCTTGACAGGAGTGGCAATTCGGTACTGAAACATCTCGCCGACGTCGCTGGCCTGAGCGACCGATTCCACCGCGCCGGGATCGAAGCGGCCCTTGGCTTCCGATTCCAAAAAGCGTTCTGCTGCTTTCTCATCCGCCGCGCGATTCCGCTGTAGACCCAGGCCAGTTTCCCGCTTTGCTAACTGGTCGGCGAGTTGCTTTTTCGCGGGAGCTGCTGGCGCTCCCGCCATCGGCTTGCCCGCGGCTTTGCGAAACTCGTTCTCCGATTCCGCCAGATCCTGGTCATAAGTTCGCGGCCGCAGCGAAGCATACAACTCCTGCTGCACCACCGGGCGGTCGATGTACATCGGCTGATAGAGGTCCATCACAAAGGAGATCGGACGGCCACTGACCAACGTGAGGTTCACGTTGTCCCAATCTTCCTCAGTCGTGTTCTCCACAATCGCCCAGCCCTGCAACAGCGGCTTTGCATCACTCAGCACCAGTCGGTAGCTCGTTTTCCAAATCGGCGATTCTTGAATGTAGCCGACCCGCACCGGCCGCTTTCCCGCGCCAGTGAAGTTCAGCGTCACGCTTTTCTTATCGACCGACTTCCCCATCGCCAAAACCAGCAGCGCCTGCCGCAGCTCGGTATCGAGCTTGGGGTTCGCCAGCTTGATCTTGCCGACTCCGTCGAGCGGCACGCTCCGCAGCCCTTCTTCGGTGAGCAGGTTGAGATACTCGACTTCGACCGTCTCAGTCATCCCGGCGGGCTTCTTCCGCCTTTCAATGCCAATGATGATGCCGCTCATCTTGGGCGAATCGAGTTCGATCTTCTCCCCACGAATTTGCCCCAGCAGGTCCGCCAGCGTCGGGCTGTGCGTGAGGTCGATGGTAAAGGTCCGCAGCGTTCGGGTAATCGGATCTTTGGAGCCGTAGGAGACCGTGGAAATCTTGCCACCCCCTTCGTCCTGCAGGACCATGCTCTTGAGCAGGTCGTTGACATCCCGCGTGTTGAACCGCAGGTCGACCGTAGCATTCCCCTCCACCTCTCCGTTTCGTTCATAGAACGCGACCCCCGAACTGAACATCACCACGCGTTTGAGTGGAATGTTCGTCCCCGGATCCTCGGCAGTCGCGAAACCGGACAGCGAGAGTACGAGCGCCACACAAGCGAGACGAAGTGTTTGCATGCCATAGACCATGATGAGCACCCTTTTCATTGTCGCCAATCGCGGGAGCGAATGACGAGATAACTCCGCAAGTCTAGCCCTTAAGACGGACCAGTCCCCATCAAAGTTTCGCATACCGCCGGCAACGACGATACCAGCCGATCCTGGCGATACCGCCATGACCAGAAGCCCCCTGCAAGAGGGGGTCTAGGGTTAATAGCTTTGCACACCAAATCGGATGCTGCCGCAACGTAATTCGGTAGCGTCCATTGCGAAAAACTTCGCGTTGAATGCGGCGCTATTTTGGGTGCAGAGCTCTGTGAAGCAGCCTTTGGTTGTTGGCGGCGATGCCGGCGCTAAAGAAAGCCATGCCAACGACAAAACAGCCGGCCGCGATCTGTGTCCCGCCGCCGAAGTCATCGTCAGAAATGTGCTCGTCAGCGCGGATCGAGCCAGTCGCCAGGCGGTTGGCCATGCAAAAGGGGGCGGCGATCCGATGGGCCAGCATGGCCAAGTCTCCGAATAGTCTTGCACAGCCGCCAAAAAATACTTGGCGGCCCTGATAGTCTCATTGGGCGATACGACCGGAATGACCGCCAAACTACCACTGAATCGGCAGGGTTTGCGCAGAGCGCACAGGCGATTGCTAGCAAGCTCGTCTATGCCGCCCGTTTGAGCCCCAAAACGTACAACAATGCGGGTGCCGGTCTGGCAAGTGGCAACGTGGGGTCATTCCGCAGGACGGCGGCTACCTGGTCCAGCTGCTCCACGACGTTCAGGGCGAGGTCCACGAAGATGTAGCGCCTTCCGCCAAACTGGCATTCGCCGCCGCCGCTCCCCCCCAGCCATTCCTGGCGAATGACGTAACCCATCTGGCCGGCCAATGCCAGCAGTCGCTCAAGCATTTCGACGGTATGCATCCTAGCTTCTCCATGTCGCCTGTCCGTGGCGGATTGTGGGAGCGGATTATAACGCGAGGCGCTGATGGGGGCCAGTTCGTTTCGACGATATCGGGAAAGAAAGGGATTGCATGACCAGCGCTTCACAGGCCCAGCCTCCTACGTCCGCTCAGCAAATTGCCGCTTTGGAGCAGCAACTCGCTGAGGCGCAGAAAATGACCGCCCTGGGGGAACTCGTCAGCACAACGACCCACGAGTTCAACAACGTGCTGATGACCATCCTCAACTATGCCCGGCTGGGGCTGCGGCACAAGGACGAAGCGACGCGGGACAAGGCCCTGCAAAAGATCCTCGACGCCGGCCAGCGGGCAGCCAAAATCACCGGCAGTGTCCTGGCCATGGCCCGCAACCGCTCCGGGGAGCTGGAGCCGACGGATTTGGCGAAGCTCATCGAGGAGTGCCTGGTGCTCTTGGAGCGCGAGTTATCCAAATATCGCATCTCCGTGGAACAGCAAATTTCCGCCGTGCCGGAGGCGCTAGCGAATGGGAACCAGATTCAGCAAGTGCTGCTGAACTTGTTGATCAACGCCCGCCAGGCGATGCCCAGCGGCGGGCGCGTGCTCATCAAGCTGGACCACGACAAGTCCAGCGGCACGGTGGACTTGACCGTGCGCGACACGGGCAGCGGCATTTCCGCCGAGAAGCTGCCCCGAATTTTCGACCGTTTCTATACGACCAAGAAAGGGCCCGACGAAAGCGGTAAAGGGGGAACCGGCCTGGGCCTTTCCACTTGTAAGTCCATCATCGACGCGCATCACGGCCGCATTCGCGTGGAGTCCACCGTCGGCAAGGGAACGGCTTTTATTATCAAACTGCCGGTCGCAAAGCCTCTCGCGCAGCCGCAGTCTCCGCTTCCGCTGCCCATTTCGCCTGCGGACTTCAGCATGACCCCTCCACTGGCTAGCTCCTAGTCCTTGCTGCTAGGTCTTTCCTTCCAGAATCGCCTTTGCGTCCGGCGCTCCCTTCGCGTCGGGCTTTGCCGCGGGATCGACCTTCTTCAGGTTTTCAAGATCTCTAGATAGGTCGTACGAGTCGGTCAGGAATGGCATGAGATGGCTGACGTCGGCTCCTCCCAGGGTCGCTTCATCCCACCATTCCTTCGCCGAAGTAAGCTGAGTTGGGGTGGAGGCTTTGTTGCAGGCAACATATGCCCCCTTCACCACGCGCGACACTGGGTCGGTCCCATCCAGCTTCATGTCGGCGAGGGCGGCAGCCAGGTGGACAGGCAAATCGCTGTACTGATAAGTCTTGCTCTGGCCGGCAATCTTGAGGATGACCTGCTTCTGGTCGGCATCCACCATTCCCACGAAGGTGCTGGAGCCGATCTTGAAGGACTCAGCCGCCTCCATCCCTGTCGCAGCCTGCACCAGGCGTTCGTGAAACTGTTTGACATACTCTTTCACTTCCTTGAGGCGGGCCAGCTTGTTCCGGTGCTCCGGCAGTTTGGCGAGCTTTTCCGCTTTGGCCAGCTCAACATCCGCTTCCGCGAAATTGAATTCGCCAACAGCGGCCTTGGCGCTTTGCAATGCCTTGCCAAGCTGTAGCACCTCTGCCTGGGAAGGCAATTCGCCTGGTGGTGCTTCCGGCTTGGGCTCCGGTTTCGGGGGCTCAGGCTTTGTTGGTTCTGGTTTTGCGGGTTCGGGTTTGGTTGGCTCAGGTTTCGCCGGTTCCGGCTTAGTTTCGACCGGCATCTCGGTCGTCGGTTTGGCTTCGGGGACTTTTGTCTTTTCCGGTTCCTCGGGCTTGGGTTGCTGCGGCTTGACGGGGGGACTCACTGGCACCCCGGGAGAAACCGGCCGAACTGTGTTTGAAGGCGCATTGCCGGGCGTTACGGCAGGGGAATTGGTGCCACCATTGTTGGCTGGAATGTTCGCCACTTGGCTCCTGCCAAAATTGCCGCTGATGGCAAAAAGGCCGAGCACGGATACGACCACCAAGAGCAATCCACCCAAACCGACGAACAGCAGTGTTTGCTGCGAACTCTTTTCTCGCTTTGCCGCCAACATGACCGCCGTCGCCGAACTGCTGCGAACTTCCTTGGCGGGGACATCGCTCGTGCCCGTAGCGATTGTGTTCGAAGGTGAACCAGGCGGAGACCCTTCTACTGTCGCGACCGCCGTTCCCAAGGGGATTGCCATCGAAGGCGGCTGCAGCATCGCGGCCGAGGCCGGAGGCGCACCATAAGGCATGGCCACAGGTACCGGGCTTGTCATTCCACCCGCCATTACGGTTCCGGGGATGGCAACAGGAGCCATCGGGTCAAGTGCCGCGGGCGTTGGAGGCGGCTGCATATACGCGGGGGGTGCCACCGGCATCGCCATCGGCGTTCCATAAATCGGCGCGGCCATCGGTGGCATACCGCCGTAATGCCCCGGCACTCCTGGAGTTCCGTAGCCCATCGGCTGCGGCATGGGTTGCGCCATCGGCGGTCCGTAGCCATATCCCGGTTGCGACATGGGATAGGCGGCCATCGGTGCCTGGCCAGGAGGAGGCGGATAATAGGCCGGCGGGTATGTGGCCTGCTGGGGATAGGCAGGTTGCTGCGAATAGGGACTCGGCTGTTGCGAGTAGAGAGCGGCCTGCTGCGGATAGCCCGGAGGCTGTTGGGGATATCCGGTTGGTTGATAATGTGTTGGCGCTGGCTGTTGAAAAGGAGCTGGCTGCTGCGGAGAGTAGTTCGGGGTTTGCGGAAAGTAACCCGGCATTGGTGAAGGCGAATCCATTGGCGGCGCAACTGTCGGCGCAATGGCGGGAAGTGAAGATGCTGCTCCAGGGGGCAGGACATCGTTCGTTGAGGTCGGAGCCAACGCTGCTGGCGTAACAGGTGCCGGAGTTGCTTCCGGCGCAGGGGGCTTTGTCCAATCGACGGCGGGGCGCGAGGGCGGATAAAACGGAGAATCCTTCCGTTCGATCGGATTGGGCCCAGGCCCGATTCGCAACTCCACGTCCTCTGTTGACTTTGCTACCGGCGAAGGCGAATTGGCCTTGGGAGCCATGCCCGGAGGATAACGAGGATCTTGCTTGATCGGCCGAGCATCGGTCTTCTTGGGAGCCGCCGAAGCCGCTACCGCTGCCGCCGCGAGATCCCGTTTCATCCCCCCTTCTAACTCGCGCACGAATTCATCGGCGAACCGTAAATCGTCATCGTAAGCATTCTTTTTCTGGTCATCGAGCAAAACAGACTTCACTTCCTGCAACTCGTCCAAGACTTTGGACCACTCGGCGGCGTGTTCGCCTGGCCGCTGCGAACGAATCTTGCGAATTGCCTTGTCCACCGCAGCGGTAATCCGGTTCTTATCGCTTTCGAACTCCGGAAGCCCTAGGAGCTTGTAATGAGTGGTGCTGGCGGTCTTGTTTTCGATATCCAGCCAGGCCTTGTACGGATCGAATTCTTCGGACATGTGTTCGTTCCCGGCTGGCCGGCGATACCTAACCTAGTGCAGAGTCTTCACTTGCGAGGACTCTTTTATCTTACGTGAAACTCCGATTGCGTGCCATACTTTCTCTTGAAACCGCTTGCTGGCAGCGCGCGCGGATTTCCTGAAAGCTAAAGCGAGAAACGAGCGGCATTTGTACTCACGAGTCCATTCGCGCGTCAGTTCTTGGCCGAAACCAACTGCGGCAGCATGCTCACCAGGAATCGCGCCAGCCGGTCCGAAGCCTTGAGGGCTTCATCCTGCAGATTCCACATATCGGCGGCGCTTTGCGGGCGAGAAAAGACAGCCTTAGCCGCGGCCCCGAGCTTCCCTCCCAAGGTGGTCTGTTTCATCAGCCGCTCCACCTCTATAGGAAGCCGGTCTTCCATGCCGTCACTGATGATTCGGACCGACAGGAACCTGGTCTTGAGTTGCCGGCAAGTATCGGCGACGGCGAAAGACTCCATGTCGCACGCCAGTGCTTGATGTAATTCACCGAGCTTTTTCTTTTCCGCCGGCGAGCTAATCAGGTTTTCCACGGTAAGCAGTCGGCCGACGTGCAGGCGCTTTGTCGACGCAATTGCTTCTGGGGAAAGCTTAAGGCCAACTTCCAGCCGTTCCCCTTTCAGGTTCAGCACTTGCTCCGCCATCAGAAAGTCACCCTTGTGAAGTCCGTCTGCCAATCCCCCCGCAAAACCCGCGGAAACCACCCACGCCGGCTCATGGAACTTGATGACTTCGGCGGTCGCTGCGGCGGCGGCATCCGCGCCCACCCCCGATTCCGCGATGACCAGCTCTTTCCCTTGCAGGGTGCCGGCGTGTTCGATAAAGGTCTTGCACTGGGTCGCGCTCGCACCGCTCAGCTTGTCGACAAGGCCACCGGCTTCGACTCCCAGGGAAAAAATGAAGGCCACGTCGCAGGGAGGGGCAAGCTCCGGCGGCCCAGCCTCCTTTCGCTCCTCGCTGGGTGCCGCATGCGGACTGCCGCCGCGGAGTGTCTCCGCCAGGACGGACTGAAACTTCCCCTGAGCCGCTTCACGCAGATAATTGTTCACAAGCCAGCGGAGCAGCATGCAGGAATTTCCGGGAGGAGATGGTATTCTGAAGGAAGCGTCATCCATTGTAACCTGCCTGGACTTAATCCATGCACGCCCTCGCCTTGGCTGCGATACTGTTTGCTGCCGAGCCTCCTCGGTTTGAGAGCGAGGTCTTGCCTCTTTTGACCAAAGCCGGCTGCAACTCGGGTGCTTGCCACGGAGCAGCTGCGGGGCGCGGCGGGCTCAAACTTTCGCTGTTTGCCGGCAATCCTGCTGCTGACTTTGACGCTCTCGTTCGTGAGCTTGAGGGGAGGCGGATCAATCGGACCAAACCCGCGGACAGTCTCTTCATCGCGAAACCGACGGGAATGATCGATCACGAAGGGGGCGTGCGGTTCGATTTCGACGGCGCGGAAGCGAAGCTCTTGGCCGATTGGGTAACTGCCGGGGCACCCAAGGCAACCACGAGTTCGCTCCGCAGCATCGCGCTCACACCTCCCACGGTCAGCGGAAAGTCAGTTCCATTTGAAACGCAGATTTCTGTATCTGCGGAACTGGCGGATGGATCGCGGCGGGATGTGACATCCATGTCCGTCTTTACACCAGGCGACGAGACTGCTCTCGCCGTTAGAGGAGCGGGGGTGATTGCAGTTCTTCGCCCCGGCCGGCACACGGTCATTGTGCGCTATCTTTCGCAGGTGCGGTCGCTCTCCATCACAGCACGTCGGGAAGGCGTTAACCTGGATTTGAGCCAGTCGCCGCGTCACAATTGGATCGATGACGAAGTGCTCTCCGCGCTGGCCGATCTTGGAATCTCACCCAGTCCCCAGGCGAGCGAAGCTGCACTTCTTCGCCGTGTCTCGCTTAGCCTCACCGGGCGGCTGCCCGGCGCAAAGGAAGTTGAGGCTTACCTGGTCGATGAGTCCGCGCAGAAATATGAGCGTCTCGTGGACCGGCTGCTGGCTTCCGATGCATTCGTGGATTACTGGACCTGGCGTTTGGCGCGGCAACTGCGGGTGCGAACGGGACCCAATGATGAGCAAGGGACGCTGGCCTTTCATGGTTGGATCAAGGACCAAGTCCGAGCCAAAACGCCGCTGGACCGGATGGCCAAGGAAATGGTCATGGGCAACGGCGATTCCCATGAGAATGGCCCCGCCAATTTCCACCGGAGTGCGCCCGATGCGCGGGCCGAAGCGGAATATCTCAGCGAGGTGCTGCTCGGCATTCGCCTGCGCTGTGCCAACTGCCACAACCATCCACTCGACCGCTGGACCCAGGACGATTATCACGGCCTGGCTGCCGTCTTTGCCCGCGTGGAACGACGCCGGACGGTTCGCCTGATTGGCTCGGGAGAAATCATCCATCCCGAGACTCTCGAAGCCGCCCAGCCAAGAATCCCAGGGGAGCGATTCCTGACTTTCAAAAATGACCCAAACCCCGATTATCGTGACGAATTGGCGGACTGGCTGATTGAAAAGAAGTCCGGACTGTTTGCCAAAGCCCAGGTCAATCGCCTCTGGAAAGCCATGTTCGGACGCGGCCTGGTCGAGCCGGCGGACGACTTGCGAGAAACCAACCCCGCCACCCATCCGCGGTTGCTGGAGCGGCTCAGCGAGGAGTTTGTCAGCAGCGGATACGATTTGCGGTACTTGCTGCGATTAATTTCGATGTCAGCGGCCTACCAGCGGAGCGGGGCGGAAGTTGATTCCAAAGATGTCGCAGCCGAGCAGTTTTATGCCAGTTACCCGCGCCATGCACTGGAGGCGGAAGTCTTGCTGGATGCGATTGGAGATGTGTCGGGCGTTCCCGAAGTTTTTTCCAATCAACCGGCTGGAACGCGAGCGGTGCAGCTTGTGGAGTTTTCCAAACCAGAACAGGCATTGAGCGTGCTTGGTATATGTTCGCGACAAGAAAGCTGCGACGCGGTCCCAGCGGGTGTTGACCCGCTCGGCCAACTCACCACGCAGCTCCATTTTCTTAACGGCAAGTTGCTCAACGAGCGATTGCAGAGCAAAAGCGGTTTCCTGGCAGCTGCGGAAAAAAATGCCATTCCTGTGTCCAAGATCGTCGACCAGCTCTTTCTTCGCACATACTGCCGGCAGCCAACCCTGCGCGAACGCGAGTTCTGGTCGAAAGAATTGGAAGGCCAATCCGCCGATATCCGCAAACAGAAGCTGCAAGACCTGCTCTGGGCCTTGCTCGCCAGCCGCGAGTTCACCACGAACCACTAAAAAAATGCTAACACCTGATTGGATTCTCGATCTCGGCAAGGATTTTTCGATCCACTTTGGCGCACTGCTTGAAATCGTCGGCGAGAATGCCAAGCCCAAGGAGCCGGCTCTCGTTCTGGTAGCGGGAGATCGCAGCCAGTGGAAATGCGAAGGCTATATGGGCGGCCAGGATGTGGAGCTGGTGATTGTTCGGCCCAAGGTTCAAATTGTCGAATCTGGAGTTAAGGAAGGGCTGACTTACCGAAAGGACATTGCCGGCAGCGATCTCGTCTATGACCTGACCGGCCGATTTCTGCAAGGCAAGGCCCGCCCCTTCGAATGCGATCTGAGTGTTCAACTTGTCCGACTCTACGCGCTGCTCCCCTTTCAGGTAGAGGGTCTGTCGGTCATCGCCAAGCAACAGGCAGGTAATGTCAGCATCGAGATTGAGTACCAGAACGCACTGAATCAACGTGTGAAGGGTGCTCTTCCCTGCTATGCCGAGTTACGACAACCAAATGGAATGGCCGTATGGGGACGTTACCTGGCGACCTCCGTAGACGGCCATCTCAAAACAGCCGCTGAATTGCCTCGGGAAGCACCCCGCGGCAAGTGGTCGCTTGTCGTCCGCTCGGAGCTCGACGGCAAACAAGTAACCCTGCCAGTTGAAGTCGATTCCTTCGCGGGGAAATAAACTCTCTCGCCCCTTACGAATCGCGTTGGCGGGGAATTCGCGCAGCCCCAAAACCTTGCTAAAACTGGGCAGCAACCACTTACCCAGGGTCGAATACTCACGTCCTCCAGCAGCTCCATGAACAGTCTCCTGCGGGTCCTATGCGGCGCGGTTTTTCTCATAATCCTCCTTCCCGTCATTCCACTTCGTGCCGACGAAGCCGGTGAAAATGTAGCGGTGGATATCTCAGCGAAGCCCGCTGCGGAACACACCGACGCAAATGGATCGGAAGAGGATCACGGCGGAGCAGCAGCCGGCGCGGCCGCTCACCCCAGCCTTGGCAGGGATCTGTGGGTTGTCACCGTGCTGCCCTTTGCGGCACTGCTACTGTGCATCGCCATCTGTCCGCTGTTTTTCGCGCATTGGTGGGAGAAAAATCAAAACAAGGGAATCATCGTCGCCGTGCTCGCTATCCCGCTCGCCTTAATACTCATTTTGGCCGTCGACCAGGGCTGGTTGCACGATTTGCTGGAGAAGGTCAAGGAATACATCTCCTTCATGATTCTGCTGGGGGCCCTGTACATCATCAGTGGCGGCATTTATGTCAAAGGCTCGCTCAATGGCACTCCGCTCGCCAACACCGGCATCCTGGCTCTCGGAGCGGTGATTGCCAGCATCGTCGGCACGACGGGGGCCAGCGTGCTTCTCATCCGGCCCTTGTTGCGGGCCAACAAAACCCGCGTGAACAAGGCCCACATCGTGGTTCTGTTTATCTTCGTCGTGTCCAACTGCGGCGGACTGTTGACGCCGCTGGGCGATCCGCCGCTGTTCCTCGGATTCCTGAAGGGAGTCCCCTTCGAATGGACGCTGCAACTTTGGCCACAATGGCTGATGGTCAACTTGCTGTTGCTCATCACTTTCAATGTTTGGGACCAAATCGCATTCGCCAAGGAAGAAAAGGTAAGAGCCGGCTCGCAACTCGAAGACGTGATGAAGCACGAGCCAATTGGCGTGCAGGGAGCTCTGAATTTCATCTTCCTGACGGGGATCGTGGCGACCATCTACTTCACCGGGCGGCTGACCAAAGGGGATCCCAGGTACTGGGGCATTTCCGAGGCGGTGATGGCCGTCCTGGGTGTGGCGGCATATTTCACGACGGCCAAAGTAAACCGCGAGAATAACAAATTCACCTTCGCACCGATCATTGAAGTCGCCGTCCTGTTCATCGGCATCTTCATCACGATGGCACCGGCGCTGCAAATCTTGAATTCCTGGGGCCAGGGAGAACGCACCGTGTTGGGCCTTGCGTTTGGAATGAGCCAGCCCTGGCATTTCTTTTGGGCCAGCGGGGCGCTTTCCAGCTTCCTCGATAACGCCCCCACCTATCTCACCTTTGCCGCCACCGCCAGCGGGATGAACGGAATTCCCGTCGATAACTCGCCGTACCTGGCTAAGCTGGTGGAAAAAGCTCCGAAGTTGCTCGTTGCTATCTCCTGCGGCAGCGTCTTCATGGGAGCCAATACTTACATTGGCAACGGCCCCAACTTCATGGTCAAAGCGATTGCCGAAGAGAACGGTGTCAAAATGCCCAGCTTTGCTGGCTACATGGCCTATAGCGGGCTCGTGCTGATTCCGATTTTCATCCTGGTCACGCTGGTGTTCTTTGTCAGTTGGTCCTGAACCAACTAGAACGGCTCAGTTTCCGATGATGGCGCTTCAGCCAGCGACTTGAGCGCATCGAGTGTCCTCAGCACATCACCCAGCGAGATCTGCCGCCAGCCGTCCGTTTTGTGATGGAGAAGGGCCAGCTTGAAGCTCTCGAAAGCCTCGGCCAAGTCATCGGGAAGCTGCGGAAGATTCTCGAAGGGGCGAACGAGATCCACCGTCGCGGAAATCGAGCTGTCGCGGTCGATTCCTGGCGAAGTGGTGCGCGAAGTGTGGGAACTAGTTAATTCGTCATCGCCAAAGTCGGGACGCTCCGACCGCGGTCCCTGTACCTCGCCATAGGTCCCGGTAAGGGGCGCCGGCGTGTCCTTGCTGCGAGCCGTATCGTTGCCGGCGACGTAGTCTTCGTCCAAGTCGGTCGGCTGGACGTCCTCCTCGCGAGGCTTATCGGCTGCAACCCGGCCCAGCGTTTCCCAATGTTGTTGCCGCATGCGGGCGACGGACCAGCCGCTTTGCACGGCTCCTTCCAGCCACATTTCGGCATCTTCCCAATCGAGTGACGCCTGAAAGTGGCTCCAATAGAGCCCTTTGAACTGATCATGTGTTGGGCCAAATCGCTGTTGAACCCGCCGCAACCGGCCGACATGCTGCCCGGTCACACCGCCTACCAGTTTGCTCCAAGCGTCGTCAGAAAAATCAGCCGATAACGAGCCTTTGGCTACGAGGTCATCGCGCCACTGGCAGATAATTCGCCCTTTCTCCCAATTGGAGGTGCTAATCAGGCGGTTCCACCGACCCACATACGGTTGCGAGGCCGAAAGCACTTCCTCCGTCAATGGTAGCCCAGCCGCAAACTCGGCCGGTATCAGATCCAGTTCGCTAGTGCTTTCAGTCACGTGGACTTCCTTGAGGGCCAGATTCCGGTCGAAAGGGGCGGCGAGGACTCGCAATTCTGCCCTTCGACAAGGAGCAAAATAGCAGTCCCACCAGCCAGAAATAGGGGGTGTCCGCCGCTGGCCCGAAAGTCCCCCTCCGTGTGAGCATTTCGCAAATCACGTTATAAATGCCTCCTGGGGAAAACGTGTCGATGCCAGGTTACAGGGGGCTTCCAGGATCCCCAATTCATCAGTTCGCTCGCGAATGCTCGTTTACTTTGCGCCTGCACCTTCGGCGAAAAACCCGCGGAAAATGCGCTAAAATGCCATACCCCGGAATATTCGGAACTTTTCTTTCGCTGGACACGTCTAACTGCGGGAACGTGGTCCATTGCAGGCTCACCGTGGCTATTTCCTTGCTCTCTGGTGGGCCAGCAATTATCATGTAAAGATAGTTAAACAGCGGCAATTTGCGGGCGGCAGGGATTGCCTTCCGACTGGGTCGCTCGAATGATTGAGGCTTACGGCGGACCGGAACCCGCCGTAACCCCGTCACAAGAGGTGCTCGTCAGGCCCATGAAGCAATTATTCTTCGGCCAAAATCGTCGTTTGCGCTCGCGCCGGGACACTGCAGACGCCCGCGCACGCAGCCGTTCTCGGCGGAGCTTTCTGGAACGCCTGGAAGCTCGTAACCTGCTCACCGGCATGCCCTTTGGCGCGCTGCCGGACGACACTGCCGAATACATGCTGGGGGATGTTTACGTCAACGTCGTGCTGATGGAATCGAATTCCAGCCTGGCCCCGTTCGACGTCAGCACAGAGAATTGGACAGCACCCGAAATCGCCGGCGTGAAGTCGCGCATTGCTGACGGTTTGCAGTGGTGGGAAGACACGTTGGATCAGCTTCCCAATGTGCGGGATGGCCTGCTGAATTTCATCACAGACTGGACGCACGCCGACACGCCGGTCCAAACCGGTTACGAGCCGATCACTAGGACCAGCCAGGAGTTCGGAAACTGGGTCTACGATTTTCTAGGGAGCGTCGGATTTACCCAGACTGGTGATTTCCTGACGGACCTGCGGGCCTACAACAATGCCCAGCGTCTGGCGAACAATGCCAACTGGTCTTTCACGATTTTCGTCGTGGACGATTCGCATGACCTGGCAACGGACTTCGACGATTTCCACGATGGAGCCGGCCGCTTCGCACCCGGCAGCGCCTTTTCTCGTTCCTTCGCCTACGCGGGGGGCAATGCCTTTGTGATGCCTGCCGATCGCCCCGCCAGCATTGTCGCCCACGAAACCGGGCACATCTTTTGGGCCCTGGACGAATACAACACCGGCAGCACTGCCTGGCAACTGACACGGGGATATTACAACACCCAAAACTCCAACAGTTCTACAAATCCCGCGCCCAACTTTTCCCAGGCCGACAGCATCATGGCCAGCGGCTCCAAGCTCGAAGCCGCCTATGCCGCCCACACAAGTTCGGTACCGTCGAAGGAGATGATTGGCTGGAAGGACAGTGACGGAGACGGCATCTTTGATGTGCTGGATGTTCCGTTCAGCTTGTCCGGCACGGGCAAATACAACAGCGTAAATTCGACATTCCAGTTTGTGGGGAAATCGCAGGTTCGCACGTTCATCAATCAGAATCCCAGCGGCCTGAGAGACGACATCACCATCAACCAGATTGACCGGGTCGAGTATTCCATTGATGGCGGCGCTTGGACGACTTTCGGCCCGGCGATTCACAAATACAGCACTGACCTGAGCCTGAGTATTCCCGTCTCGCCGGGCGCGAGCCAGATCAAAATCCGCACGGTCGATGATCGAACCGGCGTCATGTCGGTGGAGTACGTTGCCAATCTCACCGATAAGCCCCAGCCTTCTCCGCAGCCAGGGATCAGCGGTTTTGTGTTCGGCGACACCGACGGCGGCGGCACGTGGGACAGCTTGGAAAGCGGCCTTGCCGGCTGGACAGTCCAGTTGGTCAACCAGTTCGGCAACCCGCTCGATCTTCACAAGCGGATTGAGCCGGATTCTTACACCTACGGAGCTCTTCTCAACAATGTGGGGTCTCCGGACGTGACCCTCAGCGCGGTGGGAGGCGATGTTGCGGACTCAAGCGTCAATGCTCGCAACAGCTATTCGGCAACGCCCGCGGGCAAAGTCTTTTTCAATAACAGCATTACCGATGCCCAGCCCGTCGACACCTGGACCGGAGCCCGCCAATTGCGGATTGATTTCGCTTCGGGTGTGTCGGAAATCAACATCAAGGCGCTGAGTAACGGCGGCGGGAGCGTCGCCCGTCTGGAGATTTACAACGCATCGGGCGTGCTGCTGGATCGCTATACAACGGCCGTAATGACCAACGGCAAGAGCGAAGTGATGAAACTGGTCCGCCCCCAGGCGGACATCGCCTACGCCATCGCGGGCGGCCATGCGGGAACAAAAGTCGTTCTGGACACGCTCGAATGGGGTGCCACGTCTTCGGCCATCACCAATCAGTTCGGCTATTATTCCTTGCCCGAATTGGCAGCCGGACTTTATCGCGTCGCTGCCGTTGTCAAACCCCTTTACTCCCTCACGTTTCCCATCGCCGGATTTCAAGAGATTGATCTTGTCAACGCGCTGGCCGGCTCGTCCCAAGTAAATTTTGGGTATCTGCCCTCATTCAGTCCCTGGCGGAATCCGGTGAATGCCCTGGATGTGAACAACGACGGCTTCGTTTCGGCAATTGATGCTTTGAGCGGCATCAACTACATCAATTCCCATGATACGTCTCTGCCGCTTCCGAACGCCAAACCGATTGGCGAGAAGTATTACGATGTGAACAACGACGGTTTTGCCACTGCGGTCGATATTCTGCAAGTCATCAACGAGCTCAACCGCGTGCCAACTTTCCCACCGGCGGGCGAAGGTTCGGGCGGCGGCGGAATCGGCGGTGGTGGCGCGGGTGGGTCCGCGGGCGGAGAAGCCGATAACACTACAAAGCCGCTGGTGCCCGGCAAAGATCTAGCGGCACAGTACTACAGCCAGAATCCGCTGCAAGTCGTCCAGATTTCTGGCAACTCTGGCTGCATCTGCGATCAGTGCACAGCCATTACAGAAGTCGCGGTCGGCCGGGTGAGCGCTGCCGCCGCCAAAACGACCATTGCACCCGCTCTCGTGAAGCCTCTGGAATTGAAGTCGTTCGCCGAGGCGAAGAAGGAGTCCAGCTTTCAGACGCGAGCGAAGGTTGTCGCGCCGCATATCGATGGCGGCCTGCTCCACACCATCGCCGCGGCAGCCCCCAAGCCGGCCAAGGTGCCTGTCCGCCGCGGCCGCAGGTAACGGCGTATTTCTCGGCTATTGCCTTAGCGCCTGTGGATTCTTCTGAAACTCCTTCAGGATCACACAGTTGCCTGGTGCTTATGCTTGGCTTGGTTTTTGGGCGTATCGGGCATCCTGATCGCGGCCCCGTCCACCGCGCACGTCGCGAACATGCCACAGCCGCTGCGGAAGTGTCTCGGCTTCCAGTTTCCGGGCTTCATCTACGAAGCCGAGCCGATTACGGGGCTGATGTAGCTCGGAAGCTACGGAAGCAAAAGGCCGATTAAGATCTGCGAATGAGATTGCTGGCCCGACCACAAGTCATTGCCCAATCCCAGTTCCGCGAACAAGCGGTCATGCGGCTGCGACGATTTGTAGAGGTTGTCTTGCTCGATGTAGGGCAGCAGGAAATCCCAGCCCACCAGGTCTTCTACGATGGTCCGCTGCAAACGCGGATGGGCGTCGTTCGTGGTATCACCCGAAATCGCCAGCACATCGTCTATGCCGTCGCCGTTGATGTCTCCGACGGCCACGCCTCGTCCGTACGTGCCCGCGAGCAACCCATTCGCGCCTGCATGGTCGCGCGTCACCAGGAACGCAGTATTCCGATCGGTCACGGCATGCTCCCAGACATCCAGCCCCAGCACACCCGACTGGCCGGCCACTTGGTCCACCGTGGGGTTGAAGTCAATCCCATATCCGGAGGTCATTCTATTGCGCACGCCGTCGCGTGCGGCGGCCAACCAGAGCGGCGTGTCGTTGGGCTCAAGAACAGCAGAGAAATTACTGTCGCCATTGTAAGTGGCAGTGATCTGATGCTGTCTCAGTTCGAGTACCAGGCCGTCGGCAAACAGCGCCGTCCGAAGATAGACTACGTCTGGGTTAGTGGGATCGACAACCAGCGATGGAACCCTGTTTCCGTCGGGTCGCCGCTGTTCCTGGGCGACGTTCACGTCAAGCGTCTCGATGGCCACTTCGTTCGTGCTGTGGGGGGCTATCGGCTGGTCGCCGAGCGGGGCCACGGTATCCAGCGGGCCGGCCGAGAAGACTTCGCGTTTTTCCAGGGTTTCCAGCGTGGGGCGGAATGGGCGGAACATGGGACACCTCTTGATGGCTGATGGTTTCTCTAGCCAGTGGACATCACTGACTTCGCAAGCAGGTATCCCGGCTGGGAAGAAACCTTTCAGAAAATATCGCACTTCCGCGACTATTTTCTGGTCAAGAGCTCCTGCCAAGAAACGCGGCCGGGCGTCGTGGCTGGGGCTCCTGTTAGGAAGCTCATGCCACACGCCCGGATGAACGGCCTTTGAGTTGAGCAGTTCGCCGCGGCGCCTCCAAGGGGCGCTGGCCGCGGAAGTTGCCTTATCGACTCGTGGATCGCAGTTGCGTGCCGTTATTCAAAGCCTTAATGATCTCCGCGTCGGTAGCCTGTCGTGGCCCCGGTCTTCAGCCAATTTCCCGTGCCGAGCACAATGATCTCTCCGGTTTCCTGATCCTGCCCAACAATGGACGAGGCAGGCGTGGCGCCACCCTTCTGGCTAAATGCCCCCTCAGGGTACTTGTTATTCAACATTCCCTTACGCGAGGAACGTGATCTCCCGGCGGGTTCCTCCTTTGGATTGAATTCGGCATCGGATACTGGGTTGACCTTTGAGCCGGTTTTGAGCTCGTGGGTCAGCGTGTCCCCGTGTGAAGGTTCCGGATCGGAAGTCTTTCCAGAGCGAGCTCCAGATTTGGGAGCAAACGTCAAGTATGGTTCTTGCTTGGTTCCCACCGTTGGACATCGCAGAGACGCGGGCGCAAACTTGCCATTGACTTGGGCTGCCTTGGTTCGATTCGGCTGTTGAACCTTCGCCTTGGTGTGATGGTTGCCCGACCCGCCCTTCCTTTCGGCGGCGGCGCCTCCCGCGGCCAGGACCAGGACCAAACTAACCGTCGTGAGTGTGCGAAACGTACACATGACATTGTCTCCCTTGCTGCGAACAGATGTTGTTATTTGCCGGCCAACATGGCTGGCTTCTGGGAGCAGGTATCCTCGCGGAGGGAAAACCTTTCACAAAAACTGGGATTCGTCCGCTGTTCGGCGGGGGTCTCCGACCCCGCCGAAACGGCTGACCGCAGGTCTCCTCCCCAGCACCCGGGAGACCTCTGGTCCTCCCAGACGGCGGGGTCGGGTGACCCTCGCCCGACTCAATTACTGCGCGAGCGCTGCGGCCAAGAAGTGCGACCGGGCGTCATGGCTGGGGCTCCTGCTAGGAAGCTCGCGCCAGACGCCCGGTATTCGAGTCTCGAAGTTGATCGCCTCACGCGCTGCCGCCGTGCGGGGGCTATTTCGGCATTCGCGCTTTTAAAATGTCGCTCGCCGTTTTATCCGCAGTGTTTAAGGAGGTCATAGCTGCGGGTGGCCCAGATCGTAGTTGAGTGCCATTGGTAGTACCGCCGGCGGTCTTGAAGTCGCCCTTGCCGGTGCCGAGTGGCGGGGTCAAACCCTTCTGTGGCCCGAACTTTCCGGGTTTTCCGCCACTATTCGAGGACCGGGCGCGGATTTTCGCAACTTCTTCCGTGTCAATGTCGTCTTCCTCGGGCTCCGCGAGCCTGGGAGCCTCGTTCAGCGTGCCCCCGTAGGATTTTCCGCCACTCTTTGTGGACGTGGCGCGGATTCTCGGATCTTCCCACTCCTCCTCGTCCTCGTATGGATTCACGCCCTTGGGAGCCACGTTCGGCGTGCCCCCGTAGGATTTTCCGCCACTCTTTGTGGACCGGGCGCGGTTTTTCGGAACTTCTTCCGTGTCAATGTCGTCTTCTTCGACCACGTTCAGCTTGCCCCCATAGGATTTTCCGCGAGAGTTCGAGGATGGGAAGCGGTGCGGAAACTTTTTCAGGTGGTCTTCGTCGTAATCGTTGTCGGGGTCGAAAGGGTCGAAATTCCCCGCCGCACGTGGCGCGGATTTGGAAGCGAATTGGCGCGATTGATTCGGCTGGTGGACTTTCGCCTTGGCGTGATTGCCGCCCGACCGGGCCTTCTTGTTGGCGGCGGACGCTCCCGCCGCCAAGACCAGGACCAAACCTATCGTCGTGAGTGTGCGAAACGTAAACATGACTTTGTCTCCCTTACTGCGAACAGATTGTTGCTTGCCAGCCAACATGGCCGGCTTCTGGAAGCAGGTATCCTCGCGGTGGAGAAACCTTTCAGAAAAACTTGCGGATAACAGCGGACGCAGGAAGATTGTTTTTCACCGCCCAAACAGAAAAACCGCGGGTCTCTCCAGGATGGAAAGAACCGCGGCCGATGTAGAAAGTTCGAGTCGTTCGAGGCTTACTTCGACATTCCGCTGCCCTTGGAAATCCGACCCTTCTTTACCATTTCGGTTACGAAAACGTCTTGCATAGCGTTCGGAACATTGTCGCCGGGCCGAGAGCGAACCTCCTCAATCCTACCACCGACGCCGAAAACGCTCACCTTGATGGAATTGTGGGACGGCTTGGCCATCTTGGAGTTGCGGAGGGTGACGTGTTTGGCGTGCGATTTGACTTTCAGCTCTTCCTGCACGCTGTGACCCATCGGCGCGACGCCCTTAGGCTTCGCGACGGCTTCTGCTGTTCCGAAAGAAGCCACGCAAGCGGTTGCGATAGTCAAGCAGGCGATGGTGCGGGTGGTGGACATTGCAGGATTCTCCCTTGGCTATGGACTACTCAATGCCGGCCGAATTGGCTGACTTCTGAGAGCAGGTATCCTCGCAGAGGGGAAACCTTTCGCAAAAGAAGGAGCATCGTCGCAAGACATTGATAGCACACGACTTTCGCGCTACTCATCGGCGTCGGCTGGCCAGGCGGAATACTCCGCCGAGCTGCGCCAGGCGCGATAAGCTGGTCCCGGCCCGAGCTTGTCGCGAGCTGCGCCAATATCAAGCGGGGTGGATTTGGTAGTGCCGCCAGCGGTGTCCAGAACTAGCGGTCCTCTGGGTGCTGAAGCCGGCCGAGACTGAAAGCGAATTTCTCCCGCGCTGGAGGCATCCGGCGGCAGCTTCCACATTTCGAGCCAGCGTTCGATGCTCTGAATGTCTGATGAAACGTGAGAGCCGACGCGCGTCGCGGGTCTCCCGATGTAATTCATCCCGCGACGATGGAGGTTGCCTTTCTCCGACCAGACAATGGAAGTTCGCAGCACGCCTGGCAGGTCGTCCAGCTTGTAGGTTAACTTGGTCGGTCGCTGAGGACGCTGCGGGAACAGCAAGAAAAGATGCTCACTGTCAAGGATGGACTCTTCGGCCGCGAATAGGAGCGGTCGCTTGGGAGCGCCGTCAAGGTGCAGTTGCAGGCCCCGATCCGCGGAGAGCGTACACCGCGTGAGCCGCACTTTAGGCGGAGTGCTCGCGACCGCGCCTTGCGTAACCAGCGTCGAGACGCCCATACGGTTTTCGAACACGCAGCCCTCGATATCGAGCCGGCCGCCAGGTTCCGGTCCCCAGAAGACGCCGATCCCATCCTTGGCGACGAAATGGCACCGCTGGAGGATCATCTCGCGGCACGAGCCCCCGACGCAGCCGTTGAACCGGTCGCTGACAATCCGGCAGTGGGACATCAGTAGCCGGCCATGCGTTGTGACGATGATACAGCGGGCCAGGATTTCCTCTTCCGAGCGTCCCGGCGGAACGACAATGGTCCAGCGAATCTCTAGCCCTTCCAAGCGCAGATCGGAGTCGGTCTGCAAAATAGGCTGGCTGGTGCCAGGATTCTCCATGATGAGCACGGGATGCGCGTCCGCCGCCGCCCGAATCGTCAGCCGTTTCCCTTCGGTTTTGAGGGGGGGTGTGAGAAAAGGACCGTTGCCGTGGATTTCGAGGACGTCGTCCTCGCGGGCGGCTTCCAAGGCAGACGCGAGATTAGCGAAGCTTCCCTGCCGGCCGACGATGGTAAAACCGGATTGCGGCTTAAGCTCTTCTGGCTGCATGGCGGGGGGCGGGGCTTTCGTCATGTCGCGCGGGAACCAGGTGGATCCGATGGCGGCCAGTGCAATCACGCCAAGCACCGCGGGTGCGATGAGCCACCAATGCCACGTCAGGCGACGCTTGTGCCCTCCTGGCGAGGCAGCCACTACAATCGGACCCGCTGAACTCGTATTGGACGCGTAGAGCTCCAAGAGTTCCGCGATTTCGCCAGCCGACGCCAGGCGCTGCGGAGGCTCTTTGGCGAGCAGCCGCTGGATCAGGTCGCGGAACCAGTCGGGCAAGCTCGCATCGATCTCTTGCAGCGGTCGCGGCTGGCAGAGGCGGACTTTTTCCAAGGTTCCCAGCAGCGACTCATGGCGAAACGGAGAGACTCCGGTCGCGGCGACGTACAGCACCGCGCCCAGGCTGAAAAGGTCGGACGCCGAGCCGGCTTCCATTCCAGCCGCCTGTTCCGGCGACATGAATTCCGGTGTCCCCAGGAGCGTCCCCTCGATGGTGATCGCGTCCTGGCTTGTGGTCTTGGCCAGTCCAAAGTCGGCAATTTTCGCCCGGCTCGTCCCTTCCACAAGCAGAATATTGGCCGGCTTGATGTCGCGATGCACGAGCCCCTTGGCATGAGCCGCGGTCAAACCTCGCGCGACTTCGATTCCCAGGCGAACCACCTCGCCTAGCGACAGCTTGCCTTGACGCTGCAAGCGTTCCTGCAGCGACTCGCCGGAGATGTACTCCAGGACGAGAAACGGCATCCCCTGTGCCTCGTCCACCGCGTGAATGGCCACCAGGTTTTCGTGGGTCAGCGCGGCCGCCGATTGAGCTTCGCGGAGGAACCGGCCCTTGGTCTCGTCGTCCAGCACCTTCCAGGGGGAAAGCATTTTGATGGCTACCGTCCGCTTGAGCACGGGGTCCAGCGCTTCCAGCACGATTCCCATGCCGCCTTGACCGATGACGCGGCGAACCGGGTAATCGCCCAGCTGGCCGATAAAGCCTGGCACCTCGGTCGCGTGCAAAAAAGCGAGATTGGGGACTGTATTTCCGGGGGACGTCGTCTTCGCGCCACTTCCCGCGGACGAATCTTGAAGCTGCTGGACCACTTTCCGCAAGGGTATTGAAGTTGAGGCTTGAGCACGCCACTTGCTGGCTCCGCCAGTCAGGATGGATTCCGCGCCCGTCAGCGTATCCAGCCGATGCCGGCAGTCGGCGCACGAGGCCAGATGCCGCTCCAGCTTTCCCCAGGCGGTTTCTTCGCGGGGGTTGGCGAGCAGCCGCGAAAAGTCGTCGAGCGACGGACAGTCTTTCACGGCCGGCCTCCCTCTTCCTCGACTGCTGCGATCTCCTGGCGAACCCTGGCGATGATGCGGCTGCGAGCGATGTAGACCGCCCCGACCGAAAGTTTAAGTTCCCGCGCAACGGTTTCGGTTTCGTGCCCCTCCACGACAGTTCGCCAGAATGCCAACCACGAGGCCTCGCGAAAATCGGGCTTCACCCGCTCAGCAGCCCACTGAAAGAGATTCCGTTGGTACTCTCGATCCCACTCTTCATCGTCGTGAGGCGCCGCGGGTTGCTGTTCCAAGAGGCCATGAACCTCCGTATCCCCGCTCCCCTTCGCCTGCCGTGAGTTTCGATTGGCCGTCTTCCGCAGCGCATTGCGCGTGACGGTAAGCAGCCAGCCGCGGAACGAGCCGCGGGAGCGATCGTAGTCGAATCCCGGCATCGAGCGGGAAACTTGCCCCATCACGTCCTGCACCAGGTCGGCGGCATCGGCATCCTGCATTCCCCGGTGCATGCCGTAGGAGTGAATGAGCGGGGCATAAAGCTGCACGAATTCACCCCACGCCACCCGGTCCTGGGCATCGCGAATGCGGAGTAGCAGTGTCGCGCGGGTGGCGGAAAGGGAGGACATCACGCCAGTTTAGGCCCTCCACGAAGCCGTGAGAAGCGCGGATGCTAACCCGACGCGCGAGCGAGTGAATGATGTTCTAGTGTCCCGAAGGGCCCTGCTTTTCTGCGGAAAACAGAACTTCATGATTCTTTTATAAGGTTATCCTCCCAACCGGATACCTGTTCTCAACCTATTCGGACGATTGAGCCGCACGTCACTCGAACCTGGGAGAACTGTCATGTCCACGATTCGATTCACGCTTTGTTGCACCCTCGCCGGCCTAGCCCTTTGCGCCTCCGCTGTGTCAGCCGCCGGCCCCCGCGACCGAGTAGACAATGTTCGCGTCCGCGTCGAGAATGTCCGTGACCGGCGGGAAGCCGTCTGCGACCGCATTGAGGACATCCGCGACACCAGCATTTCCGGCGGGTACTACGACAGCGTGGAAGACGCCCGAGTTGCTCGGGAACAGGTGTGGGACAAGCGGGAAAACGTCCGCGACCACGCCGAGAATCGGCTTGATCGCGCCGAGAACCGCCGCGACCGGCGGAAATAGGCCGCCGCTACAGATGGGTGAAACGGGGGACAGGCATGTGCCTGTTCCTTTCCTGGTATCGCTCTACCGCGAAGCGAGTGCGTGGGCCGCTCGGAACTCAAGCCAGGAGATTGCCATGTCGATGATTCGAATTTCAACTCGGTGCTTGATCGTCCTCATCGCCATCACGGGCACCAAGTTTTCAAACACAGCTTAGAACAACTCCTTGATAGGCTCTCCCTCGGTCAGGATCGGCACCGGCCGGCCGGCGAAATCGTTGAAGGCCAATTCCGTGTTGATTCCCATCACGCGGTACACCGTGGCCAGCAAGTCGTGCGGCTTGAGCGGCCGCTCGACGGGGAATTCCGCCTTGGCGTTCGTTTGGCCGATGACGGTTCCTCCCTTGAGGCCACCTCCGGCTAGCATGACGGAAATCGCGTCTCCCCAGTGGTCGCGGCCGGGAATGGCAATGCCGGGCTGGCCGTTATTGATCCGCGGCGTGCGGCCGAACTCACCCATCACCATCACGAGCACCCGGTCCAGGATGCCGCGCTGCGACAAATCCGAGATGAGCGCAGAGACTGCGATGTCCACTGCTTCAAGCTTCGTCCCATGTCCGACGGCGATGTTGGAATGGTCGTCCCAGTGCGGCATATCGACGGTCACAAATGTCACGCCGGACTCGACCAGGCGGCGAGCCATCAGCGTGTAGCGACCCCATGGCGATTTGCCGTACGTTTCGGCGACCTTGGGATCTTCCTTATCGATATCAAAAGCCTCGCGGGCCTTCTCTCCCAGGATCATCGAGAGGGCGTTCTGCTGGTGGCGGTCGATGGAATCGATCTGGCCGCTCCGGTCGAGTTGGCGCTTCAGGCCATCAATATTCGTCAGCAGGTTCTTTCGCCCTTCCAGTCGTGGCACTTCAATCCCGGCCGCTTCCAGACACTTTGGCTTCTTCACCGTCACATTGGAGTTGTACCCGAGGTACTTCTCCTCATTATTCACATCGAACGGATTGAATTGCCCACCCAGATAGGCTGCTCCTTGATATCCGGGGAACAGGTAGATGCTCTGTGCCGCCGGCAGTCCGACATACGCCGGCATCCCCGCCTGGTTCGGCCCCCGAACGCGAGATACATACGAACCGACCGAAGGATACTTTTGCGGCAAGTTAACCGACGTGGAGCCGAAGCGCCCCGTCAACATCCAATGCCCAGCGGCAAAGTGATCGCCAGTCCCATGATGCAACGACCGCACAAACGCCATTTTGTCCGCAAGCTTCGCGTGCCGTGGCAACAAATCCGAAAGAATGATCCCCGGCACGTTCGTCTGCACCACGCCAAACGGCCCGCGATACTCCGACGGCGCATCCGGCTTGGGATCATACGATTCCATTTGGCTCGGCCCGCCGTCCAGCCAAATCAAAATCACCGACTTGTCATTCTTCGTCGCCTGCCCTTCCGCCCGCAGCCGGTTCAAATCCCCCAGCGACAACCCCGCCAGTCCCAAAAAACCTGCCTTGATCGCCGTTCGGCGAGAAAGCCCCTGGCAGTTAGGGAATGGTGTTCCGCAGGAGATTTGAAGCATGGTTCGTGTCCTTTCAGCCCTTTCGCAGGATGGCCTTCCTAGGCCGTCCATCTTTGCAGATACCTTGTCAGCTTATGCCGCGCGACCCCACAAATCAATATCGGCTGATGGTTGTCCCCTACCCGAAGCACTTTCTCCATGCCATATACTAATCCGCATGGAAATCTGGGACCTGCACTGCCATCTCTCCGGTGTCGACGGCAAAACGCCCGACGAGCGGATCTCGCAGGTTATGGAAGTCGCCGACCGCATGGGGGTAAAGCGGCTAGTGTTTTATATGGGGATGCCGTGGGCGACTGATCCGTCGCCGGACGAGTTCCGACGCCAGAACGACTACGTGATCCAGGCTCTCTCTCACTGGCATCATCGGGCCTTTGGGTTTGTGTATCTGAATCCCAAGCATGAGGAAGAAAGCCTGAAAGAGCTCGACCGCTGCGTGAAAGATGGACCGATGGTCGGCATCAAGCTGTGGGTGGCGGTGCGAGCCAACGTCAAGCGGCTCGATAGCATCATCAAACGGGCCGCGGAGCTGAAAGCGGTCATTTTTCAACATACGTGGCTGAAGGTTGGCGGAAATCTGCCGGGGGAATCGACGCCGATGGACCTGGTGGAACTCGCCGGGCGGCACCCCAGCGTCCCGATGATTTGCGGCCACACCGGCGGCGACTGGGAGCGAGGAATCCGAGTTGTTCGAGACGTGAAGAACCTCTCCATCGACCTCGGCGGCTCCGACCCGACTGCCGGCTTCGTGGAAATGGCCGTCCGCGAGCTCGGTCCCGAGCGAATCATCTACGGCAGCGACATCGGTGGTCGCAGTTTTGGCTCGCAGCTCGGCAAGGTCTATTCGGCAAATATCACCGCAGCGGCCAAAGTTGCTATCCTGGGCGAGAACCTGAAGCGGATGATGACGCCGATCTTGGAGGCAAAAGGGATCAGGCCATGATCGACACCAACATTTACCTCTCCCGCTGGCCCTGCCGCCGACTGCCGTGCGATGATACGCCGACTCTTGTCGATAAGCTTCGCAAGGCTGGTGTCACGCAAGCCTGGTGCGGCAGCTTTGACTCGCTGCTCCATAAGGACATCGCCGGCGTCAACTCACGGCTAGCGGAAGAGTGCAAAACGCATGGCGGCGGAGAGAAACCGCTGTTGATCCCCTTCGGCGCTATCAACCCCAAACTACCTGCGTGGAAAGAGGATCTTCGCCGTTGTGCCGAAGTCCACAAGATGTCCGGCATCCGCCTCCATCCCAACTACCACGGCTATAAGCTCGACGACCCCGATTTTGCCGCGCTGCTTTCCGGGGCCACGGAGAAGAAACTCGTCGTCCAGCTCGTCATTCGGATGGAAGACCCGCGGACGCAGCACCCTCTCCTGCAAGTTCCCGACGTCGACGCCGCTCCGCTTGAGGCGATGGTGAAACAACATGCCGGACTACGGCTCGTCATTCTCAACGGCCTGATGTCCCTCCGCCCCGACCTCGTCGACAAGCTCACCGCAGCCGGCGTCTCGTTCGACATCGGAATGCTCGAAGGAATCGCTGGTCTTGCGCGGCTGCTCCAATCCGTCCCGCTCCAGAGGATCCTCTTTGGCAGCTACTTCCCATTCTTCGCTTGGGAAGCGGCGAAACTCAAGTTGCAAGAATCAGCACTCGTGAGATTCCAAGTGGAGGCGATTACGGAGAAAAACGCGGCTGCTATCTAACGACGTACCGCTACTTCTTCCCTCCGACGATTCGCAGATTCGTCGAAAAGAAGTACGGCATTTCACCTTCTTCCTCAAATACCGCTTCCGCAAACATCGCGCCATAGCCCTCGCCGGGAATCGGCAACGTGCAGATGTAGTTGTTGCCGGCGATGTCAGACTCCGACGATTTCCATTCGCTCTTGCGAAAGTCCCGCGTGCCGGCGGAAGTGCTCCAAGTGGCAACTTTGGTCGGTTTCATATCGCAGCTGACTTTCAACGTCAGCTTGCCATCGGCCTCCGCAAAGTCCCACTTTAGTTTGGGGAGTTTCTTGCGGTCGGTGATCTTGTGGTGCAAAGCATTCAGGCTGCCGAAGATGCGGGGATAGTCCTTGAGTCCATGGACATTGTTCGGACAGTAAAGAATGTACTTTTCGCCCGGCAGCTCATCGTAATAAAGATTGAGCGCGTCGAGCGGCCAATAGGGATCGTTCGTTCCCAGAATGATCAGCTTGGGCTGCGTGTACGACGCACGATAGCGGTAGGGATCGACGATTTTCAGCAGGTTTTGCCCCTTGGGGGTATTTACCATTTTGTCCAAGCTCAAGTCCTTGTAATCGTTGATTTCCTCGCTGAGGTCGCCAAAGGAGAGCTTCTGCAAATCCATCTGCTTGTCCATTTGCAGCGTGTCGATCACCATCGGAGCCAGGGCGGTCGCCCGCTTGTCGGCGGCCCCGGTCAGCCAGGTCGTCCAGCCTCGCTTGCTGGCCCCGCTGATGGTAAAGGTCTCAATCCCCAAATCCCATTCGCTCTTCGCCACTGCTTGGGTCGCGTCCATCCCGCGAATCGCGCTTTTCACCATCGGCAGCAGCAGTGGCCAGGTAGGATCCTCTGTCTTGAGATACTGCGAAAATGTGTGCGCGATAATCTGGTCTTCACTCTTCCCATCAAAAATCGGCTGTTGGGGAACGTGCAAGAGAATTGCAATGGGAGTCTGTAGCCGATTCGCCATCTCGGCGAACAGGGGCGCCTCCCGCGGCAGCTTGCTTTCCCCCGGCTGAGCCAGCTCGTCCTTCCAGCCGCCGCCGGTTATGAACAGCAGCGCGTGCTTGGAAGCAATGTTGCACTTCTCCGGCTTAAGGATAAACATCTGATGCTTCCAGACGATGCCCTTCCACGTCTGCGAAGTGAGAATGATCTCCACGTACTTCGTGCTGCCGTGAGCCCCTTCGCTCCGCTTGAACCACTTGTAGCTGTCGTCCTTTTTACCGACGTAATCCGCCAGTGCCGTTGCTGGAGTCGCCACGACGGGCAAGGCTCCCTCCGCGAGCAATAGGCTGGGGAGTAATAGAAGGAGCAATGCAGCGGAAAGGATTTTTATGGTCATGGGACAGCCGGGGAATAGAGGGTCGAATCGGCCATTCAATGTAGTCGGGCGTGGCGAGCCGGGATACAGGGATTTGCGCCCATTTTGCGGGCTGAAAATGGGCTGGCCGCATGGTAGAGTTGCACAGTCCAGCCGCCTGACCGTCCTTGAGGTACGCTCCGTGAGAATCCACTCCCTGCTTGCACTTTCCTTCCTTTGTCTGGCCGCCTCGGCGATTAATATCGCCGCTCAGCCGCCGTCCACCGCTCCCGTCGATGGCCTCCGCGAGCACACGCCGGCTGTTTATGCCTTGGCGAACGTCCGCATCATTCTCGAACCGGGCAAGGTGATTGAGAAGGGAACCATCGTCCTGAGGAACGGCGTCATCGTCGCCGCCGCCGCGGACGCAGCGGTCCCAACGGACGCCCGCGTCATTGATCTGACCGGAAAAACGGTCTGCGCCGGCTTTATCGATCCCTTCACCGAAATGAGCGTCCCACCTCAGGTCCGCCGTTCAGGAGCCTCCCATTGGAATGAACTCGTCACGCCGGAATTCGACATCGCCCGGCATTACGTTGTGGACGAGGAGTTGAACAAAAAGCTCCGCGCCGTGGGAATCACCGCCCGTTTGGTCGCACCTGAAGGGGGAATCATTAAGGGAACGAGCGCCCTCGTCAGCACGGGTGCCGCTGATGCGCCCAGGGCCATTTTGCGAAGCGACATTGCCCAACACGTTCGCCTGACCGTGCCGCGCGGCCGGGAACGGGATGATTATCCAAATTCGCCGATGGGTGCTGTCGCTCTCGCTCGGCAGACGTTCTATGACGCCGAGTGGTACGGCAAAGCCTGGTCGGCGTATCGAGCCGACTCCACGCTGCCGCGGCCCGAGCGAAATGACGCTTTGGCGGCTCTTGCGCCGTATCTTGGCGGTGAGCGGCCAGTGATCGTTGACGCGGCCAACGAACAGTTCTTCGACCGAGCCGACCGCTTTGCTCGCGAGCACGGTCTTTCCATCATCATCCGGGGCAGTGGGCGGGAGTACCGGCGGCTGGACCTGGTGAAGGCCTCTGGTCGGGCCATCATCCTGCCGGTCAACTTTCCTCGACCTCCGAAAGTGGGGACCATGGAGGACTCGCTCGATGTTTCGCTGGAAGAATTGATGCACTGGGACCACGCCGCTGAAAGTCCCGCTCGGCTGGAAAAGGCAGGAGTGAAATTCTCGCTCACTACTTATGGCTTGAAAGAACCCGCTGCGTTTCTGCCCAACGTGCGGCGGGCAGTGGAGCGAGGACTGTCCGCGGACGGCGCTCTCAAGGCGATGACCATCACACCGGCCACTCTCGTCGGTGCAGATACTCGCCTCGGCTCCATTGCACCCGGCAAAGCGGCCAACCTCGTAGTAACGGACGGCGATCTATTCGCCAAGAAAACCAAGATTCTGGAGACCTGGGTCGATGGCCGCCGCTATGAACACGCGCCGGATCCCAAGACCGATGTCCGCGGAACCTGGGGAGTCGAACTCGGTGGAGCCGACGGGCGTTTCGCCAAAGCCATCGTGCAGCTCAAAGTTTCGGCTAAATCGCTGCAAGGGACGATCCGCCGCGATGCAGACGGCGTTGACAAGAATGACGAAGTCAAGCTGGCAAAGGTCAGCCTCCGCGAATCGCAGCTTCACCTGACATTTGAAGGCAAGTCTTTCGGCCATGAAGGGATCGCGCGCTTGAGCGCGGTGGTTGCATTTCCGGCGGAAGGGAAGAGGTCTTGGCTCGGCAGTGTCCTCTGGGCCGATGGTGTTCAGGAAGCCGCCAAGGCAGACCAAACCGCCGGGCCGACAGCGAAGGACAAGGAGGACGCAGAAGAGGAAGACAGGAAGGAAGAGCCGGAAGGAGACAAGTCGGTGGTGAAGGAGCTGAAGATTGGGGAGATGAAGGAAGAGGAAACAGAAGGGAACAAAGGAAACGAAGGGAAGGCAGAGGAGGGAAAGAGCGGCGGGAAGAAAAAGGAACCCAAACCCGAGACGCCATCGCTTTATCCAGTGAACTATCCGCTGGGCGATTTCGGTCGAGTTGCCCTGCCCGAACAGCCGAAGGCAGTTGCCATCAAGAACGCGGTCATCTGGACCAGCGGTCCGGCTGGCAAAATCATCGGAGCCACGCTGCTTGTTCAGGAGGGCAAAATCACGGCGGTCGGAAAGGACGTGGCGATTCCCGAGGGGGCCATCGTTATTGATGCCACGGGAAAGCATCTAACTCCGGGGATCATTGATTGCCATTCGCACATGGCGACTGACGGCGGCGTCAACGAAGGGACGCAGGCCATCACCGCGGAGGTTCGCATCGGGGACTTCGTGGACGCCAATGACATCACCATCTATCGCCAGCTCGCCGGCGGCGTGACGGCAGCCAACATCCTGCACGGCTCGGCGAATCCCATTGGCGGCCAGAACCAGGTCATCAAGCTTCGGTGGGGGTTGCCGAGCGAAGATTTAAAGTTTAAAGAAGCGCCGCCCGGCGTCAAGTTCGCCCTTGGCGAAAACGTCAAGCAAAGCAACTGGGGGGAGAAGTTCACCACCCGCTATCCGCAGAGCCGCATGGGGGTGGAACAGATCATGCGCGACGCTTTCTCTGCCGCCAAGGACTACCAAAAGCGGCAGGACAAGTGGGCCGCCGAGCACACCGGCCTGCCGCCGCGGAGAGACCTGGAGCTTGACGCCCTGGCGGAAGTCGTCGCCGGCAAGCGGTGGATCCACTGCCACAGCTATCGGCAGGATGAAATCCTGGCGCTGATCCGGGTCTGCGACGACCACAAAATCCGCATCGGCACATTGCAGCACATCTTGGAAGGGTACAAAGTCGCCGACGCGATGGCCAAGCATGGTGCGATGGGCTCCTCCTTTTCCGACTGGTGGGCTTACAAGTTCGAAGTCTGGGATTCCATCCCTTACAACGGCTCGCTGATGCATAAGGCAGGGGTCGTTGTTTCCTTCAACTCCGACGATCAGGAGCTGGCCCGCCACCTCAATCACGAAGCCGCCAAGGCGGTGAAGTACGGCGGCGTTCCTGAAGAAGAGGCCTTCAAGTTCGTCACGCTCAATCCGGCGAAACAACTTCGCATCGAGCAGTACGTTGGCTCGCTGGAGCCCGGTAAGCAGGCGGACTTTGTCCTCTGGAGCAGCTCCCCCCTCTCGACCCTCTCCCGCTGCGAGCAGACGTGGATCGACGGTCGCAAATACTTTGACCGGACCGAGGACCAGGCCGGCCGCTCTGAGCGGGACAAGATGCGAACCGCCCTGATCCGAAAGGTCCTCGAATCCGGCCAGGACTCCGGCGACGGCAAAGACAAAACCGATGACGAATCCGACCTCTGGCCGCGGCACGATGAATTCTGTCATGGTCATATTCACGATCACTAAGGCCAAATCGAAATCAATACAGATTGGAACAGAAGGAAACAAAGGGAACGAAGAAGGGCAGAAGAAAATGAAGCTGAAGCACATCGTGCCACCACCGCCGCCTTTCTCCCCCTTCGTTACCTTCGTTCCCTCCTGTTCAAAAACCCTCGCTTGCATCCCAATGACTCCAATTCCCATGAAAAATATTCCCTCACTCTTCTCCATCGTCTGTCTCCTTCTAACTACGACAGCCTTCGCCAATCCCGAAGTCCCCGGCAAGCCGCAGGAGAAGCCGATTGCACTGACCAATGCGGTCATCCATCCCGTCAGTGGCGACGTAATTGACCGCGGAACGATCCTCTTCGACAAGGGAAAAATCGTCGCCCTTGGCAAAGAGGTCGCCATTCCCGAAGGGGCGGAGAAGATCGATCTGGACGGCAAGCATGTCTATCCTTCGTTATTCGATGCCTGGACCGACATCGGCTTGGTTGAAATCAATTCCGTCCGGGCGACGGTGGATGTCCAGGAAAGCGGCCAGTTCAATCCCAACGTCAAGGCGATTGTGGCGGTCAACCCCGACAGCGAAATCATTCCCGTCACTCGCAGCAACGGCGTGCTCCTCGCCCTCACTGCTCCACACGGCGGTCTCATCTCCGGTAAGAGCGCCGTCATACAGCTCGATGGTTGGACTTGGGAAGAGATGGCCCTGCTGCCGGAGGCGGCCATGCATCTGGAATGGCCACGGGCCGCTCGCGGCCGAAACTCTGACGATGAGGAAGCGTCGGCGACGAAGCCGGACGAAGTGGTGACAAAACTCCGCGAGACTTTTGCTGATGCCAGGGCTTATGCCGCCAGCCGAAATGCGGACCCGAACTATCCGCTCGACGCCCGCTGGGAAGCTCTGCAGCCGGTGTTGGCGGGAAAGCTGCCGGTTGTCATCCATGCGGACGAATTGATTGCAATTCAGGCCGCGGTCGCTTTCGCCGATCAGGAAAAGGTGAAAGTCATCTTGCACGGTGGCTACGACGCACCCCGTTGTGCCTCGCTCCTCAAAAAGCACAACATTCCGGTGGTGGTGGCGGGAGTCTACCGAGTGCCGCGCCGCCGCGGGGATGACTACGACGCTCCTTACTCGCTCCCCGCCCGACTCCACGAGGCGGGCATCAAATTCTGCATCTCCAGCGCCGGTCGCTTCGGGGCTTCCAACGTCCGCAACCTCCCCTACCACGCCGCCACCGCAGCGGCCTACGGCCTGGCCGAGAGCGAAGCCCTCCGCAGCGTCACCCTCTCTCCGGCCGAGATTCTCGGCGTGGCTGATCGCGTCGGCTCCCTCGCAGCCGGTAAGGACGCAACCCTGATCGTCACCTCCGGCGACCCCCTGGAAACCCCCACCCAGGTCACCGCCGCCTTCATCCAAGGTCGCCAGGTCGATCTCACCGACCGCCACAAACGGCTCTGGAAAAAGTACGAGGAGAAGTACAAGAGGCAGGGGCCGTAGCCATTTCGTAGCGCTCGATCCTGACTTCTCCCCCGCTCCCCAGTTTTCCCTCATTCCGCTATCATCGCTATCATAAGGAAAGCGAGGCATGAAGGAAGAATTGTCCAGCGACGCGGCGGAGCCGGCCAGCCCCGCGATCCGGGTATTGATTGTCGACAACGACGAGGCCCTGGCTCGGGCGATGGAGGAAAGCCTGGTCAAAGTGGGCTATCAGTGCGTCGTGGCCACGTCCGGGCCGGAGGGCGCTCGCCGAATTGAACAGGACGCTTACGACATTGTCGTGACGGATCTCGTCATGAACGACCTGGACGGCATGGAGGTTCTGTCGCGGGCCCGCCAGGCATTGCCCGACGCGGAAGTCATCATGGTCACCGGCCATGCCAGTGTCCCCAAGGCGGTGGAAGCGATGCAGCAGGGAGCCTTTAACTTCCTGGAAAAGCCGATCACCCCCACCCGTCTGCGGGCGATTGCCGAGAAGGCCGCCGACGCCGTTCGGCTCAAGCAACAGAACGTCGAACTGCACCAGCGGCTCGATGAACGGTTTGGCTTTGAGGGGATCATCTACGCCAGCGACAAAATGAAGGGGGTCATCGAGCGGCTCAAGCGGATTGCCCCGACGGACGTCTCAGTGCTGATCACGGGGGAGAACGGGACCGGCAAGGAACTCATCGCCCAGGCCATCCACCAGAACAGTCCGCGGAAGGGGAAGCGGATCGTGGCTCTCAACTGCGCCGCCATCGCGGAGAACCTGGTTGAGAGCGAGTTGTTCGGCCACATCAAAGGGGCTTACACGGATGCCGCCAACGATCGGATCGGGGCCTTCGAGTACGCCAGTGGGGGGACCTTGTTTCTCGACGAAATTGGGGACATGCCGACGCAGACGCAAATCAAGCTGCTCCGCGTGCTGGAAGACCACCAGGTCACTCGGGTCGGCGACAACAAGCAAATCAAGGTCAACATTCGCCTGGTTTCCGCCACCAATCGCAACTTGGAAGATTCGGTCAAAGCGGGCGAGTTCCGGAATGACTTGTACTATCGACTCAAGGTAGTGACGATCCATCTGCCGGCGCTGCGCGAGCGGCGGGACGACATTGTGCCGCTGACGGATCACTTTCGGCGGCTGTTTGCCAAACGGCATCACAAGGCGATCAAGGGAATTGCGCCAGCCGTCACCCGCAAGCTATTTTCTTATGAGTGGCCAGGCAACGTGCGACAACTGCGAAACGCGGTGGAGACGATGGTGGTGCTGGATGTGGATGGCATGCTCGACCTCGACGACCTTCCCCCGGAGTTGACGGAAGTGGAGGAATCCCAAACCGGTGCCACCGCGCTGGGGGGCCCGGTCGAACTGGTCGGCCGCAGCATGGACGCCATCGAGCGATGGGCCATCGAGCAGACGCTGACTTTAACCGGCGGCAATCGGGAGGAAGCGGCGCGGATTTTGAATATCGGAGCGAGGACGCTGTATCGGAAGCTGGAGAAGTACCAAGGGGAGGAGGGAATGACGAAGTCCGAATGACAAATATCGAATGAAAGACATCAGTTCTCAATTCGTCATTCGCCATTCGAGTTGCGTCATTCCGATTTCACGATGCCCACCATCCGCCAACTACAGCCGAGCGTTGTCAACAAGATCGACGCCGGCGAGGTGATTGAGCGGCCGGCGAGCGTGGTGAAGGAACTGCTGGAGAATTCGGTCGATGCCGGAGCAGCGCGCGTCGATGTCGCCTTGGCTGCCGGCGGAATGGACTTGATCCGCATCTCCGACGACGGCTGCGGGATCGCGGCGGAGCAGCTCGTGCTGGCGATTTCCAGCCACGCGACCAGCAAGATTGCCGACGCGGACGACCTGTTTCGCGTCGGGACGTTCGGATTTCGGGGCGAAGCGCTGGCCAGCATCGCCGAAGTCAGCCAACTGCGGCTGCGCAGCCGAACTCGCGAAGCGGAGAGCGGCGCGGAGTTGGAAGTGGATGGAGGGAAACGGACGGAGGTGATGCCCTGCGGTGCGCCGGCCGGGACGACGATTGAGGTTCGCAATCTGTTTTTCAATACGCCGGTCCGGCGGAAGTTCATGCGTGCGGTGCAGACCGAAATCGGCCATGCCAGCGAAGCCTTCACCCGCATTGCCCTGGCCCATCCGCAGGTTCACTTCACGCTGCGGCACAACGACCGCCAGGTCTTCGACTTGCCCCCCGTCGCCACCTGGCGGGAGCGGATCGCCGCCTTCTTTGGCCGCGAGATTGAAGGGGCGTTGATTCCGCTCGACAATGCCGATGGGGGGGTGCGTCTGACGGGTTTTGCGGTCGACCCGCAATATTCGCGGGGGAACAACCGGATGCAGTATCTGTTTCTGAACGGGCGGCACATTCGGGACCGCTCGCTGCAACATGCTTTGGGGGAAGCCTATCGCGGCCTACTGCTGCATGGGCGGTTTCCGATGGCGTTTTTGCGTTTGGAAATGCCGCCGGACCTGGTCGATGTGAACGTCCATCCCACGAAGTTGGAAGTTCGTTTTCAAGACAGCGGCAGGGTCTATTCGCTGCTGCTCGGATCGCTCCGCAAGCGATTCCTGGCGACGGACCTGACGGCAAAAGTTCGCGCTCCCGCTTCGGAAGAAGGGGATCCCGCCGCAGCGCACGATGGGACCGCCACTGTGATCCAGAAGCAGGAGTTGGTGCAATGGGCGAAGGGGCAACTTTCGGGAAGCACTCCGACAGGTAACTCTGCCGTTGCTCTGGCGGATGACGACGAGCAAGCCGCCTTGGAACTCCGCTTTGACAAGCCGGCGGACCAGATGCTGCACCTCAACCGGATTGACCGTTCCTGGTCAGCCGTCGGGGGGCCGCAGGCGTATAACGGCGCTCGCGAAGAAGCACCGCTCGTGTCCGATCAAGTCAAGGCGGCAAATGGCGAGAGCTCAATTCCCGCCACCATCCTCGGCTTTCCAAATCGCTCGCATCTCGGCTTTCAGATTCACAACCGCTATCTGGTGACGGAAAACGAAGCGGGAATGGTGGTCATCGACCAACATGCTCTGCATGAGCGGGTGCTCTATGAGCAGATTCGGGCCAAAGTTCTGTCCGGACGCCTGGAGGCCCAGCGATTGCTCGTCCCTGAGCCGGTCGCGCTCGCACCGGCGGAAGCGGCGGCGGCACTGGAAGCGAAAGACACGCTGGCCAAGCTCGGCATCGACATCGAGCCCTTCGGCGGCGACACGATTCTCGTCTCTAGCTATCCGGCGATGCTGGCCAATATCGACCCCGCCGAGCTATTGCGGCAAGTGGTCGATGGCCTCTTGGCCGGAGGTAAAATGCCGGAGAAACGGGATCTGCTGAATGAGCTTCTCAACATGATTGCCTGCAAAGCGGCCATCAAAGCGGGCGATTACCTGGCTCCGGAAGAGATCACAGCATTGCTCGAACAGCGGCACCATTATCAGGACACGCATCACTGCCCCCACGGTCGGCCGACCGCATTGGTCTTCACGCGGGAAGAACTGGACAAGCGATTCAAGCGTACTTAACGTCACCGCCCTTGATTCCCCCACCCCCTTTGGTCAATGTAGTAGAGGGACTGTTCGTCCCGCTGAAGAATTCACGCCCACCCAAAGCAGTGGGAGTGCCACCCGACTTTGCCGTATGATTTGCGTCAGCATAGGCCGCGGCCGCCATCGTCACATGATCGCCGAGCATCATCACCTCGCTGCGCATGGGGCTCATCTCGTCGAGCTGCGCCTCGACTACTTGATGACGCCGCCGAATCTCAAGCGCTTGCTGGCGGAGCGCCCCTGTCCGGTTATTGTGACTTGCCGGCGGCAGAAAGACGGCGGCCGTTGGACCAAGAGCGAAGAGGACCGCATGATGCTGCTGCGACAGGCAATTGCCAGCGGCGTGGAGTATGTGGACCTGGAAGAGGACGTCGCGAGTTCGATCCCCCGGTTCGGCAAGACCAAACGGATTGTCAGTTATCACAACTTTCAGGAAACGCCGGAGAATCTGCCAGCACTGCAGCACAAAATGGCCGCCCTGGATGCCGACGTGGTGAAAGTCGCCACGATGGCCCACAGCCCGCACGACTGCCTGAAGGCCCTGCGGATGATGCGGTACAGCCCAGTTCCCACGATCGCGATTTGCATGGGGGAAATCGGCACTCCATCGCGCATTCTGGCCAGCAAGTTCGGAGCCCCTTTCACCTACGCCACCTTCCACGCCGAAAAGGTGATGGCTCCGGGGCAACTCAGTTTTCAGCAGATGCAGGAGATCTATCACTACGACACCATCAATCGCGATACCGAAATTTTCGGCGTGATTGCCGATCCCGTCTCTCACAGCCTCAGCCCGCTCATCCACAACGCCGCCTTTGGCCAAATGAAGATGAACCGGGTCTATGTGCCGTTTCGCGTGCCGCGCGAAGAGCTGCCGCAGTTCATGGCGGACTGCAAGGAGCTGGGCATCAAGGGGCTTTCGATCACCATTCCGCACAAAGAGGAAATCCTGCACCAGGTAGACAAGTTCGACGAGCCGAGCCAGCAGATTGGGGCCGCCAACACCGTGGTTTGGGTGGATAACGAGCGGCGGGCCTTCAATACCGATTACAAAGCCGCCATGACCAGCATCGACAAGGCGTTCGGCGGCAATGAAGAAGGGGGTTCCGCCTTGAAGGGTAAATCGGCGCTCGTGCTGGGAGCTGGCGGCGTCGCACGGGCGATTGTCTATGGACTGCAGCGGCGTGGCGCGGATGTCGTCATCGCCAGCCGCACCGCCGAACGGGCCGACGAGCTGGCCAGCAAGTTCCATGTCCGTTCCAGCGCCTGGTCGTTGCGGCACACAGTCCGGCCTGATTTGCTCGTCAACTGCACGCCGGTCGGAATGCACCCCAACCTGGATGAATCGCCGTTCGACCAGACTTATCTCAAAGCGGGCATGGTGGTCTTCGACACGATTTACAATCCGGAACAGACGCTGCTGATCAAACAGGCCCGCGAGAATGCATGCGAGGTGATCACCGGGGTGGAAATGTTCGTCGGCCAGGCCGCTCACCAGTTCCGCCTCTTCACCGGCGAGGACGCCCCCGCCGAAATGATGCGCCAGGTCGTCCGCCGCGCCATCAGTGCGGCCAAGATGTAGAGATAGTAGGGCAGGCTGTGCCTGCCTTCACCGCCATCCATGAACCTCTACCTCATCGGCTATCGCGGCAGTGGCAAGACGACCGTCGCCGCAGAGCTCGCGCGGCTGCTCGGCTGGAAGTGGCTCGACGCCGATGTAGAGATTGAGCGGCGGGCGGGAAAGACCATCAAGGAGATTTTCGCGGACTCGGGGGAGCAGACATTTCGCGACTTAGAAGTTGCCGTTATCGCTAACGTGGCAAAGTTGACCAACCACGTCATTGCTCTAGGTGGCGGTGCGATAATGAGGGAAGAGAGCCGCCAGGCCATTGGCGGTAGTGGCAAGACGGTCTGGCTGGATGCCGCGCCGGAGATAATTTTCCAGCGAATTAGCGGCGATCCTTCCACGGCCGAGCGTCGACCCAATTTGACCGTTGAAGGGGGGCTGGCCGAGGTCGAGCGGCTGCTGGCCCTTCGCTCGCCCGTTTATGCCGCCTGTGCCGACCTGACGCTCGCTGCCACGGATGCCACGCCAGCAGAGCTGGCCATGCAGATTGCAGACTGGCTGCGGACGGCAGGGTAAGTCGCCTTTCCCCGCCTGGAATTTCGCCCTCTGCGAAACCGGGCTCCGCGGCCTATAATTCTGCTGCCAACTCGTCGTCACTATTCCAGCGGCTGATCCTTGCTCAATCTCCTCCTTTCAATTCCGCTGGAACTTCGGCTGGCCGGCTATCTGGTCATTGGCTTGTCCCTCGGGGCAGCCGTGAACTGGGGAATCTATGCGCTGGCCTGGAACGCGCGGGCGATCAGCCCGTGGTCCGCCAAACATGCGGATGCGCCTGCCCGTCATTGGTTTGACTATCTGCCCGTCGTCGGCTGGTTCACTCTCCGCCGCGAAACACCACTACACGGTCGGGCCTTTTGGATCCGCCCGCTGCTGATGGAACTCGGCTGCGGCGTGGGACTAGCCGGGCTCTACTGGTGGGAGACGACCGGCCACCTGGCTCCCGCCTGGGCGAGCCGCGCGCTGGCGCTCTTGCCGGCGACCACCCATGCCCAGTTTCTGGCCCACCTGGTCTTGATCGCCTTGATGCTGGTGGCCACGTTCATAGACTTCGACGAGCAAACCATTCCCGACAGCGTCACGGTGCCGGGTACATTGCTTGCGTTGCTCTTCGCTGTGCTCCTGCCAGCTTCTCATCTGCCGGAAGCCATTCCGGGTCCGCCGCCGGTTATCCTCAATCTTCTGCTCACGTCTCCCATTCCGTGGTTCCCCGCGCTCGATGGCTGGCGATACGTCACCTTCGGCTGCCTGATCATTGCCGTCTGGTCGTTCTCGCTGATCCCGGCCACGGCCACGCTCCGCTACGGGATTTCCAAGGCCGCTATTTATTATGCGGCCAGCATCCGTCGCGACTTCTACTGGCCGCGTTACGCTCTGCTGGCCGTGGTGCCGATGGTCGGCATCGCCATCGTTTGGACCCTCGGCGGCCCGCAGTGGGAAGCGCTGCTGAGTTCGCTCTTCGGCCTCGCCTTTGGCGGCGGCCTGGTCTGGGCGGTTCGCGTCGTCGGCCGCATTTCCCTCAAGCGGGAGGCGATGGGCTTTGGGGACGTCACCCTGATGGCCATGATCGGCGCATTCCTGGGCTGGCAATCGGCGCTGATGGTGTTTTTCCTTTCCCCCGCGGCGGCGCTGGTAATTGCCGTCTCGCAGTACCTGCTGACCGGCCGCAAGGACATCGCCTTTGGTCCGTACCTTTGTCTGGCCGCCTTGTTCGTCATTGTCTTTTGGGAACAAGTTTGGGCTGTCGCCTCGCCTTACTTCATGCTGGGGACGATGATTCCCCTGCTCGTCGGGGCCTGCCTGCTGCTGATGATGGGGATGCTGATGTTCTGGCGGTTCTTCAGGGAGCTGGTGTTTCCAGAGCAGGACGCCAGCGACGAGGAAGACGCCTCTTGACAATTCCCCGTCTTTGCGTCTTAATACGCCTGAGTCAATGAAACTGCCGCCTCGCTGATCGCTGGGCGGTTTTTTTACGCGCGGCGGGAATATTTGGCGTCTTCAGGGACCAAGGAGATGGGGACGCATTCAGTCGTTCCACTCACCAAGGGGACCAGCATGCGACATTGCGAAGTTTGCAAACAGCTGATTGATGCCGACCGGGCGGAGGCCATCCTCCAGACGCGGCTGTGCACGGAGCACGCCCGGGAGATTCAAAAGTACGGCGGGGAATTCATCATGTCCTCGACGCAGGAAAAAACCTCCAAGGAAGGGAGCCTGAAAAAGAACTACGGCGGAATCAGCACCCGCCTCCGCAGGAACGAGCGGGCCATCTCGCAGCTCAAGGACGACTACGACCGGGCCAAGGGGCAATCGGGGCAAAACGCGGGCTAGTCGACAGGCACTTACGGGCCCTTTTTGCTTACGGCAAAGCCGCTGTAGCTCTGCACGTCCGGATGGAACCAGTAAACGACCAGCGGAATGGCAATTGGCCAGCCGCAGGTGGTGAAAATGCCGCCGAACAGCGTGACGACCCCCAGGTACCAACCGACGCGGCTGCGAGGGCATACTAGGGCCGGAATCATCGGCAAGAGGGGCAGCCCGAAAATAACGGCGAAAATGGCGCAGATGAGTCGGGCCATCCCGATTTGCTCCGGATGTCCTCGTAGGGTCTCGTCGGTCCAAACGGGATCGGCGAACCCGGCCACAAAGAAGGCCACCGCCAGACCTTGTGTCGACAGCATCAACAGGCAGAAAGCGCGTAACAACAACCACACGATCGGCCCTTTGCGCGAGCCCACCGCACGATCACCGGTTTCCGGCAGCGGCTTCAAAACAGTTCCTTGATCAACTCGCCCCCTTCAACGAGCTTCAGGGGCTGGTTCTGGTCGGTGACGTACTCGCTGTGCGGGTCCATTCCCAGCACTTTGCAGAAGGTGACGAACAGATCCTGCACGCCGACGGGGCGGTCACTGACGTGGACCCCTTCCTTGTCGGTCGCTCCAATCACCTGCCCCATTTTCACGCCGCCGCCGGAGAATCCCGCCAGCCAGCCGTCGCTGTAATGGTCGCGGCCGCCGTCCGCATCAAACTTCGGCGTGCGGCAGAACTCTCCCATCCAGACGACGAGCGTGTTATCGAGCATTCCCCGCTGGGCCAGATCGGTGAGTAGCGTCGCGTAGCCGCTATCGGTCTCTGCGGCCAGCAGCGGGTTTTCCTTGAAGCCCCGCTTGTGCGTGTCCCACCCCTGGTCATTGATGCTGCCGGTGCTGATGACTTCCACGAAACTGACGCCCGTCTCCACCAACCGCCGGGCCAGCAGGCAGCCTTGGCCGAACGGATTTCGGCCGTAGGCGTCGCGAAGCTTCTCCGGCTCCTTGTCCAGCTCGAAAGCCGAAAGCAGCGGGCTGAGGACGAAGCGGCTGGTGCGGTCGTAGATTTCCCGCTGTTCGGCAGCGGCCTTTTTACTGCCGGCTTTGGCGAATTGCTCGTCCACCTGCGCGGCGAGTTCCAGGCGGCGGCGGAGCACTTCGGGACTGGCGGCGGGATGCACGTCCGGTGGCAATTTGCCCGGCTCGTCAATTCTGAAGGCCGCATAACGCGGGCCGAGGACTCCGGAATTCACATCCCGCGTGGTGATCCGCGGCTTACCGATCCGGACAAATGCCGGCAGGTCAAAGCCGGGATCCCACCGGTCCCGGGCAACGACGCTCCCCCAGGTCGGATAGTTGATTGTCGGCTTGATGGGGTAGCCGGTGCGGACCAGCTTGATCGCCCGAAAGTGATCTCGCTCGTCGCTCTTCATGCTCCGGATGAGGGCGATCTTGTCCATCACCTGCGCGGTCCTCGGCCAGTACTCGGCAAACTCGACGCCCGGCACGTTTGTCGGAATCGCCTTCGCCGGCCCCTGAAACTGCGAGCCGATCTTGGGATTGAACGTATCGAACTGGCTCGGCCCACCGTCCATCCACAGCAGGATCATGCTCTTCCCTTGCTTGCGGACTTCTTCCGCATTGGCGATGAGCATGTCCCGCCAGGAGAGCGATGCCACGCCGGCCGCTGTTCCAGCCGCAAGCTGCGCGAGGAAGCCGCGGCGGGAGCGTATGCCGGCCGAATCCAAGTCAAGGTTCACCACATTTCGCAACATCTGACTCTACTCCCAATCAAATTCCAATCCGTGTTTCATCCGTGTTCAATCCGTAGCCACCGCCTTCTATCTCCGCGACAAAAACTCCGCTCCGTTCACCAGGCTCCAAAGCAAGTCCTCATACGCCGCCTTTCGTTCGCCGACCTTTCCAATGTGCTTTTTCGCCAGCTCAATCTCTTCGGCGTTTGGCTTGCGGGCGAGCACATTTTCGTACAGCCGCGTTACAGCCTTGGCGTCGTCCGCTTCCGATTCGACAACTCGAGCCAGCATAGTTCCGCTGCCGGGGGAGGCATCGATTTGTTTCTGGATCTGTTCGTTGTTCATCAGCAGCATGGCTTGCTGCATGGTCCGGCTGACGTTGCTGGCATCACTGGAGGGATCGAAGCCGAAGGCATCGCTGACTAGGTCCCGCGTACTCTTGGGGGGCGGCGGAAAGCGAACCGCGTCAGTGGCCGGCGTGGGCGATGGCGTGACATTCGGCAACTCGATGCCGATTGCCAGCGACTCAAAAACTTCGTCCCCCCGCAGCCGTCCCGCGGCAATGACCGCAAAAGGCTTTCTCTCGTCCTTGTTCGTCGAGTCCGGATCCCGCAGCGTCCGCTGATACGCTTTGCTACTCGCCACGAGCCGGAACACGTCCTTCATGTCGAAGTTGCCCGCCACAAAGTGCTCGGCAACCGCGGTATGCACTTCCGGCAGCACGCGATCCCCCAGCTCGCCGATTTCATCGACTGGCTCACTGAAACCGCGACCCATCATGCGGGCCCAGATGCGGTTAGTCATGGCCCTGGCGAACCAGGGATTCTCGGGCGCGATAATCCAGTCGGCCAGTTCCGTCCGGCGGTCCACGTCGCTCTTCCCCAGATCCACCTTCCGCTCCGAGAAGGCAATCGGCTGCATTTCGCTCTTGCCGCCGGGCATTTTGTGCTCGCCATCCGCCTTGCTGGAAACGATGATCGCGTCGCTATCGTTCCAGGGGAGTTTGGTGTTCACGCGAACGAAGAACGCCGCCACGTGATGAAAAGTTTCCTGCGGCATATCCACGAATTTGTGGTCATGGCATTCCGCGCAGGCAATCTGCGTACTGAGAAAAACCCGCGTCGTCTCGGCCGCCAGCCGGGACTTGTCCCCCTGATGAAAACCGACGAACGTGGCCGCGGGATTGTCTCCCACTTTGCCAACTGCCGTGAGCATCGTGTAGGCCGTCTCATCCCACCCGGCATTCTGATTGAATCGTTCCGCGAGCCAACGCTTGAATGTCGTGTAACTCAAAAATGTCAATTCCGGTTGCGGAGTGCGATAGCTGATGACATCGCTCCAATAGTTCGCCCAATTGACGCCGAATTCTGGCGAGGCCAGCAACTTTTCGACGATGAGCGCGCGCTTGTCCGCGCGTTCATCCGCCAGGAAAGCGTCCATCTCCGGCAGCTTCGGTTGGCGGCCGACCAGATCGAGCGTGATCCGCCGCAAGTAGGCCTCATCCGAAATCGGCTGGCTGTTCTTTATGCCGCCGATATTCTGCTCCAGCAAGTCATCGAGCTGTGCGGAGGAAAGTTTCGAGAATTGCTTGGCCGGAGCTTTTCGGACGAACTTCACCGGCTGCTGCTGGGGCGGCTCTTCCTTCTTCGTCCCTTCCTTGGGCTTAGCGGGGACGGGCGTCTTCACAGGTGGATTATTCTTCGCCAGCGCCGGCAACAGTTTCGGCGGCTTCTTGGGGACTTCGGCCTGGGCAATTTTGAACTGCTCCGCCGTCAAAAGTTGCACGCCGTCGGCAATCACCACCCCCTTCATGTTTCCTTCGGCCGAGACAACGACGACCGCTTTCCCCGCCTCGAACTTGAATTCTCCTAGCGGCTGAAAGCAGTACGGCCCCTCCGGCTTCTTCATCTGGTTGACAACGACCGTTTTCACTCCATCCGCCGCATGCACCAGCACGGCCGCCTTCTCCGTCCGGTTCGGGCCGGGAGTGTACGACAGCAGCACCTGATAAACGCCCGCTTCCTTCACGTCGAGCGAAAACGTCACGGTCTGCTTTTCGCCCCCTGCGGCGTAGAGATAGTGCTCGCCGAGGAACGGCTTGGTATGCACCGACTTGGTCCATGTGCCGGAAACCGTTCCCTTCGTGTCATCCTGAACGAGCCCCGGCAGAGTCGCCGGATCGATCCCCGACTCCTGCGCGATCGCCGAATGACAGACTACTCCCGCCAGAATCGCTGGAAGCAGGAAAGCAAAACGTTGATTAAAGAAATCCATTCGCATTTTTCTCTGTCTTTCCGGCCTGAACAGCCAAGAGCAATCCAATCAGCCGCACAATCCTGAAAAAACTTCCCAAAAACAGTATACCGACCCTCCCTGGAAGCCACAATCTTCAGTTTCGCGGCACTCCGTTTCCGACGCTACAAATACGGCAGCGCCAGCCTTGCCACCCCGTCTCGAAGGCGGATGGGAATCGACCGTTTGTCGACCTCTTCGAGCGTGGTCTGGTGCGAAACGCTCATCTTGTGCCGGACGATTTCGTTGAGCTGGGCGGCCAGAACCCGGTCGTAGCACTCGACGTTGAATTCGAAATTCAAACGCAGACTGCGCGCGTCCCAGTTGGCACTGCCGACGAAGCTCCAAACGTCGTCCACCACCATCAGCTTGGTGTGGTCGAACGGCGGCGGAGTGAGCCAGACCTTGCACCCGCGTTGCAGCACCTGCCAAAGCTGCGCGGTGCAGGCCCATTGCACCAGCCGCAGGTTGTTCTTTTGCGGCACAATGATATTCACCTCCACGCCGCGCATGGCCGCCACGTTCAGGGCGGTAATCAGCGGCTGATCGGGCAGAAAGTACGGAGTGATGATGCTCAGTGATCTGCTGGCACAGCCGATCGCGCCGAGGATGGCGAGGCGGATCTTGTCATATTCCACGTCGGGTCCATCGCCAACTCCACGGGCCAGACAGGTTCCCATTTGCTCGATGACGGGAAACCACAAATCACCGGTCAGTTTCTCCTCGGTACAAAATTCCCAGTCATCGGCAAACGTCTCCTGCAGGTGAGTGACGACCGGCCCTTCCACCTTGAAATGCAGATCAAGCAGCGGGTGCTTGCCGGGATTGCTTTCGCAGCACCCCTGGCGGATGTTCATGCCGCCGGTGAAGCCGATGCGGCCATCGACAACCATGATCTTGCGGTGGTTCCGCAGATTGGTGTAGTGCAGCTTCCAGGGAATGAGCGTGGGGAGAAAAGTATCGAACGCAATTCCCGCTCCGCGGAGATGTCCCTTGATGGAAGGCCATGTGTAGCGGGTTCCCACGTCGTCGATCAGAACCCTGACCTCGACCCCCCGGTCCTTGGCACAAGACAGAGCATGGACGAATTTCCTCCCCGCCTCGTCATTATCAAAGATATAGGTTTGCAAGCTGACGGATCTTTGGGCGGCGTCGATGGCAGCGAGCATTTCCGCATAGGCCTCGTCCCCCTTGGCCAGCGGCGTCAGCCGGTTGCCGTCGAGCAGCGGGACGCGGCTGGCCTGGTCCACGAACTGAACCAGCCGGCTGAGGCGGTCGTAGTCGTGACCGAGCTCGCGGTGCAGATCTTGATCGGTGGAGTATTCGAGCGGCGGCGCGACGTTTTTTTCCGCACTTTTCATCAGACGGCGGGCTTTGCGGTGAATGCGGTTCACACCGAACATCACGTACAAAAACGCCCCCAAAATCGGCGTCAGCCAGATGATGCCCACCCAGCCCAGGGCACTGCGATTGTCTCGCTTGGTGAGGACAACGTGACACGACGCACCGATGGCCAGCCCCGTGTTGAGAACGGCGAAGAGATAGGGCCAAACGGTATAGAAAATGTCGGGGAACAAGTGAAACGTCAGCGAGGGAGGAGTGGGCTGGGTTGATTCTAACCGAAGTTTCGGCCCCGACGGCAATGCGCCAGAGCGGCATACTGGTAGGAATTTCAGCAGGGGCGTGTTCTAATGCCGGAGAGTTCTCAATGGCCAACTCCTGGAGGCGCTGCCATGTCCATTCGTCGATTCACCCTCGCCTTTCTCGCCGCACTTTCCCTGTTCGCTCCGGCATTCACACTCGCTGCCGATTTTCAGCGCCAGCTTTGGGTGACGAATGCCTATGGGGACGACGTGCATGTGTTTGAAGTCGGCACCTGGAAACTGCTGAAAACGATCAAGGTCGGGCCCAATCCGCACGGCATTTCCGCGACCGCGGACGGCAAGACCGTGCACATCGCCCTGGAGAACTTCGGCGGCAAGGAGGGGGAGTTGCTCTGGCTGGATGCCGTGACGGGGGAGACTAAGGGGCGGGTTAAAGTCGGCCCCAAGCCGAATGAAAATGAATGTACGCCCGACGGCAAGTGGATTTACGTCCCTTGCGAAGATGGCCAATATTGGGTCGTGGACGGCGAACACCAGAAGGTGGCTGCCAAAATCGATACGGGGGGCCGGCCACACAACACCATGATCAGCGCCGACGGCAAACGGATGTATCTCTCGCCGATGGGTGCGCCGAAAAAAGTGACGATTGTGGATGTGACGGCTGGGCACAAAGTGATTGGCGAGATCCCGTTTGATAACAGCGTTCGCCCGCCGGCGATTACGAAGGATGAGAAGCTGTTTTTTCAGAACATCGATGGGTTGGTGGGGTTCCAGGTCGCCGACATCGGCAGCCGGAAGGTGATCAAAACGGTGGCCGAGAAGCCAGATGAAGACAAAAAGGACGTGCAAACGCGGAGCCACGGGCTGTGCGTCCGGCCCGACCAGAAGGAGATTTGGTCCTGCAACGTGGAGCACGAAACCCTGCACATTCACGAAATGACCAGCGGCAACTATGACGAGGTGAAACGCCTGAAGATGCCCGGCCGCATCTACTGGGTCACATTCACCCCCGACAGTAAGTGGGGCTTTGTCAGCGTCCGGAGCAAGCAGCAGGTGGCCGTCATCGATTGCCAGACCAAGGAAATCGTCAAGCTGCTCGATGCCGGCAAGGAACCCAAGCGAACCCAAGTCATCGACGTTCCAAAGTAGTCCGCTCAATCCGTGAGCGGACATGCCTGGTTGAATCTCAACCGCAAATCAGCCCTCCGAGGAGTACCCCATGGGCGAGGAAAACCGAAACTCATCCGGCAGCACGGCCATGATTGTGGTCGCCATCCTGGGTGGCATCCTGCTGATCGGTTGTTGCGGCGGAATTGTAGTGATCGGCGCAGGAGGGCTTTGGATGCGTTCAGAATTGCAAGTGGCCCCAGATCCCGTGGATTCTCCCATAAGGGAGCAGCTTCGCCACGATATGGACTCGATCAAGAACCCGGATGCGGCACCGCTCGTTCCACCTCCCGAGTTGAAACCTCCGGGAATTGAGAGCTTATTGCCTCCCTCGCGCGTTTTGGACGAAACGAAGGAATAAGCAGCATTTGTCGGTTGCCGAATTCTTTTTCAATGGAAATGAGCATGAGCGAAGAAAAGCAAGGTTCCTCCGGCAGCAGCACGGCCATGATTGTGGTTGCCATTCTCGTGGGCATTCTGCTCGTGGGGTGTTGCGGCGGCGCACTGTTGCTGGGCGCTGGGGCACTTTTTGCCCACAGTTTTGAAGTGAAGAGTGTGGATTTTCAAGGTGCAGATACAATGTCCATGCCGACCAACGTGCCCCCCATCATCCAAGAGCCTCCGCTGCCAATCAAGGAAATGCCTGTCGAGCCACCTGCTCCACCAGAGCCAAGTGGAGAAAGATTCGACGTCGTTCCGTCGCCGGAAGAAAAATAGGGCAGATCCAGCGGAACTACAGAGCTCCATTTCAAGGAAACAAGCATGAGCGAAGGTAAACATGGTTCCTCAGGCGGCGGCACGGCGGTGATTGTCATCGCCATTCTGGGCGGTTTGCTGCTGGTCGGCTTAAGCTGCGGAGGGATCATCCTCGGAGCTGGCTTCTTCTTGTACCGATCGGCCGAAAACGTGCAGATGGAAGCGGTGCGGGTCAGGGACGAGGCCCAATTGGATATGGAGGAGGCCAACCAAGAAATGAAAAAACTCCAAGACCAGATGAAGAAGGAAATGGATGCGATCAAGATTCCCGAAGGGACGCCGCTGGTGCCCCCTCCGGAAACCGCGCCGGATTCGTCCCTTCCTCCGGCCGAAGACACGACGAAGTAGCTTTTCAGGAGCAAAACATGGGCGAGGAAAATCGCGGGTCATCCGGCAGCAGCACGGCCATGATTGTGATTGCCATTCTCGGCGGCCTGCTGGTTGTCGGCTGTTGCGGCGGAGTGCTAGTGATGGGACTGGGGTTAATCCGGCTATCGGTCCGCCAGGATTTTGAGAACGTAGTTCATGAACAGGCGACGGAAGTCGTGGAATCGGCCCCTGAGGTGCAAAAGGCCCTCGACGAGATGCACAAGGAACTGGAGCCGCTCCAAATCCCGCTGGATGATTTGACCGAGCCCGCCCGCACCGATCCGGGCATTCCTAAAGAGTCGCCGGACGCCGCTCCCGAACCGGGCGTCGAATTGAAAAAGGAATAGCCAGCTATGGGCGACGAGAATCGCAATTCCGCCGGCAGCAGCACGGCCATGATAGTGATTGCCATCCTGGGTGGCTTGCTGCTCGTTGGCTGTTGCGGCGGCGTGGTGGTTGTGGGGAGCGTTTTCATGGTCGGAAACCGGGCAAGAGATGCCCAGTTGGACGCTATCAAAGCGGACCAGCAAGTTCGGCAAGCGTTTGAGCAGGCCGTACAGGACGAAGCAAAGAAGGCACAAGAAGAAATCGAAGGGCAAGACCCGAAGCCTCTTCCAGACAACGGAGGGACCGGGATTCCCGACCCGGCTCGCTCCGAAAATCCGCTAGCGCCGGGAGTTCCGCGCGAAGCCGAGAAAAAATAGCCTCGCCCGATCCATCGCCTGAATTGATTGCGGCCATCTTGCCCAAGAGCTTGAATCCGCACGGGGAATCCGGAGCGACCACCTGCAGATGTTCTCGTCCGCAGGGCTGATGCTGGGTGAAGTTTCTACTACCCCAGGACATTCCCTCGGAAAACGAGGTTCGGCAATTCCAGGTAAAAAATTCTTTTGTCCATTACTGAATAAACGACCATGTTCGCGCATCAGTTTTACTCGGCCGACCGTGTGGGAATCTGGTGTTCAGAGGCCGGTGGCAGCTTTCGCCCCCAAGATCACGACCACTAATCACCGCTTATAACTTTTTTGCCAGTTTTGACAGTCCGCGAGTCGCAAGTCATTATTCCACCACAACTTAGGTCGCCAATTATCGCGCTGCAGCGATTGAAAACAGCTTATAACCCACCTGATTCAGCCAGGACCAAACCCTAATGAAACCCTTATGGGTTCCGAGGCCATTTTTTTCAAAAGTCCTTACTCTCACACACTTTACTGTAATTCTGCGTTTGAAAAACCCTTATGGCTGCCTGTATCTCATCCCAGACCACTTTTCTCTGTGCGCCCGTGACACCGTGTGAGTCTGCTCCCCCTATATCCCCTTTTGCCTTAACTTCCGCGCCAACTCCTTCCGAAGACAATTCCAGATGCCTTGAATTCGCCGGGTCGCCTGCATACGATTTTGCGCGTTCCGGCCCCGCCACTCGCCCTTGCGAAGTCCGCCGCCATGCTCCGCCCCTTCTTTCACCTCGGCTCTTCCCTTTGCCGCTGTCCGGGCGGGCAATAGTTCGTTGTTTTCTTCGTTCCGTTCCCTGCACTCGTCCTGCCGCCCTTCGTCCGGGGCCGCGTTTCGGAGCAATCGCCATGGCTTCCGACTTTCGCCTTAAAGAGCAACTCCCGAATCTCACCAGTCGCATCGTGGCCGGCTACAAGGAGTGCAGCCGGTGCAGCCACCTCGGCCATTCGCCGCTGCCGAATTACGAGGTCATTATCTCGTGCATCGAGGATCTCAAGGAGATCATGTATCCCGGCTATCGGCGGCGCGAGTCCCTGCACATGGGGAACGTGACGTATCACGTCGGCGACCTGATCGACGGCTTGCACGACAAGCTCACCACGCAGATCGCCCGGGCTCTGCGGCACGATGATCGCGTCGTCAACAAAGGCAATCCCGAAATGGACGAGGTCGATTACGAAGCCAAGGGACAGGCGATGGCCATCATGTTTCTGGAGAGCATTCCCGAACTGCGGCGGACGCTTACCGACGACGCGCAGGCCGCCTTTGACGGCGACCCCGCCTGCCGTAGCGTCGATGAAGTCGTGTTCTGCTATCCGGGACTGGAAGCCATCACCAGCTATCGCATCGCGCACGAATTGCGGCGACTCGGAGTGCCGTTCATTCCCCGCATGATTGGCGAATGGGCTCACAAGCAAACCGGCATCGATATTCATCCCGGAGCGACCATCGGCGACCACTTTTTCATTGATCACGGCACCGGTGTGGTGATCGGCGAGACCTGCGAGATCGGCAGCCACGTGAAGATTTATCAAGGCGTAACGCTCGGCGCGCTCAGCTTTGCCACCGACGACGACGGCAACCTGGTCCGCGGCCACAAGCGACATCCCACGATTGAAGACCGCGTGGTCATTTACGCCAACGCCACGGTCCTAGGAGGCAAAACGGTCGTCGGACACCACAGCGTCGTCGGCAGCAGCGTCTGGCTGACTTCCTCCGTGGAACCGCACACCACCGTCATCATGGAGAAACCCAAGCTCCGCATCCGCAGCGAAGTGCCGGATGAAATGAAGCCGGAGCGGAACTATCAGATCTGAGAAGTCGGAAGGCAGAAGTTAAGCAGCCGCTCCTCGCCGACGAATGACTCCGACGATCCACGCCAGTCCAAGAGCCGTCCACGCCAGAAGACTGACTGCCGCTCCGCGATAGAAGGTCGTTGGCCGATACTCAAACGTCAGCACATGTCGGCCTTCCGGGACCACCACTCCGCGGAAGACGCGGTTGGCGCGGTGGATGCGAAGTTGCTGCGGCGCAGCAGTGTCATCATCCTTGGGCCGAAGGAGCGCGACCCAGCCGGGGGCATAGGTGTCGCTGAGGACGACAAGTCCGGGGCGGACCAGATTCACTTGGAGTTCGACTCTGCTAGGTTCGGAAGAGACGATCTCGCAGCGTTCCGTTTTCCGCAGTGGCGCATCGGTCATGGAGCCGATGGATGCAAGGCCGACCGGCTCTTTCGTTTCGACGACAGCCGTCGTGGCAAAGTCGCGAACGCTGCGCTGCTCCGTATTGGGATCCTTGGAAAACAGAACGTCGCGGGCTCGGGCGTCGAGCACATCGAGGTTCAGACGCGGCGGGAGCGGGGGGAGATTTTCAACCTGATGGACGATCCAAGTCCGCGGAAAAGTGGACTTCATTTTCCACAAGGTCGCGTCAAGCTCCGTGAGTTTTGCAGCCTCGACTTTGTCGGCGAAAGGATTGTCCTTTGTCCCAGGAACATACTTGTCGGGAAGGAGCAGGTACTCCGTTCCAAGAAGCCGCAGAGTTGGGGCATTCGGCAGCGGCCTGGCACCGTCCTCCTGCTGCCGCGCGGCTCCGCGGGCCATGAGCAGGAGAGACTCATAATGAGCCGACTTGAGCGAGCCGTACGATTCGACCAGCGCGACACGGTGGTTGAGCCCGTACTTGGGAAAGAGCGTGTCCCGCTCCCACTGGGTAATCTCGGCCATCCGCTGGTTCGAGCTCTGCTGGCCGAAATTGGCTGGCCGCCAGCCACTTCCCAGGTTGCTTCGGAATACGCGGGGATGCTCACTCGCCTCCGGTTTCAGCGTCTCCACAACGGCCGGAACGTCGCGCCAGATCGCTGCTGGCGCGGAAGGAACCAGCCAGTAGTTAGCAATCGCTAGGTCGAGTGCGACAACCAGCAGCGACGCGAGTTGCCACTTCGCAGCGTACTGCGGCTCCCTCCAGGCCCTGGCGAGGAGCCAGAGAAATATCCCGCATGCCGCGGCGGCATGCAGGAAAGCGATTTGTATATCCTGGCTGCTGCCGCGCCAGTCAAAAGGACCGAGGGAGTTGTCCGAGTGGGCCCGCAGGAAATCGGTCAGTTGCCTCTTGAGCGGCGAATCCTTGCTCCCCGGCCCCAGCACCGACGCGAGCCAGGTCGCGGCTGTCCACGCAATGGCGAGCAACACCGCGCTCGTTCCCCCCAGCCACTTGAGCACCGTCACGAAACGCCGGCGCTCCTGTTCAAACAACCGGTCCCAACCAATGGCGGCGAGTTGACTGAGGGCGAGCGAGGAGACAACGAGGAGCTTGGCGGGATAGCGGAAATTGACGTACTCCGGCAGGAGCGTTGTCATCAGCCAGTAGACGCCCCCCACCTGCGAGCCGACGGGAAACTTCTCCACATCCATCCGCAGCACCAGCGAGCAGAATTCCCGCGCCACCCAGCCCAGACCGTACCCTCCCAGGCTGCCCAGCGTGAACAGCAGCACGAGCCACGACAGCCAGCGAATTCGCGCGTCGCCACCGCGGAGCCGCAGTTGCGCCGCCGCGAGCAGGAACGGCAGGAGACCCATGTAGAGCGTCGGCGTCCAGATCCGCCCTTCGGCCGGCCACAGTCCGAGCCAGCGGCGATTGGTCGGAAACATCCGCCCACTCACATTCGGCCAGAGGAGCTCCGCGTACCGCCACGGGCCGACGCTGAAGTAGTAGGCCCGCTCGTGATGAGTCGTGAGGTCCGGATTCCCGATGAGGCCCTGCGTGATCTCCTGAACGGGTTGATCGACATGAGGCAGAAGGTTGCTGCGAACGTCACGGGTGTATGCGGCCACCTCGTAGATGCTTCGCGGCCGGCGATAGGCGGCTCGCTCGCTTTCCTTCGAAGCTTCGGACGACGGCAGCACTTGAATCGCCGCCAGGCCGAAGCCCGCGAATGCAGCCAATCCAATCAGCAGAATGTGCCGCGCGAAGAGACTCCCCTTCAATCGCGGCCAGATGCCAGCAAGTACCAACTTCTCTTTTGCTTTGGACCGCCATGCCAACACCACGGCATACATCCCCGTTATCAACAAGGCATGATAAGCCGCTTGCGGCTCGCCACCGAGGATCATCAGTGCCAGCACAACGCCGAGCGAGATTGCCGCTCGCCAGCACTGGGCTTGGAGCATCTTATCCGCGGTCAGCACGGCAAACGGCAGCCAGGCAGCGCCAATCAGGAAGACCACGTTGCAATACTGAAAGACGACGTTTCCCCCGCAGGCATACGCCAGCGCCGCCACTCCCGCCGCCAGGGGACTCACCTGCCAGTGCCGCGCCAAAAGGAAGGAGCCAACAGCCGCCAGCACCACGTGGCCAATCACGTACAGGTTGTACCGGAGCGAAAACTCCAGCGGCAACGCGAAGACGAGCTTGCCCGGGTAGAACACGCTGCTGCTGGCGTCCGCCACAACCGGCACGCCGCAATTCTCATCTGGGTTCCAGAGCGGCACGCGCCCCGCGCCCCACTCGCTGGCCGTCCACTGAAACAGCGGATGATAAAAGTGAGCCGCGTCCCGCATGGCGAAGGAGCGGTCGGTGCAGAGGACGTGGCCGAAAAGGGCCGCGAAGGGCAGGAGGAACAAGAGCCAAATGACGAAACTCGAATGGCGAATGACGAATGACGATGTGTCAGGCTCTTTCATTCGTCATTCGACATTCGGATTTCGTCATTTCCCGAGCGCCAGGTATTCCCGATCCAGCTCTTCGGCAAGCTGTTCCAGGTTGGCCCTGACGCGCCGCGGAGTTACCGACATGTCGCGCCGGCGTTCCCAAGGGGATGCGGAGCCGTGTTCCTGAATGCTATCTCCCACGAGAGCCGACAGCCACCTCTCCAGCGACAGCCCTTCGTGCTCCGCGGAGAATTTTACGCCGAGGTCTCTGCCGCGGCCATCCATCCGCGGGGATTCGAACTTGATAATGCCTACCACGCGACTATTCATAGAGTCCAAATCGGGCGAAAGGATGATCTGAAACGATAATGCCGGCTCCGCCGATTACGCACTGATTTTTCGGGCCACGAACGCCGCCAGGGGACGTCTCGCCGGTTTCGGCGAGGGCGGCCCGCTGAAAACCCGCAAATCCACCGCCTCGAGCGCGACCTGTTTGCGTATTTGCGCCAGCAAATCCCAAACGTCGTCCATTGCGGCATCCAGGCCCAGGAAGTCCGTCTCCCGCAGTTCTTCTTCCCAACCGCGCTCCTGCCGGCTGCGTTTGCGGAGTGAGCGTTCCTGAATGTGTAGCTGAAACTCGTAGGCCCCCATTTCCAAGACGTCCCCATCCGCCAGCAGGGATGACTCGGTAAGTTCGCGATTGACCAGCAACTCCGGCCCCTCTCCCAAGTGACGGACGCTGACGCCGCGGGCCGTAACATACAAATAGGCATAGGCTGCGGGAAAACGCTGGTCGCCGAGCACCAGGTCGCAATCCTCGGCCGCGCCGATCAAAAATACCGGGGGGCTCACCTCGCGAATCCTGCGACTGGCTTTGCCGCGGACGATTTCCAGGCCCACCTGGGGAAGCTGCGGCAGGTAATGCGGGCCTTGCTGGATTTTCCGAGCGGAAGCGGAGGGAGCGGGCTCATCAATCCGAGAAAACATGGAGTCCATCGCACCATCCCTGCGGGGCTCTCGGCAGCGGGAGAAGGATGCTAGCTGCCGGGTATCACTTTCATCGGCACACGGCGGAGTGGAAAGCGAGACGAGCCACCATGAGCTGTGGCGAATTCCGCGGGCGGCGGCGAAGCAGCGCGTTATATTCGGGCGCAGTGTAACTGTCAGCGGGTTGCGCGACGGGCAATTCGGATCTGAGCGCGGGCTTGCGAGATCGCCCGCTCGCGAAGTTCAGCGAGCTCCGGCGAATTGGCTTGCCGCTTGCTAGCGATTTCCAACTGGTCCTGGGCGGTATCAGCATTCAATCGCGCCGCAGGCACCGCGCGACCGGTAAGGACCGAAACCACATTGTCCGCCACTTGGACAAAGCCGCCGTCCAGGTAGTACGTAGCGGTCGAACCGCCGGCCGAGCGGATTCGCATCTCGCCATACCCCAGCCGGCCGATCATCGGGCTGTGACTGGGGGCGATGCCGATCTCGCCGTCATAAAGCGGCAGCGCCACAATCTCCGCATCCTGCTCCAGGGCGGTGGCTTCGGGCGTGACGACGATGCAGTGGAGGAGTTTGGACATTGGGATTATTTCTTCTGGGCCAGTTTTTTGGCCTGCTCTTCCGCCTGCTCAATCGGACCGACGTACATGAAGGCATCCTCGGGCAAGTGGTCCCACTTGCCATTGCAGATTTCCTCAAAGCTGCGGATAGTTTCGGCAACACTGGTATATTCACCGCTTTTACCGGTGAAGACTTCGGCCACAAAGAACGGCTGAGAGAGGAATCGCTCAATGCGGCGGGCGCGATGCACGACTAGCTTGTCATCCTCGGACAATTCATCGACGCCGAGAATGGCGATGATGTCTTGCAGCTCACGATACCGTTGCAACGTGATTTGCACCCGGCGGGCCACCGCGTAATGCCGCTCGCCGACATACTGGGGGTCAAGGAGACGGCTCGAGGAAGCGAGTGGATCGATGGCGGGATAGATGCCCTTTTCGGAGATGGACCGTTCCAGATAAATGAACGCATCAAGCTGGCCGAAGGCCGCGGCTGGAGCGGGATCGGTCGGATCGTCAGCCGGAACGTACACGGCTTGCACGGAGGTGATGGCCACTTTCTTGGTGGAGGCAATCCGTTCCTGCAACGCACCCATCTCGGTCGCCAGCGT
>SXGT01150978.1_pt1 | contig 64155 bp, 50 predicted proteins | sample 3176221 | NCBI WGS metagenome assembly SXGT01 (sample SAMN11356862, study PRJNA531348) | freshwater metagenome | isolation source: freshwater sample F1-120 | place: China: Fuxian Lake, Yuxi | collected 2017-12-25 | reverse complement strand
CGCCCTCGCCGGTCGCGTGGGTCGGTCAGTTCGCCAAGACGTTCGACCAGCGATCGGGCCATGAGCGGCTCCACACAGAGGAGCACGATCCATACCCAACCAAGCTACCTTGCCCAAGATCAATCCGTGCGTCGCCCTGGGAGAAGAATCGAGTGGGCTTGAAAACTCGAAGTCCGCCCGCGACCGGGAGGAAAGGATTGAGGCGAATTTCTTCTCACAATTTACCCATTCGCGAAGGGAAGCGTCAACGCGAAACTTTTGAATCACTTCGGTGTTACTCGAAAAGTATACCCTGTTTGTCTTCGGGTTTTGGCTTGGGTTGCAACCTGCCGAGTGCGGTGTACGCGCGCTGCATGGCCACGCGCCCGCGAGGTGATCGCGTGATGTACTGCTCACGCAACAGGTACGGTTCGATTTCGTCGGAGAGCGTGTCCGATGCGAGGTTGATCGTCGCCGCGAGCGCTTCCACGCCGGTCGGGCCGCCGCCGTAGAGGTCGATGAGCGTTTCGAGGTACTTGCGGTCGTTCTTGTCCAAGCCGTCGGCGTCTACTTCAGCCATATCGAGCGCGGCTCGTGCAATCGGCTCCGTGATCGGTCCGTCGTGCTTCGCGGCGGAGTAACTTCGCGTCCAGTGCAACCGTGAGTTCGCGACACGCGGCGTCCCGCGACTGCGCCGCGCGAGTTCGTAGGCTGCTTCGGGCGTGATCGGCGTGTTCAACTTCGCGGCGTTCACGCGAACGATCGTGGCCAGCTCTTCGACGCTGTAGAACTCGAGGTGTTCGTGCATCTTGAAGCGGTCGCGCATCGGCCCGGAGAGCATGCCGCTGCGCGTGGTCGCGCCGATCAGCGTGAACCGCTTGAGGTTCATGGAGATGGTTCGCGCGCTCATGCCTTCGCCGAGCACGATGTCGATGCGGAAGTCTTCCATCGCGGGGTAGATGAACTCTTCCACGATGCGCGGCATGCGGTGGATTTCGTCGATGAACAGCACCGAACCTTCGTCGAGGTTGGTGAGGAACGGCAGCAGGTCCGCGGGCTTCGAGAGCGCCGGCCCGCTGGTCATCTGAATGGACGTGCCGAGTTCGTTCGGCAGCACGGTGGCGAACGTGGTTTTGCCGAGTCCCGGCGGGCCGTCGAAGAGAATGTGGCCGAGCGGTTCGTTGAGCTTCTTGGACGCGCGCACGGCGATCTCAAGTCGCTCCGCGACCTTCCGCTGCCCAATAACTTCCTTGAGCAACTTCGGCCGGAGCGCTGCGTCGTGCTTCAGTGCTTCATCGGCCGGAACCGTGGTAATCACTTTCTCGCGCGCCATCGTCGGGGTTCCTTCGTTTGTGAACGGTGGTCACTCATGCGACATGTCGTTGACCCAGTTCCGTGCCTCTTCGACGAGGGCGAGCCACGCGGGGTCGCGAAGTTCGGTCCCCAGATGGTTCTGGAGCAGCGCGCACACGTCCCAGAGAATTTGGGTTTCTGCGCTGTGTTCGAGTTTGAGCTTTTCCTCGTCGCGAAACCGCATCAGAAAGACGAACAGCACCAGCGCTTCCGCTTTCGAGAGACCGAGCGTCACCTCGTTCTCGGTGTGGCGGTCGCCCAGCGCGGGGTACCGTGCCAGCTTCGCCTCGGTCTCCGTATCTTCCGCGTGGAAGATCTGCGGACATGGTTGGCTCGGCCGGATGACGTTCACCAATAGCTGGCCGAGGCGCATGTCCGGCGATGCGTGCCAGACTTCGCGCAGGCGCTCAATCATGCGGTCGATTCGCGCGGGATCGCGCATCGCCTCACTCCTTCTGCTTCGCGAAGATGATCGCGAACGCGTCTTGCAGCGTGCGGAACGGCTTGCCGCACATCAGCAGCGCGTCGAGCTTGGTACGCGCTTCGATGGGGTTCAGACCCAAGCCCATCAGCGCCTGGTACACGTCTTCGATCAGTTGACCGTCGGCCGCGGTGACGAGCGCTTCGGGTGCCGGAGGTTCCGCATCGCTGGATTTCTTGGAGGCTTTGCCCTTCTTCTCCACGACCGCGTCCGGGGTGGCTTCGCCCGCGGGCGCGGCAGGTGCGCTCACCATCGCGAACTTGGTCACCTTGCGTTTCAGTGTGGTGACGATCTGTTCCGCGGTTGTTGGGCCGATGCCGGGGAGCGAGGACAGCCACTTCGCGTCTTGACGGCTGATTGCGTCCGCGATGGTCTTGATCGGGAACGCCATCGCCTTGAGCGCTTTCTTCACGCCGATCTTCTCGACCGTGCAGAACAACTCGAAGAAGTCCAGTTCGGCTTCGGTGTTGAAGCCGATGCGCCGCGGGACGAACCGGCTGCCGACGGAGTTGCCTTCCAGATACTCAATGATGTGGAACGTGACTTCTTGACCTGTGCGAAGCTGAATGTACCGGCGCACCGCTTCGGACACCATCACCTGATACTCGAATGGCCCGATTTGGAGCCGCACTTCGTCGTCGAGGACGCGAGTAAGAAGTCCCGTCATTTTGGTAATCATGCGGATCCGCTCCGGGTGTCTTCGTCTTCGGGGCCGTTGCCGAGCAGCGCCTGCATGTTTACGCCGGTGAAGGTTGCGCCGCGAGCGCCGCCCATCACGCCGTTGCCGGTTGCGAAGTAGTGGCACAGCGCGATTCCGAGCGCGTCGGCCACGTCGTGCGGTTCCGGCGGCCCCGCCAGGCCAAGTTCGCGTGCCACCGCGAACTGCATCTGCTCCTTGCTTGCGCGTCCGCTACCGGTCACGAGCTTCTTCACCTTTGTGGCCGCGTAGCTCGTCACGGGAATGTTCCGCTGCGCGCCCGCGAGGAAGTACGCGCCTCGCGCGTGGGCCATCAGGATCGCGGTTTGTGGGTGGTCGTAGTGTGCGTAAAGTTGCTCGACGGCCATCGCGTTTGGCTTCCACTCATCGAGCACTTCACACAGGCCATCGTAAAGGGCCTTCACGCGCTGTGCCATGTTGGAAGGATCGCCCTCGGTAGAACGGATAACACCGGCATCGACGACACGCGGCCCCTTGTCGGTGGCTTCGAGGACGCCGTACCCGGTCGTTTGTAAGCCGGGGTCGAGGCCGAGTATGCGCCGCGGCATGGTCGATGTGGTGGGAGTGGTCATGTGAACGCTTTTGGTGCGGGGTGCCCGCTACGCCGCTTGCGGCGAAACAGTGATCGCCGCTTGCGGCGTAGCGGGCGTTCCCGATAGCCGAGTGTGCGACCCGCCGGAATGTCAGAGCAACGATTCCCGCGCGTCCATCTTAACCGACGCGCCACGTCGTTCCGCCGGGGCGGTCTTCGAGGGTCACGCCGAGTTCGCCGAGCCGCTTGCGAATCAGGTCCGTTTGGTCGAACAGCGGCTTCTTGAGTGGATTGTCCTTCACGGCGCCCTTCGCGGTAGTGCGAAGATTCTCGCGCAGGTCGAGTAACAGTTGCATTAGTCCGCTGACGAGTTCGTCGCCGTTGTCGAGTGATTTCTTCGCGGGCGCGGACTTGAACAGCCCCAACACCGCTGACAATTCGCGGAAGACCGTCGTGCCGACATGCAGCGTGGTCTTCTCACGCGAACCGGTCGCGGGGTCTTCAAGGCGTTTCTGGTCCGCGAAGCGGTTGAGCGCGGAAATTAGTTCGTACAGCACGCCGACCGCGCCGCCGGTGTTGAAGTCGTCGTCCATGTACTCGAAGAACCGCGTTCGGAGCGACTTGATCTCGTTCTGAATCGGGTCATCGAGGCCGAAGTTGGTGAGCATCGACTTGTCGAGCGCGAAGAAGCTCGCCCCGGTGATCCGCTCGAACCGCTCGAAGAACCGGTAGAACGTCTGGAGCGACTCCGCGGCTTCGACCAGACCGTTCGGGACCGGCGTACCTGGGTTGTTCCAGTCCCAGATGCCGAGGTCGATCGGTGTGCGGTAGTGCGTCTTCAGCATGAAGAATCGCAACGCGTCACCGCTCACGTGTTTGAGTGCGTCGGCCACGTTCAGCACGTTGCCGAGCGACCCGGCCATCTTTGCTTCGTTGCCGTCCTTGTCCTTCAGCTTTAGCAGCCCGTTGTGCATCCAGACGTGCGCGAAGGCTTTGCCGGTCCAGCTCTCGCTCTGCGCCAGTTCGTTTTCGTGGTGTGGGAACTGAAGGTCCAACCCGCCGCCGTGGATGTCGAGCGTTTGGCCGAGCAGCGCGATTGCCATGCAGGTGCATTCGATGTGCCACCCCGGACGACCGCGACCGCACTTGAACGGACTGTCGAACTGTACTTCTTTCGGCTCGCCAGGCTTCGACTTCCACAGTGCGAAGTCGCCGGGGTTGCGCTTCTTCGCGTTCGGTTCCATCCGCGTGCCCGACTCCATTTGCTCTGGGTCGCGGTTCGAGAGTTTGCCGTAGTCATCGTCCTTTGACACGTCGAAGTAGACGCCGTCGTCCACCTCGTAGGCGTAATCCTTCTTGATGAGCGCGTTGATGACGTCAACCATGCCGCCGATGTGCTGCGTCGCGCGCGGGAACGTGTCGATGCCGGTGACGTTCAACGATTTCAGGCACGCGAAGTAGTCTTCCGTCATGCGTGCCGACAATTCGGGAACCGTTGTGTTCAGCTTTTCCGCCTGCGCGATGAGCTTGTCGTCGACGTCCGTGATGTTGACGACCCACTTCACGTTGTAGCCGAGGTACGCGAGGTAGCGTTTCACGGTGTCGAAGATGACCGGACCGACCATGTGGCCGATGTGCGACGGCTTGTAGACTGTCGGCCCGCACACGTACATCGCGACCGTGTCGCCCGGCTTCTTGCCGGTGGCTTCGGTGAAGTTTTTCTTGTCGCGAGTTAACGTGCTGTACACGCGCAGCGGCATACCAGAATCCTTCTTGTGAGGTCGGTGGGACCGACCTATGCCTTCTCAATCAGTACTACCGCGTGGCAGCCGATGGCTTCACCGCGGCCGATGTGCCCGACCTTCTCGCCGGTCTTTGCCTTCACGTTCACGCAGTTCGCGTCCAGGCCGAGCAGGTGCGCGAGGCTGCTCTTGATCGCAGCCTTCACGCTGCTGAGTTTCGGCTCTTGCGCGAAGATGGTCACGTCCACGTTGACCGGTTTCCAGCCCATCTGGTTCAGCTTTGCGAGCGTTTCCGTCAGGAAAAGGCGTGAGTCCGCGTTTTTCCATTTCGGGTCGGTGTCGGGGTAGGCGTCGCCGATGTCGCCCAGCGCCGCCGCACCGAGTAGCGCGTCTGTTATGGCGTGTAGCACCGCGTCCGCGTCGGAGTGGCCGACGAGACCCTTCGTGTGCGGGACGATGACCCCGCCGAGGATGAGCGACCGGCCTTCGGCTAACCGGTGCGTGTCGTGGCCGCTGCCGACGCGAAAAGTCACCGTGCGCTCCCGCGGAGGTGTAAGTTGCGGGAATTGTATCTGTGGGCCGCCCGGCGTGACAACGTCAATAGAAGTGGGTCACATCGTGAAGTACGTGAACACCGACATCGCGAGCGACACGACGACCATCACCCACGCGAGGATCAAGAGCCGCGCATCGCGCCGCTGTCGGACGCGGAGGCGCGCGACAGTTTCTTCAAGCAGGGCGAGCCGGGCCGAGATAACGGCCGACTCTTCGGACCGTTCGCGAACGCTCGCCGTGAGCTGATCGAGTTGCGCTTCGCGCCGGATGATCTCGGTTCGTAACTCACGAATGACGGAGTCCGTCTTTTCGGGACTGTTGAAGTCGTCGCTGTCGCTCTCGTTGTACTTCCTCATGGGTGGCTCCGAGGCCTTAGCCGCCGATGGCGTGCATGGTGCGGTCGGGTTTCACGAAGGTTGCGGCGTTGATCTCGTGGCCCTCCCACTTGGCCCACACGCTCTGTCTCAGCGCACCCTTGATCGCTTCTTCATTGATAGATGATCCACGGAGCAGTTCTTTGACGTCGGTTTCGTCGAGTGCGAAGAGGCAGTTTCGGAGTTTGCCGTCGGCTGTCAGCCGGATGCGGTTGCAGGAAGAGCAGAACGGCCGCGACACCGACGCGATCACGCCCACGGTTCCGCTACCGTCGCGGTAAGCGTACTCGAGCGCGGGTGCGGATGGGTCCGTGTTCGCGGGCATCAACTCGCTTACTTCGCGGCCGATCAACGCCAGGATTTCGGACGCGAAGAAGACCTTCTCTCGCTCCCACAAATCCGCGCCGATCGGCATGTATTCGATAAAGCGTAGCTCAAAACCGTTGTCGCGACAGTACCGCGCGAGCGGCACCACATCGTACTCCGCGAACCCGCGAATCGCGACCGCGTTCACCTTGATCGGGGCGAAGCCAGCGCGTTTCGCGGCGTCCAGACCCGCAATCACCCGCTCGACGCCGTCGCGCCGGGTGAGTTCGCGGAAGCGGCCGGGGTCGAGAGTGTCGAGTGACACGTTCATCCGTCGTAAGCCCGCGTCGAAGAGCGATTGAGCTTGTTCCGCGAGCAGGATGCCGTTGGTAGTCACGCCGATGTCCATGATGCCCGGCACGGCCGCGATCAGCCGCACAAGTTTGTGCAGTTCCTTTCGCATCAACGGTTCGCCGCCGGTGAGTCGCACCTTGTTCACGCCGAGCGTCGCGGCTACCCGCACGAACGCAGTGATCTCTTCAAAGGTGAGTAACTCGGACTTGTCGCGGAACGTCACGTCTTCGGGCATGCAGTAGGTGCAGCGGAGGTTGCACCGGTCCGTGACCGAGACGCGAAGGTTGTTGTGCCGGCGCCCGAAGGTGTCGATCAAAGACGAGTGGTGAGCGGCGAGTGACGAGTCAGGGCCGGGGGCGGGAGGTTGTCTCTCGAGCAACCCCAGCGGCCATCGCAAGGCTGTTTTTCGCTCGTCACTCACGAATTCCACACCTGGATCGCGGGTTCGGCGAGGTTGTGGTGGTTGAAACTCAGGATGCTGAGCGTGGCGGTTCCGAGCAGCATCGAACTTGCGAGTACGACCGGGTGTTGAATCCACCGGGCCGCGATCACGCGCAGGATGTGCCCGTGCGCGAAGCAGATCACGTTGCCATTCAACCCCTTCAGTTTTGTAACGAGCCGGTCCACGCGGGCGGTAACTTCGTCAGGTGTTTCACCACCGGGGGCGCCGTCGCGAAAGAGGTTCCAGCCCGGTTTCTTCGCGGTGATCTCGGCGCTTTTCAGCCCTTCAAAGTCGCCGTAGTTCCATTCGAGCAAATCAGGGTCCACCACGGGCGCGAAGCCGGCCAACTCAGCGGTGCGCCGGGCGCGCGACAGCGGGCTTGTGAACAGGTGACCGAAGGTCATCCCGGCGAGGCGCTTGCCGAGTAGGCGGGCCGAGTCTTCGCCCGAACTGGTGAGTGGGAGGTCTGTGCGGCCGGTGTGCTGACCGGACTTCGACCACTCGGTTTCGCCGTGACGCGCGAGGTACACAGTCGGTACGGTGCTCATATTGCTCCGTGGTTTGGCGGATTGGTGGACCCACTCTCCGGTTCCGTCTGGTGCGTTCTCTTTCTTCCAAATTGGAACAAGTTCTTTCAATGTGTCAATGACGTAGCGGCACGCCTCGAACGCATCCCCGCGGTGCGGACAACTGACCGCGACGGCGACGCTCACTTCGCCCACGTCCAGGCGACCGAGGCGGTGAACCATCGCGATCTCGCCGACCGGCCAGCGTTTCCGTACTTCGAGTTCGATCTCCGCGAGTTTCTTCTCCGCCATCGGCGCGTAGGCTTCGTACTCCAGGAAGACGGTGACGTGCTCCCCGGTCAGGTCGCGCACGGTGCCGAGGAACAGCACGACCGCTCCGCAGTGCGGTGACCGTACACTTTCGAGGAGCGGTGTGAGGTCGATGGCGTCGTGCGTGAGCCGGAACATTCCGTCAGTATACCTCTTAACCGCCGCTCACGGGTGGAATCACCGCGACTTCGTCGTTCGTTAGCAGTGGGCAATCGTTGTCCACGGTGTTGTGGTTCACCGCTACAGCGGAACGCGACAGCAAGGTGCGCGCGATCGGGAGGAGTTTGCCCAACTCGCGGCGCAGTTCGGCCACCGTTGCTCCGTCAGGGAGTTCGACGGTTTCCGTATCGGAACCGGCCAGGTCGCGCATCGCGGCGAAGAGCTTCACGGTGATGGTCATGTCAGTCGCTCACGAGGTCGCCGAGTGGGCGGTGGAATCGCGGTTCGAGTTCGGGCAGCAGCCCGTACGCGTACGCGAGATATTGCACTGGGTGGAGCGTGCGCTTGCCGCTGCCCTGTTCCATCTGCATCCGACACGCGCTGCACTCTGTCGAACCGAACAGCACGCGCGGACGGTTCAGTTCCGCGAGCATCCCGGCGCCGGCCGCGAGTGAGGTTTCGTAGTTTTCGGCCTTCAGGCCCCACGTGCCCGCCATCCCCGAGCAGCCCGCATCTATCGTATGCACGCGAACGCCGGGGATGAGCGATAACAAACTCGGTGAGTTTGTCGGACCGCGGAGTGCTTTCAAGTGACAGGGGATGTGGTGCCCCAGTGTGACGTCGAGAGTGCGGAAGTCTGTGCGCAAGCGCCCGGCTGCGTGTAGTTCGCCCAGGTAGGTGGTGAGTTCGACCGTGTGCTCTGCGACCGTGGCGGCGTCGGGGTCGTTAAGGATGTCGAGGTAGTCTTGCGTCAGCATGAGGGCCGAAGTCGGTTCCAGGCACACGATGCGGTAACCTTCGCGTGTAAGATCCGCAAACACCCGGATGTTGCGGCGGGCGGCATCGCGGGCCGCGTCGATGTCGCCTTTCGCGAGCGGTGTGCTGCCGCTCCCAACCTGTCGCGGCGGGACGTAGACCTCGATACCGTGGTGCTGCAACACCGCGACCGCGGCCATGCCGATGAGGGGGTCGTTGTACGCTGCGAACACATCGACAAAGATTGCGACCTTTCGGGTCGAGTTCCAAGTTCCAGCAGTTCCAAGTTCCAAGTTGGAAGCCGGGTTTTCAACTTGGAACTTGGAACTTGGAACTTGAAACCGCCTGGTCAGCCCGACCCCGCGGGCGCGGCGGAAGAAAGTACGGATCGTGAACGCGGGGAGTCGGCGCTGGCGCGAGAGGCCGAGCAGTTTCTCCATGAACCAGCGCACGGAGCGGCGGCCGAGCATCGCGTTTACGATCGGGGCGAAGTTGCTGCCGATACCGGCAAGCCCTTCGGCGCGGGCCAGGAGCCAGTCGCCGCGCTCCAAACCGTGTTCCGCGTGGCGCTGGGCCTTCGCTTCGAGCATGAGTTTGGGGATGTCCACGCGCGCGTCGCACTCGTCGCGACACATCTTGCAGTTCACGCACAGTTCAGCGACCGCTCGCACCTCTTCCGGAGTCGCCGCGGTCGGATCGGTGAGGACACGGAGCATGTTCGCCATCGCGCGTGGTGTGGCGTGTTCGCTCCCGCTCGCGCGGAAACTCGGGCACATGCGTTCCGGGGCGGTGCGAGTCCGGCAGTTGCCGCACCCGTTGCACCGCGCGACTTCTTGCGCTGGGGACGAGTTTCCCCAGACAAACAAGGGCACACTGGCGGGCGCGATCACCGCTGGTTCGCGGCTAACGGAACTTTCTGGTTCTTCGACCTCAGTTCTTTGTCTTTTGTCCTCTGCTCTCGGTCCGCCGACCTCAGGGCGCAGGGGCCACGCTTCGCGGCTCGGATCAGGACCGACAATCTTGCCGGGGTTCAGAATGCCCTTTGGGTCGAAGACGCGCTTGAGTTCGCGGAACACCGGCACGAGCGGGCCGTACTGTCGCTCCACCCACGGCGTGCGTGCGATGCCGGTGCCGTGCTGGGTGCTGACCGTACCGCCCAGAGCCAGTGCCAGTGAATGCACCGCCTCCGCAAGCGGCCACAGTTTCGCGCGGTCGGTGGGTTTGTTGAGGTCGAGTAAGGGTCGCGTGTGAACCTGGCCCGTGAGCGCGTGAATGAGGAACGTGCCGCTCGTCTCGAACTTCTTCAGGATGTCTTGAACCTTGGTGAGAAACTCCGGCAGCGAATCGGCCGGCACGCCCACGTCTTCCACGAAGGCGACCGGGCGTGCTCCGCTCTGCGCGTACAGTCCAGATACGGCCACATCGCGGACGGCGCGGATGTACGCGATGCCCGCCGGGGAGCACGTCGGTTCCGCGAGTATGCGGAGGACGTGTGTGCGCTGAAGAGATTCGACCTCGCCCCACGCGCGCTCGACCGCTTCTCGCTCGGTGTCGCCCTCGAACACTACCAGAATCGCGGCACCGACATCCGGGATTCCGGCCCCACGGGTGAGCGAGAGCAACCGCCGGTCGAGCAGGTCGCACGCGACCGGGCCGCAACGCCTGAGCGCGAGTCCCGCACGAACCGCGTCGTCGAGCGTGGGGAAGCCGAGCAACGTAAGACACGTTCCGCCCGCGACCGGGATCGTGCGCAGCGTTGCTTGCGTGGTGATCGCGAGCGTGCCTTCGCTGCCGACGAGCAGTTTCGCTAACTCTATGCCGTTCCCGCCCAAAACTCCGTGAAGCTGGTACGCACACCGGTCGAACGGCGTGCGTGTTTGCGTGATCGCGATGCGCTCCGCGTTCTTGGTGAGGAGTTTCGTGACTTCTTGGGTTATTGAGTTTGTTCGCGAAGAACCTCTCCCCCCAACCCCCTCCCCTAAGAAGGGAGGGGGAGCCGAACCTTCGCGCGCCGGCGACGCGTCGTGACTCGCAGAGTGTTCTGACTCCCCCTCCCTTCTTAGGGGAGGGGGTTGGGGGGAGAGGTTCTGCACCGCGCCAATCCAAGCCACTTCGCCGTTGTCCCACACCACCTCCAACCTCGCGACGTAGTCGCGCGTGTAGCCGTGGTGGAACGCGTTGCCGCCGCTCGCGTTCGTCGCGATCATCCCGCCGATGGTGCAGGTCGCGGAACTGGCCGGGTTCGGCGCGAACCGGCGTCCGGTCTTCGCGAGTTCCGCGTTGAGCTGGTTCAGCACCACACCCGACTGCACGGTCACGGTGTCCGAGCCGACCGTGAAAATGCTCCGAAAGTGAACGCTCAGGTCGAGTACGACACCCGGTCCGAGCGATTCGCCCGCGAGGCCGGTTCCCGCGCCGCGCGCGATGATGGGTATCGCGTGATCGTGGCAGTAGCGCACGAGAACCGAAACGCTCTCGGTGTCTTCGGGAACGGCCACGGCGTGCGGTTCGATCTGGAACGGGCTGGCGTCGGTGGCGTACAGGCCGCGCGTGAGCCGATCGAAGTGCAACCGCCCGCGGAACTGGCCGTGGAGGTCGTCGGTGATTTGCTTTTGGTCGAGCACGGGTGCTTTTCTGAAGGCGAGCGGGGGGCGTAAGCCTCTGATGCGATACAAGCAACCATCCCGGAGCAATCAGGGGCTCACGCGCCCCGCTCGCCTACTTCCCAAAAACCAGCGCCATCATCTCGGCGCGTGTGGCCGGGTTGTCGAGGAAGCCGCCGCGCATCGAACTGGTGATGGTCATCGCGGCCGGCTTGCGCACTCCGCGGATGGTCATGCACGAGTGGCTCGCCTCGATCACCACGCCCACGCCGCGCGCCTTCAGGTGTGTCATCACGAGGTCCGCGATGTTTTCCGTCATGCGCTCCTGAACCTGCGGCCGGCACGCCACCGCATCGACCACGCGAGCGAGCTTCGAGAGGCCGACGATCTGGCCGTTCGGCAGGTACGCGATGTGCGCCTTCCCGCTGAACGGGAGAAGGTGGTGTTCACACATGCTGCTGAACTCGATGTCCTTCACCAGCACCATTTCGTCGTGCTTCTGCGTGAACGTCTTCTGAAGGTAGATGGCCGGATCGGTGTGCAGTCCCGCGAAGATCTCCGCGTACATGCGGGCAACGCGGTCCGGGGTGTCGAGCAACCCTTCGCGGTCCGGGTCTTCGCCGACGGCGATCAGAATCTCGCGGACCGCGCGGCGCAAGCGTTCGTGATCGACCGGTAGCGGTGCGAGATCGCACGAGCGAGGTGAAGGACCGTCGTCGTTGGGAACGGCAGCGCGGGTGGTCTTGCTCAAGTTGTGACTCCGGAGAGGGCGCCTGCGGGAGTATTGTACAAGGCTGACCCGACCGGCTGACGCTGGCGGTTCGACAAACGCTCTGTTGAACCGCCAGCGTCCGCCAGCCGGTCGGTAGCGTGGGTGCGATTCCCGCTGCGGGGGGTGCTATAATACCGCACCACGGTGCGACTGCGTTCACCTCTCCCAACGCCGGAACAAGGGGTTCCTATGGCTCTGACCGCGCAGCAGATCGATGAGCAACGCAAGGAAGTCGAAGAACTGATCGCGGGCCCGGACGTGGGCTTCGCGAAGGCGCTCTTCTTCGGCAAGTTCAAATCGGAGCTGCTTTATCCGTACCCGACACTTGCGGCCGACAAGCAGACCGCGTCCGACGAGATGGCGACGAAGGTTCGCGCGTACGCCGATGCACACATCGACCACATGAAAATCGACCGCGAGGCACGCATTCCCGACAGCGTGGTGCTCGGGTTGGGCGAGATCGGGCTGTACAAGCTCACCATTCCCACGGAGTTCGGTGGCCTCGGCTTCGGTCAGCAGCAGTACCTCAAGACGATGGAAATCCTCGGCGGGCACGACGCGAGCGTCGCGGTGTTCGTGAACGCGCACCACAGCATCGGGGTTCGCGCGCTGTGTCTGTTCGGATCGAAAGAGCAACAGGCGAAGTGGCTACCGGGCCTCTATGACGGCTCGAAACTGTGCGCGTTTGCGCTCACCGAACCGGAAGCCGGGTCGGACGCGGGCAACGTGCAGACAACCGCGACACCCACCGAAGACGGTTCCGCGTACATCCTCAACGGCACGAAACACTACATCACGAACGGCGGCATTGCACACATCCTCACGGTGATGGCCCGCACGCCCGACAAGGCAAACCCGAAGGGCAAGGTCACGGCGTTCATGGTCACGCCGGACATGCCGGGCTTCGAGGTCGTGGAAGCGCGCGCGGAGAAGTGCGGCATTCGCGGCACCGCGACCGGCAAGATGCGGTTCACCAACATGCGCGTTCCTAAAGAGAACATCTTGGGCCAACTCGGGCGAGGGCTGCAAGCGGCGCTAACCGTGCTCAACTACGGCCGCGTGACGTTCGGCGCGACCTGCACCGGGCACGCGAAGGCGTGCATCAAAGCGATGACCGAACACGCGAAGCGCCGCGTGCAGTTCCAGCAACCTCTCAGTGAGTTCCATCTCGTTCAGAAGAAGATCGCGTTTGCGTCGGCGCACTGCTTCGCGATGGAGGCCGCGACCGCGGAGTGCGCCGCGTTCATCGACAAGGGCGCTCCCGACTACATGCTCGAAACGGCTATCCTGAAGGTGTTTGCGACGGAGCATCTGTGGACGATCGTGAACGACACGCTCCAGGTGTACGGCGGGAAGGGTTACTTCTGCGACCAACCGATTGAGCGCTGGATGCGCGACGCGCGCATCAACACCATCGGCGAGGGCGCGAACGACGTGCTGAAGGCGTTCATCGCGGTGGTAGGTTGTCGCGGACCGGGGATGTACTTGAAGGGTCTTCAAGTGGACATGTTGGGCGGGAAGTGGAGCCTGCGGAAGATCGGGCAATCGCTTGGCGTGGTGGGCAAACTCGCGGCCCCGTGGTTGACGACGAGCGCGCCGACGGTGCCGGTGCAATCGCCCGAGTTGCAGGACGACGCGCACACACTCGCGCGCCTGGTCCGCGAGTTCGGGCTGAAACTGCCGCACGTGTTTATGGCGATGAAGAACGAGGAGACGTTTGCGCAGGCAGAACTGGTTCACGAGCGCATCGCGGACATCGCGATTGACTGCTACGTGAGCGCATGTGTGCTGGCGCGGCTCGATCACCTGCTCGCGGGGAAAGGCAACAATGGCAAGCCGGCCACAGCCGATCCGTACGCGGACCCCGTGGCGGGCAAGTACTTCCTGAAGCTCGCATTCCGGCGCATCCGCGAACGTTTCGCGAGCCTCGACGACAACGACGACGCTTCACTGCTGGAGAGCGCGAAGAGTACGATTGGGAAGTTCTGACGCGTCTTGATTAGCCGCAACCCCGCACCCCGCGGGGTTGCCTGAACGAATCGCTGATCGCTGAGTTCTCGACTTGGCGCGGGAGAAAGCATAACCTGTCGGTCGTTGCGCTTTATCCCAGAGGATTTCGTATGTGTCGTGTCGTGGTCGTGGTTGTGGCGTTTGTCGTGTGCGCGTGGCTGTCCGGGTGTGGGCCGGCGGAACCGGCGTTGCACCCCGTCAGCGGGAGCGTCAAGTTCCCAGATGGGAAGCCGGCCGCAGGGGCCACGGTCGAGTTCGCGGCACAGCACGACGGGAAAACGGTGAACGCGCGCGGCGAGGTGAAGGAGGACGGTTCGTACCAACTCAAGACGGTGCTCAACGGAAAGGAAAAAGACGGCGCCCTGACCGGGCCGCACAAGGTTATCGTGGTTTCGGCGTCGGCGTCCTCGTCGCCGGGACCACGGCCGACGCCGGTGCCCGTACGTTACGCCGAATACGCCAACTCCGGGCTGACCTTCGAGGTCAAGCCCGATGCCAAAAACGATTATCCCATCACGGTCCAGCGGAAGTGATTACGGCAGACTAACCACCTCGCCCCCGAGTCGGGTGGCCAGGTTACCGAGCGTCGTCGTGTCGGTCGAGGTCGAGACCGCCTTCACGCTGCCGTCACAGAACACGAACATTACGATGTTCGTGTGGCTCCCGCCGAAGCGGATTGTCCACGAGGTCGTATCCGTCGGGCCGGTGGACAGCCCGTTGCCCGGTCCCACCCACCGGCAATAGTTCCACTCGTGGTCCCCGTTGAAGATTGACCCGTCACCGACCCCGACGCCCAGCGAGGCGCGTGGCACCTGCTTCTCACCCACAAGGAACGTGTTGCTCGTCCCGTCGATGACTGCGGTGAGCGGCACCAGCCCTCGGAACGACGCGATCCTCGCGGCTGTGGAGTTGGTGCAAGCGTCGGCCCCGATGATGGTTCCGTTTCCGAATGGCCCGTCGTACCACGTTGGGTTTGCGCCTGGATAACTACCCGCGTTGCCGCTGACACCGGCGTAATCGGACAGGGCGCCGGGGTAGTGCTGGGCCGCCGGGAAACCGTTGTCCGGGTTGTCCCCGCTCGTGCTCAACGCACCGAGCGTGCGCCGACTGGGGCAGAAGAACGTCTTCACCTGAAGTTGCTGTGCCGTGAGCGGTTGTTGGTAGTACTGGTTTGTGAGGGTCCACAACTTGAACCCGTTGTCTTGCTCGATGTAGGGTAGGATCAGCGTCGCCCACGTCGCGTAGTGGTCGGCGATGCGGCTCGGCGGCAGGAACCCGACCGTGTCGTGGTACGTCTGGCAGCCGAGGCCAATCTGCTTGAGGTTGTTGCCGCACTGCATCCGCGCGGCGGCTTCGCGCACCTTCTGAACCGCGGGCAGCAGCAGGCCGATCAGGATCGCGATAATCGCGATCACCACCAATAGCTCGATCAAGGTAAACGCAGAACGAGAACGAACGGGGTGCATGAAGGAACTCCGAGAACCGATCGCCGAAACCGCGCACGATAGTGAAAGTATATCAGTTGACCCCGCTGGGCGTGACCGCATTCTGTCCGCGGTTGCCGCGTCCACCCATCTGCGGTAGCCTCAGTACATCGCCGAGTTCCCGCCAACCGGAGCATCTCACTCATGCCTCGCTACCTTCTCGCGCTGCCGCTATTTGCCGCGGGCACGCTGTTCCTCGCGTTGTCCCCGGAAGGCGCACCCAATGCGATCGCGCAACCCAAGAACAAGGGCGACGCGGAATCACTCGCGCAGGTGCAGTTCGCCGAGAAGAGCCTGAAGGTCGATGTGTGGGCCGCGGCGCCGCTCATGGCGAACCCAGTTGCGTTCTGCTTCGACGAGAAGGGCCGCGTGTACGTCGCGGAGACGACGCGGTTCGACAAGGGCGTCCCCGACACGCGCGGACACATGAAGTGGCTCGACGAAGACCTCGCGAACCGCACCATCGACGACCTGCTGAAGATGTACAAGAACCACAAGTATGAGGGCTTCGAGAAGTACGACGATCAGGTCCGGATCGTGTGGGACAGCACGGGCACCGGCAAAGCGGACAAGAGCGAGGTGTTCGCCAGCGGCTTCAACCGGCCACAAGATGGACTCGCGGCCGGCGTGCTCGCGCGCAAGGGCCAAGTGTACCTCACCTGCATCCCCGACCTGTACGTTCTTAAGGACACGAAGGGCGCGAACAAGGCCGACGAGAAGAAGTCGCTGTTCACCGGGTTCGGGCCGACCGTGCAGTTCCTCGGGCACGACCTGCACGGCCTTCGAATGGGGCCGGACGGCAAACTCTACTTCAGCATGGGTGATCGCGGGTTCAACGTCACCACGAAGGAGAAGCGGCAACTCCTCTATCCGAACACCGGCGCGGTGCTTCGTTGCGATCCCGACGGCAACAACCTCGAAGTCGTTCACAGCGGCTTGCGCAACCCGCAAGAGATCGCGTTTGACGATTTCGGCAACCTGTTCACCTACGACAACAACTGCGACAGCGGCGACCGGGCGCGGTGGGTTCACATTGTCGAAGGTGGCGATAGCGGCTGGCGCGGCGGCTTCCAGTACCAAACGGGTTATCACACGCCCGCCGTGCCGCAGGGCAACCGTGGCGCGTGGAACACCGAGAAGTTGTGGATGCCGCAGCATGAAGGCCAACCGGCGTGGATTGTGCCGCCGCTCGCGAACTTCGGCAGCGGCCCCGCGGGCATCACGCACTACCCCGGCATCGGTCTCAACGACAAGTACAAGGACCACTTCTTCGCGTGCGACTTCACCTCAAACGCGAACAGCAGCGTCATCTGGTCGCTGGCTGTGAAGCCGAAAGGCGCGAGCTTTGAAATCACCAAGCCGGAACCGTTCGTGAAGGGCTTGGTGCCGACCGACTGTGAGTTCGGGCCGGACGGCGCGTTCTACTGGTCTGACTGGATTGGCGGCTGGGCGCCGCAGAACCGCGGGCGCATCTTCCGCGTCACGGACCCCGTTGCGATGAAGAACCCGCAGGTTGCCGAGGCGCAGAAGTTCATCGCAGAAGGCGCGGAACACCAGAGCGTTGAGAATCTGGTGAAGCGCCTCCACTTCCCACACCAACTCGTTCGCCAGGAAGCGCAGTACGAACTCGCGGGACGCATTCCCGGCGTGTCGGTGTCGGCGTTCGCGGACATCCTGAAAGACTCGAAGGACCGGCTCGCCCGGCTGCACGCGGTTTGGGGTTTGGGGCAAGTCGCTCGCAAGCACCGCGAAGCGCTGCCACCACTCATCGAGGCACTGAAGGATAAGGACGCTGAGGTCAAACGGGCCGCGGTCGAGCAACTCGGTAACGTGGTACACCACAGCGGTCGAGGGCTGGAACAAGCGCCTGGTGCGAGTGAGATTCAGGACGCGATTCTGAAGCACTTTACCGACCCCGACGACCGCGTGAAGGCAACGGCTGCGGTCGCGTTTGGCAAGATCGGGCAGCAGCCGCTGCAGCGCCGGCCGGTTGGCGAAATGGGTTACTACACGCCGCTGTTCGACATGCTGAAGGCGAACAACGACAAGGATCCGTACCTGCGCCACGCCGCGGTGATGGGTCTGGTTCACGTCGCGCGCAATCCGGCGGATTTGGTGAACGCGTGGAACACTGCGAAGGAACAGGCGAAGGACAAGTACGACGTGCCCGCGGTGCGCATGGGCGTGGTGCTCGCGCTGCGGAAACACAAGAGCGACAAGGTCGCGGAGTTCCTGACGGACAGCGATCCGAAGATCGTCGCAGAAGCCGCGCGAGCAACCTACGACGAGCGCACCGGCACCGGCGATGCACTGGCGAAGCTCGCTGACAAGGGGCAGCAGTCGGATGCAATCAGTTTCCGCGCGTTGGCCGCGAACTACGTTCTCGGCGATAGCAACGCGGCAAGCCGCGTCGCGACGTTCGCCGCGCGCCAAAGTGAAGCTGATTACGTTCGCGCATTCGCGCTGAAGTTGCTCGGCGACTGGGCCAAGCCGCCGCGCCGCGACCCGATCACCGGGCTGACGCTCGACATCAATCCACGCGACCCGAAGCTCGCGGCCGACTCGCTCATCAAGGTCGGGGGCGGCATCTTCATCGGCAGCGATGTGGTTCGGAAAGAAGCGTCGCAAACGGTCGCGAAGCTGAACATCAAGGAGTTCGGCCCCGCGATGGTTGCGCTCGTGAAGGACGCGAAGAACCCCGTTTCGACGCGCGTGGAAGCGCTGTTCGCGGTGGAGGCACTGAAGGACGCGGGCACGAAAGAACTGGCGAAGTTCGCGCTCGACAGCGACGAACCGCGACTTCGCGCCGCGGGCCGCACCGTGACGGCGCACCTCGACCCCGCCGCGGTGCTGAAGGAACTGCCCGCCCTGCTCAAGGACGAGAAGGTTTCGGTTCCCGAGAAGCAGGGCGCTTTCGCGATCCTGGCGGGGATGAAGGCTTCGGAGGAAACGGATAAGCTCCTCGCCGAATGGCTCGATCAAGCGATTGATGGCCAGGTTCCCCGCACGCTCGTCCTCGACGTCCTCGACGCGGCTGAAATGCGTGCCAGCACCGCGAAGCTCAAGCTGTACGCGCAGCTCAAACCGAAGGTGGACAAGTACCGCGCGGAGCAGAACAGGATCGCGAGTGACCCGAAGGGCAACAAGCTCGCGCCGTACTCCGACACGCTCGAGGGCGGCGATGCCGAGAAGGGCCGCAGTCTCTTCCTGAACAACTCCGCGGTGTACTGCCAGCGGTGTCACAAGCTCGACGGGCAGGGCGGCGAGGTCGGTCCGCTGATGAACGGACTTGCGGCCGACAAGGAGAAGAACCGGCTCTACCTTCTCGAATCGATTGTGCTGCCGAGCGCGAAGATCACGAAAGGCTACGAAACGGCGGTGCTGACGCTGACCGACGACCGCATCGTGACCGGCATCATCAAGGCTGAAGACAAGAAGCAGGTGAAGTTAATCACCGCGGAGGCGAAGGAACTGACGATCGCGGTGCAAGACATTGCGGCCCGGCGCACCGGTCCGAGCGCGATGCCGGACGATCTGCACAAGAAGATGTCGCGTCGCGAACTTCGCGACGTGGTCGAGTTCCTGTCGGGATTGAAGGAACCGCTGAAGAAGTGAGTTGTGGTTCGCGACGCCGCGAGCGGCGAAGAATTGGCGCCGCGTCAGCACCAACTCTTCGCCGCTCGCGGCGTCGCGAACCACAACTCACGCGCTCTTCAATGTGATGAGCGTCAACTCGGGCCGGCTTCCGACGCGGAACGGCGCGCTCGTCGTGCCGAGACCGCGCGACACGTACACCGACGTGTGCGGTGCTTTCACCAAACCCTTCAGGTATTTCTGCCCATAGTGGCTCGGGACGAACGGCGCGCCGCCGGCCGGGACCACCACCTGTCCGCCGCGCGTGTGGCCGCTCAGCATCAGACCCACGCGTGGGTCGCGCATCTTTTCCGCTACATCTGGGTTGTGGCTCACGAGCAGGCACGCGTCATTTTCGCCTGCGTCCCCAACCGCACCTGTTATGTCCACCTTGCCCATCCACAAATCGTCCACACCCGCCAGACGGAACCGGCTTCCACCGCGTTCGAGCCACACGCCGCGGTTCGTTAGCTCGCCGATCTTCGCGGCAGCGAAGCCGTCGCGCGTCTCGGACAGCCCGTGCCAGTAGTCGTGGTTCCCGAGGACGCCGTACACGCCAAGAGGCGCCTTCAACCCGGCCATTGCGTCGAAGCACGGGCGGATGTATTTGCTCTCTTTCAACGAGTAGTCGCCGCCCAACACAATCAGATCGGGGCACAACGCGAGCGTGGTTCGTACCACCGCGTTCACGTAATCGAGTGAAGTAAATGGCCCGTGGTGGATGTCGGTGAGGAACGCGACCGTCGTGCCCTCGAACGCCTTCGGCAGATTCGGGAGGACGAGCGCGGGGCGTGTAATCTGCACCCATCCCGACTCGAACAGACCATACGCCGCGCCCCCGGTGGTTCCGGTAACGAGCGAGGCGAGTGCGGCTTTCAGGAAGACCCGACGGTTCATTTCCGACGCTCGGTGGTGAAGGGATCACGTCCGTACGTCATAAAAGAGTAGGGGGAACAGGGGGCGAGAAGCTAGTGCGGATTTCGCGGGATGCAAGGAAAGTGGGTAGGAATTGCCGAAATGGTTTGCGCGAAATCGGGAGTGTTAAGAAAAGTTAGCGAGCAGCACGAGCAAGGGAAAAAGTTCCGCCGCTTGTGGCTTAGCGGGTTTGTCGCGAAGCCACAAGCGGCGGGGGGTGTAGTCGGGGCGGCGGGATTTGAACCCACGGCCTCCTGCTCCCAAGGCAGGCGCGCTAGCCGGACTGCGCTACGCCCCGATGTGATGTGTGGGCCACCGAGCGACCCACCTACTCATGCTACGCTCTCGGACACGTTTGCGGTAGGGCAGGTTCACTTTGCGAGTTCAAACGACTTGATAAAGGCGTCCGCGTCAGGTCCGGACACGAGTTCCTTCGACCCGACCACGAACACCTGGTACAGCCGGTTGTCCACGAGGATGAGCATGATCCGCAGGTGCATTTCTTCCTTCTCGGCGAGGATGTCGCGCGCCGGGTACTCCTTGCCGTTGGCCAGGACCTTTGCCTCACCGGACTTGGTGATCTTCGCCTTGAAGTTATCCTCCAGTCCCTTCTGACCGCCCGCGAGCAGTTGGGCCGCCGGTGCCGCTTTTACCACGTCTGGGGTCACGTCCGAGTAGATCACCGCGTACCCGCCTTTACCCTTCTCAACGATCGTGATGTAAAGGTCCAGCCCGCCGGCCTTCTGCGAGATCGTCTTCGGCTTCTCCTCGCCGGGGAACTTCGCGGAGTACTTGCCTTCCTTTGACTCGAACTTCGTGTCGGCCGCAGTTAGAGTGGCGCTGAACACCACCAGCACGGCCACGGTGAGAATCGTCCGCATGGCTACTCCTTAAGTGGGAGTGTGAGGGAGTGCGCGTGTGAAGAAAAGAGACAAACCGGGCCGGTATTCTGCGTTTCACTCACACTCACACCCACACTGCTCCTGTTATTTGGTCAGTTCCAGCGACTCCACGAAAGCGGTCGCGTCCTTGCTCGACACGAAGTCCGCCGTTCCGATGACCGCGACCTGATAAAGTCGGTTGTCGCGGAGGACCGCCCGGAACTTTATCCGCTGTTTTCCTTTGTCTCTGTTTACGACTCCTTCGCGGGCGGGCAACTTGTCCGGCCCGAACTCGAACTCCTTTTCCCTGACGATTTCGCCATTACTCCCTTTCAAGCCGTTCCGAACGCCGTCGAACAGCGTCTTGCTGTTCTCGGCCTTTGTCGCCACCACAGGGTAATCGGTGAAGCTCACCAGAAACACGTTTCCATCAGCTGTGGCGTAGGTCGCGACGGTCACCTGAAGGTCGCCGATCGCGCTCTTCGCGGTCGGTGTCGTGACCTTCGGCTTGCCGGGAAACCGCGCCACGTACCGGCCGTCCGAGGAGGTGTACGTCTCGGTCTTGGGTTGCGCGGCAAGCGCTCCCGCAAAGAACACGAACGCCAGTCCTGGAACAACCGCACGCATACCGCCCCCGGTTACTTGGTGATCTCGAACGAGCTAATGAACTTGTCTGCGGAAGCCGAAGTCACGATCTCCTTCGACCCCTGAACCATCACCTGGTAGAGTCGCCTGCCGGCGATGACTATTCTATTGCGGATGAAGCCGGTCGGTGTTTCGATCAGTACGTCGCGTCCTGGGAACTTCTCGTCGCCCAGCGCGACAGTGATCTCCTTGTCGTTGAGCACCTTCCCGTTCTCGCCCTTGTTCCCGTCGCGAACCTTTTCGAGACGCGGCCCGGCGGGCTTCTTCGCGACCTCGTCCGAGGCGTCGACGTAGCTCACCAGAAACGTGATGTCGCCTTTGAGTTCCACCGAGTCGAGCGTGAGCTTCAGCGTGTCCTTGCCGGCCTGGATGTCGGTCGTCTCGGTGTTCACCGGGCCGGGGAACAGCACCTTGTACTTGCCGTCGGCCGAGGCGTGTTGCTTGAAGTCCTGCCCTCTGGCAACGAGCGAAGTTGTTGCGAGAATCGCGATCAGCGCGAACGTCCGTGCCCGCATGGGGTAGCCTCCGTGGGAACTGAAAGGGCGCAGGGTAGTCGATTTGGTGGCTGGGGAGCAAGAGGGAGAGGGAAAGCAAAAACCCAGCGACTGCAGTCGCTGGGTTTGGAGGTAGTCGGCGGGGTTGTGTTGGTTGTCACTTCTGCAAGGCTTGAATGATGCGCTCGAAGTCGTCGTTCGACTCGAACCCGAGCACGATCTGGCCCTTGTCCTTCGCTTTCACCTTGATCTCGATTCGCACCGCCAACCTTTGGCGCAGGTCGTCTTCCAGTCCCTTCACGTGTGCCGTCTTTTCCGCCGGTTCCTTCTTTGCGGCCGGCTCCTCGATTGGTTCCGCCCCGGCGGCCGCGAGTTTGTGCTGCTTCACCAGCAATTCCAGCGCGTGAACCGAGTAGTTCTTCAGGATCGCGTCTTTCGCGAACGCGAGTTGCTCCTCAAGGTCCGGGACGCCTTTCAGCACCTTCGCGTGCCCCATCGTGAGTTGCCCGTTACGCACTGCGGCCTGCACGTCGGTGTGGAGGTGCAGGAGACCAAGAAGGTTGCTCACCGTGGAGCGATCGAGACCCAGACGCGAACCGATTTTGTCCTGCGTCAGGCCGAACCGGTCCATGTACTCCTTGAACCCCGTCGCCTTTTCGATCGGGTTCAGGTCGCTACGCTGGATGTTCTCGACAAGTGCTGCCTCGCAAACCTGCTGGTCGTCGAACGTGACAACGTGAACGGGTACCTCCGCGAGTCCGGCTTCCTTCGCCGCACGGAGCCGGCGTTCCCCAGCGATGAGTTGGTAGCCATCGGCTACCTGACGCACCACGAGCGGTTGCAGGATGCCGTGGTTTTTCACGCTCGCGGTGAGCGAGGCGAGTTCGTCGCCGTCGAACTGTTTTCGCGGCTGGTAGGGGTTGAACGCGATCTGTCCGATCGCGAGCCGGCAGACAGTCGCGTCTTCGGCGTCAGGGATCAACAGATCCCCGAGAAGGGCATTCAGCCCGCGGGCGAGACGCGGCGGGGCTTTGGCGGTCGCTTCCATGCGAAAGTCTCCGAGTGCGAACAACTTGTCCAGGTTCATAGCAATCTCTGCGGCTGTGAGAAGTGGAATCGGGGACGTGATCGGTGAGGTGCTTGGGGGTACGTTCCACGTGGAACGTTGATGGATGTGAGAATGACCATCGCGGACGGCGGATTCGGCATTTCCAGCACCGTTCCACGTGGAACGTTAGGCGAATTCAGCTCAGCCCAGCGGACCGTTCCACGTGGAACGTTAGGCGAATTCCGCTCGGCCCAGCGGACCGTTCCACGTGGAACATTCTGCGTGACTGACCTGAGTGCGCAACGTAACAAAATGGATTTTGACATCGCGTCAAGAAAGTGGCCTTGTCGGTTGCGAGAAAACTGAATTACCATCCGCCCCGTTGGGCCAACGGACCGGAACCCGAAGGCCAAACACGACGCGACAACGGACCGGAACCCGAAAGCGCGTCGTTCGGGTCAGTAATGACCCAACCGGAGAAGAGGTGTCGAGATTGGCTCCCCGCCGCGCGGCTCGCTCGCGCAGGGACATTCGTCCGAGGCGGAAGCAACGCTCACACCAACCGGTACGCGCGAACGTTGGCTGACGACGATGGGGAGGAATCCCATCGCTCGCGAGGCGTCGTTCGCACACCTTTCCAACCGCTGGTTGACCAGGAGCGTTGCGCATGGATGCGACTCGTGGACCGATTTTGTTTCGTTGCGACGGCACCCGGGAGCACGGCTGGGAGCCGTTCTACCAGTGTCTGTCGCTGGCAGCGGCCCTTCAGCGTCGCCGCCGGGGAACGCATTTTCTCAGCTACCTCGACCCGCTCTCGCTGGCGACGGTCATCAACCGGGGCAACAACGACTGGGTGCCCGCGGAGCAGCGCATCGGGGACGACGGCGACCTCGAAGCCACCATCGCCCAGGTGCGGAAGAAGAACGCCGCGGCGGTCGTGGTCGCGGGCGAAGGCTACTCCGCCGACTACCTTCGCGAATTGAAAAAGACCGGCGCGCTGGTGATGGCGTTCGACTCCACCGCGGATATCCGCTTCCCGGCTGATCTCGTGGTGAACCCCGGACTGTACCCGGCGCGGAAGGCGTATCGCGTCGAGCCTGGATGTCAGATCCTGCTCGGCCACCGCTACGCACTGTGTCGCGGGGTGTTTCGCCGGCAGCGCACGATTCGCGCGACCGAGCCGCCGATGCCGTTCCGCGCGCTGGTCGCGATGGGTGACGACGATCTCGGCGGCGAAGCGCTGCTCCGCACCGAGCAACTCCTGCAGATGCCGAAGGTCGCGAAGATCACGATCACGGCCCGCACGCACCACCCACGCTACGACGACTTGCTGGCGCTGGCCGACGAGAACAGCACGAAGGTCGAGATCGTGACCGAGACGAAGGAACTGATGACGCGCCTGGTCCGCGCTCACTTCGCGCTGACGTGCGGCGATGGCTGGTCCCCGGAGTTGTGCGTGGTGGGGATCCCGCAACTGATTCTGACCCAGACAAAGCGCCACGCGGGGAACGCGAAGAAGCTCGACGAGGATGGCGTTGCGACCTACCTGGGCAATGCGGCGGACGTGACCTTCGACCAGTTGCGCGAGGCGGTCGATCTGCTTCACGACGACCCGATGGAACGCAAGGGCATGACACGCTGTGCGCGGAACACGTTCGACGGCCGCGGCCCGGACCGCATCGTGAACGGGTTAGAGATTATGCTCCACAGCCCCGTGCGGAAGCGGGCCGCGTCGTTCGCGCCGAACCACGGACTGAAGATCGCGGCGTAACGTTTGGCCGCTTGCGGCTTCGCGAACTCGCGAAGCCGCAAGCGACTCCTTGCTTCGCACATCCCCTCTCCTCGACCCTTCTGGTATCCTCATAACCACCCTTGTGAGGAGACCGCAACCATGTCCAAAGACGACGTTGCCGACGCGCTCGATGAGATCGGAACCCTTCTCGAACTGAAGGGCGAGAACTCGTTCCGCACCAACGCGTACCACAACGCGGCCCGGCTCGTTCAGCAACTCCCCGGTGATCTGAAGCAAATGGTCGCCGACGGGAAACTATCCGAAGTTCGCGGTATCGGCGAAGCGCTCACCGAGAAGATCACCACGCTCGTCACCACGGGAAAGCTCCCCTACCTCGAAGACCTGCGGGCCTCCATTCCCGAAGGTCTCGTGAAGATGCTCCGCCTTCCGGGGATGGGGCCTAAGAAGGTGAAGGCGCTTCACGACCTGCTCCAGATCGACACCATCGAGAAACTGAAGGCCGCGTGCGAGTCTGGCGAAGTCGCGAAGCAGAAAGGCTTTGGCGCGAAGACCCAGGCGAAGATCCTCGAAGGGATTGTCTACATCGACAAGATCGGAAATCGCGTTCGGATCGACCTTGCGCTTCCTCTGGGGCTGGCACTGCTCGAACAGATTCGCGGCTTTCCCGGCGTGATCCGCTCCGAACTGTGCGGCAGCCTGCGCCGCCGTAAGGAGACGACCGGCGACCTCGACATTCTCGCGAGCAGCACCAACGCGCAGCCCATCATGGATGCGTTCGTGAAGTTGCCCGAAGTGGTGCAGGTGTTGGGGCAGGGGCCGACCAAATCGAGCGTGCTCGCGGCGCTGCACGTTCACGGGACAAAGGTCACGATGCAAGCCGATCTGCGCGTGGTCGAAGACGGGCAATACCCGTTTGCACTGCTCTATTTCACAGGCAGCAAGGAACACAACATCCGAATGCGGCAGCGCGCGATCAACCGCGACCTCACGCTCAACGAGTACGCGCTCGCGAACGAGGCGAAATCGGTGCCGTGCAAGACGGAAGAAGACATCTTCGCGGCGCTCGACTTGCCCTTCATCCCGCCCGAACTGCGCGAAGACACAGGAGAGATCGAAGCTGGCGAGTTGAAGAAACTCCCCGCGCTGGTAGCCGATTCCGACATTCGCGGCGTGTTTCACAACCACACGACCGCCAGCGATGGCACCGCCTCCCTGGAAGAGATGGCGCTCGCGTGCACGCATCTCGGTTGGGAGTACTTCGGGGTGGCGGATCACTCGCAGTCGCTGACCATCGCACGAGGCCTGCCGCCGGGCGCGGTGCGGAAGCAATGGGCGGAGATTGATCGGGTGAACGCGAAGTTAACCGGTGTCCGCATCATCAAGGGCAGCGAGGTAGACATCCTCGAAGACGGTTCGCTCGACTACAACGACGAACTGCTTGAAGGCTTCGATTACGTGGTGGCGAGCGTTCACTCGCTGTTCGGAATGGCCGAAGCCGACATGACGGCTCGCGTGTGCAAGGCGCTCGCGCACCCCGCGGTGACGATGCTCGGCCACGCGACCGGGCGCCTCCTCTTGAAACGCGAGGGCTACAAGATCAACCTCGACGAAGTGCTGAAGGTCGCCGCGAAGCACGGCAAGATGATCGAGATCAACGCGCAACCGTCGCGACTCGATCTCGACTGGAAGTACGTGAAGCAGGCGAAGACGATGGGCATTCCGATCGTCATCAACCCGGACGCGCACAGCACCGGCGAGTTGGGGCTGTACACGTTCGGTGTTCAGGTGGCGCGCCGCGGGTGGCTGACGAAGGACGACGTGTTCAACACGCGCGGCTTGGCCGAAGTGACGAAGGAACTCGCGCGGCGCAAACAGAAGGCGTGAGCAGTCCTCACTTCGCGCGGTACTTTGGGTGCGCGTCGAGGTAGGCTTTCACGCGGTCCAGGCGGTTCACGGCGTCTGCGAAGAACGCCACCGCCGACACAAGCTTCTCGTCTGGTTCGGCACAACTGAACCGCAAGAACCCTTGACCGGCGGCGCCGAAGCACTCACCGCCCAAGCACGCTACGCCGCGAGCGGCGTCTGCGCCTTCCAAGAGGTACATCGCGAGGCCGTGCGAGGTGATGCCCAGTCGCGCGCAAATCGGGCTGACGTTTGGGAACACATAGAACGTGCCCTCTGGCATCAGCACGGTTACGTCGGGCACCTTTCGCAACTCGCTCACGAGCAACTCAACCTTCTTGTGGAACTTCGCCATCACCGCGTCGCGCTCCGCGGCGTCGTGTTCCAGTGCGGCTTTGCCCGCCATCTGCACGATTGGCGGCACGCACGAGAGCGACGTGTTGATCATCTTGCCCACGATCTGCGCCACCGATGGTGCCGCGATCATGTACCCGCAGCGCCACCCGCTCATGCTGTAACTTTTCGAGAACGTGTACGCGCCCACGCACTGCTCCATCATTCCTGGTTCGGCCAGGATGCTGTGGTGCTTACCGTTCCAGATCATGTGGCAGTACGGCTCGTCGCTGAACACTGCGACGTTCGTTCCGCGGACGATGTTCGCGATGGCTTTCAGGTCGGCTTGAGTTGCGACGCCGCCGGTGGGGTTGTGCGGGAAGTTGAGGAACATCGCGCGGGCACGCGGTTCCGTCTTCACGAACTTCTCGATCGCGCCGATGTCCGGGCGGAACTGGTTCTCTTGCTTCAAGGGAACGTACACCGGGCGCGCCCCGCGCCGCAGGATGTTCGGCTCGAACGTCGGGAACGCCGGCTGGAACACCAACACCGCGTCGCCCGGTTCGAGGAACGCTTCGCAGAAGTACGTCTCGAACACCTTCGCACCAGGCCCGACCACCACGTTGTCCACGGTCGCGGGGATGTTGAACTCCGCGTTCACGGTTTTTGCGATCGTCTCGCGGAACTCCGGCAGGCCCATTGAAGGGCAGTAGCGGGTGAGGCCGGCGTCGATGGCTGCGTGCGCCGCCTGGATCGCGCTCGTGGTAGTCGGAAACGGGGAGTCGCCAATCTGGAGCGCGATCACGTCCTTCCCGCCGGTCATGAGTTGACGCGCGACCGCGAGCACGTCGAACGCGGTCTCGGCCGTCAACCCGCTGGCGAACGAGGAAAGGGCGGGAACGCTGGTACTCATGGGGTGCGGCTCAATTTGGGTAGGAGAGGGATGCACTCATCAAACGAACGCCGCCCGTAGATGGCTACGGGCGGCGTTCGGGATTGCCGGGCGAGGAGGCAGCGAAGAAACTTCGCGGGTGTCGCCGGTTATTTCTTGCCGGGGAACCGCATCAACTCGCGACCCGATGCGACATCGTAAACGACCACGCCCCCGTCGGCGCCGACGACCGCGGCCGTCTTGCCGTCGGTGGACAGCTTCAGGCTCGACGCGGTGGGCGCAGGTGCGCGGTCCCCGATCACGATCATCCGAGGCGTGGGCTTGAACTCGATCGTCGGCGGGGCCGGGTTGCTGCCGGGCGGAGTCAACACTTCGACCTTCCACGGGGTGCGGGGTGCCGGGACGACCGCGACCGGCGGGGTTACCTTGGCGAGCCGTTCAAGGAGTTCCGCAGCCAGTGCGGCGATCTTCGGATCCGAGTGCCGAACGAGTCCGCGAAGCGCGCTGGTCGCGTCCGCTGGCGAAGCGGGCACAACCCAAGTCGGGCGAACCGGCGCGGGTGTCGGCGGGGCAGGGACGGGCCTCGGAGTTTCGGGCCGGGTGGCCTTTTTCAGTTCCTGCTCGCGGAGTTCCTGGACGAGCTTCTGGAGTTTCTCTTCGAGCGCCTTCAATTCCGCATCACTCGGCGTTGTTTTCGGTGACGATTTCGGCGGCGCGGGCTGGGCGAGGACGGGTGTGAGGCCGATGACGCTGGCAACCAGCGCTGCGGCCAGACGGAGCGAGGTGCTCATGCTGACAACCTGTTGTGGGAGGGCGACCGATTCACGGTTGGAGGACAGTTCGGCGCAACGTCCCAAAATGACAAATTACGCCCATTTAGGGAAGACGAACTATCCGTGCCAGTTTAACAGTTGGTCGTGTGAATTTGTGTGGAGGAGCAGCGACCGCGTTGGGAGAGGGCCGAGCCAACCGCAGCGCGAGCCGGGTCTGTGCCCGGCTCGCGCTTGTGCTTTGCGTTACTGCTTCGCGCTGATGGCCTTCGCCAGCGGGTTGATGATCTGCGGCACGACGTAGGTGCTGACCAGTTCGTCGAGTACGCGGCGCTGGTTGTGGTAGCTCTCCGCAAACGTCTTGTACGGCTGCTTCCCCCAGAACTGCCGCACCGTGAAGTACACCGTCACCGGTGACTCCGGGAACGTGTTCGTGCGCACCTGATACGCGTTCGTGCGAGTCTCGATACTCAGCCGCGCTTGAAGCTGGCAGGCGTCGTCGAGCGCAAGCATCATCGTCGGCTGGTAGTGCAGGACGCGGGCCGCGGGCACCGCAATGAGCGACTCCAGCGGCGTACCGCTCGTGAGTGCTTCGGCGACCACTTCGTCGTGGTTTCCCTGATAGAGGAAGTCGAAATAGTACAGCACGTCCATCGACTCGGTTTGCAATGTGCCCAGGTCGAGGTGCGCCGCAGCCATGTCGAGGACGCGCTCGTTGTGAACGTCGGCGTCATCGAGCGTGGGCGGGTTGACGTATCCCGAACTCAGACGGCGGTGGTCGAGTGAGGTCCACCGGTAACTGCCGGGCTCGCGGTCTTCTTCGAGCATGTATTCGGTGTCGCTGCGCTTCTCGAACTCGGTCATCTTCGGGGCCACCTTCTGAATGGCCTCGAAGAAGTGGAGCACGGTTTCGCGCCCGGACGGCATTTCGAGCTTGCCGTGGACGTAGGTCGAGACGCCGAAGTCGTCGCACAGCGAAGCGTAAGAGTTCATCTCCGATTCCTCTCGTCTGGGTCGGCGCGCGCGGAGAGGCGCCCGTCACGGAACAGCACGCGACCGACTTGAAGGGACTGCTCTATTGTTCGACGGGGACTGTCCGGTTGCAAGCCCGGTAAGCGAGCCAGTCTGCGCCGAACATGTTGGTGAGGGAATCTGAAGTGACGTAGAGGGGGGAGTTTCAGACCGCAGCTGTTAGAAGACTCCCGGCGTCTGTCGGTTTGATCTGTTTAAGAGTGGTGAAGTACACCTGCTCGTACTCCGATAGCCCCCGGGTGGATCGCCCCGCTCGACCGGACAATTCCCTTCGAAGCCTTACAAGTAGCACGTTCGTCACTGGTGTTGCTTTGTCCCCCATCAGACCCAATTCCTCGAGTCCAACGGTGTGAAATCATAACAAGGGAACGACCGCGACAGAAAGGAAAGTTTTTGTGCTTTCGCTCGTATCAATGGCGTCGGCCGCTCTCGCGCCGCGGCGGATGCCACGATACGAGAACGGCCGGGTGTTCGCAATGACCGGGTTGAGTTACGCGGCGAGGCGGAGTTTCGCGACCGGCACCGGCACCTTCAGCGTGTTCTTGAGCACCCAGCGGCCCGCGTCCGGGGCACCGCTCCACTGCTGGAGCTGGATTGTGGTGACGTGTTCGCGTTCTTCCTCGTCGAGCACTTCGGCGAACGCTTCGACGTACTGCTGGCGAACCTGAGTGGACGAGCGGCCGACGAAGACGAGTGCGTCCCCGCGATCATCGAAGATCGCGACCGCGCGCCAGCCCTGCGCCTTGGATTCGGTGGTAACGAGCATTGGTGTGACCCTCCCTGGCCTTGAGTGATGGGGCGTCGCTGATCCATCGAGCGACGTGGGGATAGGTTGCCGATTTCGGCCGCGAAGGTCAAGAAAAAACCGCGCGGGCTGTAAAGATTGCCTCAAGTCCCTGGCCACGACAGACGATGCGCAGCGTGAAATGTTGGTGCCTACCAAGCAATGAGAATGTTTAGCGTCGGCCCCAGCGGGGCCGTCGTCCGAAAGACGGCCCCGCTGGGGCCGACGCTAAACTGCGATTCACTGGGGATGCTGGGATTCGAGTAGCGGGCGTCCGTTCATCTGCTGCTCGTTCAGAGCGGCGATGGCGGCCTGGGCTTCGGTATCGTTGGCCATTTCGACGAACCCGAACCCGCGCGAACGCCTGGTTTCGCGGTCCATCACGATCGGGGTACGGGTCACCGTGCCGAACTGTTGGAACATTGCGGACAGTTCGTCGTCCGTCGTGGACCAGGGTAAGTTGCCGACGTAGATGTTCGTAGCCATGCGGAACCGAGGCCACCATGCGCCCGTGTCGGCACGCTCCCCGGCCCCACCCAAACACAGAGCGGGTACACGCCGCGAGAGAGCCGAGCACGCAATCATCCCGGCGAGACCGGAATAATCGTCACACGATAATCCGCGCGAACGAGGCCGCAAGAAGTTGTACTCGCGAGTGACGAGTAAAGGCAGAAGACCAGAAGCGAAACCGCCTCCGTTCTTCTGCCTTTGCTCGTCACTCGCGACTGCTTCAGTCCACAACAGCGAGTAGATCGTCTTCGGTCACGATGAGGTATTCTTTGCCGTCGATGGTTACTTCGCTGCCAGCGTAACTCGTGAAAAGAACGCGGTCGCCGACCTTTACCTGGAACGGGGCACGCTTACCGTTGTCGAGCGCCTTGCCGTCGCCGATCGCGAGCACCTTGCCTTGTTTCGGCTTCTCTTTGGCGCTGTCGGGCAGGATGATGCCGCCCACCGTTTTGTCGTCGGCCTCGAGCCGCTCGACCACGATCTTGTCGTTCAGCGGGACGATCTTCAATGCCGCCATCGGGAAATCTCCTGTTGAGTGGTCATCGGTCATTCGTCATTCGTCATTCGTCATTCGCCGGTGGGCGCGGCCCATCGACTTTGTCTTGCGGGTTCGGGCGCGGGCCGTACACCTTCGCGAGCGCCCGTTCCAAGGTGTGTAATACGACGTTCCCGTTCACCGGCTTCGGAATCACGCTGTATACCTGCGCCGCGAACGCCTGACGGATCAACTCGTTGTTCGCGTCGGCGGTCATCAGCACGGCTGGCAGGATGCGGTCGAGCGTCTGGCGGATCACCGCGAACGCTTCCAATCCCGTGAGCCGCGGCATGTGCATGTCGAACAGGACAAGGTGAACGAGGTCCACCTGCACCAGTTCGACGGCCTCACCGCCGTCGGCGGCCAAGACGGTGCGGAACCCGCGAGCCGCAAGCATCTCGCCCAGCGCTTCGCGCGCGCCGCGATCGTCGTCGGCAATGAGGATCGAGAACCGCGGCGGGTTGTTCGCGGGTCCGGTCTTCGTCGGTTCGCCGCCATCGGGGCGAAGGTCGTTACGCGTCGCGGAAGTCATTGTTGTTACCTCCCCGGACGCGCAAGAGACGGCAAAAACCGGTCTGACAGCGCCACGTGGAAGGAGCCTGGGAATTGAATCGGAGCAAACTGGGTGCCGAAGTCCGAGGAGAGGCGAGAAGTACGGCGCTAACTACTGTAAAATACATCAGATGCGAACATCGCGTCAAGCCAGCCTGTGCGTTTCCCCTGCCCACCTGCCTGACACGACTTCACTCTCTCTGACACGATGACAGGGACAAACGGGAGAATTGACCATCGGAGCCGGGTCGATGAACAGGCTTCACAATCGCACGCGATACAAAACGGGACACCGTGGCGGAAAAGCAGTGGTATCTGTCGCGCAATGGGCAGGTGTTTGGGCCAGTGCTCGCTCCGCGAGAACCGCCGAAGATGATGCACAGACAGGAATGTCGGTGCCACAAAACCAAGAACGTTGCGGCTACTTCTTCCCCAACCGGTCCGGGTTGAAGTCCGCGTCGGTGAGTTTCGCTGGCGACTTCACCTTCTCGAATAGATAGTATTCCGCTTCCTTGCCGGTCGCGTCGGTTGCGACGACCAACACCGGTAACCCATATGACGGCGACTTCTCGTTCGGGTCGAAGAAGAACGTGCGGCTCCCGCCTTTGGGGAACAGCGGGTCGTCCTCGACGCGAAGGTTATGCGTGATGGCCACGAGCGGGTACGGGTACTCGTCGCGTTTCACCGGCCCGTGAAACGTGAGTGTGTCGGACGGGAGTTTCCCCGCCTCGATCTTCGCGAGCATGTCCGCGAGTTTCGCGAGGTTCTTCCCGAATCCGGCGTCGCGGATGCTGTGCCGGGCTTTCTCCTTCACACGCGGATCGTCGGGCGAAAGGGCAGGCAGAACGGTCCCGGCCCGGATCAACTTGGCGTCACCTTGGCCGAGCGCGAGGTGCAACTTGTCGCCGTGCTTGCCGGGGCTGTAGATCATTTCGCGACCCTTGCCGTTCTCGCCGGTCGTTCGCGTATACACGCTCATCGGTTCCTTGCGGAACTGGAATAGCACAACCTCGTTGGTTGCCGTGCCTTGCGGGCTGATCTCTCGCCGCGTGAGTGTGCCCTCGAACGTGTCCAGAGCTTTCCACGCAGCGCTCGCGACCGCGAGAACCGCCTTCAGTTCGGCAAGGCTCTTTGCGATAAGTGCTTCGGTGTTGGGCGTCTTTGGCACGAACGGCGAGGGTAACTTCGGCTCGGGGAACCGCTTGCGGAACGGCGGAAACGTGTTTTGGTCCGCGTCGATTTCCGGCGGGGACGCCGTGCCATCGGTACGTGGCGGAATGAGCGGGCGCTCGTCCGATGGAGTCGGTCGCGGATCGGCGGAAGCGATTCCCAGCGGTGACTGATTTCCGAGAGGTTTGGGTGGTGTGATCGCGCCGGAGGGTGGCGCCGGCTCCTTCATGGACTTCCCGAACGGCCCTTGCGCGCGTGTGTGGTCGCGTGTACATCCTGCAAGCAGAACGACGAGCGAACAGAACGCGAGGGAACGGATCATTGGTGTGCGTCCGTGCGGGACCAAGGCGACTTTCATCTGGCACGATACTGCAACCGCGTGTCCGGCGGCAAGGTGAACCGCCTTTGGCGGAGTGGAAAGTGGAAAGGAGGAAAGGTACAACCGCCAAGGCCGGGAATTGAAGCCTTGGAACCGAGAAGACTTTCGCGTAGTCAACACAGCCCGAGGCGTTCCATTGCGAGTGGGGAGTAGCAATGGAAGAGTTCTTCGCCCGCGGCGACGGTGCGCAGGGTTCGCAAGAACACCCGCTCGCCGCGCACTTCGCGCACCATGTTTGGCTCGTCGGAGTGGTTCACCATCCCGCCGAAGCCGAGCGGCACCAGAAGCCACTTCTCCCCGACGACGAACTTGTGATGGTCGGCGAAGTGCGAACAGCGGTCGGTCGCGGAATCGCGCTCGACCAGTACGCCGATGATCTCCAGTTCCGCACCGGTCGGCAGATCGACGCGAGCGAACACGCCCTGTCCCGCGCCCGCGGTGGTCGAGGGCCGCAACTCGAATCGCGAGTCCGTCTCGGCTCCTCCCGATGTCACAGTCGCCTCACTTCACCCACGGGGCGATGCGCTGCCACACCGCCCACAGTTTCGCGGTCAGTGCGCCGGCTTCGCCCGCGACGCCCGCCGCCACGCGGCGGTACGCCCGCGCCGCGCCCGCGGGCACGTCCTTCGCGGCACACGCGTCCGCCGCCACACGCAGCGTCTCCTTCGCTTCCTTGAACGCCGCCGCTTTGCCGTCGGGACCGGCCTGCTTCACCATCACCACCGCTTGCGCCATCGCCAGGATCAATCGCGTGCTGTCGGAAACGGTGACCGCGTCGATCTTCGCGGTGTGCGTGCTGGCTTCGTCCGGTTGGCCGCTGAGCGCCAGATCGAGCGCGAGCCACGCGCGGAAGTCCGCGAGCACGTCCTCGGGGCCGCCGAGTTTCACCGCGGCGCGGCACACGTCGGCCGCGCGTTCGTCCTGATCCAACAGCCGGAACGTCATCGCCAGCGGGCGCAGCATCCACGCTTCCACGTCGGGTCGGTCTCGCCAGTCGGCGAACCACGCGGACGCCATGCCGTGGTGCCCGGCCGCGACCAGCGCGGCGCCGGTCCGTGCCCAGGCGTCATCGTCGGCGCGAAGAATGTCGTAGTACTTCTGCACGGTGGCCTGCACCGGTTTGCTGGCCGCGGCCAGCGCCCAGAGGTAGGCCAGCACCACCTCACGCCCGGCTTCTGGGTTTCGCGCGAGCAGGTCCGGGAGTCGCTCGGACACCGCGTCCGACGTGCCGGCCGCGACCGCGCGGTCGGCCCACAAGCCGGCCACGTCTGCGCTCGCGTCGTCCGCGAACGCGAGTTCCTTCAACTCGTCGGTGAGCTTCGCGCCCCAACCCTCGGCGTCGAACGCTTGCACAGCCTCGCGGAGCGTACCGCGAGTTACTTCTGGGTCGGACGCGAGTTCGCGGAAGCTCGACAACGCGGGTTCGATCGCGCCCTGCCGGCACGCGATCTGAACGTCGCGCAGACACACCAGCGGGCCGTCCGCGTGTTCCTGGAGGGTGCCAAGCGTGCGAGCCGCGGACGCCACGTCGCCCGCCGCGAGTTGTTCCGTGATGAGGTTCAACCCGGCCGCTTCCAAGGTCGGATCGAGATCGAATGCCTTCTGGAAGTCGGCCAGTGCGCCGCGCCGGTCCGTGACGCTGCGCCGAGCCTCGCCGCGATAGATGTACGCGAGCGGGTTGGTTGGTTCGAGCTTCACGAACTGTTCGCTCGCGTCGAGGCAGTCGCGTGGCCGACCGGTTGCGTCGTACCACGCGGCGAGTTGACGCCAGCCCAGGACGAAGTGCGGCTGTTCCGTGACGAGTTGCCGCATGATGGAGATGGCCCGCGCGCGGTCGCCGCGGCGCGCCTCGATCCACGCGGTGCGGCCACGCAGTTCGGCCGGAGGCGGGTCGCCGAGTTCCGCCGGTTTGCACGCGGCGAGCGCCTCGTCGTAGCGCCCCGCGAGCGCGAGTTGCTCGGCTTTACAGTCGTGGCCCGGCATGAACTTCGGGTACGCCTTGATGACCGCGTCGGCCGCGCGGAGCCGGTCGCCGGGGTCCGCGTTCTGGCCTTCCGACGAGTCGATCCAGAAGATCGGCGCCCACGGGTGGAATGGGCCGCCGCTCTGCCACGCTTCGCGCAACACGCGCTGTCCGCGGTCCTCCCAGCCGGCCACGCGGAGTTCGTTGAGCGCGGCCTGAATGGGAAACGCGGACGTGCCTGGGCCTTCGCACACTTCCGCGAAGGCGCGCGCCGCGGTTTCCGGGTCGTCCGTGTTGCACGCGAGCTGGATCTGCTTGATCGTGACCTCGGCCCCGCCCGCATGCTCTTGAAGTACCGCCAGCGCGACGCGTGCTTCGCGGAACTCCTCGTCCGCGAGACACGCATCGAAGAGGATCGCGGCGGCAGGCGAGTAGGTGGCACTGATCTTCAGCGCTTCACGCAGGTCGCTCTTGCCGCCAACGCGATCGCCTGTTTGAAGTTTTGCTTCGCCGCGCATGGTCCACCCTGTCGGATGGTGCGGCTGAAGTCGGACCAGTTCGGACGCGGCTTCGCGGTAGAACTCGGAACTGCCGGTCTCGTTGTACCAGTCGGCGAGTTGGTGCCAGCCCCACACATAAGCGGGATCGACGGAGACGAGCGCGCGCATGTGGTGGATCGCGGACGTGTAGTCGCCGCGCCGCGCCTGCACCCACGCTTCGCGCCCTTGCAAAATCATCGGCATGTCGTCAGCGAACTGCGGCGGCTGCGCGGCCTCGAGCGCGGCCTCGAATCGGCCCATCTCCGCGAGACGTTCGGACCGCAGGTCGTGTGCCTCTACGTTTTTCGGGTCCAGCGAGACGGCGCGGTCGAGTGCGGAAAGCACCTCGTCATTGTGTCGCGGGTGTTGCAGAATGCGCGCGAGCCGGAGCCACACACGTGGGTCGCCGGCCCGGTCGCGCGAAAGTTCGCGCGTCAGTTCGGCCGGCTCGTCGGGTTCGTCCAGTCGCTCGGCCCACATTTGAACCGCGTGCCACGCCCAATCGTATCCCGGTTCGAGTCGGACTGCAGTTTTCGCGCGCTCGATCGCCTCACGCGACCTGCCTTCTTCCCAGAGCCGTTCGGCCAGGAACCCATGCGAGAGCGCGTCGAGCGGGTTGCGTACCGTCGCACGTTCAAGCACGACGATGGCTTCTTCGCGCTGTTCGTTGTCGTCGAGCGCGTCGGCCAACTCGCGCGCGGCCAGGGACCAACCCGGCGACACCGCGACCGCTTGCCGCAGCGATTCAAGCCGGGCTTCGCCGTTGCCCATCGCGTGACAAATCTGCGCGAGATCAAGCCACAACTTGCCGAGTAGCGGGAAGCGGTTGGTTGCCTCGCGCGCGAGCGAATGCGCCTCTTCCAGGCGCCCTAGCCCGGTCAACTGCTGAACGACGACGGACCACGCCTGCCACAGGTCCGGACGGTCGTCGAGTATGTGTTCCAGCGTTTCGAGCAGCCGCGCGTGGTCGTCCGGGTCGCTGCCGGCGCCCTGGAAGACATGGTGCGAGGTGCCGACAAAGGCAACCAAACCTTCGCCGGTGTGCGGCTGCCGGCGCAGTTCGGTTTCCACGAACTCCAGCGCGTCGCGCTTCTCGCGGCGCCCGCGGCTGAGTTGCATCAGCTCCGCGATCAGCGGCTCCTGGTCGATGTTGCGTCGCAGCCCGTCGCGAATCGCGGTCAGTGCGTCGGCCGTGCGGTCGGCGCGCTTGTGAACCTGCGCCAGCACCGAGAAGTACCACAGGTGGTTTGGTTCGAGTTCGCCCGCGCGAAGCACATCGCGCAGCGCCTCGTCGGCGCGCTTGTGGTCGGCTAGCACGAGCGCGCGCTGCCGAAGTGCCCAGGCGTCGTTCGGGTGTTCGGCGAGCAAATCTTGAATCGCGCGGTCGGCGTCCGCGTCCGTATCGCCAGAAAGGAACTCGGCGTGGAGCTTGAGCAGCGGGTAGTAGTGCGGGAACCGCTGGCACGACTGCGCGAGGTGCGTGCGTGCCGCCGCCCGGCCGTCCGTGTCTGCGAGCAGAGCGGTGAGCGTGCGGTGCGATTCCATCGAGAGCGGTTCGAGTTTGATCGCTTCGAGGTAGTGCGCGCCGGCGGTTGCCACGTCAGGTTTGGTGCGCGAGACCCGTGCCGCGGCCTTGTGCCACGCGACCGGTTGAACGAGTGGCTTCGCAGCGGTGAGGTCGACGTCGGCCTCCGTGAACCGGTCCGCGGAGGCGTGACACTCCGCGCGGAAGAGGAGTAACTCGCCGAGCGACTGGGATCGCTCGGAAGAACCTTTTCCGCCAACCCCCTCCCCCAAGAAGGGTGGGGGGGAAGATTCCTGCAACTTGCGGATCGCCAGATTGACCGCGGTTGCGGCCTGTTGGGGTTCGTCGCGATCCATCAGCGCGTGGAACAGTGCGCGCGTCGCGGCCGGCACCGGCACCGCGGCGCGGCCGGATCGCTGCTGGAACAGCCTGAGCGCTTCTGGCACTTGTGCCGTGGCGCGGGCCGCGCGGAAGTAGGCGTCCGCGAACTGGTCTTCGCGCTCTTCGAGCGTGCAGGCGAACCGGTACAGTTCGGCGGCCTCGTCGAAGTGGCGTTCTTCCCACCACTGAGTTGCGAGCAGATAGTAACCCGCGGCGGCCGTTGGCCGGTCCTGCACCGAGCGGCGTAAGATGCGCGTTGCGTCCGCTTGTCGGTGTGGGAACGGAAGAATGGACTGCGCGAACGTCTGAGACACCATCGGCTCCGCGTCGAGGCGCGAGCCTTCGGTTTCGAGCAGCGCCTCGCGCTCCGTCATGCGGTTCAGTTCGCGTAGCACGTTCGCCTTCAAGAGCACCCACGTTGATTCGTGCGGGTTCTTCGCGAGCAGCGCGTCGTACAGTGCGAGGAGACGCAGCGGGTGCGCATCGTAGCGGCTCAGTGCGAGTTCGCCATAGAGGGTGAACTTGCTGTCGGTGAAGCGGTCTCGCATGATGCGAAGCGCGGCTTCGGCCGCGTCGCGGTCGTGCGCGAGCAGCGGTTTTTGTACCGCGTAGAGCGATTCGCGCGGGTCGGATTCCGCCAGTTCTGGCAGGCCGTCGAACGCACCCGCTTCCGATGCTGGCACGATCACGAGGCAGCGTGGGCCGAACGGCGCGAACCGCTTCACAAGCGAATCTACCGGCGCATCAACGGGCCTACGATCCGCGCCGTCGATGATGGAGAGGGAGCCGCGCATTGCGTCGGCGCCGACGCACAACCGCGGTTGCGAGAAACCGGCCTCAACGAGCGTGACAATAAAAGGCACGTTCCGCTCAATGAGCGCGACAGCGGCATCGCGCGAGAGCGTGAACTCGCGCGCGACCCAGCCTGCTTCTTCGGCGCGGCGGCGCTCGCCCGCGTCCGGCAAACCATCGGCGGGCGGAACGCCTTCGCTCATTCTCGGCAGTGGGTGGTTCCAGAACCGCGCGAGCAGTTCGTACACCGTGGGTGCCGCGGGCGCGGGCGGGAAGTCGAGCTTGATGATGTTTCTTGGGGTGGCAAGCAACCCCTCCCCAACCCCTCCTTTAAGAAGGGAGGGGCTTAAATCCGGCTCCCCCTCCCCTCTTAGGGGAGGGGGTTGGGGGGAGAGGTTCTCCAACCGCTCCGCGAAGCGGTCGTAGAACTCGTCCTTCACCTCGCGGGCGAAGCGCGCGGCGACAGTGGGTTCGCCCAGGAAGTACGCGGAGTCGGCGCGGCGTGCCGTCAGCCACTTCGCAACTTCCGGTTCGATCAGCGGCGACAGTTCCGCGTACCGGTCGAGCGTGCGCCGGGCGTCGGTGTAGTGGCCGAGGTCGGTCTGGAGTGCGGCGAGTTGCGCCACCACAAGACCGCTTTCCAGGTTGCGGTTCGCTTCCGTGAGGAAGTCCAGCGTCTCGCGGTCGCGGCCTTGACGCAACAGAAGGTGCGCGACGGACTGCACGCCGGGCCTGAACCACGGGTGAATCTCCAAAGAGCGGCGTGCGGCGGTCATCGCGTCGTCAAGTCGGTCGGCGAACTCGTACACGCTCGACCGCTCGATGCACGGCCACGGCCGATCCGGGGTGATCGCCTCGGCGCGGTTCAGGAGTCGTTCGGCGCGGTCGAAGTCGCGCAGCCGGGCAACGAGGAACGCGTTCAGCGCGATCCAGTCCGCGTGAAGTTCCGGTGGCGAGTCGGACCAGTCGGGGTGGTCCCGCATGAACCGCCACGTGGACAGCGGACCGAACCGCTCCAGGCGGTAGCGTGCGTGGTAGTAGATCGCTTCGGGGTACGCGGGCGTTGCGCGGAACGCGATCAGGTGCATCCGTCGGCCGAGTTTCGGCGCGGCAAGCTGGATCGCGAGCCGCCCACCGATGAGCCGCGCGGCCGTACCGGACCACTCCCGCAGCGGGCCGAGAGCGGTGGCCGCGTCGTAAGCCTGGCGGTAGCGCCCTTGCATGTACAGTTCGCGAACGCGGGTCAGGTCGGCGGGTGCGATTTCCATGCCGCGGATCCAGAAGAAAGAGAGAGGGAGAAGGGGAGACAAAACTCATCGACGCGACGACGCGAATGTGTCGTCTGGTCACCCTTTCACCCCTTCTCTTGTGATGCGTCTGCGAGCGGCGAGAGTTGGCTCACGATGTTTCCCATCTGGGCCAACTTCATGCCATAACGGTCGAGGAACTCAGCGAGTACGAACTCGTCAGTCAGTGCGTCGGGGTCGGCAGCGACCTTCTCGGTTACCTCGCGAATCAGGCCCAGGTACGCACGCTCCAGCGCGGGGAGTGTCTGTTTGCACGCGCCGCCGATGCCGGGGAACTCGTCAGCCCAGCGAGCGAGGAACGCCTTCCACCGGGTCGTGGTGTCCTGATTTGCGGCCTGTGCCTTGAGCAAGGACACCTGCTCCTGTTGCACCGCGATCAGTTGGCGCAGCAGGTCCGCGAGTTCGGTAGGTGCAGGGCTAGCCGGGATCGGGCCGGTCAGCAGCGGTGGCATCACGTAGACCGGGGCACTCATGAGCGCGCTCGCGGGGCGTTGGGGGATGGTGACGTGATTATACGGAGGAGGGGGTGAAAACGAGTAAGCCGCCCGGTGGGGGACCGGGCGGCTTACTTGGGGGATGGAGCAAACCGGATGCGGAGGCGGCGGTGTCTTGGGGGAACCGCCCGGCCTCTGTCGGGGTTCTGGGGGAGAACCGTATCGACAGATGAGACCGAAGCACGCTCCGTGCCAGAGTGCGCTGCGATACCGGAAAAAACACGCAACCTGATGCAAGACAAGCGGAAATAGCTTGCGCGATTTTCAAGGTGGCGCAGAAGCGGCTCAGGAACTGGAGACGCGTTTGCAATTTCTCGCGGTTGCGTTGCAACTCTTACCGGTAAGGAGAACCCTGCTCACGGTGCCAACGCGAACCGCCATTCGGGGACGTACGGCGGCATCGCTCCGACGGCGAAGGCGTCGGCGCCGAGGGAGTCGCGGAACTTCTGCAGGGCTGCGCGGCGCACCGTCACGTAGTAGAAGTCGCACTGCGCGTCGCGCACCGCGTCCCACTGGCGGTAGAACTGGTCGGTCTCCTGCATTGCCTCGTGGAACAGGTCGGCCCGATCCGGTTCAAAGACCTCACGCTGTTCGAGATGCTTGCGGAATGCCCGGTTGAACTTGATCAGTTCGTTCACCGTGCGGCGGTCCGGCAGGCGGTGGCAGTCAACGAGTTTGGGCGCGTTGGCCAGTTCGACGAACCGCGTTCGCAGCAGGTTCAGGTCTGGCTCGAAGTCGTCGCGCGAGGCCATCAGATACCGCTCCTCGCGTGGGTCCATGATCTCCCACGCAACGGCCGTCTTGTGGATCGCGTCGCGGACCTGTACCCAACGCTCCTCGGGAGGCGTTTGCTCCGGCGTGCCTACAGGCGCGGAAAGGAGCGTCGCGGCCAAGACCAGATCGGAAGCTGACATAGGAGCACCAAACTGAAGGTGCGTGCGTGGACGGAGCGGCGGTGCCGCGCGTGTGCACGTTGGTTGAAGAGAACCCGTGTTGCGACACCCAGAGTGTCGGGTCGGGGAGGTGCCGGCGGCTGACGTGGAGAGGGTCCGCTCCGTTGGTTCCGGTGCGGCTGTCAGCCCGGCCTCGGCGATCCGGCTTCGCACCGCGAACGCGCTTCAAGTAACTCGTGCCGGGTAAGCCCGGGCAATCAGCGGTTGGGGCTTCGCGGAGTGATGACGCGGATATAGCGGGTCATCAGAATCATGCAATACATTTTTGTTCCGGGGGTTGCCGGAGGCGGTTCGACATTATAGATAGCGTCGTTCGTTGATGGAATAATCGAACATTCCGCCTGCGGATTTGCCTTCCGCAAGCGGTTCTCTTTCTCACGAAGGACGCGGCGCACGCTCACTCGCCCACCGGTCGCGCATTTTTTGTGCCGTGTTTCGTACATTGCTCGCAACGAACCACAGTCTGAGGACACCTGGTGGCACGGTCATTAACAGGGAAGGTCGCGCTCGTTACCGGCGCGTCAAGCGGCATTGGCTGGGAACTGGCGAAGCAGCTCGCGACAGAAGGGTGCAAGGTCGGCGTCATTGCGCGTCGCGCCGAACCGCTCAACGAACTCGCGTCGCAAATCGCTACGACGGGTGGGCAGGCGTTCGCGGTGCCCACCGACGTCGGGCAGCGCGACCAAGTTGAAGGAGCGTTCGCAAGTGTGCGCGCGAGATTCGGCCCGATCGATCTCGTGATCGCGAACGCGGGCGTTGGTCGGCCCACGCTTCGCGACCCGGTGAACATGGGCGATGTGGAAGACACGTTCCGCATCAATCTGATGGGTGTCGTTTACACCGTCTCCGCGGCGCTGCCGGAGATGCTCGCACGCAAGAGCGGCCACCTGGTCGCGGTGTCCAGTCTGGCCGCATACCGCGGGTTGCCGGCGGAGTCCGCGTACTGCGCGAGCAAGGCCGCCGTGAGCGTGTACATGGACGGACTTCGGATGCACCTTCGCGGCACCGGCGTGCGTGTCACCACTCTCTGCCCAGGTTTCATCAAGACCCCAATGACCGCGACGAACAAGTTCCACATGCCGCAGTTGATGGAGGTGGACTACGCCGCCCGCAAGATGATCCGCGCGATCAAGGCGGGCAAGAAGGTATATAACTTCCCGTGGCGGCTCCACATGCTCATCAAACTGAGCCGGTGGTTGCCTGACCGCGCGATGAACTGGGTGATGGGCGACTACGACGCCGAAGCCCAGCAAGCCGTCGCGGATCGGCAGAAGTAGCAATCCGAGTGGATGGGTTGCACGTCTTCATGATGTACCGGCAACGTGCCCGTACGAAACAACTTGAGGGAGAGGCCATGCGAATCGCGATTCTTGCGGCGGTGTTCCTGGCGGCTCCGGTTCTCGCGGCCGAGGACAAGCCGGTGGTGAAGGAGATTGCCACGAAAGACCTGAAGGTTACACCGGCTCGCGGCGGGAAGCCGATCGAACCCGCGACCATCGGCACAGCCGAAGAACTGGCCAAGTCGCCGGTGGTTGGTGGCGAAGCGGACGCAATCAAGAAGCAGATCGACTTCGCGAAGGAGAAGTTGCTGGTATTCGCGTGGGCCGGCAGTGGGCAGGACGCGGTTGCCGTTACCGGCGAGACGAAGGACGGCAAGCCCGTGGTGACCGTGGCGTTCACGCCCGGCCGCACTCGTGACCTGCGTCAGCACGTCAAACTGTTCGTGGTCCCGAAGGCCGCCGAAGTAACGGTAAAGGGAAAGTAAGCGCGTTCGCCCAACATCAAAGGCGTGTGGAGCGGTTCCGGTGGCGACAAACTCGCTGCCGCGCTGTCGAAGGACGGCAAGACCGCCGAACTCACCTACACAACCGGCTTCACTCGCCACGCGTCACTTCTTGATGTCCCACACTCGCACGGTGCCGTCGTGGTCGCCGGCGGCGAGGGTGGTGCCGTTCGGGGCGAACCGCACGACGTGGAACGGGCGCGGGCCGCGGTACGCGAACATTTCCTTGCCCGTCTCCGTGTCCCAAACTTTGACCCCGTCCGGGCCGGCGCTGGCGACCCACTCGCCGCCGTTCCCGAAGCTCACCGACCCCGCGTCGTAGTCGTGCGCCTTGATCGGTTGAAGTTGCCGCCCGTTGACGGCGTCCCAGACCCGCACGTACCCGTCCCACCCGGAACTCGCGATCTTCGACCCGTCTGGGCTGAACGTAACCGCGTACACTGCTCCCTTGTGTTCGGCCAGGTCCAGCGCCGGCACCGGGGCTTCAGGCGACCTGATTTCCGTGATCTTCTTCAGATCCCACACACGCACCTTGCCGTCCGAGCCGGCGCTCGCCAGATACCGGCCGTCCGGGCTGTACGCGAGCGCGTGAACCGTCCCGCGGTGGCTCAGTTGCACGAGCGGGATCTGGTTCACCCAATCCCAAATCTTGACCGTTGAGTTTCGGTTTCCGGTCGCGAGGAAGTTCCCGCACGGGCTGAACGTGGCCGTCTTGGTGGTGATCGCTTCCGGGAACGTGAGTTCCACACGGAGCGTCTTGAGGTTCCAGAAGGTGACGGCCGAGTCGTCGGACGCGGTCATCAGATACTTGCCGTCGGACGACACGTCCGCGGACCAGACGTTTCCGTTGTTCCGGTCCGGTTGTTCGAGCGACTTGGACACGGTCGCGGTCTTCAGATTCCAAATCTTGAGCGCGCCCGACTCCATGCCCACAACCAACTCGTCGTTGGGCAGGAAGGTGAGCGCCCACACTGCGCCAGGGTCGCCCCGCAGCACGACCTTCGGCTCGGGGCCGGGTTCCGCGGGCGCGATCACGATCGGTTGCGGCTCTGCGGGCGCGGGCTTGTTGGTATCCGCGAACACCCAAAGGAGGCCGATGATGATCGCGCCGAGAACCGCGCCGCCAGCCCACGGCCGGACGCGACAGCCGATCGCTTTCCAGCAGATCGGCTGTCGCGGCGCGCGGGTGGCCGTCGTGTGGGCCGCCGCGCACACTTCCGCGGGCACGTCGAGTGGCGAGAGCAGGCGCATCTCGACGAGTCCCGCGGCGAACACCTCCGCCACTTCCGACGCGGTCTGAAACCGGTCTGCCGGTTCCTTTTGCAATAGCTTGTCCACCGCGTCCGAGAGCCACTTTGGGATGTCGGGATTGGTGCGCACGAGCGGCATCTGCGTTTCGTCGGACACACGGCGCAGTACCGCGAGCGGTGTCTTCGCGTCGAACGGTGCGGTGCCGGTCGCGGCCTCGTAGAGCACCGTGCCGAGGCTGAACAGGTCGGCGCGAGCGGATACTTCTTCGCCGCGCGCCTGTTCCGGGGCCATGTACAGCGGCGATCCCGCGACGAACCCGATGCGCGTGAGTTTCACGTCCTCCACGGCGCGCGCCAACCCGAAGTCGGTGAGCTTCACGCGATCGAACGGCGATTCGAGCAGGATGTTCGCGGGCTTGATGTCGCGGTGAATTAGCCCGCCCGCGTGTGCCGCCGCGAGACCGGCCGCCGCCTGCATCCCGAGCCGCGCGACCTCGCTCGCGGTTATCTTCCCGGCACGCCGGATTCGCTGCTCGAGCGACTCGCCGTTGATGAGTTGCATCACCAGATACGGCAGGCCGGACGGTTCGTCCTCGTTCACCTGGTGGACCGCGACGAGGTTATCGTGTGTCACGGCGGCGGCGGCGCGTGCTTCGCGGCAGAACCGCTGCCGTGCGACTTCGTTGTTCGCGAGTTGCGGGTCGATGACCTTGATGGCCACGTCGCGGTCGAGCGACGGGTCGTAGGCGTGAAGCACGACGCCCATACCGCCGCGGCCGACGATGCGGATCACGTCGAACTGTGCGAGCTTGCCAAGTTGCCCAGGTTTGTCGGGGGGCTGAAGGAAGTCGAGCTTCGGTTCGTCTTGCGGGACCGGTGTGTCGGCGAGGCCGTTTGCCTGGAAGAGGGCGGTGCGGCGCAGTTCCTCCTCGGCTTCGGCCAGTGCTTTCCAGTACGCCGAATTGTTGGCGGGAATCTCGGCGCTGGCTTCGCGCAAGTGGTCCGCGAGGCCGGACGCGGAACCGCTGAGCGCGTCGAGCCGCTTCTGGCACGCGGAGCAGTTGCCGACGTGGTCACACAAACACGCCATGCGTGCATCGGTGCAGCGCCCACGCATGAGCCGTTCCAGTTCGCTCTGCGGCGGGCACTCGGTTGGGGTAATCACGTTGTCGGCCATAAGTTTCACTCGGTTAGCCGCGACCCAGAGGGAGCGCGAACGTTCGCGCTCCCCTCCGGGTCGCGGCTACGTTTGGTCCTCTTCACTCATCATCTTCTGTACTTCGTCTCGCAATCGCGCGAGGACGCGGCTCTTGGCGACATACACGGCCCCGGCGCTCATCTTCAGCGCGATGCCGACCTCCGCGGCACTTTTTCCTTCCACTGCGGTTTGCCAGAACGCGGACCACGTGTTCGGCTGGAACTCGCCCTTCACAAATTCCATGGCGCGGGCACTCAAGCGGCGCTGGTATTCTTTTTCCCAGTCAGCGTCCGGGCCTTCTTCCTCGCGGGCGGGCGTGGCGTCGAGCCGCTCTTGCGCGTCCGTGTCGCCGGTGCCGCGAGGGCGGTTCCGCTGGCTGCTGAGAAAGTTGTAAATCTTGTTCCGCGTGACCGTGTACAGCCAGCCGCGAAAGGTGCCGCGTTTCGGGTCGTACTCCATGCGGTGGGCGTTGCGGGCAACGCTCCGCATCACGTCTTGCATGAGGTCAGCGGCGTCGGCGTCCTGCAACCCGCGATTACGCGCGAACTGGTATACGACCGGGCCGTAAAGTTGGACGAACTCGCGCCACGCGTCGGCGTCGCGCCCGTCTTTCAGACGGGTCAGCAGCGTGACGCGTGTCAGCGGAGGTTCGGCCATACGGGGCGTTCCAGTGGGTGATACCGGTTCCACGGGCGACGACTTACGCGCCCGGCCCAGGTGAAGGTCGAGAAATGAGTGCCGGCTACCAGTGCGGGACATTTTACGAATGCGGGTCGCGGTTGCGATGCCGGCTCTCGTCCGGCCGCCCTTCGCAACGTAACATTCCCGTCGATACGAATTGCAGAACCTACCCCCCAACCCCCTCCCTGAAGGGAAGGGGAGTAGGAGTTGGGCGTGCCGTTGAGCACAAGCGAAGTGCAAGGGTTTTGCTCCCCTTCCCTTCAGGGAGGGGGTTGGGGGGTAGGTTCTTTCCGCTGAAGGGGCTGTTCAACAAGGTGCTGACCGACGGCAACCCGCATGAGGTGACGATCCGGTTCAAGGCGATTGGAAAGAAGTGAGGTTTCGCCGCTTGCGGCGAAAGACCATCAGAGATTGCCCACCAAATATTCGACTTGGTGGCATTCCGCCAACGTCGGCACGTCGAGTTTGTCGAACAGCCGCTCCCAGACGCGCTCCGGTACGCGCTTCACGCGATCGCCGTTGCGCTCGCGGAGCCTCAGATAAAACCACGCGCAAAGAAATGGAGTGTGCCGGCGCGAAGGTTCACGCGCCCTACAACAGTCGCGTGATCGACATTCAGAACCTATCCGTTCGGCAAGGGAAGTTCACGCTCGGCGGCGTGTCGCTCGCCGTCCCACAAGGCCGGTACGCGATGCTGATGGGCAAGAGCGGGTGCGGCAAAACCACCGTTCTCGAAGCGGTCGCGGGTCTGCGCAAACTGGAGAATGGAACGATCGTCCTCGCGGGCCGCGACGTGACGCTTCTGCGCCCCGCGGCGCGTCACGTTGGCTACGTGCCGCAAGACGGCGTGCTGTTCTCCACGATGACCGTGCGCGACAACATTGGCTTCGCGCTCGCGGTTCGCGGGGACGCTTCCGCCAATGTTGCGACTCGCGTCGCGGAACTCGCGGAGTGGCTCGAAGTCGCGCACTTGATGGACCGCAAACCGCATTTCCTGAGCGGTGGCGAGAAGCATCGCGTCGCGCTCGGTCGGGCGCTCGCGAGCCGCCCGCCGGTGTTGTTGCTTGACGAACCGCTCGCGTCGCTCGATGACGCCACCCGCGACCACCTCGTATCAATGCTGGCCCGGTTGCGCGACACGCGCGAAGTGACCGTGCTGCACGTGACGCACAACCGCACCGAAGCGGAGCGCCTCGCGGACGTGGTGTTCCGACTGGAAGCCGGTGCTGTGAAGCCGGACGAACCCGGACCGTAAGGTCGGGGGTAAGCGGCGGGGTGCCCAACACCCCCGGCCTTGCGGCCGGGCCGGAGCGTCGCTCCTCGCCGTTCTTTGCTTTGCTCCCCTTTCCTTCAGGAAGGGGGTAGGTTGCTTTTACACCGCGGGCAACTCGAAGCCCTTGCGGTACTCGCGGCTCAGGAGTTTGTTGGCCTCCGGCGAGTCGGTCGTTTCGGTCTTCGCGTCAAACTTCAGAACCTTCCCGGTGCGATACGCGATGTTGCCGAGGTGACACAACCGCGTGCTCTTGTGCCCTTCCTCGATCTCCGCGTTTAGCTTCGCGTCCCCGCGAATCGCGTCGATGAAGTTGCGGATATGGAGGCCGACCATGTCGCCCTTTGGCTTCTCGGCCGCGTCGTCGCCGCCGCGCACCTTCCACGTGTCACCATCGAACAACAGCGTCCCCTTATCGCCGTGAATCGAGATGCCGTAGGACTGCCCTTCTGGGCCTTGCCCCTTCTTCTCCCACACGCGATGTTCCCACAGCACGGTGCAACCGGCCGCGCCGCCGGGGCCGCCCGCGAAGTCGAACGTCGCGATCTGCGTGTCCGGGGTTTGCTGTTCGTCGTCGTAGTGGTACTTGCCGCCGGCGCAACTCACCTTCACCGGCGCTTCGAGTTGAAGCACGTAGCGAACGACATCAAGCCCGTGGATTCCGTTGTTGCCGATTTCGCCGGTGCCGAGATCCCAGAACCAGTGCCAGTTGTAGTGGAATCGGTTCTTGGTGAACTCACCGGACGCCGGCCCGAGCCACAGGTCGTAATCGACGCCCTTCGGTGCCGCTTCGGGCTTTGTGAATCCGATGTTGGGCCGCGCGCCCGCGATCCACGCTCGCGCGAACGCGACCTTTCCGAGCTTGCCCGACTGCACGTATTCGCGGGCCGCGATCACGCTCGGTTGGCTCCGGCGCTGCGTGCCGGCCTGTATCACCACCTTGTACTTGCGTGCCGCCGCGACCATCCGCTTGCCTTCGTTCAGGTTGTGCGAAACCGGTTTCTCGCAATACACGTGCTTGCCGCGTTCGGCCGCCCACACGGTCGCGAGCGCGTGCCAGTGGTCCGGGGCCGACACCACCACCGCCGTCACCGACTTGTCCTCAAGCACCTTGCGAATGTCGGTCTCGACCTTCGGTGCCGGGTCCGGGTTCTTGAGCGCGTCGAGCGCGCCTTTCACCATCGCGGGGTCGGGATCGACGAGGTACGCGATCTCGACACCGGGTGTCGCGGCGAACGGCGGCGCGAGTTGCTTGCCACGCACGCGCAGTCCCATGATGGCAACGCGAACCTTCTCGTTCGCTTTGTCGGCGGCGCGGTTGTACGAAGCCGCGGACAGCGTGAGTGCGGACGTGGCAAGGAACTGACGACGAGTCGCGGACATGGCAGCGCTCCGGGAGGATATCGGATACCCGTTATGGTAACTTGTGGTGCGGGTAAATCGCACCAGAAAGCTTGATCGATTGAGGGCTACGACGGGCAAATGAGTGCCGTCACTTCGGGTCGCCTTCCTTCACCCACGCTTCGTTGAAGCGGGCGTGTTTCATGCTCTTGCCACCCGCGACGAAGTAGCTGTACACCGCGTGGATGCCGCCGTCCTTCGCCTGGATCACCGCCGGGTAGTGGTACGAACCGCTCTCCTGCTTCTCCAGGTGGCGCGTCCACTTCCAGGTTTTGCCCTCGTCGTCGGAGAGCGACACCGCGAGGCTGTTGCGGCCCTTCACGGTGTCGTTGTAAACGAGCAGCCAGTTGCCGCTCGCGAGGCGCACCGCGTCGAGGCCGCTTCCGGGATTTAGCAACTCGCTCGACGTGACCGTGCCCCACGTTTCGCCCTTGTCCTTCGATTCCGAAACGCGAATCGTCTTGAACGCGCCGTTCTCGCGCATGTACGCGACCAGCGTGCCGTCCTTGCGTTCGAGCACCGACGGCTGAATGCTCCCGAACCCCGCGAGCGGTTGCGACGCGGTCCAGGTCTTGCCGTTGTCGTCGCTGATCGCCATGAGGCCCGCGGAGTACGTGTCCGAGTACAGAGGCAGCAAGATGCGCCCGGATTTCAACTCGGTTGGCTTGCAACGCGGTTGCCAGCCGAGGCGCGAGAGCAGTTTGTCGCCGACGCGCTTCTTCACGAGTTCGTCGCTGAGTGTAACCGGGAGCTTGGTCGCGTCGCGGATTTGCTTCTTCCAGGCGCCGAACTCGCGGAGCATCACCTCCTCGAAGTCTTTTGGCTTGAGCGGGATATTCCCCTGCCACGACCACTTCGGCGCGCCGTCCTTCTGGTAGTCCGATGACGTGCGGTAGTGTGTGAGGCACGATTCCCACGAGTTTGCGAGGATGACCGGCCAGAACAGCCAGAGTTTGTCTTCCTTGTCGATCCACATCGCGGTGTTGCAGTCCGGGAAGCCCGGCGTGTCGGCCATCAGGAACGCGTCGCTCCACTTCTCCTCTTTCGCTTTCTTGCGGGCGGCGTACACGGCGACATCATCGGCGGATCGCTCGCCGCTGCCGCGATACCACGACACGAGCAGGTCACCGTTGGGGCACTCGACGATGCCGGGCGCGTGGTTGTGCTGCTTGTGAAGCGGGAAGACGAGTTCGGAGGTGTGGAAAGAACCTCTCCCCCCAGCCCCCTCCCCTAAGAAGGGAGGGGGAGCCGGATTTTCTCCCCCTCCCTTCTTAGGGGAGGGGGGGAGAGGTTTCTTCTCTTCCGGTGGCAACCGTCCCGGTTCCCTTACTCCCTTCCCGGTGCGCTTGGTGAGCGAATCGCCCATGTCTTCGCGCGCCCGCTCCGCGAGCGCGAGGAGTTGCTTCATAACGTCGAGGTTCGCGTCCGCGACGTTCTTCGATTCACCGGGGTCTTTCAGCAAGTTGTAAAGCTCGGGCTTCTCGATCTTCACCAGCTTGTACTTGCCCGGTGTACCGTCCTTGCCAGGCGCCTGACCCTCCATCGTGCGGTACGTGTGCGGAAGCATCAACTTCCACTTGCTGGTGCGCACTGCTTGTAGTTCGTTCGTGGCGTAGTAGTGGAAGTAGGCGTCGTGCGCGAAGGTCGCGTCTGGGGCGCTCGCGAGCAGCGGGAAGATGTCCTTGCCGTCGATCTTGTGCTTCGGCAGTTCGGCGCCGATGAGCTTCGCCACTGTGGGCAGGATGTCGATCATCATCGCGGGAATGTGACACTCGGAGTCCGCGGGAATCTTCCCCGGTAAGCGCGCGATGAACGGCACCCGCACGCCGCCTTCCCACACGGTTCCCTTGCCCTCGCGCAGCGCGCCCGCAGTGCCCGCGTGGTTCCCGTAACTGAGCCACGGGCCGTTGTCACACGTGAAGATGATCAGCGTGTTGTCCGCGAGTTTGTGGACGTCGAGCGCCTTGAGGATCTCGCCTACCGACCAGTCGATTTCCATCATCACGTCGCCGTGCAGCCCGGACTTGCTCTTGCCTTTGAACTTGTCACTCACGAACAACGGGACGTGCGGCATCGAGTGCGCCAGGTACAAGAAGAACGGGCGCGCTTTGTTATCGGCGATGAACTTCACCGCGCGCTCGGTGTACTGCGTCGTAAGCTTCGGCTGGTCTTCCGGTGTCACGTCCGCGTCGATGATTTTCTCGTTCTCGAACAACGGCAACTTCGGATAGGTGCCTTTCTTGGCCTCCGGGTGGTGCGGCCACATGTCGTTGGAGTACGGCAGTCCGAAGTACGAATCGAAGCCGTGGCGAGTGGGGAGGAACTGCGGATGGTGGCCGAGGTGCCACTTCCCGACCATGCCGGTTGCGTAGCCCTTCGACTTGCACACCTCGGCAAGGGTCGTTTCGTCGCTGTGGATGCCGTGACGCGAGTTCGGCCCGAGCGCGCCGTGGATGCCGATGCGGTTCGCGTAACAGCCCGTCATGAGTGAGGCGCGGCTCGCGGAACACACCGGCTGCGAGCTGTGGAAGTCGGTTAACTTGACGCCTTGCTTCGCGAGTTTGTCGAGGTTCGGTGTCGAAAACCCCTTCGCGCCGAAGCAGCCGACATCACCGTAGCCTTGATCGTCGGTGAAGATCAGCACGACGTTCGGTGTGTCCGCCGCGCGCGCGCATGAGGCGAGGAACAGAAGCGACGCGAGAGAGAGGAGTGTGGGTTTCATGGCGCACACGATACCCCGCTCGAAGATCGTTTGCCAGCACCGGTTGTAAGCCCCGCGTGCGCTTTCGGTATCATTCCTGAAGGCACTCGCGTAGCCCGTCTGGAGAATTGCATGACCCGCTTCGCACCACTTGCTGTCGGTGCCATCGTTCTCGTCGCGTCCGGGTGGCTCTCCACTCCCCCGCTCGCCAAAGGAGACGACTGGCCGCAGTGGATGGGACCGAACCGCGACGGCGTGTGGGCCGAAACCGGCATTCTGGAAAAGCTCCCCGCGAAGGGTCCGAAGGAAGTCTGGAAGGTGCCCGTCTCCGCCGGCTACGCCGGTCCCGCGGTGGCCGGTGGCAAGGTGTACGTCGTCGATCGCGTACTCGCGAAGGGTGCGAAGAACCCGGACGACCCGTTCGACACCAAGCAGAAGGTTGCCAGCACCGAGCGCGTGCTGTGTTTCGATGCGAAGAGCGGCAAGGAACTGTGGAAGCACGGGTACGACTGCACGTACCAGATCAGTTACCCGGTCGGGCCGCGCTGCACGCCCACCGTGAGCGGTGGGAAGGTATACACGCTCGGCGCGATGGGCGACCTGTACTGCTTGAACGCCGATACCGGCAAAGTGATCTGGTCGAAGAACTTCGTGAACAACTACAGCGCGAAGACGCCGCTCTGGGGCTTCTGCGGTCACCCACTCGTGTACAAGAACCTGGTCATCTGCCTCGTTGGTGGCGAGAAGGCAACGGCGGTTGCGTTTGACAAGGACACCGGTGCCGAGAAGTGGAAGGCGCTCGATGCTCGCGAACCGGGTTACAGCCCGCCCACGCTCATCCGTGCCGGTGGCGTCGATCAGGTCGTGATCTGGCATTCCTCCGCGATCAACGCTCTCGATCCGCTTACGGGCAACCTGTACTGGACCGTCGCGTTGGTGCCGAGGTACGGCATGTCCATCATGGGGCCGCGTCAAGACGGCGACCGCCTGTTCGCGGGCGGCATCGGCGCGTGCTCGGTTCTGAAACTGGACCGGGACAAACCGAACGCCTCGGTGCTGTGGACTGAACTCGTCGGCAAGGACAAGGACAAGGGCGAGAAGGCGCCAAAGAACCGCGGGCTGCACCCGGTGAACATGACGCCGTTCGTGGACGCGGGCACGATCTACGGCGTCGATCAACCCGGCATGTTGCGCGCGGTGGACCTGGAAACCGGCAAGAAGCTCTGGTTCACGCACAAGCCGGTGATCGGCAAGGAAGAAGCGGAGGACTTCAAAGGTGCAGGGAGCGGCACCGCGTTCGTGGTGAAGAACGGCGACCGCTATTTCCTGTTCGCGGAGACCGGCGAGTTGATCATCGCGCGTCTGACGCCAAAAGAGTATGTCGAGGTGAGCCGGGCGAAGTTGCTCGACCCAACCGGGGCCGCGTTCGGCCGCAAGGTGCTGTGGACGCACCCCGCGTTCGCGAACAAGTGTGTGTTCGTCCGCAACGACAAGGAACTCGCGTGCTACTCACTCGCAACGGAGTGACGCGGAACGCGAACGTTTGAGGGCGAGCGGGGGGCGTAAGCCCCCTGTTTGTATTATTGCCTTCGTGGTGCTTCACTCTCAACAGGGGACTTACGCCCCCCGCTCGCCTTGAGGCTACACCCCATGCGCCTTCTTCTTTCGCTCGCACTCACGATCGCATGCGCGCTTCCTTCCCTGGCTGGGCCGCTTTCCGCAGGCGCTTCGGCCGTGGACATCACGCCGCCGAAGGGCTGCCCGATGGCCGGCTACTACTCCGTTCGCGGCGCGGAGGGAACGCACGACCCGCTCTTCGCCAAGGCGCTCGTCTTCGAGAAGGACGGCACGAAGGTTGCAATCGTGTCGCTCGACCTCATCACTACCCGGCGGGGCACGGTCGAAGAGGCACGCAAGTTGATCGAGCAGCAGACCAAGATTCCCGGAACACACGTGATGATCTCCGCGACGCACTCGCACACAGGCCCGGTGTTGTGGGACGGTTCGCCGCTCACCAACGTCCTGAGTGGCGGGAGCAAAATCGCGAAGGACTACGTCGCGGAACTACCCGGCAAGATCGCGGACGCGGTGAAGAAGGCCGACGTCGCACGCAAGCCGGCGAAGGTGTCGTTCGGCACCGGTAAAGAGGAAGGACTCGCGTTCAACCGCCGCTTCCACATGACCGATGGCACCATCGGCTGGAACCCCGGCAAGAAGAACCCGAAGATCGTGCGCCCGGCCGGGCCGACCGATTCGAGCGTGCCGGTTGTGTTCATCGAGACCGACGACAAACTCCCGAAGCCAATCGCGGTGTACGTGAACTTCGCGATGCACCTCGACACCGTCGGCGGCCTCAACTACTCCGCCGATTACCCGTACACGCTGTCGAAATCGCTCGCCGCCGCGAAGGGCGACGACGTGGTGACGGTGTTCACCACTGGCACCTGTGGCGACATCAACCACATCAACGTCGAGAGCGATCGTCCGCAGAAAGGTAATGGGGAAGCTGCGCGCATCGGGACGCGGCTCGCGGCGGAAGTGCTCCGCACCTTCGAGGTGCTGAAGCCCACCGACGGCGCGATTCGCGTGTCGAGCGAGATGGTGGAACTCGCGCTGCCCGCTGTGACGGCCGATGAAGCAACCGCGGCGAAGCAAGTTCTCCTGGACATCGAGAAGGGCGTGAAGCCGGTCCCGAAGTTTCTCGATCAGGTGCAGGCGTTCAAAGCGGTGGACGTGTCCGGGCGGCTCGGCAAACCGTATCAGGTGGAAGTGCAAGTAATCTCACTCGGCGAAGACCTCGCGTGGGTCAGTCTGCCAGGCGAAATCTTTGTGGAGTTGGGCCTTCAGATCAAGCGCGGCTCGCCGTACCGCCAGACGATGATCGCGGAACTCGCCAACGGCAGCATCGGCTACGTTCCGAACCGCGTGGCGTATTCGCAGGGCGCGTATGAAGTGATCAGCGCCCGCTGCGCCGAAGGCGGTGGCGAGCGGCTGGTGGACTCTGCCCTGAAGCAACTCCGCGCGCAGTTCAAAGACGGGAAGAAGTAAGGGACGGCCCTCAGCGGCTCAGGACTCGTGGCGGCGAGGCCAGTTCCTTTAGCAGGAACTCGCGGTCCAGTGGCCTCGCGTCCCAGACCTTCGCCGTATTGTCGTGGCTGCCCGTGACGATGCGTGAACCATCCACGCTGAACGACGCGGAATACACCAAGTGCGTGTGCCCCTTGAGGGTCAGCATCTCGGCCCCGGTTTTGGCGTCCCAGACCTTCGCCGTATTGTCACGGCTGCTCGTAACGATGCGCGAACCGTCCACGCTGAACGACGCGGACGTCACCCATTCCGTGTGCCCCTTGAGGGGGAGCACCTCAACCCCGGTTTTGGCGTCCCAGACCTTCGCCGTATTGTCCTGACTGCCCGTGACGATGCGTGAACCGTCTGGGCTGAACGACGCGGACGACACCCATGCCGTGTGCCCTTGGAGGGTGCGGACCTCGGCCCCGGTTTTGGCGTCCCAGACCTTCGCCGTCTTGTCGTGGCTTCCCGTAACGATGCGTGAACCGTCCACGCTGAACAACGCGGAATACACAAAGTCCGTGTGCCCTTGGAGGGTGCGGACCTCGGCGCCCGTTTTGGCGTCCCAGACCTTCGCCGTCTTGTCACGGCTGCCCGTGACGATGCGTGAACCGTCTGGGCTGAACGACGCGAAAGTCACAAATTCCGTGTGCCCTTTGAGGGTGAGCAACTCGGTCCCGGTTTTGGCGTCCCAGACCTTCGCCGTCTTGTCGTGGCTTCCCGTGACGATGCGTGAACCGTCCACGCTGAACGACGCGGAATACACCCATTCCGTGTGCCCTTTGAGGGTGAGCATCTCGGTCCCGGTTTTGGCGTCCCAGACCTTCGCCGTTGTGTCACGGCTGCCCGTGACGATGCGTGAACCGTCCACGCTGAACGACGCGGACGATACCAAATTCGTGTGCCCCTTGAGGGTGCGGACCTCGGCGCCCGTTTTGGCGTCCCAGACCTTCGCCGTATTGTCCCAACTGCCCGTGACGATGTGTGAACCGTCCACGCTGAACGACGCGGACGTCACCCATGCCGTGTGCCCTTTGAGGGTGAGGAGTGAGCCGTTGCACAAGCGGTGGACGTAGTACCATTCCCAGCCACGCAACTCTGGTTGGGTGCCTTCGAGTAAAGTCCCGGCACCGAGAATGTTGTTGTCACGCCGTTCTTGGTGGGCAACCTGAATCGTGCGGCCGTACTCGAACACTTCCAGCGTCTTGCGTGCCTGGATTTCTTTCGCCTCTGCTTTCTCCGCGACGCCGCGTAAACGATCCGCTTCAACACGCCCCGCGTCCGCGTCGGCTTTCAGGCGCACGGCTTCGTCGTGGGCGTTTTCCGTTAGTTTCTTTTCGGCGCCGAGTTGCTTCTTCGCGCTTTCCGCGTTGCGCCACAGCGAGACGAGGCCAGCCCCGAAGCCGGTGAGCGCGAGCAACAGCGCCACCACCCCGGTCAACGCGAACCGAACCCGCCGTTGTTTCCGTCGTTCTTCCGCGCGCACGCGATCCAGTTCTGTTTGCCAAGCCCGCTCCTCCACCGCAGCCAGGTGCGCCGCTACCGCCTTCGCCACTTCGCCCGCGTCGCGAGGACGCGCGTTTTGCTCCACGCTAAGGCATCGTTTGCACAACGCGATCAGTTCCGCATCCGCACCGCACGCATCCAGACGGGCTAGCGTGTCGGCGGATTCCCAGCGAATCGCCGTCAGTCGGATTGTTTCGGGACTCGTACCCGAATACGGCGGCTTGCCCGTCAGGATCGTGCACAGGATCGCGCCTAGCCCGAACACGTCTGAACGCTCGTCGGTCTTGTCCACCTCGCCCGCTGCTTGCTCCGGGGCCATGTAAGCGGGCGTACCCAGCACGCTCCCGGCTAGCGTCGCCAAATCCGGCGATTGCATTGTCTGAATCTCGACGCGTTCGTCTTTGACATCTGGCCCTTGCTCGCGTTGTGGGCTTGTCGAATCCGTGAGGAACTTCGCCAGTCCCCAGTCCATGACCTGCACTTCGCCGAAGGCGCCGACCATCACGTTCGCGGGCTTGAGGTCGCGGTGAATCACCTTGCGGCTGTGCGCGTACGCGATCGCCTGACACACCTGCGCGAACGCCGCGATGAACATGCCGCGGCTCGCGGATGCGTCCGCAAGCAGGTTCGCAAGTGTTTCGCCCTTGATGAGCTTCATCGCGAGGAACGGGCGCCCGTCAGCGAGCGTGCCGATCTGGTGAATGGGCGGAATGGCGGGGTGCTGGAGCTGTCCCATGACGCGGGCTTCTTCGAGGAACCGCCGCGTGCTGATCGCCTCGGCGCGGTATCGCACGCGCAGGATCTTGATCGCGACATCGCGGTTGAACGCGATCTCCCGCGCGCGATAAACGATGCCCATCCCACCGGAACCGAGTTTATCCAGCAACTCGTAACCGGGAATCGCGGGCAATACTGCGACGGTTTGCTCGTTTATTGTCAGAAGGGTGCCGTTCGCGTCGGGCTGTTGGCTGAACGTGGGCGTGGCGGATGGGGGCGGATCGCTGGTTTCGTCGTGTTTGGACACAGGCGAGCCTCCGTGAGAGGTGTGATACTAACACGGCAACGCGATCCCACCAAGCGACCAGTGTCTTGAAAAGTAGTAGACACACTCCGCGTGCCGCTATTGCTCCGGTCAAAATCACGGGCGTTTTGCGCGGCGCGGCAACGGCACACGGAGTGTGCCTACTACTTTGTAATCGGTCTGCCCCGCTGGGCCACTCGCTCACACGCGGACGATCACGTCGTTCACGGCGAACCGTACCTTGGCGGCAGTCGCGTTCTTGTCGTCGGCCGCGCGATACCCCGCGGTTGCGATGACGACCGACCCCAACCCCTTCTCTTTCAGACCGAGGATCTCGTCGTACTTCTCGGGCTGGAAACCTTCCATCGGGCATGCGTCCACGCCCATCATCGCAGCGGCGGTGAGAAACACCCCCAGCGCGATGTACGTCTGGCGCGCGGCCCACCGGTGCGCCTGGGCCGCGTCCATGCGTGAGAGCGAACCGAGCATCATCTGCTTGAACCCTTCGAGCGCCTCGATGGTGGTTGCACGCACTTCCGCGGTGCGGCGAACGTAGGTGTCGATGTCGGCCGGGGTCGGCGGGTTCTTCGCGGCGAACACGACGAGGTGCGATGCGTCCAGAATCTGCGGCTGGTTGTACGATACGGGGTGCAACCGCGCGCGCATGTCCGGGTCGGTGACCACGATGAACTTCCACGGCTGAATCCCGTAGGACGACGGCGACAGCACGGGAGCCTGTTCGAGCTTCGCCCACAGATCGGCGGCGATCTTCTTTGTGGGGTCGAACTTCTTGGTGGCGTACCGCCAGCCGAGTTGGGCGAGAACGGTTTCGGGCGGAACAGCGGACATGCACGACTCCAGAACGAGTGAGTTGGCGTACCGGTTATAGCTAGCGACTCGCCCAAGGTCTTTCACGAGACGGACTGGCGGTGGCGTGAAAGATTTGAAGTGATAGAGTGGAGCGAACGGAGGACGTGATGAACGCACCCGCGACGCGACTGACACTCGACGAGTTTCTGCGCAAACACGGCGGGGACAACGCGGAACTGATCGACGGCGTCGTCGTGCCGCTCGTTCCGGCCGGGATGCTGTGCGGGCGGGTGGCCGCGAACACGGTTTCCGCTTTCGGGTCGTTTATCGAGGAACGCGGGCTGGGTATCGCGTACTCGAACGACACCTTCGTGCTGATTCGCAACAACCCGCCGCGCGTACGCGGCGCCGACTTCTGCTTCTGGGCACACGCGGCGCTCCCGACAGGCGGCACGCCGGACTGGGTGATCGAGGCGCCACCGGAGTTTTGTGTCGAGTTGCGTTCCCTGACGTACAACTGGGCGCACATCTTTGAAAGGGTCGCGGACTACCTGATCGCGGGTGTGAAGGTTGTCCTCGTGCTGGACCCCTACACGAAAACGGCCAGTCTGTACCGCCCGGACTCCCCGCCGCAGACGCTGTCAGCCACGGACGACCTCACTATCCCCGACGTGCTGCCGGGGTTCTCCGTGTCGGTCGCGTCGCTGTTCGCCTGACCGCGATACTACGATCGTTGCAACTCTCCCGCTCCCGCGTTAGCTTCTCTATCCACCACCAACCGCGGGATTAACTCATGGATCTTGAAGACGGCCAAACACACGAAATGCAAGGGTCCGGCGCGAAGCCGTACATCCTGAAAAACGTCGGCGGCGTGTACTCCTGCTCTTGCCCCGCGTGGCGGAACCAGTCGCTGACCATCGAGAAGCGGACCTGCAAGCACCTGCGGAAACTCCGCGGCGACGCGGACGAAGAAGCCCGCATCCAGTCCGCACTGCCCCCGAAGCCGCAGAAGCCCGAAGGCGCCGAAGAGGACGCGGGCCTGCCGGTGCTGCTCGCCCACGTGTGGACCGACGCGCACGACCCGACTGGGTGGTGGATGAGCGAGAAGCTCGACGGCGTCCGCGCCTACTGGGACGGCAAGCAGTTCCTCTCGCGCCAGAATAACATCTTCTACGCACCGGACTGGTTCACCGCTGGGCTGCCCGGTCACACGCTCGACGGTGAGTTGTGGATCGCGCGCAAGACGTTCCAACGCGCCGTCGGCATCGTGAAGCGGCAGGACAAACCCGACATCTGGAACGAACTCCGGTACGTGGTCTTCGACGCGCCCGACGCGAAGGGGCCGTTCGAGGACCGCATGAAGTTCCTCGGCGACGCGGTGCCGTCGTGGAAGACGAAGTACGCGACCGTTCACGACCATGCGGTGTGCGGCGGTCTCGACCACCTCCTCACCGAACTGAATCGCGTCAACGCGCTCGGCGGCGAAGGGCTGATGCTCCGCAAACCTGGGTCCAACTACGAGCGCACCCGGTCCCACTCACTTCTGAAGGTCAAGACGTTCCTCGACGCGGAGGCCATCGTCATCGGCTACGAAGCGGGTCTCGGCCGGCACGACGGACGCGTCGGCGCGCTCCGCGCGCGGCTCGGCAACGGAAAAGAGTTCAAGGTCGGCACCGGCTTGAAGGATAAGGAACGCGAGGCACCGCCCGCCGTGGGAAGCATCATTAACGTGAAGTATCAGGAACTGACCAACGACGGCATTCCGCGATTCCCGGTGTACGTCGGACTGCGACCCGACGGCGACCCGAACGCCGCTCCCCCGACTCGCAAGAGCGCCACGCCTGTCGTTGCGGTTGCTCCCACCGCGAGCGCGCCGACCACGACGAAGCGGTACTTCGAGTGCGTCGAAAGCGGTTCGAGTAAGTTCTGGGAAGTGTGGACGGACGGAACCGACGTGGTCACGCAGTGGGGCAAAACCGGTACGCCGGGACGCGAGACACGCAAGTCGTTTGCGGACGCGGTGAAGACCCAAAAGGAATACGACAAATTGGTTGCGGAGAAGACCGGCAAGGGCTACGTCGCGAAGCCGCGTCCAGCGTGATTCACCCGTGGGCGGTACACGAGTACCATCATTACCCAATACGAACCGTTCTCGCGAAATGGGTGCCGGATTGTCGAACCGCCTGCGTCAGCAGGTCGGGTTGCCACAACACCAACAAGCTGGCCCGCTGACGCAGGTGGTTCGACGAAACCGCCACCGAGCCAACCATGAACGCGATACGCAAACGGTAACCGCGGACGGACACGGGCAGAACCGGCCGCTGATCCCCAACCGCCTCGCAGAAGACGCGGAGTTGTTTGAGTGAACTTAACGTAGTAGGCACACTCCGTGTGCCGTCGCATCGCAACTCAAGAACGCCTTGCGGTGCGGCCCGTGAAGCCACGGCACACGGAGTGTGCCTACTACGTTACGCGATCAACTTCTCGACCACCTCGCCGTGCACATCCGTCAGCCGGAAATCGCGGCCTTGCAGCCGGTACGTCAGCTTCTCGTGGTTCAGTCCGAGCAGGTGGAGGATGGTAGCGTTCAGGTCGTGAACGTGAACCTTGTCCTCCACCGCGTTGAAGCCGAGTTCGTCGGACGAGCCGAGCACCAACCCCGGTTTCACACCACCACCGGCCATCCACACGGAGTAGCAGTTCGGGTGGTGGTCGCGTCCGTCGTTGCCGCCTTGCACCATCGGCGTGCGCCCGAACTCGCCGCCCCAAATCACCAGCGTGTCCTTCAACAGCCCGCGTTGTTTCAAGTCCTTCACGAGCGCGGCGCTTGCTTTGTCCGTCTTGCCGCACTCGGTCTTGAGGCCGTTAGTGAGGCCGCCGTGGTGGTCCCAGGCTTCGTGGAACAGTTGCACGAACCGCACGCCGCGTTCGATGAGCCGGCGCGCTAGCAGGCAGTTGTTCGCGAAACTCGGCTTGCCCGGCTCCGCGCCGTACATCGCGAGAGTCTCTTTCGTTTCCTTCGAGAGGTCCATCAGTTCGGGCGCGCTCGTCTGCATGCGCCCGGCCATCTCGTAAGCCGCGATGCGCGCCGAAATCTCAGGATCGCCGACCACGTCGAGGCGCTTCTTGTTCAGCGCGTTGATTGCGTCGAGCGAGTCCTTTTGCATCGCGGCATCGACGCCAGCGGGGTTACTCAGGAACAGCACCGGGTCGCCCGCGGAGCGGAACAACGTGCCCGCGTGGCTTGACGGCAAGAAGCCGCTGCCCCAGCACGAGTTCCCGCCGCTCGGCCCCTTATTGCCGCTGCTAAATACCACGAAGCCGGGCAGGTTTTTCGACTCGCTGCCGAGACCGTAGGTGACCCACGCGCCTGCGCTCGGGCGGCCGAATTGCTGGTGCCCAGTCAGCGCCATGATCTGCGCCGGCGCGTGGTTGAACGCATCCGTGTGCATCGACTTCACGATGGCGATATCATCGACGACTTCGCCAAGGTGCGGTAAGAGTTCGCCCAACTCAGTCGCGTTCTTCCCGAACTTCTGGAACTTGTACTTCGGCCCCAGCAGTTTGGAGTTCGGAGAGATGAATGCGGCCCGGTAGTTCTTCACGAGTTCCGGCGGCGGGAGTGTGCCATCGAACTTCGCGAGCTGTGGCTTGTTGTCGAACAGTTCCAGGTGGCTCGGCGCGCCACCCATGAAGAGGTAGATAACGCGCTTGGCCTTTGGTTCATGGTGTGTCTTGGGCTTGGGCGCGTCGGCGCGAGCCATGTCCGCGAGTGCGAGCGCGCCGAGTCCGACACCGCAGTCGCGGAGGAACCACCGGCGGTTGAGGAACCGCTGTCGTTCGAGAAGTGTGTTCATCTGAGTCGCGGACATTATTTCTTCTCCGGGAGTTCGCGGGCGAACACGTTCATGATTTCCAGGCCCTCAACCGGCTTGAACGTGATGGCCGAACCGCCGGCCTTCGGGACCAGCAGGATGCGGCTCCGCTGCCAGCTCCCTGGCTTGTCGGCCTTCAGATCCACTTTCGTCCCGCCGAGGTCGAGGGTCACGTCGCCCGTGGACTTGGCGGGCACCTTCCAGTCGAAGAGGAGCACGCCGCCGTTCGTCAGCATCTTCGCGCTGACCAGGTCGGCCTTGCCCGCGGCCCGCAGCACGCCCCCGCCGACTTTCCAGGCGTCCTTTTCGGTCGTCCAGCCTTTCAAGTCGGAGCCGTTGAAGAGGCTCACCTCTCCTGACCACACCGTTGCGATCTCTTCCGGCTTCGGGTTCGTACTGGGCAACTCCTTGATCTTGATGTTCTTGAAGTGGCACTCGACGCCTTCGCTTTCGAGCGCGAGGTACCCCTTACGCGGGTTGCTCTTGCTCACACCGGAAACTTCCTTGCCGTTGACGTGGAGCTTGATGGCGCCGTCGTTGGCGATGACCTTGTAGTGGTTCCACTCACCGCCGCCCTTGACGCGGTTCTCGCTCGGCAGGCACCGCTCCATGCCCTTGCGGGTCGGGTGTGGGCGGTCCGGTGTGCAGCGTGCGCCGTGGATGCTGAAGATATCGCCGTGGCTCGTCGCCCATCCGTCCTTCGGGGCGAAGTTGATGAGGACTTGCACTTCGATGCCACGCGTGTACGGCGTGCCGACGCCCGGCAGCGGGTCGCCCCACACGAACAGCCCGCTGTTCGCCATCTTTTCCTTCTCGACGTGCATCCAGTCGAAGTCCAACTCGAAGTTCTCGTACTGCTTGTCGGTGCGCAAGAACCCCGTCGGTGTGCCCGTGGTGACGATTTCGTCGCCCTTCACGAAGAATGTGCTGGGGTGGCAATTCACGTTCGCCCACCCGTCCAGGTTCTTGCCGTTGAACAGCGATTTTGCTTCGTCAGCGGGCGCCGCGGCGGGCTTGGGTTTGTCTTCTGCGGGGAGCAGTGAGATTACCACGGAAACCAGAAGGCAGGTGGTGAGTAAGCGCAGCGAGAGCATGAGAAAACCTCTTGGTGGATGTTGCGGCGACCCTGCGGGTCGCACGCTAAACATTTCGATTCACTCTTTCGTAACCGTCTCGTCCAGGTTGAGCAGGACACGCGCGACGAGGGTGTACGCGCCCCAGTCGGCGAAGGTCAGCCCTTCGGGTTTCTCGGCGTCCTTCGTGCCAGTGGCGACCTCGGCGGCGTTCGCTTCACCCGCCTCGAACCGCTTGCGGGTCTTTTCGAGTAGCGTGGAGAGAATCGCGAGTTCGTCGGCGGTCGGTTTGCGTGACACGCAGAGGCGGAACGCGTGAGTCAGGCGCTCCGGGTCGGTCTTCCCGCCTTCGAGGACGGCCCGCTTGCCGAGCGCGCGGGCGCTTTCAACGAAGATCGTTTCGTTCAAGCCCGTGAGCGCCTGAAGCGGCGTGTTCGTGCGCGTGCGCTTTACACACGACGCTTCACCGACGGGCACGTCGAAAACCGTGAGCGCCGGGTACGGCGTGGACCGCCGGCGGAACGTGTACAGCGCGCGGCGGTAGCGATCCTCGCCCTTCGCCTCGACCCACTCGAACGGGCCATAACTCGCGGGTGGCTTGAAGAGGAAATCTGGCGCGGGAGTAAACACGCTTGGACCGCCGATCTTGGGGCTTAATAAGCCGCTCGCGGACAGCGCGATGTCGCGCACGATCTCGCCTTCCGCCCGGAACCGCGCGCCGCGCGCGAGCAACTTGTTGTCGGGGTCGGCCTTCAGCAGTTCAGGTGTGACGCGCGACGACTGCTTGTAGGTGGCGCTTGTCACAATGAGTTTGTGAATGTGCTTGAGGCTCCAAGAACCTACCCCCCCGGCCCCCCTCCCTTCAGGGAGGGGGGCCGG